>Ga0137365_10003043_pt1 | contig 13316 bp, 15 predicted proteins | sample SagtaG_9_FD_104799 | JGI IMG/M metagenome (GOLD analysis project Ga0137365, IMG submission 104799) | Vadose zone soil microbial communities from Sagehorn Ranch, Mendocino, California, USA - Sage1_L_40_16 metaG | ecosystem: Environmental > Terrestrial > Soil > Vadose zone | place: USA...
ATCCAGGATCTGCAGCCAGATGTACGGGTTACCGCCGACGCCGCCGAGGACGGGCTGCTTGGGAATCTGAATGCTCTGGCCTTGCGGAATGACTGTTGCGCTAGCGGTCGACTCTACGGTATGCGTGTGTGTTCCGATAACGTTGTTCTCGAATAGGAGTTTGACTCCCATACCGCCTAGAGACAATGCTCCCTGCAGAGTGATCGTTGGGCCGGGAGAATTGCTGCAGCCTGAAGTGGATATCGATGTCTGGACATTGACTGGAGTCTCGAAAGTCGTGCTGACGGTCGTTGTTGCGTGAGCTACTGAGACCAAGCCGAGGCAGAGGAGGACTAGTGATGCTCCGAATAGTTTCTTCATACGATTTTCGCATGCTCGGTATCTGATTCTGTTATTTCATCCAACATCTTTGAACATCCGTCGGAGGAACACAAGAGACGCCGTACAAAACATGAAAGAACACAAATGAAGCCCTCCCAAGCGATCAAATCATATCCATAGATAACTGAGGCTTTCATTAGGGCGAATCCGGGGCCATTTACGCCGAGGTCATCTCGATGCCCGAACTGAAGAAGGTGTGAGTCTGGATTTTCTTCTACAACTCGTCCCGTTTTCTCGCAGGCGAATGCGAGTCGCGATGGCGGTTTTTCCGTTCTATAAGTTGCTCGATTTTGACGGGAAGCTCAAGTGAAATCGCGAGTTTCTAGAGTAGGACATAGTATCGGAAAGGCTTACAGTCTGCTTGTAGCCCTGATCTTACTGGATGAGCACTCTCATGACTCTCGCGCGGCCGATCCTTCTCTACGACAATGATTGTGGAATCTGCTCCCGGTTCGCCCATATCGCGGGAAGAACCTCGAAAGGCTGGATCGATACTGTGGGCTTATTCACAAGGCGCGGAATGAGAATCAAGTCGGACTTCTTCAGTCCGAGGGATCGTCCTGACGAGAATTTCTGGCTCCTGGTGGGAGACGTCGGCTATGGGGGAAGAAGCGGTCTACTCCCGCTGGCACGAGAGATTGTTAGAGGTCTAGTCATATGACCGAGAGAGAGGGAGAATCGTGCACCCGACCCAAAAACGCTGTAAGCAGAATACTCGGCACCCTTCGTCGGGGCAGAGTGGTTAGGCGAAAGCCACGAGGGGTCGCCGTTCAGCCATCTCAACAATAACCCTCTCCACCTTCATATGATGAATACGACGATGAACAGTCAACAACGTAAGACAGTCCACACAGACATGAACAGAATGGTGCTCAGCCTCCAACACAACAACCTCATCCTCAGGCCGAACCTCAAACCTAAAACCACAAGTCACAGCCAAAGCAAATTTCCGCTCGATTTCTAGTGCCTCATCCACCCCTTAAGGGTTGACGACCTCTTCAATGGAGAACGCTCTCAAGTGGTCGTGTTATGACATCCTTCGCTCTTTCAGTTTCGTGGAGGAAAAGCTGGCATAGACACCATTCGAGCCTCAACCGCTGGGCGTTATTTCGCGGCACCGGCGACCGAAGTTTGCACAAGAAATTCTTAAGCAACTCCGAGTTTGCGATGTAAGAATGGTCTACGGGATTTGCCAAAACCTCAGATTCATTCCACTCAAGCCCCTCACACCGGTGAATATCACGAACTTGTCTTTGGTTTCATAGCTGCTCTCGGAACGGACTTGGACACTTTGTTTCACGCGCTCGAGATGGAACTCCGGAGTGTTGGGTACAAATCCCATCTCATTCATGTCATAGAAAGCGTACCTGGCTACAATGATAAGGTGAAATCGAGCGATACGATGTATGAGCAGATGAAGCAAAAGATTGTACTAGGAACAAATTTTCGTCAAGAGACCAAAAGGAGTGACATTTTCGCCGTAATTGCGGTGAGGGAAATCCGGCGAATCAGGACACAAGAGAACAAGCAGATAGAGGATGAGAAACAAAAGAGCGTGAGACCTCTCCAGAAAGTCGCCTACGCAATTCGTCAGCTCAAGACACCCGCAGAAGTTGCAGCATTGAGAAAGACATATGGTGACGGCTTGTACCTGATATCTGCCTATTCATCCTACGACAATAGATTGAGGAAAATCGCGCAGAGACTCGGCGGTATGATCAACTTTCCGGATCACATGGATGATGCAAAGAAGCTGATTGAAACTGATGCCAAAGAGGAAGACAAAGGAGAGTTTGGGCAACAGGTCAGCGATACTTTCCCGCTCGCCGATTTTTTCATCAACATGGACAAAGACTCAGGCACGATCTCTAACGACATCAGAAAGTTCGTACAATTGATTTTCGGCGTTACGATAACGCCGACTAAAGAGGAGTTCGCAATGTTTCATTCTTTCGCTTCTGCTCTCAGATCGGCGTCGTTGTCGAGGCAGGTTGGCGCCGCAATCGGGACATCTGAGGGGGATATTCTTGCTGTTGGTGCGAATGAAGTACCGAAGCCTGGAGGAGGACTCTACTGGGAAGACGACATTGGCAAAGAAAGGGACTACGAGAGAGGTTATGATACCAGTCAGCGGTCAAGAGAGGAAATTTTCTCAGACATTGTTGAGAAACTCCAAGAGAAGGGCCTGATAAGCCAACCCGTTGGGAAGGATTCTTTGAAAGCCATCAACGCGAAGTCACTTCTCCTAAATAGAATCGATTTGAGCCGAACGGTTCACGCTGAGATGGCCGCTCTTCTTAGTGCCGCTCGGTTAGGAGTCAAGATAGATGGTGGCACCTTGTATTCGACAACCTTTCCTTGTCATGACTGTTCAAAGCATATTGTGGCGGCTGGAATAACGGATGTCGTTTACATTGAGCCTTATGCGAAGAGTTTAGTTTCGGAGTTTTACCCTGATTCGATTGCGATTGAGGAGAGAGAGGACACAGCAGTATTAAGCAAGAAGGTTACATTTCGTCCCTTCATTGGTATATCTCCATCAAGATATGTTAGTTTCTTTCTCATGAAACACCCATTGTCGATAATCAAAAGGGACGACGACCAAGGGAATGCGATTACGCCAAGAAGTGGTTCTTGGGAATGGAAGCCTAGATTTGGAGTTGATCCCGTCACGTCAGAAGACAAAGAAAACTTATTAATTGCAACCTTTGCGGAAACGTTTCCTAACTCTCAGGTACCGAGTCAATGATCAGAAATGAGTACAGTGACTTCATAATGCTTGTTGCTCGAGTTTCTGAAATAATAGAATCTCTTCCTGACTGGAAGAAGCAAGTATTCAGAGCGGAGATAAAGCGTTTCAAGGAAGAAGAAGAGACAATTCGAAAATCATCTTCGCATCGAGTCCCTAGAATTCCCTAAGAGAGGGCCGCATCATACGGAACACATACGCAACCAAGATCGTCGTTCAGCTTCGTTTTTCGATCCCCTGAAATTACATATTCGTAACTCAGTTAACTTTCATTCATCTATCAGCCTAAAACGGGGTTTGGTGATCTTATGACGAAGCTGAAGCCCTCTCCTGAAATCCTCCAAGAGTGGGATGTGACTCGAAGAACAGCTGAATTCTTCGATGAACAAGTCAGTAGAGTTCGTGAGATCGGGGTCGGCGCTTCAGTCGCAATAATTGGAATTGCTGCCCAGTTCAATTGGACTATAGGCGCCACTTTACTACCTCTAAACTTGAGTTTCCTTCTGATCGATCAAAGAGCGCGACGGTATCTCCTTAATGTCACAGATTACGCACAGGAAATCGAAGCAAGATATGAGTTCAGCGGGGACGGATTGACATCCTTCATTAGGAAAAGACTCAGAGGAGGCAGACAGTCTTTTACAAGACTACCAATATACGGGGTGTATTGGTTCTTCGCCGTCATCGGGCTGGGCATAGTTGTCGCCAATATCGAAAATTGGGTGACTTTCATCGTTAATATTTTGAAGGCTGTTTGATTAGATGGGTCTTTGAGGACGGAACAACCTTCAACTGGAACGGAGAAGGCAACACGTGCCAAGGCAACTTACGATCGCATCGCAGGGGTGTATTACACTCCGGCACATCCCACATCTAACGCGTTTGATAAAACGATAGGAAACTACCTTAGAAAAAAGTCTTCAATTGCCGGCCGACTTGGGGTCCACCTCGATGTTGGTTGTGGCAGAAGCAAACTATCAGAGATTCCGTACCTGGGGACAGCCGTGTTCATAGATCTGTCTCTACGCATGTTATTGCAATCGGAGCTAGATGAATCCAAAGATGCGGTCGTAGGATCTGCCCTTCACCTACCTATAGCCAATGACTCCATTGAAACAGTCTATTCTTTCATTGGCGACGCATTTGCATGCAAAGAATTCTTTCAAGAAGCATTTCGAGTGCTGAAGACAAAGGGAGCGATTCTAGAAATACTACCTACGAAAGTGTGGGCAGAAACTCTGAGAAAAGAGCTTGGAATCAGTTCGGATACTACATATTTTTTGGACAATGGTGTCAAGTTGTTCGCCCCGTCCATTGTGTTCAGTGGAGAAGATCTCGTAAATATCCTCAGGAAGGTGGGGTTCAGTTCCGTCGGCTGGGAGAACTTGTTTCTTCCGGATGATTTCCATGAGGTCCCCAAACATATTGAAATCCCTTCAAAGATTCTGGGAGTAGATCCATATGACCTTCCCCTGCTTGTCGCTGTTAGAGCGATCAAATGAGAGATATCTCACCTGGACAAAGCGAAGCGGGGCATTTTCATTACCTGGATCACTGGGCTCAGTTTCGTTCTCGTGTCTGAGCAATAGCCGACAGATAGCTCAACCCCGCAGATGTCGAGTCAGCGGAGCGACTGGCGCGAACGATTACACGCCAACCCCTCACGAATGGAACAAGAACTAGCAATCAAACTACAAGACAATGGAATACACTACCAGACACAAGTCGAGATACCAGTAACGACAGCTGACCTCTACTTCCCGCTGCAATCCAGACCGCTTCTCGTGTTCGTCGACGGTTGGGTCCACCTTGGAAAGTCTCAGATGCTGAAAGACGAAGAGTTACGATCACTATTACGGAAAAGAGGATACCGAATTCTAGAATTGAGCTACGGCAGCTACTCGGACAAAAAAAGAGACCGGCTTTACGAGGAAATTATGAACGGCTTGGGTAGAGATTAGGTCGGAGACCATTTCCGACCGTCTTAGTCCGTACGAGAATTCTAGGCCGTACCTCCTGAGGAGGTGACGCTTCGTCTCTTCTCCCCTAACTAGCCCAACGACTCGGGTGAAAGTTAGGGTCAACCGTTTTTGCCAGTCTATCCAAGGAACTATTGAGTCTTGCCGTAGGGGAGTGCCCGTCAGCTATGCACCGGTTACAAGCAACGTGAGAAACAAATGGATAATTCTTCTCTGTAAGAGTTGCACGCCGTTTCGCAGATCGCGGGGAGAATGCATCAGTACCCAATTCTACTATAGATCTCTCATTGCGTTCTTGGACGGCAGTCAGTTTGGCCGACCTCCAACCAGCCAGCTCTTTCTTGCGCATCGCTTGATGCCATCTGACACAACATTCTGGATACCCTAGAACGATTCCAGCGTCTATCTCTCCAGCGGTAGCTCTCGCTATTGCATTTTCAGTCGAAGATCCTCGGAAGAACCATACAACTATGCTTTCACCCTCGGAACGTCGCAAGTCTTCGCTTGCGTCCGCTCCTTTGTCCGGGAACCAAAGCGACGGGGATTCCCCAACAACTGTTTTGAGGTCTAGAAGTACGGCGATCCTATCGAAGCTGTGAGCGATTTCCGACAATTTGTTGTAATCTTCACCAAACCAGCGAAAGAAGCACGTGGGCCTAATGCCCACCGCGACACCTAACAACTCAAAGATGTTTTTCGGCCTGATTGGAACCGCGGGAAAGTCGATGTGGAGAGTCCCGTGATACTTTAGGGCCTGTTTGGGATCAAAGAAGGTCTCGGCCATTCTTATCACTGAATTGTTCAGTCATGTGTGAACGATCTGAGATTTGTCTGCCGACCTGCTAGCTGTTCAAGGGTCGATCTGATGAAGCTGATATCCAATCTTTCGACGTTTTCCTTCAGTTTGTCGAGCGAGTCAAGCCAGGGGCTTCCGGCTGGGGTCCTTCTGGTCGCCAAGATCAAATCGTAAGAAAAGCCTCCGATTCCGGGAACATGAATAACCTTCACTAGCCGTCCGGCGGCTTCCAGCTTACGAACATAGTAAGAGAGTGGGTCCGGAGGAGAAGTTTCATGTTGATCTAGGCCAAGGAATTCTCTATAGGCGCCAGTTTCAACTGTTCTTGCAACCTCAGATGTTTGGAATGTAATCCAGACATCTCCATGGTGCTGAATCAGAGTCTGGATCGTGGACCATTTTGCATCACATCCTTGGTTATCTACAAAAGCCAAGTAATGATCTTTCCGTCCGAAATTTGAAACTACGCGATTGATGGAGTTATTGCAATCGTCTACAATAACCTCAACGTTTGGGTCTAAGACTTTCATTCTAGCTTCGAGTGCTGCTGCCATGGACATTTTCTTCTCGACGAGAATGTACTTTGTGAAGGGAACATAACAGTACGTTGCGGCTACAACAGATGAACCAGCGACTATGTCTGCCTCAGCATGACCTTCTCGTTGCACACTACATAGACCGGCACCAGCAAGAAGATCTATGAAGTAAATCGAGCCGAAATTCCCAAGTTTGATCTGTTTTCCGAATATCCTTGTGTAGAGATCAACCCAGAAGCCAAGAACCAATAGCTTGGCCACCATCCATTCGCCTTTAGGGCCGTAGACGACCCTTGGGTCGATGTTCTTGACCTTGTCAATGCTTTTCCTTAGTTTGTCAACATGGCTCTTCACCCAGTCGCCGAAGTCAACCGTGTTCTTTGGCAAAAAGTGATTGTCCTAGTGGTTGCCTACACCAGTCTAGGTCATGGTCCCGTAGCAATTACAGGTAAGGGTTCTGAATGGGCGACTGAGAGCTTCCCACATCCGGACCTCTTCTTTGCAAATCGTAATCTTGTCCCTTGGAAAACCCCTAGATTCCAACTGGTCAAACATGAATTGGTAGATTTCGAGTCTCCGGTCAAATGGTAACTTCTTCCCCCAGCCAGTTTCGCCTTCGGCGAAATACTGGGTCCAGGACATGTCAACCCCTGCCTTACGTGCAAAAACGATGGTCTTCCACAGCCCCCGAGGAGTACCGAGGATGATTCTCTTTGGTGTGAGTCCTGAGAGAATCTCGGAAACCAATTCTGAATAATGCTGTTTCCAGCCGTCTATCGGAAAAATAGGGTCGATTCTGATCCTAACGTCATATCCGGCTTTTGAAAGTTGAGTAGCGGCTTCAATCCGTTCTTGAGGTGAATGTGCCGCCCTTTCGTAAACCTTGGCTACGGCTGTCGGATTGATGCTGAATGCCGTGACCGTCTGACTGCGGCTCTTCTCCAGAAGCAGACGTAGCATCCCGCTTCGAGACCCAAACTTGGTGAGTGTGAATAGCTTGTGTTTGTCTTGTTCCTCAAATTTGTCTACAATTTGCACCATCAGATTCGGGTTCATCCAAGAGTCTGAAAGCTCACCGCTGTTGAACAGAGCTGGCATTCCATTATTGAAGGAAGAGTCGGAGAAGATCTGATCTAGAGCATCGAGTACAAGTTCAACTCGTACGTATCGAGGTCTCATGTTTCCTCTGCTCGTCCCTCGAAGGTAGCAGTAATTGCAATCGAAAGGGCAACCGAAGCCCCAACGTAATTCCCAGAATTTTCCGCAACAAATGTTGGCGGGGGTTTTATCGAACTGACATATTATTCCCTTTCCCTTTGAGGTTCTTACTGAAGAGATCGTCGGTCGTTCATGCGCAACTGACAGGCCATAGTCGCCGTCTTCGAAAGAGGGCGTCCAGATTGTGCGCTCACGAATCTGATGCGAGTGGATCGTTCGCCAGGCTTTCTTTGCGGCTTCACGCGCCTTTGCGCGCTTTTCTGATTCTTTGGTCTCGTCGACTACCTGCAGTGTCACTTCCGACTAAATCACCTCTTCGAGCTTGTGAGTATTTGTGGGCTTGCTGTGAATAATTCTGTACTTCGTGCCTTTACAGACGGGACACGAGAAGACAAAACCCGTGTCAATTTCCGATATGATAATGGCATCGTCTTTGCTAGCCACGGACCCATGACCGCTCGACAGGCCTCGTTGCAAGATCTCAGGTAGGAGTTCCTCAATCGACGATTCCCTTTGGTGAGCAATCTCGTCCAGCTCCTTTGCCATGCTCGGAGGAAGATATGCTTGGAGCGCGACCCCTGACAGTCGCATGCCTGCCTTACTCTCCAATTCCTCAATACTCTTGTCGGGATACATCTTGAACTCATTCAGGATCTTCCGTGCCTCCGGCTGTGAAAGAGGTGCCACAGTCTTAGCTAATCGAAGATATTTTTCCTCCCTTTCCTTTTCCGGAAGCTTGCTAACAAGCTCGGTCTTGAAGGCCCTTTCCAATTCGATAGCGTGTAGCTTGGGCATTGCATTTCCGGAAACTCTCTCCTCAGAGCTGTTCGGTCCTCGAACGGTTACTTTGATACCGGCTTTCTTGAGCTTCCTAGCAGCATTGATCGCTTCTAATGTATCCGTTATTCGGATCCGACTGATGCCTGTCTGCTTCTCGACCTCGCGTATGCCTCCCAACCTCTTCACGAGGACCTCGTAGGCCTTTGCCTCCTCGTCGAGTTCAAGCTCCCCTCTCTGGATATTCTCAATCAGCGATTCGATTAACGCCTCAGCGTCCTTCAAAGGCCGCACGATTGCAGGAATCTTCTTCAAGCCAAGTTTCTTTGCCGCGGCAAAACGGCGTGAACCAACAATTACCTCAAACTTCTTTGCAACCGGTCTGACTACGAGGGGATGCAACACGCCTTTCTCTTTGATCGACGCCGTGAGCTCCGTAATGTCACCGGCATCTCGGCGGACGTTCGACTCACCCACGAAGAGTTTACTGACTTCGACCTCTGCTACTGATATCATTCACACCTTCCTGTTTCCTGTCCCGTGTTAAATGGAATACCTAGATGAATGTATTCCTATTCCGCTCATTTGTGAGAGTGCTTGCCACGCGAACCGAGTGCTATATGATTGCCTATTCCATCAAATCTTAAGAGACACTTGAATACTCCCTAAGATAATGGGCATGAGGGCCTTCGGCACAGAGAAATGCGACTAGGACCATAAATCAGGTTCCAGAGCGTAGGACGGAACAACTTGGTTAGTGGCTTCCTTGAGATTAGCAAACACACTCTGCACAAGTACACCATTCTAAGGAAGTACTTCGAAGCGTGCTTGAGGTTTCAAGCGAAATATCGAAACTTTAGCTATGTCGACACGCATGCCGGCAGCGGGAGAGTTCTGTTCGAAGGTCATGAACAATTCGGGTCCCCACTAATTGCGGTAACATCCCCAGTTCATCCGCAAGCCTATGTCGTGGAGATCAACGAAGCGAGAAGATTGCTCCTTCGGAAATCAGTTGCCGAGATACCGAATGTCGAGATCTTTGATGGAGATTGCAACAAACGCATAGACGGCATTCTGAACCGGATTCAACCTTGGAAATTCGCTTTCTGCTTTCTCGACCCTGATGGGCTGGTCTATGATGATGGGACAACAAGATGCTTCCAGTTGACTTGGCAAACCATTGAACAAATAGGCAAAAGGTCGAATTCGGAGATGCTGATCAACTTCCGATCGCAGGACATACTTCGATGCATAGGGGACATTGAGCGAGAACCAAATCGAGGTCAGAAGCTGAGTGAAGACATTGATGCTCTACTCGGCGTTTCGACTTGGAGATCCCGGCGGCAGACACGCTTTACACTTCGTGATTTGTTTCTCGACAGGCTACACGGACTCGGTTATGGTTACTTAGGTGCGATAAATATCAAGACTGATCTGGAAGGTCATCAATACTACCTAATTTATGCGTCCCATCACAATGTGGGAGCGAAAATCATGAAGAGCAATTTCAAATTTGAATGGGGGTTCGATTTGTTGATCGACCCACCAATAAACAGATTCATCTATGATTCAGCTATCTAGGCCACCAGCGCTAGAATTTCTCTCCTACCGCTCGGCTGTAGTAATAACACCTAAACCTGCTGTCGTTATTCGTGTGTCTCGCCACCTAGGAGTTCGACATGGACTCTCTGAGACATGCCTCAAGCTCTGCACTAGCTAGTCCGTGGCATTCCTTGTTCTTAGGTTTAGAGATTTTCTGCGCTTCCCAAGATAGGCCGGATTCTCTTATCAACTTGAGGGCTGCGGTGTACAGTGGTTTCAGGCCCTTTTTGACCTTCGATGAGTCCTTTTGCATGAGCAGATTGATCACCGTTACGCTGTCTCCTTGAACTAGGAGGGTGGAAACGGGGTCCGACACCTGTCCGTCGCCGGTGAGGCGTGTCCGTAATCGTTTCAGACTCTGGAGCCGTTTCAAACCGTGTAGCAACCCCTCGAATTCCGCTACAGTCGCGTTCGACTTTTCGACCTTGTGGCCAAAGCCTCTCAGCGCGAGACCATCTTCGAGCTCGATTAGGTATGCCCATCCGATGCGATCCCATTCGTTGGTTGGCCCATTGCTTCCGTCAAATTTGAGAATTATTCTTGGATGAGATTCCGGCATTTGTTTTTCCCTAACGGTCTAAGCCGTCGACTACTGTCGAGAAGATTGGGCCGTGGCTCTTACCCGGTCCATTCGAAATGAAATTGTCTCGATATGCTCTTCTGCTCAGAGTGAGATATGTCGGGTTCGGTGCCGCAGCGAATCCTCGAAAAGCTGAGGGCGGGGCCGACTCGTACCAAGTTCGAGCTTCGCCTAATCTAAAGGTGACCAAACAATCCCTATCGACCTTCAGTTGGCGCAGTAGCTTATCCTCAACCTCAACTGGAGATTCGCGTGAGCTGACGAGCTTCACATATTGGGCATAGATCGGATTGAGTTCCCCTTCGTCGTTGAGGAGGGCCAGGTAGTAGTAGAAGACTTCGTCGGCTTTCTCTGTGTAGAACCACCCTAGTACATCGCCTTTACTTCTAACCGGTATAGTGCCGCCAGAGTCAGGATTCGTTTTCCTATCGTACTGTAATTGACTGATCGTCTCAAGAAGGATGAAGCCGCTATCTGGGTTGCAAAGTCCACGAATTCTTCTTTTGGAGTCGGACCCATAATAAGAATCCACTTTCACATCTATGGTTCGAGTCCCATTTGTGGAATCGTGAAGTATGAGATCTATCCCTTTTGAGAAATATTGCGGGTCATCGTGGACATCCTCGACCCTTGAACCGGTTCCTTGAAGGGCGAGGTATCGCTTGAGGATTGTCAGACCGAACCATTCTAGTTTCTTCGCAACTCTAACGGTATGGACAGCATACTCTGCCAAGATGAAGTCCGCGTTACGAAGTCGAAGAGTTAGGTCTTAGAGCTTCGCGTTATGGAGGAGCGCTCCACCAAGCTTTACTGAACTTAAGTGGTGTAGTGTTTTCGTCTTTCTTAGGCTTCCTGAAGATGTAGAGATGCTCGTGGGCGATCTTGTAAAAGTCGTACTTATGTCCCCTCCATTTCTCGCGTGTAGTCTTTGTCTTGTGCTGAGCCTTTATGATGTCCTCCTTGAGAACGAACCCGACGCTCAGGAACGCCTGGAGCACGCCTATGGATATCGGAATGTAATGGCGGCCTTTTCGTGTATCTCCAATTAGAATAGCACAGTAGTGGTCCGGCTTCAACACACGGTAAGATTCTCCTGCAACCTTCCGGATCGCTTTCAAGAATTCTGGCAGTTTCCTCGACGCTGAAATGTCACCAAGGACTCTCTTGTTGCTGTATGGTATTATCCAGGCGTAGGGTGGATGAGTCGCAACTAGGTCCATGCTAGCGTCAGAGATCTTGTCCAAGTTGCGCGCGTCCCCGACGTATGTTTGAATCTTGGATTGATGGTCTGAATCTAGGGGGTTGTAATCGAATCTAAGTCGATCCAAAGTCAGCATAATTGCGTCGCTACTTATGTCGACCCCGATAGCATTCCTGTTGAGAAGCTTGCACTCGACAAGAGTGGTTCCACTTCCACACATCTGGTCAAGGACAATTTCCCCTGGTTTCGAATATTTCGAGATGAGGTTCCTCGGAATGTATGGGCTCCAATTGCCTCGGTACTTTCCGGAATGGGTGGCCCAATCTCCTCTATTGGGAAAACTCCAGAGCGTGAACTCTTCAACCACGTAGTCCTTAGGCGGCGCGAATGATGTAATGTGCCAAGGTTTTCCGATGTCGACCTTGACATCCTCAATGGTCACGGATTTCTTTTCGGCGAGAAATTTGAGAAAGTCATCTTGAGTCACAAGCTTCATTCCGTCTGGATTAGGTGACTCGACTTCTTGCAGCTGCGCCAACTTGGAAGTTGGTAAGTGAAAGGCCACTTAAAGATAGTACGCGAACGTATTGTTGGTAGCTGATGCCATTAAATGGAGGTATTCGTGGGAGACCATCGCTCTGCACCGACTCTTTGTCTGGTCCCGAGTGGTTGAGAGACCCGGGGACCTTTTGCTAGCTTGGATTTGGCGGTGCTGGGTTCGGCCCACGTTGTGTCTGGGCTCAGCTGTTGAGGTCGTGTTATGTCTGGTGTTTGTTCTGGTTGGACCCAGGTGACGCTCTTGCGAGCAGTTGGGGAACGTCTCAGCAGGAAGCGTTTGCAATCTTCGATCTGTGTCCCATGATTGCAGATAGTAGAGGTCAACGGCCTGATTGTGCCTTGGAATCGCCTTGGAAACGGCTTGGGGTCCATTACGATGCTAATGTCAGTGGAGACCTGTGGTCCGTAATAGGGGAATGTTGATGGGTCCGTGTTAGGATCAGGTTAGCCGGCGATAGTCGAGAAAAACAAGGTATGCGTGCGAGTCTCGCGACGCAGAACTGCCCTTCTCTGCATCTGGCTGAACGCTTGGCCGAAGGTTCTTTCTGGATTAGCCTGGACACGCTTACGCTCGGTGACTGCGCAATTTAGAGGAGGGTTTCTTGATCCGATCGTCCCGTTTGCGCTTATTGCGGGTTCTCGTCTGGTGGTTCTCGTAGGTCTGGTAGCCATATTGCTTGTAGGCTTGTCAACGGTCCTTGCAGGCTGTCGTGGATCTGTGTACTTTTCCCTGGGACACCAGCCTAAGATTCGCAACTGTTTCTTGAATTATGGTGTCGCTAACTGGGCAGTGAATTATCTAACACTAAGCGAGAGCTTCAGAAGTATCCCGGGAACGAAATCCCGGTTACTGACGCGGTTTCCATCGTGGCCCGCGTAACGGGTCTTCGGGTTCATCTTTTTCGGGACGACGAAATATCAGAAGCGTTAGAATACGCC
>Ga0137365_10003047_pt1 | contig 13312 bp, 9 predicted proteins | sample SagtaG_9_FD_104799 | JGI IMG/M metagenome (GOLD analysis project Ga0137365, IMG submission 104799) | Vadose zone soil microbial communities from Sagehorn Ranch, Mendocino, California, USA - Sage1_L_40_16 metaG | ecosystem: Environmental > Terrestrial > Soil > Vadose zone | place: USA: California...
TCAGGCGGAGCGGGGTGCGTCCCGCGTGGCTGCGCAGCCGCGGGGCGTGAATGGTCCGGCCTTGGCCGCGGCGCGGCGCCAGGCGCCAACCGCCGCCGCTATGTCACCCGCGCTGACGCCGACATGGGTGAGCATGCGCACCCGGCCGCCGCCGATCGACACCCGCACGCCCTCGGCGGCCAGCAGGTCCGCCCATTCCCGCGCGTCATGGCCGGTGCCGGCCACGTCGGCGAACACGATGTTGGTCGCTACATCGGCCGGGTCCACGGCGCCCGGCACGGTCTCGGCCACGCCCTCGGCCAGCCGGCGGGCGTTCGCGTGGTCTTCGTGCAGCCGCGCGGGGCCCTCCGCCAGCGCGATCAGGCCCGCCGCCGCCAGCACGCCCGCCATCGCGGTGACCGCCGCGCCCGCCGGGCAAGCCGCCCGCCACCCAGCTCGCCGATCCGCCCCAACCGGCGCAGCGGCATGATCAAACTACGCTCGGCAGCAGGAGGGAAAGGCGGTACATCACCCCAGAAGGGTTATTCCACGGCTCCCGCCATCAACTCAGCGGAGCGTGGGGCATGGAAACGAATCGGGGTGATGCCGTGAGCACCGAGATCATCATCAGTAATTGAACGATGGGCAAACGATGGAAAGACGCGGCGTTACGAAAGGCTCGCGTGATGACAAACCGGTATCCTGCGTGCCCTTACCAGCTACCGGCAGCCAGCGCATTACCCGGACTGGGTGATTGGCTCAGCCCACTCCGGCGATGCCGGGAGCGGCTGCGACTCCTGCAGGTGCCGGTACGGGCCGTGGGTCAGGATGAGCTGCTGGTGGGTGCCGCGCTGCACCACCGTGCCGTGGTCGAGGACGATGATCTCATCGACCTGGTCGAGCCCGTCAAGCTCATGCGTGATGAGCAGGGTCGCGCGGCCGGCCGTGATCGCGAGCAGGTCAGCGGTGAGGGCAGCGCGGGCTGCTGGGTCGAGGTGGGCGGTGGGCTCATCGAGCACGAGCACGGCCGGATCCGCGAGCAAGGCCCTGGCCAGGGCGAGCCGCTGGCGTTCACCGCCGGACAAGGCCGCGCCGTGCGCGCCGACGCGGGTATCCCAGCCCTGCGGCAAGGAACGGATCCATGGCAGCAGCCGGGCGCGAGCGGCCGCCGAGGCCAGCTCGTCGTCGGATGCGCCGGGCCGGGCCATGCGGAGATTGTCACGGATGGTGGCATTGAAGATGTGCGGATCCTGGGGGCAGCCGCCGATCAGGCGGCGCACCTCATCGGCGGCATAGCTGGCCAGGCTGGCGCCGTCCAGGGTGACGGTACCGCCGACGGGGTCGCGGAAGCGCAGCAGCACGGCGGCCGCGGTGGACTTGCCTGCACCGCTGGGCCCGATGAGGGCGACCCTGCGGCCCGGCGGCAAGTCAAGGTCGAGTCCGTCAAGCGCGAGCGGCCCGTCCGGCTCATACCGGACTTGTACTCCGCTGAGCTGCACGTGCACGGGCCCGGCTGGCAGCGGGAGGGGAGATTCCGGCTCAGCGACGGGTCGCGGCGCATCGAGGATTGCGCCGATCCGGACGGCCGAGGCGCGCGCGGCACCAAGCTGGAGGGCGGCCGCTGGCATGACGGTGACGGCCTCGAACGAGGCCAGCGCGGTGAGGGCCAGCACGGCCAGCGGCACCCGGGTCAGCGTGCCGTCGCCGACGGCGGCCACGCCCAGAACGAGCACAGCCCAGAGGGTGAGCCCGGTAAGGCCCATGATCAGGCCGCCGCCCAGGCCGGCCGCGATGGCAGAGCGCCTGGCCAGGGCCGTCAGCTGGTCGTCCGCTTGAGTAACGGCGGCGAGGGCCGCGTCCTGGGCGCCGAACGCGTGCAGCTCGGCAGCGCCGGACAGCAGGTCGGTGACCGTCGCGCCGAGCTCGCCCCGCGCGGGGGCGGTGAGCCGAGCCGCCCGGCGGGAAGCCGCGACGGCCAGGGCCGGTGCCGCAGCCCCGGCCGCCAGCAACCCCAGCGCTAGCACGGCGCCCGCCGGCGCGAGGATGAGCAGGCATGCTGTCACTGCTCCTGCGCCAACGAGGGCGGCGGCGAGCGGCGGGCCGATCCCCCGGATGAACAGGTCCTGGGTGGCGTCCACGTCGCTGATCAAGGCGGCCAGCAGGTCACCGGACCGGAAGGCGGCCAGCCCGGCCGGCGCTAGCTTCTCCAGCCGCCGGTAGATCGACACCCGGATGTCAGCGAGCACCCGGAACGCTACATCATGCGAGGTCAGGCGTTCGAGGTAGCGGGACACCCCGCGACCGATGGACAGGGCGCGGACCGCCACCACCGCCACCGAGATGGCCAGGATGCTGGGGTGCTCGGAAGCGCGGGCAAGCAGGAAGCCCGACATGGCGAGCAGCGCCACGCCGCAGCCGGTGGCGGCCGCTCCGGCCGCTGCGGTGAGCAGTAGCCGGCCACGCAGCGGCCGGGCGAGCCACAGCAGGCGCCGCAGCGGGCGGCCATGAGCGGACGCGGGAGCGGGACCCGCCGGCCGGCCGATCACTGCACCACCGCGGCCGCCGGCCGGCTGGCCGGCCACTGTGGCCCGGCCGGCGTCAGCAGCTTCCCGTGGTCAAGCCCGATCACGCGGCCGGTCCCGCTGGTCCAGCCCCGGCTGTGGGTGACGAGGATGATCGTGCGATGGGCCAGCACGGTCTCGATGACCTGCCCGATCTGGCCCGCGCTCGCTCGATCCAGGTGAGCGACAGGCTCGTCCATGAGCAGCAGCGGCACCTCCCGCAGAAACGCGCGGGCCAGCGCGATTCGCTGCCGCTGGCCGGCGGACAGCCGCAGTCCGCGCTCCCCCAGCCGGGTGGCGAAACCGGCCGGCAGGGCCTCGATGAACTCCGCTGCGCCTGCCAGCCGGGCGGCGCGGTGGATCGCGGCGGCCTTCGCGCGGGGCTGGCCCAGGGCAATGTTGTCCGCCACGCTGCCGGCGAAGAGATAGGGCTGCTGTGGCACCCAGGCGATCTGGGCGCGCCACAGCTCTGCCGGGATCGCATCCAGGTCGGCGCCGCCCACCTGGATCGTCCCCGCGGCCGGCCGGATGAACCGGAGCAGCAGCGCGAGCAGCGTGCTCTTGCCCGCGCCGCTCGGCCCGGTCAGCACGACCTGCTCCGCTGGCCGGATCGTCAGGCTCACCGCGTCCAGCGCCGGGTGTTGCCGGCCGGGATAACTGGCAGCGACCCCGGTGAGCCTGATCTCGTCGGCTCCCAGGTCCGCATGCGCGCTGCGGCGGCGCGTGGGCACCAGGCCGGCCGGGGTCGGCTGGGTATCCAGGATCTCGAAGACGCGCCCGGCGGCGGCGGCGCCCTCCATGCTGGCGTGGAAGTGCGTTCCGATCGCCCTGAGCGGCAGGTAGGCCTCCGGGGTCAGGAGCAGCACCAACAGTGCCGTCTGGTACCCGAGGTGACTTCCCAGCAGCCGCAGCCCCACCTCGACCGCGACAAGGGCAGTCGCCAGGGCGGCGGCCAGCTCCAGCACCAGGGCGGAGAGGAAAGCTACCCGGAGAGCGGACATGGTGGCGGTCCGGTGCGCGTTGGTGACCTTCCCGATCACCTCTTCCTGTGCCTTCGCGCGGCCGAACACCTTGAGCGTGGGCAGTCCCTCCACCACATCAAGGAAGTGGCCGGCCAGGGTCGCCAGCAGCCGCCATTGCCGCCGCGTCCTGGCTTTGGTGTGCCAGCCCACCAGCACGGCGAAAACCGGGATGAGCGGCAGCGTCACGCCGATGATGACCGCGGAAATCCAGTCGGCGGCCGCCACCCGGGCCAGCACCGCGATCGGCACCAGGACCGCGAGCACCAGCTGCGGGAGGTAGCGGGAGAAATAGGGATCCAGGCCGTCGAGCCCCCTGGTGGCCAGCGTGGTGATCTCTCCGGTCCGCTGATCGCCCAGCCACGCCGGGCCGAGGCCAAGCGCGCGCTGGGCGAGTGCGCGGCGGAGCTGTGATTTCACGGTTGCCGCCGCCCGCAAAGCTGCCACCTCGCCGCCGTATGCCACCGCCGCCCGCGCGGTCACCACCATGAGCAGCGCCAGCAGGGTGCCGGACAAGGCGCCAGCGCCGCTGCCGCGCGCCGCCACCGCGAGCACGCGGGCGAGCAGGCCCGCCTGCGCCAGAATCAGCGCGGTCCCGGTGAGCCCAAGGCCGACGGTCAGGGCCAGGTGCCCCCGGGCGCCCCGCGCGTAGCGCAGCAGGCGCGGATCCAGCGGCCGCACGGCTGATGCCGGAATATGCCAGGCCCGGCTGTGCCGCGATCGGTTAGTCCGCACGCGGCGGTCGCGCGGCGGGGGTGTCCGCGGCCGGAGGGAGCGTGTAGACATCGTCAAGCGTCTCGATCTGCTGGGTGGTGAAGGTCCGCTCCCGGCGGATGTCGCGGGTAAAGGCCAGCCACCACGTGAGCAACGCTCCCAGCCGGTTGCGGTAGCCGGTCAGGAACGCGATGTGGATGAACAGCCAGATCACCCAGCCGAGGAAGCCGCCGACCTTCAGCGGTCCGGCTGAGACGACGGCACGGCCGCGGGAAATGTAGGCCGCTGAGCCGAGGTCACGGTAACGGAACGGCTTCTCGGCCAGGTTTCCGGAGACCTGGCGCCGGATGCGGTTGCCCGCGTAGAGCCCGGACTGCATCGCCACCTCGGCCACCCCGGGCAGCTTGTTCAGGCTCATCATGTCGCCCAGCACGGAGATCTCCGGATGCCCGGGGATCGTCAGATTCTCCCCGACCAGGATGCGCCCGGCCTTGTCGCGCTTGGCGCCGGTGGTGTTCGCGAGGGCCTCGGCGATGGGCGGTGCCTCCACGCCGGCCGTCCATAGCACGGTGCTGGCGTCGTAGCGGGTCTGCTCGCCAGCATGATCACGGACGAGCACCCCGCCCTGGTCGACATGAGTCACGATGCAGCCCATATGCTGCTCGACGCCGAGTGCCTGCAGGGCCCTGTCGGCCTTCTGCGAGAGTTTCGGCCCGAACACGGCCAGCGGCGCGCTGCCGCCGTCGAAGAGCAGTACCCGCGCATCCTCAGGCTTGATGCCCCGGAACTCGGCGCGCAGCGTCTTGGTGGCGACCTCCCGGATCTGCCCGGCGAGCTCCACGCCGGTTGGCCCGGCGCCGACCAGCGCGAACGTCAGCCAGCTCTGGCGTTCCCGCGGGTCGGTGGCCGTGTCTGCCATTTCGAACGCGCCATACACCCGGCGCCGGATCGCGAGCGCGTCGGAGATCGTCTTCATGCCCGGGGCCCAGCGGGCGAACTCGTCATGGCCGAAGTAAGACTGCCGGACCCCGGCGGCCACGATGAGGTGGTCATAGCCGAACTCGATGCGATCGCCACCGACCCTCCTGGCGATGACCCGCCGCCCGGCAGTATCAAAATCGGTTACCTCGGCCATCACGCAGTCGATGTTCTTGTACCTCTTGAGCAGGTCGCGCAGCGGAGCGGCGATCTTACCCTCGGACATGATCCCGGTAGCGCATTGGTAAAGCAGCGGCTGGAACACGTGGTGCTGAGCACGATCGATCAGCGTGACCGAGACGTTGCTGCGCTTCAGCCTGCGGGCCGCGAACAGTCCGGCGAAGCCGCCGCCGACGATCACGACGCGACGCGGCCCGGATTCGTCTGTCATCGGATGCTCCGGTCCGTCCCTCATCCTGCCGGGTCGTGCCAGCGATCCCCGCCGGGAAGCAGCCGGTCGGCCTCGGCCGGCCCCCAGCTGCCCTTGGCGTAGGGGTGCACGGGGGTCACGTCGCCGAGCACCGGGTCGACCACCCGCCACGCGGCCTCGACGGTGTCCTGGCGGGCGAACAGCCAGCGTTCACCGTCCAGAGCCGCGCCGATGAGCCGGTCATAGGGACGCATGTCGGATCCGGGCGCCGCCGCGAACGCCAGGTCCTCCGGCGCCGGCTCCATCCCGCCGCCCGGCTTCTTGCCGGCCAGCGTGAAGCCTACCTGGGTCTTCGGCCAGACCCGGAAACGCAGCGAGTTGCGGACGGCGAAGGGCTCGATCCCGAACACATCATGCGGCGGCCGCCGGAACCTGATATCGATCTCGGTCGCGGTGACCGCCATGCACTTGCCGGCCCGGATCAGGATCGGCACGCCTGCCCAGCGCCAGCTATCCGCGGCAAGCCGGACCGCGACGTAGGTCTCCGTGGTCGACTTCGGGTCAACCCCATCGACCTCGTGATAGCCGTCGTACTGGCCGCGCACCGTGTCCTCGGGGGTCAGCGGCCGCAGCGCCGCCACCACCCGTGACTTGGCGTCCCGCCAGGCCGCCAGGCCCTCCCCTTCCGGCGGGTCGGCCAGCACGGTGGCCAGCACCTGGAGCATGTGATTCTGGACCACGTCATTGATGGCTCCGGTCCGGTCGTAGAACCTGCCGCGGTCGGAAACGTCGAACGCCTCGGCCATCGTGATCTGGATGCTCTCCACGTAGGTCCGGTTGAGCAGGGGCTCGATCACCGAGTTGGCGAAGCGGACGAAGAGCACGTTCTGCACGGGATCAAAGGCCAGCCAGTCATCGACCCGGAAGATTGCCTCTTCAGGGAAGTACGTGTGCATCGTGGCGTTGAGCTCCTGCGAGCTAGCGATATCGTGGCCGAACGGCTTCTCCACCATGACCCTGGCATCCTTGGCGCGCCCCGCCGTCGAGATGCCCTTGGCGATCCTGCCGAACAGCGGCGGCGGCACCTCCAGGTAGAACAGCACCCTGCTGCCGGCGCCGATGGCGTCCGACATCGCCATGTAGGTGGCATCGTCGTCGAGATCCCCGTCCACGTAACGCAGCAGGCCGAGCATCTTCCGCGCGGGCGCGCTGTCCGGGTCCATGTGGTTGAGCCGCAGCGAGGCCGCCGCATAGTCGCGGAACTGGGCCAGCCCCCATCCGCTTTTCGCCACCCCGATGACGGGCACGTTGAGCACGCCGCGCTCGACCAGTCCGACCAGCGCCGGGAACGTCTCGATCTTGGCCAGGTCGCCGGTAGCACCAAAAATCACCAGCGCGTCTACTCTGTTCGTTGCCATGTCAGCTCCTCTGACGGATCGTGCGTCACCTATCCGATCGCGCCGCAGCACCGGCGGCATCACTCCGAGCGGGTGAGGACTGCAGGCGACCTGACGGGGACACTGGCGGTCTCGGCCGCCGCAGCGCGGCGCTTTTCTCTACCTCGTGACCAGGAGGCAACCGGGCTCGGTGACCAGGCCAGAAGGCGCAGCACGATCGCCTGTCTTGAACGCGGCCGAGTTCAGCGCCCTGTACCAGCGGTTGCGGCGCGCCTCCGTATGGGGTGCGGCCGACCGGCGCGGCGCGCTGAACAACATCACCCAGGACCGTCTGCTAGCCGCAATGAGCGAGGTCAGGCTCGGCCGCACAGCGACGCTTGCCGCCCCGGTAGAGTCGAGGTGGCGGGCAACGGGATTGCCGGCCGCGGTGTCCTGCTCGACATTCCGCGGCTGCGCGGGCTGCCGTGGCTCGAGCCCGGCGACCACGTAACCACCGACGACCTCACCGGGGCCGAGGATGCGCAGCATGTGCGCGTCGGCCCGGGCGATCTGCTGTTCGTGCGGGTCGGGCACCGCATCCGATCGCGATCTTGTGAAGTGCCCGGGCCTACGCCCGGCCTTCCGCTAGCTTCCCTGGCTAGCTGGCGGGGCAGCCGCATCGGGGGGAGCCATCGGCGGGCGGCGGGCGCCTTGCGTGGTGCTCGGCTGGGAAGCCGGCTGGAATTCCTGTCGGCTGAGCCGCCGCCGGAACACGTAGTAGGTCCAGGTCTGGTAGGCGAGCACGAACGGCAGGAAGATGACGACGACGACCGTCATCACCTTGAGCGAGTACGCCCCGGATGCGGTGTTATACACGGTGAGGTTGTATGCCGCGCTGGTGCTGGAGACCATCACGTTGGGATACAGGCCAACGAAGATCGACGCGATGCACGACGCGATGGTGATCGTAGTCGCAGCGAAAGCAAAGCCTTCACGGTGCTCGTAAACGAGCCAGACGGCGGCGATGACGGCGAGCACGGCGAGCAGCTCAATCGGGTTGAGAAAGAACGTGCTACTGGAAGTCACGTGTGTCCAGATAGAGAAGGCCAGGACAGCTACCCCCGTCACCGGGGCCACGCGGCGGGCTAGGCGCCAGGCCCGCTCACGCATGTCGCCAACGGTCTTCAGGGACAGGAACGTCGCGCCGTGCAGCATGCAGATCAGCACCAGGGTGACGCCGGTGAGCAGCGCGTAGGGCTGGAGCAGGTCAAGGAATGAGCCGGTGTACTCCTGGTGGGCGTTGATCGGCAGTCCGTGCACCAGGTCGCCGAGTGCCACCCCGATCAGCAGCGGGGCCAGGAAGCTGCCCGCAGTCAGCGCGGCATCCCAGGTCCGGCGCCAGCGTTCCGCCGCGCGCTTGCCGCGGTACTCGAAAGACACGCCGCGGACCATGAGCGCCGCCAGCAGCAGCACGAGCGCGAGGTAGAAACCAGAGAACATGGTGGCGTACCAGCCGGGGAACGCGGCGAACATGGCGGCTCCGGCGACGATCAGCCAGACCTCGTTGCCGTCCCACAGCGGCCCGATCGTGTTGATGGCGGCCCGGCGGCCTGCCTCGTCCTTGCCAACGGCGCCGTGCAGCATGCCGACGCCGAAGTCGAAGCCCTCGAGGACGAAGAAGCCCGTCCACAGGACCGCGATGAGGATGAACCAGAACGGGACCAGTTTCATCGTGACCTCAATACTGGACGGCTGGCACGGGCGCGCCGACATCGGTCTCGGCGCGGGCCGGCGGGAGCTGCTCACGTGCGTACTTCAGCATCAGCATCAGGTCGACGGTCGCGAGCACGCCGTACAGCAGGACGAGGATAACCAGGCTGATCACGATGGAAGTGGTGCTGACCGACGGCGAGATGCCGTTTTTCGTCAGCATGATGCCCTGCACGATCCAGGGCTGGCGGCCGCTTTCTGTCAGCAGCCAGCCCGCGGTGTTCATCAGGAAAGGCAGCGTCGCGGCCCATATCGCCACCCACAGGAACCGCCGGGAGGTGCCGAGTTTCCTGCGGCGGATCAGCCAGAGCCCCCATCCGGAGATGAGGAAGACCAGGACCCCCGCGTAGGCCATCACCCGCATCGCCCAGTACTGGATGAAGACGTTCGGCACGTAATAGCCAGACCCGTAGCTCTTCGTGTACTGGGACTGCAGCGGGTCGAGGCCTACTACCTTGCCGTTCCAGTGGTTGGTGGCCAGCAGGGACAGGAGGTGCGGGATCTGGATGATCTGGGTCGGCGTGTGGTCGTTGTTGCCGCCGCCGATCTGGAACAGCGAGAACGAGCACGGCTGGCAGGTGGTCCACTGCGCTTCGGCCGCCGCGATCTTCATCGGCTGGTACCTGGCCTCGATTACCCCGAGTTCATCCCCAACCAGCATGGTGAAGAGAATCGCCGGGACCAGGACGACCAGCGCGAGCCTCGCTGACCGGCCGAACACGCCGGCGTCGCCGCCGTGCCGCAGCTGCCACGCGGAGACCGCCAGCATCACGCCGGCGCCGGTGACCAGCGACGCGAACAGCACCTTCGCATACCCCCACACGAACACCGGGTTGGTGAACACCGCCCAGATGTCGTTCAGCTGCGGCTTGCCACCGGCCATCGTGTAGCCGACCGGATGCTGCATCCATGAGTTGGCGGCCATGATGAATGCCGCCGACAGCACGGTGCCGGCCGACACCGCCCAGATCGTCGCCAGGTGTATCCGGCGCGGCAGCTTGTCCCAGCCGAACAGCCACAGCCCGAGGAACGTGGACTCCAGGAAGAACGCGGCCAGCCCCTCCATCGCCAGCGGGGCACCGAAGATGTTGCCCACCAGCCGCGAGTACGCCGACCAGTTCATCCCGAACTGGAATTCCTGCACGATGCCGGTCACCACGCCGATCGCGATGTTGATGACCAGCAGCGTGCCGAAGAAGCGGGTGAGCCGCAGGTAATCCTCGCGCTTGCTGCGCTGCCATGCCGTCTGCAGCAGCGCGGTCAGGAACGCCAGTCCGATCGTCAGCGGGACGAAGAAGAAATGATTGATCGTCACGAACGCGAACTGCCACCGCGCGAGATCGACATTCATCTACTCCTCCGGTCCTGAAGGCTCCAGGGGGTGGCTGCCCCGGCGTTGGTGAATTTGATCGTTACTGTCGCTGCGGAGAAGTCACCGGGCATCATCCCTGCGGGGTGATTATCTCGCGCCGGGGTGGCTGGACGATCGGGCCGGGCCGGGCAGGAACGAAAGCACGGCCAGCGCTGTGGCCACGGCGGCGGTGCCGGCGAAGATCGCCGGCAGGCTCAGGATGGCGTATGGCCAGCAGGCCGGCACCGGGCACTGGTTCCAGGCGCTCACCCGGAGGGAGTGGCGCTCACCCGGAGGGAGTGATGCACAGCAGGCTCCGACGCCGTAACAATGGGCGTATGGCAGAGCATTATGACGTCATCATCGTAGGCAGCGGCGCCGGCGGTGGCACGCTGGCGCACACGCTAGCCCCATCGGGCAAGCGGATTCTGCTGCTCGAGCGCGGGGACTTCCTGCCCCGCGAGACAGATAACTGGCAACCCGGCCCGGTCTTCGTGGACGGGAAGTACATCTCGCCGGACACCTGGTACGACGCCGACGGCAAGCCGTTCCAGCCGCAGGTGCATTACGTCGTCGGCGGGGCCACGAAGATGTACGGGGCGGCGCTGTACCGGCTGCGTCCGGAGGATTTCGGTGAGCTGGCGCATGCCGATGGCGTGTCGCCCGCGTGGCCGCTGAGCTACGACGACTTCGAGCCGTGGTACACCAAGGCAGAGTGGCTGTATCAGGTGCACGGAATCCACGGCGAAGATCCCACCGAGGGCCACTACTCCCGGCAGTACCCGTGGCCCGCCGTCTCGCATGAGCCCCGGGTCCAGCAGATCTCGGACTCATTGTCGGCCGGCGGCTACCATCCGTTCCACGCGCCGTGCGGCATCCTGCTGGACGAGGCCAACCGGCCGGCCAGCCAGTGCATTCGATGCGCCTGGTGCGACGGCTACCCCTGCCTGGTGCACGCCAAGGCCGACGCCGACGTCATCGCGGTCCGCCCGCTGCTGGACCAGCCCCATGTGACGCTGCTGGTGAACGCCGAGGTGCAGCGCCTCAGGACCGACCCCGCGGGCAGGACCGTCACGGGGGTGGAAGTGAGCCGGGACGGAACCCAAGAGGTATATACGGGCGACATCGTGGCGGTCGCGGCCGGCGCGGCCAATACCGCCCGGATACTGCTCCGCTCTGCCTCGGACGAGCACCCTGCCGGGCTGGCCAACGGGTCCGACCAGGTAGGCCGCAACTACATGTACCACAACAGCAAGGCGGTGGTTGCGCTCGACAAGGAGCGGAACGACACGGTATTCCAGAAGACCCTCGCCCTGAACGATTTCTATTTCGCCGGCAACGGCCGCGCGTGGCCGCTGGGCAACATCCAGATGCTCGGGAAGTCGAACGCGATGGCGATGAAGGGCGAGGAGCCCAAGCTCACCAAGCTGGCGCCGCGCATGAGCCTGGACGAGGTCGCCAAGCACGCCGTGGACTTCTGGCTGACCACCGAGGACGTGCCCAAGCCCGGCAACCGGGTGACCGTCGACCGCGACGGCCGCGTGCACCTCGCCTATGCCGCGACGAACAACGCCGAGGCCGACGGGCTCTACCATGAGCTCAGGAAGATCCTCAATCACGTCGGGATGGCCGCGCATCACGTACTCGACAAGAACTTCTACATGAGCATGGACGTCCCGGTGGCCGGCGTCGCCCATCAGGCGGGCACCTGCCGGTTCGGCGCCGGTCCCGCTACCTCGGTGCTCGACGTCAACTGCAAGGCCCATGAGCTCGACAACCTGTACGTCGTCGACACGAGCATTTTCCCCAGCATCGGAGCGGTGAACCCGGCGCTTACCGCGATGGCCAACGCCATTCGGGTGGGCGAGCATCTGCTGGCCAGGATGGCATGACCGGCTTGATCCTGACGGCCCTCAAGGCCGAGTGCCAGGCGCTCCCGCCTCGACTACGAAAGGTCAAGTCCACATGAGCACGTTTCCGCCCATCGCCGAATATGGGTTCCTGTCCAATTGCGAGCAGAGTTGCCTGGTTGCGCCGGACGGCTCGGTCGAGTGGCTGTGCCTGCCGCGCCCCGACTCCCCGAGCGTGTTCGGGGCGCTCCTCGACCGGACCGCCGGATTGTTCAGGTTCGGGCCTGGCAGCACCCAGGTTCCGCAGCATCGCAGATATATGCCGGGGACGATGGTGCTGGAAACGACCTGGCAGACTCCGACGGGATGGATGACCGTGCATGACTTCCTGGTCATCGGCCCGACCCAGAGCGAGGGACGGCGCGCGGACTACCATCGGGCCCCCTCCGATTTCGGCGCGGTCGGCACCCTTGTCCGGATCGCGACGTGCATCAGCGGCCGGGTCGAGGTCATCGTGAACTGTGCTCCGCTGTTCAATTACGGGACCGTCAGTGGCACGTGGAGCTACAAGGGCGACGGGTACGATTCCATGGCGCTCATCCCGGCGGAAGGGGACGTGCAGCTCGAACTGGCGGGCAGCATCCGGCTGGGCGTGCTGGGTGCCCGCAGTTACGGCCGGACGACGCTCACGCAGGGCCAGTCGGCCTTTGTCACCCTGTCCTGGGGCGGCAGTAACGTTCCGGCCAGCCAGGACGAGGCTTTCAGCGCCCTGAACACCACCGTCGATTTCTGGCGCGACTGGCTGAACTCAGCCAAGATTCCCGACCATCCGTGGAAGCCCTATATCGACCGTAGCGCGCTCACCCTGAAGGGGCTCAGCTACGCTCCCACCGGCGCCATCATGGCGGCAGCGACGACTTCCTTGCCGGAAACGCCCGGCGGTGCACGCAACTGGGACTACCGGTTCACCTGGATCCGGGACTCGTCGTTCATGCTCCGGTCGCTGTATCGGCTGGGTTTCGCTTGGGAAGCGATCGAGTATTTCGGCTTCATCCTCGACGCGGTCAGCGGCGGCGACCTCAACCGTAAGTTCGAGCTGCAGATCATGTACGGCATTGGCGGGGAACGCGACCTGACCGAGCGGACCCTCGATCACCTGTCCGGTTACCGGGGGGCGCGCCCGGTCCGGGTCGGCAACGGCGCCTGGAATCAGCAGCAGCACGACGTGTGGGGGATGATCCTGGACGCCCTGGACGTCCAGTTCCGCCGGGGTGCTGCGCAGATCATGGCGCCCGTCTGGGAAGGGCTGGCCGGGTTCGCTGACGCCGCCCTGCAGCACTGGCA
>Ga0137365_10003058_pt1 | contig 13277 bp, 13 predicted proteins | sample SagtaG_9_FD_104799 | JGI IMG/M metagenome (GOLD analysis project Ga0137365, IMG submission 104799) | Vadose zone soil microbial communities from Sagehorn Ranch, Mendocino, California, USA - Sage1_L_40_16 metaG | ecosystem: Environmental > Terrestrial > Soil > Vadose zone | place: USA...
ACGCTCAAGCTTTAACCGGTAAGACTCGCCTTCCCGCGAAAGAAGATTGGGATGTGTCGCACCAAGGACAATATAAACGACATTCGGGTGCTCCTTGAGAATTGCCGGTAACGCCTCGATTACATACTCAATGCCTTTGTTAGGCGAAAGGAGTCCAAAGGTAAGCAGCATCGTCTTACCTTCCACGCCGAACTGATCCTTGTGGAAAGTCGGGTCGATGAACTGCACATCAGGCACGCCGTGCGGGATGAGATCGATCTTCTCGGGCGAAACGCCATAGACTTCCTTCAACAACCCTCGCCCACGTTCAGCCATCACGATAAAACGATTCGAGAGCGCATTGAGCTGCTCCATGACGAATCTTTGCGACTCGTTAGGTTCGCGTAGCACAGTGTGCAGCGTTGTCACTACGGGCATATGCAGATCGCGCAGCAAAGCTAGCAAGTGACTTCCGGCCGGCCCGCCGTAGATGCCAAACTCGTGTTGGACCGAGACGACCTCGACGTTGTTAATGTTTAAAAAATCCGCCGCGCGCCGGTATGAATCGATCTCCCTTTCATCGATCTCAAAACGGATACGCGTCGAATAGTCGTAGCCTTCAGGGCGATCGTTAACTGCTCCCACGATGCATTCGCAATGTGGATACTCGCCTGCGACCGCCTCACAAATGTCGGTCGTAAACGTCGCAACGCCACATTGCCTGGGCATATAATCTCCTAAGAAAGCGACGCGGTTGATCGTGGTCATTAGGGAGCCTGAGTTAGTGTCTTTTCAACAAATGTCAGCCTTTCTCCATCGAGGATCCTGGGACTAACAACACGCTGCCGCTCTCGACGACTTGTCGCACCTGGCCTCCCGTGAAGGCGGATCAACTCTCGACTTTGCGTCGTAAATCCCGCACCCGCGCCTGGGTGGACTCAATTGCTTCCTGCGCGACTCGGCGCAGACCTCCCGCCAAGCCGACCTTCGATAAAGTCCAGATCAACCACTTTGTCGGATCCCACTCCCACGGCTTCACGCCATTACGATAGTCGTGCTGAAATTCGTGGTGATAATTGTGGTAGCCCTCGCCAAACGTAAACAGCGCCATGAAAAACGAGTCGCGGGCACTGCATCGCGTCGAATACGGCTGACGTCCGAAGGTATGGCAGGCTGAGTTAATCAGAAATGTGCCATGCTGGAGCACCACAACTTTTGCGACGCCGCCAATGAGAAAACCACCGAGGGCGCCCACCCAGCCGTCCCATGCGAACCCGGCCAGTGTTGGCAGGACGAAACTGACCACGACGGCGAGGAGATGAATATGTCGATGTTGCCACATGACCAGCGGATCTTTCTTGAGATCGGCTACATTATCGAAGGGCGGTTCTGGCTTGAGCTTGAACAACAGCCAGCCGATGTGGGCGTGGAAAAAACCTTTGCTGATGTCGTACGGGTCTTCATCGTGGTCGACATGTTTATGATGGCGGCGATGATCGCTTACCCACATCAAGACAGAATTCTCGAACGCAGCGGCGCCAAAGACAAGTGTGAACAGGCGCACCGGCAGTTTCGCCCGGAAAGTCATGTGCGAAAATAGGCGATGATAACCTAGCGTGATACTGAAGCCAGTCGCGGCCAGCAACACTGCGAACAGGGCGAGGTGGAACCAATCAACACCGAAATACCACAGGTAAAGTGGCACTGCGGTGAGCGTGAGCACAAATGTGCCGATCAAGAACGAACTCGTCGTCCAATTGATGCGGTCGATCGGAATACGGAAAATCAATGGCGGGAAATTTGGGAAGGGTCACCGGCTCACTGATATCGGCCGAGAATGACGTCCTTCTTTGTCCAGGTATGAACGCCGCCGCAATGCGTGCAGGTGACCTTTTGTGTTTTTAACTTCGCCATCGGCCAGCGGTTTGCTTCGATTGTTCTTCCGGTATCGGTGAGTTTTGACGTGGATGGACAGCGCACAAGCAAGCTTTTGATGTTGGGACCGGTCTTTGATTTCGGCCGTCGTGGCGGATCGAAAAAGAATCGCGTCGCCATATTAGAGTCGATAAACGATGCGGGCTTTGGCGGTGTCGTAAGGCGACATCTCCATTTTCACCCGGTCCCCAATTGTAAGCCGAATGAAACGTTTGCGCATCTTCCCGGAAATGTGCGCGAGAACGAGATGATCGTTCGCGAGCGCGACGCGAAACATGGTTCCGGGGAGCACCGACATGATGGTTCCCTCCAGTTGAATGGCTTTTTCAGAATTCATTCTGTAGTGAGATGCGCGTCGTTTGCGAGTAACGTCGGCCCCGAAAATTTTTCAGGGCCGACATTCAAACCGCTCTATCGGCGAAAACCCGCGAAGTGACGCTTCCCGCCGCCGCCGCCGTGCGGACGCGGACGCTCTTCGCGCGGACGCGCTTCGTTAACAGTTAACGCGCGGCCGTTAAGTTCGCGGCCGTTAAGCGCGGCCACCGCGGCGTTGGCTTGTGCGCCATCGTTCATGGTGACGAACGCAAACCCGCGTGATTTGCCCGTGAACCGGTCCATCATCAGATGGACTTCGTTGACGGTGCCGTGTTGTTCGAACAGATCCTGAAGATCGTTCTCGGTGGTCTCAAAAGAGAGATTACCTACGTACATTTTCATTGTGTTTGAATTTTGGAAAAACTACCGACCTACAGAGCCGTTCCCGTGAATCGGGTTTCAAACCACCAATGAGCGACGCTCACCTGACGATCTACCGCGCAGTGAAGTTAACAGAGTAATCCAATAAGCGCCCAATATCGTTCGGATTAGGTGAAACACAAACGATCATTCCAGTTCAGTCCGTGGTCGAGGGCGCGCGGAGTCACAGCGATACACTCGTTGGATCCTTTCCGAGTTGAACTGTCGAGCAGCTCCATGAGGCGCGCTTTATAAGAATCACACGTTGGGCGCTCGCCATTTGGCTCGAATCCATTCAGGATGTTGGATCCGGAGGTCGTCGCGAACCTGTCACCGAAGCTCGGTGTGGTGCGGATTTGGTGAGAAGCGGCATTTAGCGCTGGTAGAAGATTCATGTATGATGCGCAACGGTTCCCACCAGGGACTTGGCAGAATCCGCCACGAGCCTTGGTGCCGTGAGTGCGCGCCACGGCCAGGTAAGAGCACTCCGAAAGACGGCACACACCCGCCTGCGGTGCGCGCGACGCCGGGCCAACTCGACCATGTTGCGGCGCTCGCGTCGCAGCAACTCGGCGAGCAGCCCACTTTGCACAAGGGTCGAAGTGTATTTTGTCATAACGCGGTTCTTTCTGTATCCCATTTCGTGTGGATTCAGTCGATAACGACTACGTGATCAACCACACGCGAATCGCCTGTGTTTACGTAATAAATAAGCACGCGAGCGCCCGGTTTGATCGCGGTTTGGACGATTTCGCCCGCCTTGTTTACGACGTGACCGGGGCCGTTGAGAACATAACGACCGGAATTATTCGAGCCGTCCTCGCGAACAACGAGCGTTTTCACGGGCTGATAACTGGCGACTGCGCCTTCCTCAGTCGTCGTTGTGATGATTGCTCCCGTTACCGTTACTGGTTCTGTGGCTGTTTGTTTTTTATGCGTTGAACCAGCGGCGCAATCACCGCGCAGCTGGCGAGTGTGAAATGATTTTCTTCGTGTATGAGGTCTCCCTGTTAATCTTCATGAACAGCCGGTAATCCATGGCGCTGCGCGCGTCAGGTTACGAATCGTAAAGGTTGGGTTACGAAAGGGTGACACCTCACGGTGGATCTCTTTCAGGTACGCGCGCACGAACAAGGGAAGCGCAGCCCACGCTCGAAACTTTCCTCTCTCTCGGACTCTGTTTAGAATCGCGCCATGAGCTCTCCCGATCCGCTTACCGTCGAATCCGGCAGCAACGAGCGCTGGAAATTTTTTCGCGACGTTCTCGTGTTCCAGCTCAAGATGTTGCTCGATAACGTGCGCGATTTTGCACTTATGCCGGTCTCGCTCGTCGCGGCGTTGATCGATCTCATCTTCAAGGGTAAGCGGCACGGCTCGCTCTTTTATCAGGTGCTCAGGTGGGGGGCACACAGCGAGGAAGTGATCAACGTCTATAGTGCGATTGAAACGCACGAAAGGCCTAGAGTTAATCCCAACTATACCGTCGACGCGGTGATCGCGCGGCTGGAGTGCGTGCTGGTTCGAGAATGTGAAAAAGGTGGGACCGCCGCGAGTATCAAAGCCGCGATGGACCGGGCGATCGATCAAATCCAAATCGAAACGAGCGGTCCGCGCGATCGAGCGAGGGAAGCAGTCGCGCGGGTAGCGGACAAATTACGCATCAAGCTAGACTCCTTGCCGCCCGATCACGATTCCAAGAGCTAGTCCAACAGCTCCACAGCGACAGCAGCGCTCTGGGCCAGCGCTAAGGAAAGGACCCGATTCATATTTCGGATTTCGGGTTAATCCAGCGGCTTCGACATGAAAATTGCCGTGCCGCTTCCTTTCTGCAACGCGTAGCGCGCAAAACCGGCAGCTTCATATATTCGCAGCGCTCGATGATTATTGTCCATCACCTCCAGGGTCAATTTGCAGCAGCCAAGCTCCCGGGCCTTGCCTTCGATGGCCTCAAGCAAACTACGTCCGACTCCTTTCCCGCGAAGCGCAGATAGGACCACAAAATCATGAATGTTGATGAGCGGTTTGGCGGCGAAGGTCGAGAAACCGATGAAACAGACCGCCGCTCCGACTGCCTGGTCGCCATGGAATGCCAGGAAGACCACGGTCGTTGGATGGTTTTGTAGTCCCGGGATTAATCGGGCACGAACATCGGGATCAAGTGGTTTGGTTTCACCCATCGGGTCTCTCGCATAGACGTCGATCATCGCAAGCACCGCCTTCTGGTGCGCGGGCAACTTTAGATCTGCTTCGACAACTCGAATAGGTTCCACCACAAAATCATTGCTGCTCGCTCAGGGTATTAGACTCTCTTACAGCTTTCTCTTTGATCCGTAGCCGCTGCCGGGAAATGAGCCACCTCGACAATCCGAGCAAGCTGATCAAAAACCACAACACCTCGATCAAGAACGCTGAAAAGTTGAATTTAAAGAGGAGGGAGACAATGATCAGCAGCGCCCCCACCGCGTTCAGCAGCGAATAACTCGGCGCTGAGCTCGGCAGTTTATCGAGCTGCAGGAGCAAATAGGCGACTACGATCAGTAGAACGCCGAGAAAGCCTGCCAGATCAAACCAGGTTACATTTGCAGTCATACCCCACCTTATTTCGGGCCCATTTTTAAACGCGAGTCCCTGATAACTTTGAGGTTTACGCTACCGCGATGCGCGCGCGATTTCACTCACTTTGGGAGAAAAAAATAAAATTAAGATACGGTTTCGCTCTTTCCTCGATTACCGACAGAATGTTTCCCACTGATCTTTGAACCGGGCGATGGTGGCACCGTTTCCGCTTCCTTGGCGTTTTCATACTTTGCTGCGGTCTCTATCACCATGACCTCGTCGCTCTTCAGCGGTCGCGACCTCGCCGACCCTTGGCCAGCAGCGATACCGGCCTGCACCTTGTCGACCCACTGCTGGGACGGCGTGGCGTCGCCGTATTCGTCGTGCCAGTTCCACGACTCGTAGGGCTTGGTTTGCGGGTAGCCTTCCGGCGAGTCCTCCCACAACTCCTGACGCCCGAGCGCGGTCATGTCCAGGTAGCTCCAGGTACCCACAAACGCCTCGTCGCCGCGATTGTTGATGAAGTAGGTGCGGAACACCCTGTCGCCGTCGCGAATGAACGCGTTCGTGCCGTGCCACTCGTCCACGCCGAAGTCGGCGTCGAATCCGTCTGTGATGGTGTACCACGGCATCTGCCAGCCCATCCGCGCCTTCACCCGCTGGATGTCGGCCTGCGGCGCGCGCGTGGCGTACACGAGCGTGGTATTGCGGGCGTTCAGATGGGCAAGCTGCCCAACGTGGTCAGCCATTAAAGAGCAGCCGATACAGGCATGCTCGGGCCAGCCGTATACGCCGGGCTCGAAGAAGGCTCGGTAGACGATAAGCTGGCGGCGGCCAGCGAATAGGTCGAGCAGGCTCGCCTTGCCCTCGGGTCCATCGAACTCGTACTGCTTTTCCACGGCCAGCCATGGCATCCGCCGACGCTCGGCCGCCAAGCGCGTCACGGGCGTGGGTAAACTCCTTCTCCTTCACGAGCAGTTGCTGGCGCGCAGCCTCCCACGCCTCCGGCGACACGATCGGGGGAGTCTTCATTTTCACATTTTCTGTCTCTATCAGATGATCCGTTCCGGTCAGCTCCGTTTTAGACTTCGTTTGTTTGACTTTCATTTTGCTCTCCTTCTGTTTGGGTTTCGAGATTTTTCCCAGCTTGAAACCAAGCTGGCCCTACAAGTTTTCATTCAGGGTTCGTGCCGTAAGTCAGACCGCCCCTTTCATTTCATTTCCTCAGATTTTGCTCGTCGTGGTGCTGGGCAATGGACATTCGGACGAGCCCGCGCAATCGTCTCGTCGCGAGGAACGCAAGTGCTGCCGTGCACGCGATCACGAGCATCACTCGAAGGACACAAGCGGTGGAGACTGAGATTCCGATACCGGTCGCCAGCGCGACATAGGCCGCCACGCAGGCCGGGCACTTGGGAAGCAGCGCCAGCAGGGCGCCGGGGAGGACCCAGCCGGCGACCACGCCGGCTCTGGTGAGGCGCGCCGACGGTGCCGTCAGGGCGGCGTCGGGCCCGGCCAATCTCAGCGACCAGGGCCGGGATGCCGGCCGCGACGGCGGCAGCGTGTGCGCGGTCGAGCGCGGCCTCTGCGTCCGCGACCCGGACGCGGCGGAGCGTGAGTTCAGCGCGGGTGAGCTCGGCCCGGGCGGCGAACGGCGGCGGCGGCACGGTGGCTGCGGCCACGTCGACGGCAGCCAGTGTCCGCTCGGCGGCCTCGAGCTCGCCGACGAGGAGGTAGCGGCGCGCCACGATCAGGCGGGCGTGGAGCGCGTTGGCGCGGTCGCTGAGCGCGTCGAGCGCCCGCGCAGCGGCGTCAAGCGTGCGCACCGGCCAGCTCAAATCGCGCGCGGCGAGCGCAACCTCGGCTTCCGCGACCTGACAGCGGGCCCGGGCGAGGCGTTCGCGAGCGCCGAAGCTGCGCGCGGCGCGGCGCAGGAGCTTGCGCGCCCGCTCGTAGTCGCCGAGTTGGGCCATCGCGATCCCGCGCAGGGCGAGCGCCGGCGGGTCGTCGCGCAGCGCGACGCGCTTGAGCGCACCGAGCGGATCACCCGCCGCGAGCGAACGCGCGGCCGAAGCGACGAGCGAGTCCATGGTAATAGGACAGTATAGGCGCGCTTAGCCCAATACAACGAACGATCAGATGCGGGAAGGACAACTGCAAATCGCGGATTAGCGAATTATTTGCGGATAGCTGCCTCAAAGGTCGAAAGCGCTGCTGCGACGCAGTGCGCTCCAAAGCAGGCTCCTGCAAAACGGTTTTGCGCTCAGCGCCTTGGAGTCTGGAACTCGCTTTGTCCGGATTGCTGAAGAACTCCGGACTACCTATAAGTGCGGCGCGTGCTCGCGCCGCGTTCAACACTGCGAGTGAAAGCCACCACGCGCGTCTTCCCCTCAGGCTAACCCGCGATTGGCAGGGTCTTCGATTACGGACAAGATGTTGCCGGCGGGATCTCTGAACCAGGCAACGGTCGGGCCGTTTCCTCGCTTGATCCCTTTTCTATCCGTTTTGATCTCGGGCAGATCATACTGCTCGAACCGGACGCCTCGTTTTGCCAGTTCGTCGACGGCTCGATCGATATCGGGCACGGGGAAATTCAGTACCGTGAACGTGGCTGGAACATGGTTGGGCTTCGGATAAATGAGAACGTTGTTGCCCCCGACCAGATGTACCGTAAGCAGGCCGTGAGATTCCGAAACGTCCAAACCGAGCGTTCCGGCATAGAACTCTTTCGCCTTTGGGATGTCTCCCGCCGAAAAACCGCTGAATGCTTTGCTATCTTTTAACATACTGCGCTCCTTGTAATTATTTTCTCGTGCTGACCAAATTTGTGAATCAGGCGACAGGTGTTTCTCGCCGCCAGAAATAAAATCGATCCAACGCACAGGATTAGAAGCGAGACGCGCAAATGCGTCGCGGCTGAGAACGAAAGCCCAATCCCAGTCCAAACCGCCACGTATGCCGCCAGACACATCGGACATTTCGGCAGCAGCGCCAGGATTGCGCCGGGGACAATCCAACTCGCTATCGCGCCGCTTCGGCGCGCAACCTTACAGCAGCCAGAAGCTCTCACGCGTTTTTCCGGTGTCATTATCTCTGTGTCCATACCTTTGCCTCGTTATTGAATTTGTTCTTCAGTAGTACGACGAACGAACGCACGCATTCGGGACACATTTTTCGCGGCCACATATGAAATTGACCACCTTTTCCGCACTCCTAATCGGCTGCTCCCTTTCACTCGCGCTTGGTCATACCGTCATCGGGAAGGAAAACGGGTTAGGATCGAGAAAACCATTTCGGTCCGAAAAGTCGAAGACGGATTCGAACCAGTAAAAAGCTTCAAGCCCGAAGACACCTTCGCTGTTACGATCCTAGGTCGCTCGTCCCATTCAAACTAATCGCTGTAGCGGACGCGATTCTTTAGGCAGGACGAAGCGCTCCCGCGGCCGACCAATTATATGTCCAGAGCCCAAGATGTCATGACGAACCTCCTCGCGTTCGCCGACATTCGCATCGACGGCGCCCGCCCCTGGGACATACAGGTGCACGACCGGCGTTTCTTTAGCCGAGTCATGGCTTCCGGGAAACTCGGTTTCGGAGAATCCTATATGGATGGCTGGTGGGACTGCGATGCGCTGGATGAGATGTGTTGGCGCGCCATTCGTGCCGGACTCGAGAAGCGTTTTGCATTTCGACTTCCCAATGTCTGGGTATTGCTCACCGCGCTTCTCGCGAACCAGCAAACTCTACGGCGCGCCCGAAAAGTCGGCCGGGTGCATTACGATCTGAGCAACGATTTTTTCGAAGCGATGCTCGATCCGAATATGCAATATTCTTGTGCCCTCTTCGCTGAGGGCGACGATCTTGCCTCGGCGCAACTACGGAAGCTGGATTGGATTTGCGAAAGGCTGCGTCTCCAACCCGGCCTCCGCCTGCTGGACATCGGCTGCGGCTGGGGTGGATTGGCCCGTTATGCCGCTCGCCAATACGGTTGTCAGGTAGTCGGGATAACAATTTCGCAGGAACAATTCCGTTACGCGCAACGTTGGTGTCGCGGATTGGACGTGGAAATCCAGCTGCGCGACTATCGCGAAGTCACCGGGCAATTTGATCGGGTAGTGAGCGTGGGCATGGTCGAGCATGTCGGGTACAAAAAATTATCGCACCTATATGCGAGCGGCTGCTCGTTCGTTAGGCGGGGATGGATTGTTTCTCTGCCAGGGAATCTGCGGAAACATTTCGCACGTCCACGCCGATCCCTGGATCAAGCTGTACATTTTCCCAAATTCCGTGCTTCCTTCCCTCGCCCGTCTGACGCGCTCTGCGGACGGCATTTTCATTATTGAAGACGTCAAGAACATCGGCCCGAATTACGATCCGACACTGCTCGCCTGGGAGGAAAACTTCCGCCGGGCCAGGCCCCGCTTTGCAGATCGGTACGGCGACCGTTTCCGGCGAATGTGGCGATTTTACCTGCTCAGTTGCGCGGGCGCATTTCGGGCCCGCAGTCTGCAGGTCTTTTCGATTCTCTTTTCGAAAAAAGCTACGGCCGTTGGGAGTGATGTCCGCGACCAGAGACAGGTACGCGTCTTCAACGCGTACCGCAGTTCCCGAGCCGAGGCACACTCCCGTGTCTGCCTTGGCGCGCCGTAACCTCTTGTGAAGGCGGCTGACCTCCGTCCTCCGCTTCGCGTTCCCCTTGGGGCGCCCCGTACTGGATCGAAAGCAGCTTTTGCAAGCTGGCGATGGATTGGTCGCGTTCGCCGATGCGAGCTGCCACCCGGGCAAAGATGTCGAGCGGCTTGGGACCAGTCAGGGCCTCTTTCTACTTCGGCAAAAGCAGTCAATTTTTTATCCGCACGTACCCAGCTCCGTTCGGCTTTTCTGAGATTATCGGCGCAGCTACCTCACGTAGAACGGGATCGTGCGCTCACGTGGCTCCAGTCTTTCATGTCAACCTCATGAGGCTAGTCGCTTTATGCAGTTTCGTGAGTCACTCACTACCTTTATCATGTCCCGAGCCTCGCTGAACCTGGCCGCGAATCTCACCCCCGGTAAAATTCGTCGTGTGCATGTTCGCATAGGCTAGATCGTTGCGCACGGCTTCCAAGGCCGAGTCGAGATCGCCTGGCGTTATGCCTTGGCCGCCGGGTCCCGTAACATTTGCTGCCGTGATTGTCCCGGTGATGGTTCCTTCGGTCGCCGCCGGGCAAGCTGGCTGGTTCCCGCCGCCGCACAGGAATATCATGACGCCACCAGCGACCTTGCTGGGCGCGAAGTGCAGGTGAGCCACCGTAAGCGGCGATGACAGGCCGGAGAACGTTAACGAGAAGGTGATAGTGTCCTGGATCGTCATTTCGAAAGCCCCTGTACCGGCGGTATTGATTGGAGGTACCTCATTCTCCCCACCGAGGCTTGCGGAAAAACGCTCCGTTTGGGAATTAGCTATCGGGGCAGCGAGCAGATTCGCCATCACTGCGGCTATGGCCCAAAATCCAATATTTTCAGTTTTCATAATTGTAATCCTCCTTCGAGGCAAATGGACAATCCTCCGTCGGTCTCTGTAAAGCGGAATAACGTAACAGGCTTGTTACTTTTTAATCGCCATTTGTGGCGCTGGCGCACGCGTGGTCCTTTTTCTGTAGAAAAGCCGGTTGACCCTTACCGTTTCTTCGGCGCGAGCGAGGCGACCATTTTCTCGAAGCGCGCATCGCCGCGCAGTGAGTCCCACTCTGGCTCAGCTCGCAAAGTTCCCAGTGTCGGTGCATTCGGCACTTCAACCAGTGTAGCGAGTTGCTCCAGTGCCAAATCGCGTTCGCCCACCTGCGCGTAAATCGCCGCAAGATTGGTCGCCAGGATCGGCCCATCGTATGCGTCCTTCGAAATTGGCAGAAGTCCGACCGCGCGACGTCCCTCGCGCAGCGCATCTTCTTTTCGGCCGAGAGCCACATGAATTAAAGCGAGCATCATGATCGTCTTCACGTCGTCCGGCCATCGCGCGAGGTCGGCTTCAACCACCCGTCCAGCTTCTTCGAACGCATGTTGCGCGGTATCGATATTGCCTTGTACGCGCGCGACCAAGCCTTTGTACCAGCTCTTTGGAAACGCGTAGCCGTCGATCATGCCGGCCGTTCCGCCCAAGCCGCTGTCCCAAAATCTGTCATGTGCTGAGTCGGCCAACATTCGCGAAGCGTTCGCGAAATCGCGTTCCATTAAATTCAGCCGGATCCCGACGGTCGTCACTGCGCCGCCCGGATCAAAATCGCGCGGAGTCGCGTCCAATGCCGCGCGCAATGGAGCGGTGTCACCGTTTTTTTTCAGATCGATTGACGCGCGCTGGATTGAAAACAAATGCGCGTTCGGATTAACCAACAGCGCATTGTTGATCGCGTGTTGCGCTTCTGCATATCGGCGCATCGCGATAAGCGTTTCCGCTAAATTTGAAATGACAGAGAAATTTCTCGGATCGAGATAGCGGGCCTTTTCAAAATTGGCAACCGCCTCGTCCCATCGCCCTTCGCGCCGGCCGACGGCACCAGCGGCATCCCAAATTTCGGCATCGTTCGGAGTTGCCTGCTGCGCGATCTCAATCTCGGTCCGCGCCCGCTTGTAATTGCGGTCGCCGTAATAGTGGAAAAACGCCAGGGCCAGATGCGCATCGCCCAGATCAGGCTGCAAACGTAACGCCACATCAGCCGCCGCTTTCGCATTGTTCAGACGCGCGCGACTCCGGTCGTGACCAAACCAATAGAGTTCAGCGTTCAGCCGCGAACCCAAACAGTAAGCCAGCGCAAACTGTGGATCGCGCGCGACCGCTTGATCGATCAGACGGAGCGCCTTTACACCATTTTCCAATGGATCGCCTACCCCGCTCCAGCGAAACAAGTCGCGGGCCCGCAGAAAAATTTCGTAGGCGGCAAGGTCGCTCGTCGGATGAATTTGCATGCTCGCTCTTTCGCGCGCAGAAAGATTTGCGCGGAGCGCTGCCGTGATTCGTTCGGCCAGCTCACTTTGAAGCGCGAAAAGATTTGTCAGCTCGCGATCAAAAGTATCAGCCCAAATGTGCGCATCGGTCTGCGCGTTGATCAGCTGCGCGTTCACCCGCACGCGATTTCCGACGCGTCGCACCGTTCCTTCCAAAATATGCGCGACCCCCAACGTCCGGCCGATCTCGCGCAAATTTCGCGCCCCTTCTTTATATTGCCGCACCGACGTGCGACTAATCACTTTTAAGTCGGATATCCTTGCCAGGCTCGACAAAATATCGTCGTGCATACCGTCGGCGAAATAGGCGTTCTCCGGATCGTCGCTCAAGTTTTCGAATGGCAATACTGCGATGCTTTTTGCCGGAACCGCTTCCGTACGACGCGCCTGCGCTTGCGAAAGATCGACATCATCTGTTCGTTTGATTCCTTCCGGCGTGATGTCGAACGCCCACGCCAGAATCAAAGCGATCGGGAACCCAGTGATCAAGAGAACGATCATCGATCGCAATGCCCACTGCGAAACTTCGAACACCGGAAATATCTGCGTAACGACTTGTGCAATAAGCCAAGCCGCCACCGCGTAGGCAATTGCTACGCGATAAACTTTTCGGCGTTTGAGTTCGGAGAAAAATCTCCGCATTCTAAAACGTAATTCACAGATGACTCAGGGTCATCTCATCAGGTTCCGACTTGGTCTGGATCGCGGGCATGGATCTTCCGGGGGGTGCATTTGGCGCCTTCTTGCTGAAACCGGTTCGTCTATGCGTCTCAAGTAGCTGCCCGGCTCGGCGGGTTTGGCGATAATCCTTCAAGCAAAGATCTTACTGGTACCGCCAAAACAAGCGGGGGCGAGAAAGAAACAAGACTCGCCACCGCATTTCACGCCGCGCTCAAATAGATTTAGTCTTCGCGGGTTGCAGCGCGTGAAATGTCAAATGTTTAAACGCGACCTTGCCGAAGAATTTTTTCGCCGCACTCGTCAAGTGCGTCGCAGCGGCAGCTGTCGACGCGCTTGAGCAACGTCTCCATTAGCTTAAGCCGGTTCATCCGTTCCCGGAGTTCCACGATTTTTCGTTGGGAGAGTTGCCG
>Ga0137365_10003061_pt1 | contig 13268 bp, 10 predicted proteins | sample SagtaG_9_FD_104799 | JGI IMG/M metagenome (GOLD analysis project Ga0137365, IMG submission 104799) | Vadose zone soil microbial communities from Sagehorn Ranch, Mendocino, California, USA - Sage1_L_40_16 metaG | ecosystem: Environmental > Terrestrial > Soil > Vadose zone | place: USA...
AATCACCGTACCCCCGCGCGCAGCGGCGGAAATCACCGTGCCCCCGCGCGCAGCGGCGGACGACTCGGCCGGCGACTCGGACTCGGCCGGCGACTCCGCGGACGACTCGGCCAAGGAACTCCGCGGCCGGGGGGGTTGACAGATTCTGATTGGTCTATCAATAATAGCTGCATGAGTCCGGCCCACCGCGCAACCGCCGACGACCGCCGCGAGCAGGTGCTCGAGGCGGCGATCCACGAGTTCGCCGTCAACGGCTATCACATGACGAAGACGGCGGCCATCGCCAAGCGGGCGGGGATCTCCCAGCCCTACATCTACGCCCTGTTCGAAGACAAGAAGACGCTGTTCATCGCGGCACAGGAGCGGGTCCGCACGTACATACGTGACGCCTTCACCGCCGCTTACCTGCCTGCTGACTCAGTGGATGAATCCCTGGCCGCCCTCGGGCGCAGGTTCCGTGAGCTGCTCATCAACCCCGACGCCCCACGCTGCCAACTGCAGGGCTGGGCCGCCTGCGCTGACCCGCAGATCCAGGAGCACATGCGGCGCGGATATATGGAGATCTTCGACCTCGTAGCCAAGCTGACCGGCGCCGACCGCGTCATGATCGCCCGGTTCATGGCCACGGGCATGCTGCTCAACGTCGGAACGGTCCTGGGGCTGCCCGCGGCCTACATGGAAGCGCTGCCCGCGGCGTCCACGGAAGGGTTACCCGCGGCCTACATGGAAGCGCTGCCCGCGGCGTCCACGGAAGCGCTGCCGGAAGCCTCCACGCAGGCGTCGCCGCCGGGATGATTTTTTTTCACACTCAATTAATAGGTCAATCAATCAGGAGCCATCATGACAACCATCACCGCCCCAGCCACGGCGGCGCCCGAGCAGGATCAGGCGCACGCTCGTCGCTGGCTCACCCTGTCTATCCTCTGCCTGTCGCTACTGGTGATCGTGGTCGACTCCACGATCGTCAACGTGGCGCTCCCGACCCTCGCCCGTGAGCTGCACGCGGGCTCGGCCGCGCTTGAGTGGATCGTCGACGCCTACACGCTCGCGTTCGCCGCGCTGCTGCTGCTCGCCGGTAGCCTCGGTGACCGATACGGCCGGCACCGGGCACTCGCCGCCGGCCTGCTCGTGTTCGGCGCGGGCTCGCTGGGCGCCGCCCTGGCTTCAACCGCCGCGGAACTCGTCGTCATGCGAACAGTCATGGGCGTCGGTGCCGCGTTCATCATGCCGGCGACGATGGCCACCATCGTCGCGGTGTTCCCTGACCCGGCCGAGCGGGCCAAGGCGGTCGGCATTTGGGCGGCCGTGAGCGGCCTCGGCGTCGCGATCGGCCCGACGGCCGGCGGCTGGCTGCTCCAGCATTTCTCATGGGGATCGATCTTCGCGACCAATCTGCCGGTCATCGCGATCGCCCTCGTCGCCGGGCGCTTCCTCGTGCCGCCCTCGGCGGCCCCCCACCGGCCGCGGCTGGACCCGGCGGGCGCGCTCCTGGCCACCGCGGGATTCGGCGCTCTCACCTATACCCTCATCGAAGCAGGCACGGGCGGCTGGACCTCGGGTCCCACGATGACCCGCGCCGCGGTGAGCGCCGTGCTGCTCGCCGCCTTCGCGGGCTGGGAAATCCGCAGCTCGCATCCGATGATCGATTTCTCGCTCTTCCGCCACGCCCGCTTCACCGCGGCATCCATGGCAGTAATGGTCGTGTTCTTCGGGCTCGCCGGCGGCAACTTCGTCCTCGTCCAGATATTGCAGTTCGTCCTTGGCTACTCACCGCTCGGCGCCGGCGTTCGCGCGCTGCCCGGCGCCCTGGCGCTGACCGTGGCGGCTCCCGCGGGCACCAGGCTGGCCAGCCGGTTCGGCGCCAAGGTCGCCGTCGCCGCCGGCCTGGCCACGATGGCCGCGGGCCTGGCGTTCTTCGCCACCGCCACCGGCGGATCGGGATACGGGCACTACCTGGTCGCTTCGGTCATCATCTCCGCCGGGGTCGGCCTGACGATGGCCCCGGCCACCAACTCGATCATGGGAGCGCTGCCTCCGGCCAAGGCCGGCATCGCCTCCGCGATGAACAACACCACACGCAACGTCGGCGCCGTCCTCGGGGTCGCCATCATCGGCAGCGTCACCGCCAGCGCCTACACCCACGCGATGGGCTCCAGCAGCGCCACGCCCGCCGCAGCGCACTCGGTCGGCGCGGCGGCCGCCATCGCCCGTACCATCAGCGGACACGCAGGACAGGCTCTGCAGGCCGCGGCCGACAACGCGTTCGTGCATGGAGCGGGCTTCGGCGCCCTGATCGCGGCCGCCGCCGCAGCAGCGGCTGCGGGCATGACCCTGCGCTACCTGCCGCGCCATTGACATCGATCTGGTCGCCGCCGCGGCTCCGGCCGCGGCGCGCGTGACCCTGCGGCTGGCCGCACCGTTGCACTGATCGGCAATTCCGGCTCAACCATTGACATATCGAGCACAATCTGATTCCAATCCACTGCACTTTGGATGGTCGCCATCGGACGGGATGCCGCGGGGCGGTGCGGGGCATCCAACCCGAGCCTGACGCGCTGGTAGCTGGCGGTAACAAAAGCCGGCGATGGCCTGGCGTCTGGTCCGGTTGGCCCAGCTCCCGGTAGGTTCTGGCCATGGCCACTGTCGGCGATCTCTTAGATCGGCTCGGGCGGCTTGGCATCTTCGCCGACCTCACCAAGCTCGAATTGCGCGCCCTCGCGGACGAGCTTGATGAGCAGTCGTTCCCCGAGGGCAGTTGGGTGGTACGGCGCGGCAAACCGGCGGCCGGCTTGTTCATCATCGTCGACGGCGAGGTCGGAGTCATCATCGACGACGAGGAGCGAGCGACGCTCACCACCGGTAGCTTCTTCGGCGAGGTCTCGACCCTGCTGAACGAGCCGCCGACCGCCGACATCGTCACGAGGGCACCGCTGCGGTGCTTGGTCATCCCGCGGGACCGGGCTGAGGAGTTCCTGCTCGCACACCCCCGGATCATGTTCCGTATGTTTCAGACGGAGGCCAGGCGCCTGCGTACTGTCGACCCGAAGCGGGACTGAAGCGTATGGCCACCAATGCGACGCCCGCGCCTGGCGCGTCCCGCGGCGTCTTGCCCGACTATCTTCCCATTGCCGAACACGGGATCATCGGGGACCTGCACACGGTGGCGCTGGTGGGGACCGATGGCACCATCGACTGGTACTGCTGCCCGAGCTTCGACTCCCCGAGCATCTTCGGCGCTATCCTCGGCCGGACCCGCGGTGGCTACTACCGGATCGCACCCGCGGTCGATAGCTGGACCCCCAAGCAGCTCTATCTCCCCGACACGAACGTCCTCATCACGCGGTATCTGACTCCTGACGGGGTCGCCGAGGTGCAGGATTTCATGCCGATCGAGGGCGTACGCGGACGGCGCCACCGGCACCGGCTGATCCGGCGTGTGCTCGGCGTCCGGGGCCAGATGCACTTCCGTCTCGACTTCCAGCCGCGCTTCAACTACGGCCGGGACGACCACGAGACGTTCTTCCACGAAAACGGAGTGGTCATCCACTCCACCGACATCTCACTCGCCCTGGAGACACCGCTCACGCTCAAGCCCGACGGCCGCGGCCTGCAGTGCGAGTTCACGCTCGACCCCGGCCAGAGCGCGACGTTCGTGCTCGAACAGGTTCCCGATACCTATGTCCCCCGCTCGTACTCGGAGAACGAGACCAGGGAGGCGTTCGAGAACACCGTCGAATACTGGCGCACCTGGCTGGCCAAGTCACGCTACCAAGGCCGCTGGCGGGAGATGGTCCACCGGTCGGCCCTCACCCTCAAGCTCCTGACGTACCTGCCGACCGGCGCCATCGTGGCGGCACCGACGACAAGCCTTCCCGAGACGATCGGAGGCGCCCGCAACTGGGACTATCGCTACACCTGGATCCGTGATGCCGCCTTCTCTCTCTACGCTCTGCTGCGGCTCGGGTTCACTGACGAGGCCGCCGCGTTCATGGGCTGGCTGACCCAGCGGTTCCAGGAGTCGCGGCCGATCGCGCGCGGGCCGCTGCAGGTCGTCTACGACATCCGCGGCGGCAGCGACTTCAAGGAACAGATGCTCCCCCACCTCGAGGGCTACCGGGGATCGGCCCCCGTACGGATCGGCAACGACGCCGCCGGCCAGCTCCAGCTCGACATCTACGGCGAGCTGATCGACTCGGTCTACCTCTACAACAAGTACGGGTCACCGATCCACCACGACGCGTGGTCGGACCTGTGCAAGATCATTGATTGGATCTCACAGCACTGGGACCAGGCCGACGAGGGTGTCTGGGAGGTGCGAGGGGGCAGTCAGAACTTCACCTATTCGCGCCTGATGTCCTGGGTCGCGGTCGAGCGCGCGATCCGGATCGCGACCGAGCGCGGCCTGCCGGCCGACATCGTCCGCTGGCAGTCGGTCCGCGACACGATTTACCACCAGATCATGCGGAAGGGCTGGCACCCGGAGCGCAAGGCCTTCGTGCAGCAGTACGATTCCGACGTTCTTGACGCGAGCACGCTGCTCATGCCGCTGGTGAAGTTCATCTCCCCCACCGACCGCCGCTGGCTGTCCACCCTCGACGCCATCACCAGCGAGCTGGTCGCCGACTCGCTCGTGCACCGCTACAACGTGAAGGCCTCACCGGACGGCTTGGAAGGCGACGAGGGAACGTTCTCGATCTGCACGTTCTGGTACGTCGAGGCGCTGGCCCGAGCCGGACGCCTGGACGAGGCCCGGTTGGTGTTCGAGAAGATGCTGACCTACGCCAACCACCTGGGCCTGTATTCGGAGGAGATCGGCCGGACCGGCGAGGCGCTCGGCAACTTCCCGCAGGCGTTCACCCACCTCGCCCTGATCAGCGCCGCCTACTGCCTCGACCGGGAGCTGGGCTGAGCCGGCCCAGCCCAGGCCAGCCCAGAGGGGTCACCCACAGGGGGGCACCCACGCCGGTCACCCGCCCGCCGGGGTCGCGGCTGTCGCGGTCGGCAACTGCGGCGTGCGGTGTGCCGCCTGCACGGCGCTGACCAGCGCGACCTTGACGATGTCGGCCACGCTGCAGCCGCGGGAAAGGTCGTTCATCGGGGCGGCGAGCCCCTGCAGGATCGGGCCGACGGCGGCTGCGTTGGCCAGCCGCTCGGTGATCTTGTATGCGATGTTGGCCGCGTCCAGGTTCGGGAACACGAAGACGTTCGCCCGGCCGGCGACTGGTGATCCGGGCGCCTTGCGGGTGGCGACGGCCGAGGTAAACGCGGCGTCGAACTGCAGTTCCCCGTCCACGGCGAGTTCGGGCGACCTGGCGCGCACCAGGTCGGTCGCGGTGCGGACCCGCCGGACGACGGGATGGTCAGCACTTCCCTTGGTGGAAAACGACAGCATGGCCACCACCGGGGTCTGGCCAGTCAGCGCGGCGAAGGTCCGGTTGGTCCACAGTGCGATGTCGGCCAGTTGTTCCGCGTCGGGATCAGGAATCACCGCACAGTCGCCGTACGCGAACACCTGGCCGTCGAGGAGCACAATGAGGAAGCAGCTCGTCACGGCGCTCGCGTCCGCGGCGAGGCCGAGGACGCGGATCCCGGCCCTGATGACGTCGGCGGTCGGGCGGGCCGCCCCGCCCACGCAGGCGTCCGCGAGACCCGTGCGCACCGCCGCGGCGCCGAGGTAAAGCGGGTCACCCGCGAGCGCGGCACCCTGCTCGGGCGTGACCCGCCGACTCGACAGCGCCGTCTCGATCACCCCGGCGAGCCGTGGGTCGCGGCGAGCAGCTCGCGGGGCGAGCACCTCCACCCCGCCGCCCGCCGGGGCGTTGTCGGACAGCACCACCGGCGTGATCGGCGTCGTGTCGGCCAGCTGCCGCGCCGCTTCGAGGGTCCTCGGGTCGTCGCCGTCAGTGAGGACGACCCGGGGATTCAGGCCGACGAGGCCAGCACGCCATCTTTGGGTGAGATCGCTCATTGCATCGGTGGCGCGTCAGCGCGTGCCCGGCCACGTCCAGTCGCGGACCTCCGGCGGGTCCTCGCCGTAGTCACGGGTGTACTGGTGGACCCAGAGCCGGGCGTCGGCCATCTGCTGGCGCAGCGCGACGCCCGCGACCGCCAGCCCTGGCACCCGATCGATGACGTCGATGACCAGGTGGTACCGGTCGACGTCGTTGAGCATGACCATGTCGAACGGCGTTGTCGTCGTGCCCTCTTCCTTGTAACCACGCACGTGCAGATTGTTGTGGTTGGCCCGCCGGTAGGTGAGCCGGTGAACCAGCCATGGATAGCCGTGGAAGGCGAAGACGACCTGCTTGTCGCGGGTGAACAGCGCGTCGAACTCCCGGTCAGGCAGACCGTGTGGGTGCTCGCTCTCGGGCTGCAGGCGCATCAGGTCGACGACGTTGACCACCCGGACCGAGAGGGCAGGCAGGTACCTGCGGAGCAGGTCGGCGGCGGCCAGCGTCTCCAGCGTCGGCACATCACCGGCGCACGCGAGCACCACATCGGGCTCCGACCCGTTGTCGGTGCTCGCCCACTCCCACACCCCGATCCCCCGCTTGCAGTGCGCGACCGCCTGGTCCATGGACAGCCACGTCGGCGTGGGGTTCTTGGCGGCGACGATCACGTTGACATAGTTGCGGCTGCGCAGGCAGTGGTCAGCGACCGAGAGCAGCGTGTTGGTGTCCGGCGGCAGGTAGACGCGGACCACTTCGGCCTTCTTGTTGATCACATGGTCGATGAACCCCGGATCCTGATGCGAGAAGCCGTTGTGGTCCTGCCGCCACACGTGCGAGGAGAGCAGGTAATTCAGCGACGCGACCGGCCTGCGCCACGGGATGCCGCGGGTCACCTTGAGCCATTTGGCGTGCTGGTTGAACATCGAGTCGATGATGTGAATGAATGCCTCGTAGCAGTTGAACAAGCCGTGCCGCCCGGTGAGCAGGTAGCCTTCCAGCCAGCCCTGGCACAGATGCTCCGACAGCACCTCCATGACCCGGCCAGTGGGCGCGAGGTTGTCGTCACCGGGCACAAACTCGGCATTCCAGGTCCGGTCGGTGACCTCGAAGACCGCCGAGAGCCGGTTGGACGCGGTCTCGTCGGGCCCGAACAGGCGGAAGTTCGTTTGGTTGGCCGCTATCACGTCCCTGAGCCAGGCACCGAGCACCCGCGTCGGCTCACTCGACACGGTGCCGGGCTCCTTGACCTCGGTGGCGTAGCGGCGGAAATCGGGCAGGCGGAGATCGTGCAACAGCAGCCCGCCGTTCGCATGCGGATTGGCGCTCATCCGGCGATTGCCCTTCGGCGGCAGTTCGGCAAGCTCCTCGACGAGAGCGCCGGTGGCGTCGAACAGCTCCTCCGGCCGGTAGCTGCGCAGCCACTGCTCGAGCTGGGCCAGATGGCCGGGGTCGTCGCGAACGTCCGCGAGCGGAACCTGATGCGACCGCCAGGTCCCCTCGACCCGGACGCCATCGACCTCGCGTGGGCCGGTCCAGCCTTTCGGCGTGCGCAGCACGATGGCCGGCCACGCCGGGCGGCTGCGAAGCCTCCGCTCGCGAGCTTCCCGCTGGATCGTGGTGATCTGCTCGTACGCCGCATCGAGCGCCGCGGCGAGCGAGCGGTGAACTTGCTCGGGGTCGTCGCCTGAGACCAGGTACGGGGTGTGCCCGTAGCCTTCGAGCAGGCGCATGAGCTCGTGTTCAGGTATCCGCGCGAGCACCGTCGGGTTTGCGATCTTGTAGCCGTTGAGATGCAATATCGGCAGCACCGCACCGTCGCGAGCGGGATCGATGAACTTGTTCGAATGCCAGCTTGCCGCCAGCGGCCCGGTCTCCGCCTCGCCGTCGCCGATCACGCAGCACACCAGCATGTCCGGGTTGTCGTACGCGGCGCCATAGGCATGCACAAGCGCGTAACCGAGCTCGCCTCCCTCGTGGATCGAGCCCGGAACTTCCGGTGCGACGTGGCTCGGGATGCCGCCAGGAAACGAGAACTGACAAAACAGCGCGCGCAGCCCGTCCTCGTTCTGGTCGATGTGGTGGTAGACCTCGCCGTAGGTGCCTTCCAGGTAGGCGTTCGCCACCAGTCCTGGTCCACCGTGACCCGGCCCGGTAATGAAGATCGCGTTCACATCACGCGCGCGGATCAACCGGTTCATGTGGGCGTAAAGGAGGTTCAACCCCGGGGTCGTCCCCCAGTGCCCGAGCAGGCGGGGCTTTACGTGTTCGGGCCTCAGCGGCTCGCGAAGCAGGGGGTTGTCGAGCAAATAGATCTGTCCCACCGACAGGTAGTTGGCAGCACGCCAATATGCGTTGAGCAGCCCGATGTCGGTGTCAGTGAGGACGGCGCTCGTGTCGGTTGTCATCAGCAGGCACTCCTCCGATTCCGGGCAGCCCGGACAAGGTGTCAGAGACGGTAGGACATTCGAGCCGTTACGACGGCGTCGGCCAGCTCTGAGTAGATATTCGCGTTGTCGACGGCGACAGCAGCGAGGCCAGCGAACGCGCGGGCAAGCTCGGCATCGCGTTCGGTGAAGCGCTGCCCCTTCCGCTTGTTGATGACCTCCACCACGCCGATCGCGTGATCCTTGACCAGCAACGGCACGGCCAGGAGATTTCGCGTCTCGAAGTCGATCGACTCCCCGACGTCGGAGAAGAACCGCTCGTCCGAGGCAGGGTCGTCGACGATGGCGACCTGGCGGTTCGCCAGCGTCCAGCCAGCGATGCCTACGCCGATCGGGATGCGCTGACGCACGGCCCTGCGCCCGACCGCTCCGGTGGCCACCTCGATCACGAGTTCGCTGGTGTCCCAGTCGACGAGAATCAGCGAGCTGGTCTCGGCGTCGAGTAGTTCGGCGGCCAGCGCCATAATGAGCTGAAGCAGCTTCTTACCGTCGAGGGTCGAGCTGAGCTCGAGAGCGACATCCACGAGCCGCTTACGCGCCGCCACCTCCTCGCGCAGCCGCATTTCAAGCTCGGCGACCTGCGTCTCCGGAGAACTGATCCCTGCCGCGGTGGGTGTCATTGGCATCCTTCTTCCTGTTCGCGCGATCACCGCACCATGTGGCGGTCGATGAAATCGGTGTGGAAGTCGCCGGACCGGAAAACCGGGTGAGCGAACACCTTCTGGTGGAATCCGATCGTGGTCTTCATGCCTGGGCCGTCGATGTGGAACTCCGCGAGGGCACGGCGCATCCGGTCGATGGCCTCGGCCCGGTCCGGTGCCCACACGATCAGCTTGGCGATGAGCGAGTCGTAGTAAGGGCTCACCATCCAGCCCGGCCGGCAGTGCGAATCGACCCGCGTCCATGGACCCCCCGGGGGCAGGAACTCCTCCAGCCGCCCGGCGGCGGGGGCGAATTCCCGGTCAGGATCCTCGGCATTGATCCGGCACTCGATCGCGTGCCCGGCGAGCCGTACCTCGTCCTGCGTGCGGGTGAGCGGCTCCCCGCTGGCCACTCGGATCTGCTCCTTGATCAGATCAATCCCCGTGACCATTTCGCTGACCGGATGTTCCACCTGAATCCGTGTGTTCATCTCCATGAACCAGAACTGGCTATCGTCGTCCAGGAGGAACTCCATCGTCCCTGCCCCCGTGTAGCCGATCGACAGGGCGCCCTTGACCGCCGCGGACCCCATCGCCGCCCGGAGTTCGGGGGTGAGGTGGATCGACGGGGCCTCCTCGATGAGCTTTTGGTGCCTGCGCTGCACGGAGCAGTCGCGCTCGCCCAGATGGATGCCGTTGCCGTGGTTGTCGCAGACGATCTGGATCTCGGTGTGGCGCGAGGTCCGCAGGTAACGCTCGATGTAGACCGTGCTGTCTTTGAAGATGGCCTGCGCCTGCGCACGGGTGCTCTGGTAGGCGTGCCTGAGATCCTCCGCGCGCGACACGACGGTCATACCCCGGCCGCCGCCACCCGCGGCCGCCTTGATGATCACGGGATAGCCGATGTCGTCGGCGATGTCCTGGGCCTCGTCGGCCGTGACAACCGGTTCGACGGTGCCGGGCAGGAGCGGAAGCCCGGTCTCCTTCATCAGCTGCCTGGCGATCGCCTTGTTCCCCATCCGCTCCATAACCTCGCCGGCGGGGCCGATGAACGTGATGCCGTGGTCGGCGCAGATCTCGGCGAAGTAGGGATCCTCGGACAAAAATCCATAGCCGGGATGGATGGCGTCAGCACCGGTCCGCTGCGCCGCCCCGATAATGCTGGGAATGTGCAGGTAGCTGCGCCCCGCGGCGGGCGGTCCAATCCGAACGGCCTCGTCGGCGAAGCGGACGACGGCCGAGTCGGCGTCGGCGGTGGAGTAAACGGCCACGCTCCCTATTCCGAGCTCACGGCACGCACGGGCCACTCGCAGAGCTATCTCCCCGCGATTCGCGATCAGGATTTTCTCCACCATTGGGGCCTCGTCACGATTCCCCGTCGGCCGGCTCAATGAGCACAAGCTCCTGGCCGAACTCGACCATCTCGCCGTCCTCGGCCAGGATCTTCACGACCCGGCCGGCGCGGTCGGCCTCGACCGCGTTCATGATCTTCATCGCTTCGATGATGGCGACCTGCTGGCCGAGTTCGACGAGGTCACCCTCGTTCACGAACGGCGGGGAACCAGGCTCCCCGGCCAGGTAGAAGGTCCCGACGAGCGGGGCCACGACGGCATGGCCCGCCGCCGGTGCCGCGTCCGGATCGGGCTCACGCGCCGCCGCCACCGCCGCCGCGCTCACCGCCGCCGGGCCGGCCCCGTTGGCCGCTCCCGCGGGGACCGTCCCGGCCTGCCATTCGACATCCACGCTGTGCGGGCCGGCCGTGACCTTCAGCCTGCTCAGAGCCCCGGGCAGCCCGGTGGCCAGGACACGCGCCTGTTTGACCAGCGATTCAAGCAGCTCATCGTCCGGCGTTTGCTGCGTCGATGTGATGTCGCTCATTGGCTTTGCTCCTGAGGGCGCAGGACAGGTTGCTTCCCCGGCGTGCCGAAGAGCCGGAAACGCTGGTACCGCGCCTCCAACAGGGCCTGCGGGGTGAGAGGAAGCAGCTCGTTCAAGCAGGTCACAAGCGCCTCCTTCAAGTTCGCCGCCGTGGCCACGAGATCGGTGTGCGCACCACCCTCTGGTTCGGGGACTACGGCATCAACGATCTGCAGTTGCAGCAGGTCGGTCGCTCGTACGCGCAGCGCCTCGGCGGCCCGCGGCGCCGCGGCCGCGTTGCTCCAGAGGATCACCGAGCAGCCCTCGGGGCTGATGACCGAGTAGTAGGCGTTTTCGAGCATGAGCACCCGATCGCCGACCGCGAGTGCGAGGGCGCCGCCGCTGCCGCCCTCGCCGGTCACGACGGTCACGACAGGCACCGGCAGGCGCGCCATCGCCATGATGCTCTCGGCGATGGCTACCGCTTGACCGCGTTCCTCCGCGTCCAGCCCGGGGAAGGCGCCCGGAGTGTCAACGAGGGAGATCACCGGTATGCCGAACTGCCCCGCGTAGCGCATCAGCCGAAGGGCTTTTCTGTATCCCTCGGGCTCCGGCATGCCGAAATTGCGGGCGACAAGCTCGGCCGTGTTATGCCCCTTCTGATGACCGATCAGCATGACCGTGCGGCCGGCCAGATTCGCAAGCCCGCCGACAATCGAGGAATTTTCCGCGTAGAGCCTGTCGCCCTGGAACTCAAGGAAGTCCTCACAAATCATGCCCGCGTAATCGAGCGTGGTGGGCCGCCCGATGTCCCGCGCCAACCGCACAACGTCCCAGGCGGGGCGCGTCGTCAGGTCGTCTGGCCCGGTCAAAGGAGGCGCGCCACCGCCGGACGGCAGCGACGCGGTTTCCCCCGCCGCGTGTAGCCGCAGCAGCTTGGTCAGCAGCTGACGGAGCCTCTCGCGGGGCGCCACGAGGTCGAGCATCCCGTGCTCGAGCAGGAATTCGGCGGTCTGAAAACCAGGCGGAAGCTTCTGCCTGATCGTCTGCTCGATCACCTGCGGGCCGGCGAAGCCGACCAGCGCCCCCGGCTCGGCGATCAGCACGTCGCCGAGCATCGCGTACGAGGCCGTGACGCCGCCGAACGTCGGGTCGGTGAGCAGGCAGATGCAGAGCACGCCCTCGTCCTTGAGCCGCCCCAGCGCCTGGCTGGTCTTCGCGAGCTGCATGAGAGAGACGCATCCCTCCTGCATGCGCGCACCGCCCGAGGCGGTGATGATCAGCAACGGCGTGCGGGTCTCGCAGGCCTCCTCGGCGCCGCGGGTAATGACCTCACCCACCGCGCCGCCCATGCTGCCGCCCATGAAGCCGAAGTCCATCGCCGCGACCACCACGGGGAAGCCGCCGATGGTCCCGCGGCCGTAGCTCGCGGCTTCGCGCCGACCGGTCTTGCCGCGAGCCTGCTCAAGGCGGGTGGTGTACGGCTTGGAGTCGGCGAAGGACAGGACGTCGGTGGTCTCCACATCCAGGCCACGTTCGTCGAGCACGCCGTCGTCGAGCAACTGAGCGAGGCGGTCGGCGACCGGAAGCCGGAAATGGTAGCGGCACTCGGGGCAGACCTTCAGGTTGCGCTCCAGCCGTTTCACGTAGAGGAAGGCGTCGCAGGACGGGCATTTCGTCCACTGCACGGTTTCTTCAGACCGTGCCGCCGCAGGAGCCGCCAGATCTTGAATCAAATTTCAGCCCTCCCCCGAGGCGAACGCCTCCGCGTGGAGTCGTCGGTGTTCGGCCCTGCGCGCCTCGAGCCTGATGATCAGATCGTCGCGGGCCGGCGTCGGCCGGTCCGCCTCACCGAAGAGCTGGGCGCTCACGAACGCAAGCAGGTCGGTCGTCAGCCGGTGGCGGTCGAGGGAGGTCGCGGTGATCGCCAGGTCGAGGGCCCGCCGCCACCGCTCACGGCGAATCTCGACCTCGATCATTCCGTGGACGATGTACCCCGCATGGCCGGGCTCGGTGTCGCGCTCACGGAGCAACCGGTACATCCCGAGGGATTCGGCATAGTTGCCGAGGAGCAGGTGCAACTCGGCGAGATTCATCGTGGCCGCCAGGTCACCGGGCGCCCGCCGGGCGAGCTCCGATGCGGCCGCCAACGCCGCCTGTGACCGGCCTTCCAAACGGCACATCTCCATCAGGCTGCGCAGTGCCCCGACGTCGTTCGGTGCCAGCGCCGCCGCCTCCCAGAGCAAGCGGTCCGCCTCCTCGACGGCGCCGCCCATGTAGACGACGTGACCCAGGCTGACCCGCGCCGCAGGCTCGCCGGGATCGAGCCGCGCGGCGGTCCGCAGCGCCCGCTCCGCGCCGGCCAGGTCGGCCGC
>Ga0137365_10003064_pt1 | contig 13260 bp, 8 predicted proteins | sample SagtaG_9_FD_104799 | JGI IMG/M metagenome (GOLD analysis project Ga0137365, IMG submission 104799) | Vadose zone soil microbial communities from Sagehorn Ranch, Mendocino, California, USA - Sage1_L_40_16 metaG | ecosystem: Environmental > Terrestrial > Soil > Vadose zone | place: USA: California...
ACCGTGACCGCGAGCGTCAGAGTGCCGTGCTTGCGGTTGTGGAAGACCCGGTCGATCGAGAAGGCGCTCGAGGGTGGTGCGAGAACGCGACCGTCGAGCGCGACCCCGCACGTGATCGTGCCCAGGGGGATGAAACGCGGGTTGGCACCGCTGCCATCGAGGTTGGCACGGCCGAGGCCACCTTCGCGCGGATCGCCGTTTGACCAATAGATGTGCCCGGCGTCCACGGCGAGGCCGCAGGGCTGGCCGACGCCGGTGATGAAGTTCTTGCTCGTTTCGGTCCCGTCGAGGTTGGCACGCCCGATCGAGTCGGCAAGGATGTCGGCCCAGTAAAGATGGGCGCCGTTTACGGCGACGCCGCAGGGATCGATCGATTCCGGAATCAGGTGCGGTTCCAGCCCGGTCCCGTCGAGCCGCGACCGCCCGATCGTGCCGTGGCCGAGGTCCGACCAGTAGAGGTGGCTGTTGTTGACGGCGACGCCGCAGGCGTATTCGGTTCCGGTGATGAAGTTCGGTTCGATTTCTCCCCCGTCGAGATTGGCGCGGGCGATTGAGTGACCGCCTTCGGCGGTCCAGTAGATGTGGGAGGTGCCAACCGCGAGGCCACAGCGGGCGTTCGTTTCGTCGTCGGCGACGAGCGTTTGCGGGTCGGTGCCGTCAAGGTTCGCGCGGTGGACCGAGCCATCGAACTGGCTCTTCCAGAAGAGATGCGAGCCATCGACCGCGACCCCGCAGACTCCGAGGGAGAGGTATTCCGGCGGATTGGCGCCCGTCGGAAGGCTCCAGTGCAGGGCGCTCCCGTCGAGATTGGCGGCAGCGATCGAATCGCTGGAACCCCAGTAGACCGCGGCGGCAGCCCTCTGCGACCCGATCAGCGTGCACACGCCGCATAGGAACAGGGCGAGCAGCGACGCCATTGCGACGCTTTCCCCCTTGCCTGACCTTCCGCTGCTTCCCACTATCTCCGTAGTAAATCAGGAGGGGAGTTTCGTTTCTCGCGCTGAGCGGCACTACCCCATTCATGGGCTACTGTGGATCAGTCGGGGGAAATCCGCCCGGCGAACCTGCGACGAACTGGAGGATGAGATGGCGTACGTGATCGTCAACGACTTCGAGGGCGGTACGAGGGAGCAGTACGACGCCACCACCGCGATGGTGCACCCGGCAGGTGGCCTGCCCGCCGGCCAGACGCATCACTACGCTGGGCCGAGCACGAACGGCTGGGTCGTCGTCGCGGTCTGGGAGTCAAAGGAGATCTGGAAGAAGTTCCGCGACGAGACGTTGCTGCCCGCCTTCCAGGCAGGGGGCTCCGTCTTGCCGGGCCCACCGAAGACGACGGAGTTCGAGGTCGAGGTCGAGCTCTAGAGGCACCCTGCCGACCGAGGCGGTCGGTTCTCGCGCGAAGCGAGAGCAGTGGCTGACTGGCTCTGGATTGCTTGAACGTCTTGGCTCGCGATCGCAAGTGCGGGGGCTCTGACTCACGGACCGAGCCGGGGGTTTCAGGTCGCAGCTGGCCGCTTCAAGAGGTATTTCGTGAGGACAGGGCTGCCGACGCTCTCCCACCCGTGAAGCCTGGTGAAGATCTCGCTGTCGAGCACGGTTTCGGTGATCAGCTCCCAGCCTTCGTCCCCCAGTTCGTTGAGGACATCAAGCGTCGAAGTCTTGGTCTCATCAGTCGACGGGGAGGTCCATACCAAGCGTGTCTCGCCATCCTGGTCAGGTCTGGTGATCGTTAGCTCCTGTCGCCACATCCGTTTCTCATCCGCTTTCTTCGCGGTCGAATACCTCCAAACCACGGACATGTATTCCCAGCGGGAGTTCACCTCAGCAACAGGAGGTGATCTTGAACCCGTTTCCAAGCCGCCGCAGCCGCAGCCGCATTTCGCAGCTGTTCCTCTTCGGCCGCCTGTTCGGCATACATCTGCGCGACCGCGCCCGGGTGTGGCCCTCCGGGGTGAACTTCAGTCGTCGGGTCCCAGTAGAGGCGTCCGAAAGTGTCGAGAGGCGTCACGGATGAGCGAGTTTACCGCCGGTTGACGCCCTAGTCCCCGTTGCAACCAAGCGTTTCCACAACCGCGTGAAAGCGAAGGACATCTGCAGCATCCCAGAGACAAGACTCGAATGACCTGCACACCCTCGTAAGCGGTTAGTTGAATCTAGCCTCGAAGAAATCATCCGGCCACCAACCGCGAGCTCCTCGCGCGGGGCTTGACTGCCCCGGCTTCCCCCGTCGACACCCAGGGAACTAACTGAGCTCCGTCACCTCGAGATCGGCCTCGTGGTCGGCAATGTAGGTGTGGATGGCGGTGGTCGCGAAGCGCAGCAGGTTGCCGACCAGCTCGTTCAGAGGCGCCACGAACTCGCGTAGGCGGGAAGTGTCTTCACCCTCGATCTCGCAGAAGAGCTGGTAGTCGACTTCGGTTCCGAACTCGTTGTAGGAGTCCTTGAAGGTTTCGCCCATGTAGATGGAGCTGCGATTTACGTCACCCTCCCCCTCCGCTCCGAGGCGCCTCAGGGCCCCGCGCAGCAGCTTGTGGTCGATCTGGGAGTAGTGAGAGGCTTGGTCTCGCGCCGAGGCCAGCATCGCCTTGAACGTCTTCTCCTCCTGGGATGCTCCCGCCTCATGCTCGCGCAGTCCCTCCAACGCCCGTCGAAGGTCCTCACGCGCCTCGACGAGGAGGCGATCGAGGAACTGATCAACCGCCTCGGCATCGGTTTGCGCCAGGAACTTGGCCAGCTCCCAGGCGTGGGTGCCGACCGCCCGGATGTCGTAGATCGTCTCGTGGCCGCCGCCCCCAGTCTCGAGGTCGCCAGCCAGGCGGCGGTTGGCCAACAGAAGGTCGTTGACGGCACGGCCCAAGTTTACGATCCATTGGGCGAGCGGGTCATCGGGGTCAAACAACGCCGCGAAGTCGAACTCGATTCGGGTCGTGAAGGTGGGATCGAGGTCAGCTTCCTTTTGCGCAAAGAACCTGCTCCAGGCTCCTTCGTCGGTCTCCACCAACCAGGCCGCGAGCCGGTCGCGGTCGAGGTGCTCTCGCAGATAGGCGAGCAGCGCCCGACGGGTCTCTAGACCCTCACGCTCAGCAAGCTGCAGGTACTCCCCAAGAGCCCAGCGCACGTCCCAGGCAAATGCTCGCTGCTCGTCTTCGGGTACCGCCGGCACCTCCTCTCCATGAACGGCCGCCGAGCGCACCTGGTCATAGAGCAGGTATGCCCGATTGGGGTCGGCAAAGTTCTCGCGGATCGCGAAGCTGAGCAGCGCCCGACGGTAGGCGAGGCCGTGTGCCTTCAAGCCCTCAGACCGGGTGCCGAGCATCGCCTCCAGGGCGAAGAACAAAAAGAGCAGTGAATTCACCCGATCACTCTCGATCATCGAGGCCTCAATCCAGGCGAGTGCCCGTGCGGCGTGCTGCTCGAGGTTATTCCGGGGCTCGCGGGCAAGGACGGAGACGGGCTCGGAGCGGACGAGTTCGATCAACTCCCGATCGAACTTCACCCCCCACCGCGCGTCCTCACTCGTCTGCCAACCGGCCAGTTTCGCCCCAAACGAATACCCCTCCGAGAGCCGGAAGCGAAACTGCAGCGGGTTCAAGAACCTGTTCTCGCGCATTGCCACCCGGATCACCCGCAGGACCCGCTCAGCCTCTGCCACGGCACGATTCCTCATCAGGGTCAGGTGGGTGCCGCGAACCCCGATGGCGATCACTGAGCCGACCGGCGGCTCGGTGCTGAACCAGTGACTCTCCTTAGGCACCTCCGGATGATCGGTTGGGAGCAGCCTGGTTCCAAAGAGCTCGATCTCCTCGTCGATCTCGAGGAACTCAATCCCCAAAAAGCAGGTCCGCTCCTCCGGCGTCCTTTCGTGCTCGGCCATGAACTCAGGAACGTGATCGCGCTCAAGATCGATGAGGCAGAGGCTCGCAAAGCGCTGCAGCTGCTCCCGAAGGGGATCGGCGACCTGCGAGCCGAGATGCTCGAAACGCTCGTCGGCCTCGATCGCTGCCCTTGCCTCCTTCAGTGCCGTCGCTTCATTGATCCCCAGGATGAGCGTTCTTGCTTCGGGGGTAGCCAGGTCTTCGGGAACCGCCATGGTGAGTGCAGATTCCTGCGCTGAGACCTCGGCTCCGTCTCGCAGCAACCGCTGCAACGCGCCAAGCGCTTCCTTGACCGGATCTGGCTCTTCGCTCACAGCCCCCATTCTGACTCAGCCACCACCGTTCCGCGCTTTTCGCCACCGGAGATGCGGCAAACGATCGCGCACTACCGAATCGAGGCGCCGTGGTGTCAAACGTCGTCCGATGCACCGAATATGGCGCAATGCCCGGACCTCGTATTTCGCTTGAGAAAGGCGCAAATTGGCGCCTGGTGACTACAGGCCCAACGGACGGGGCCGCTTCACAGGCAAGAGGTCGTTGGGTTAAAGCCAGCGCAGCCATTGACCTATGGTCGGTTACTTGCGAGCGACACTTCCTCTTCTCGCGCGAAGCGAGAGTGTCGTCCGTTAATCCGAACGGCTGCGTACGGAGCCAACACCCAAGGACGCAAGGGCCATCTTGGTGTCAAGTGGGGCCCATGAGCAACCGCCGGTTGGTGACAACATACTGCTGACCAACTCCACCTCGTCCTCCGTAGAAGACCCCCAGCACGTCCTCCATCTGATCACACGGAGAGGTAACAGTCAAGGCCAGACATGCTATACATGATCAAAGGATAGGCTGAGCCAGCCGGCTCGCCATTCCTCACCGTCATGTTCATCACTGACCTAGGGCTGAGATTTCTTCGCGACGTCGTCTTTCGCAACCCGCTGACCCTTGTCGGGACAGTCATCGGACTGGTGGGCGGTATCGCTGGCCTTTGGGACCCTCTGGTTGGGGGCTTCATGGGAGCGGTGGTCGGTTTTCTGGCATCCACAGTACTTGAGAACCCCGACGAAGGACCAACTATCCCGCAGCGGGTGGGCCTATTGATTGGCACCGTAGTCGTCATCCTTGTGGCGTCCAAGTTGATCGACTAAGACTACGAGCGGCGCCGTGGTGGCGTGATCAGCGTGGTCTGGCCCCTGTAATTTGGGAACCATCGGGATACTGCCGTGATACATGCGCTCTTTTAATCGAGTGGGCAAGCCATCTTTGTCCTGCCTCCCCGATCCTGCCCAGCTCGGGAACTCATCGCCGCTCCTCGCGCAAGGGAGTCACGAACAAAGCGACTCGTACGCGGCTCCTCAGCATGGACAGCGGGCACCCCTGAGTCGCTCGCTGCACTATCGCCCGCGCTTCTTCTTGAGCTCCTTCTCCTTGTCGGCCTCCCAGCCGAGCAGATCGGCGTAGTCGATCTGCTTTTTGCCGGGGGTCCGCTTCACCAGCTGGTTGTACTCCCCCCGGGTCGGGAAGAAAGACGGCGGCGCCTTCGGTTCTCGACGCCAGGGCCGGAGGGGCGGCAGCGTCATATAGAGGATCACCACGTCCATCGCGTTCTGGATCGCCCTCTTCAGATGGGGCAGGCCGGCGATGTCTTCGTAGATGATGATGTCCGTTGCAACACCTTGAGCGCCATCCAAGCGGCCGTCGAGTTCGGATGAGTCGATCCGCTTACTGTGGAAGCGAGCTTCTCCGAGCAGGTTCAGGGCTCGGTTGAAGGGCTCAACGTCGAAAGGGCCATCCCCCTTGACCGCCGTGATCGCGTCGTTTGCCTCGACCACATAGGACTCAATTCGCACTGCGGCCTCTGCGTTGAGCTGCGCGCGGCGGATATGCCGCGCCACCAGCGCGCCGCTGACGGCACCGATGAAGGCGGATATTAGAGGGATCAGCACCGCCAGGACGACCTCGAAGGTTGTCGCGGCGAGAACCATGGCGCGATGCTAACCAGGCTCAGCGAGCGAAGCAATTTCCTAGTCGCTATTGGCCCAACGAGGCACCCCTCTCCATGCGGAGGAGGTGTGAGTACCACACAACGCTCGTGACTCCTTTCGCGTGAGGCTGTCGCACAAAGCCTTCCGACGAAAGCTGCGCCGCGGTCGTTGCGACGCGCTCCGCCGCCGCCTTGCTGGCGTCGTAGGGGTTGGCGGCCCGCTCTGGAGCCCGTGAGAGAACGGACGCCGGGTTGAGCGTGATGAACCGGCAAAACCGAGTTGCAGCTTTTCGAAACCCACCTTTAGAAAGGCTCCAGCGAGGTCGCCGGGGGTTTGTGCGACAGCCTCGCGTGAGAGCGGAAGCGACTCACCCAACCGACCGAGCCGACGGTTGTTCCCCGGGGACCCAACTGCTAGGGATTGTGCTAATGCAGTAGTGCGTACCGGGATAGCTCCAAATAGCTAATCACCCGGATAAACCCCGGGGGAAGTAGCTAACAACAAGTGCCGGAAGCTGGCTGTCAATCAGCGGCGGTGAACTATCGTGCCGTTGATGCTCACGGTCTTGCTCTTAGTCCTCGGGGTGCCGCCGTCTGGAGCAAAGCTGATCTCGATGCGGACACGCAGCCGCCCATATCTCCTCAGTATCCGTAGCGCCGATCTACGGGGTCGGATCGTCAGCTGCACAGTGCCAGCCGTATGTGCCGTTGAGGAGCCCTTCCCATAGAAAAAAGAGCGGTGCCGGCCACCGTTGCCGCCGTAGTTTCGGTGCCCGTCCCGACGGGCACCGAAGCGACTCACGCCACAGACCTCGTGGTGGCGCTTTGGCTTTGCGGCCTTGTGATTCATCTTCGAGTTGGCCTTGGGGACAACGGCGCCTGTCGCCTTCGCCGTGAAGGTGCCGAGGTCCGGTGCCTTGAGCGAGAGCACGATGCGCCCGTTGCAGCGGACCGTCGTGTGTGCGATCGTAAAGGCGTTGGAGGGAGTGTGCGTGGGACGTTCTTCACTATTGCCGCTAGTCTGCTGGAGAGCAAATGTCCCGGTTAGGGCATAACCGGCGTTGTCGACGGCGATGCAGAGTCCTCCTGGCCCTGGAATACAGGAGACCGCGCTGAGCGAATGCTCTGGGTCGAGCCGATCTACATTCCATGAACCCGCGCCGCTCGCTGGATCTGTAGAGACGAGGATGTCGCCAGCGTTGTCGACCGCAACGCACAACGCTGCGGAAGGACATGAGACGGCGGAAATGCGGTGGCCGGCATCGACGGCGCTGGAGTGCCAAGCCGTCGTCCCACCGCTCGGGTCGGTGGTGGTCAGGATGTTTCCGGAGCCGTCACCGGCAATGCAGAGCGAGGCCGCGGGGCAGGAGATGGCCCAGAGGGGACTTGTATCGACGGGGCCGATCTCCCACACTGATTCATCGCTGGCGGGATCGGTGGAGACGAGCACGTTGCCAGCGCCATCGACGGCTGCGCAGAGCAATTCGGAAGGACAGGAGAGGCCCAGAACGGCGTCACGAAGTCCGCGTCCGGGCAACACGTTGCCGCTGCCCTCGAACTGGCCGGATTTGACCGACGACCAGGCTGCTTCCCCACCGGTTGGATCGCTAGACGTTGCAATTGTCGTAGCGTCGTTTTGAGCGTCGAAGTAGGCCGCGCAGAACGTCGTTGAGGGGCAGGAAACAGCCGCGCTTGGGCCAAGGTATTCGATGCCCGGCGTGAAGAGTGGGGCTTCGAATATCAACCCGAACTGGTAGGCCCAGGCACCAACACCGCCGGTTGGATCGGCGGAGGAAAAGATGGTCAGGTCTTCCTCGACGCCGAGGCAAAGTTGCACTGAGGGGCAGGAGAGGCCGAAGAAATGGCCTACGGGTGACCCTGTCCAGGCTCCGTGGTTGGTTGGGTCGGTCGAGGCGAGGACCGCTTCCCGCGCGTCGGAGACGAGACATAGCGAAATCGAAGCGCAGGAGACCGAGGCGAGGGCAGGGAAGGTGGCGTCATCGACGTGAGCCGTGGCCCACGCGCCAGCGCCTGCCGTAGGTTCGGTCGAGGTGAGGACATCGCCGTTTCCGTCGAGCAGGAGACAGAGGGTGGTGGAGGCACAGGTGATGCTCCAGAGGAATTCGCGCACGTCCACGTGCACCTTCGTCCAGGCGCCCACCCCACCGGTGGGTTCACTGGAGGTGAGGACATTGCCTTCGTTGTCGAAGCTGGCGCAAAACGATTCGGAGGGACAGGAAACGCCGCCGAGCGAAGTGCCGTCTACGCTTTCGGCGACACTCCAGGCACTTGCCCCACCAGTGGGGTCGGTGGAGATCAGGATGTTCCCGGAGCCGTCGACGGCAATGCAGAGCGATTCGGAGGGGCAGGAAACGCCGAGGATCTCATTGTTGGCGTCAACGTTTATGACTGTCCATGCGTTAGGGCCGGCGGTGGGTTCGGTAGAGGTGGCGACGTTGCCTTCGGCGTCCACTGCAACGCAAAAGTGGTCGGTCGGACAGGACACCGAGAGAAGGGAGGCCCCGTCGATCGAGGCTGTCGTCCAGGCGTCAATACCACCAGTCGGTTCGGTCGAAGTAAGCACTTCGCCGGCACCGCCGACGGCCACACAGAGGCTATGGGAGGGACAGGAGACGCCGAAGAGCGGAGCGGCTTCGGCGCCGGGCTCCAACCGATGTTCGGCCCACGCGCCAGCGCCGCCGGCCGGGTCGGTAGAGGTGATGACGTCAGAGTTGGCACCTTCTCCCACACAGAGCTCGGTGCTGGACCAGGAGACATCCCAGAGGCGAGTGGCGGGGGCAACCCGGGCCAGAGTCCAACCGCTGGGGCCGCCGGTCGGTTCGGTCGAGGTGAGGACGTTGCCGAAGCCGTCCACGGCTACGCACATGGTGGGTGAAGGGCATGAGCCACCGTCAAGCAACGGCAGTTTCGGCGTACCTTCGTCGATCAGGGTAGGTGGCGACCAGCTTACCGGCGAGGATGCCATCGCCGGGGCGGCGCTGCACAGAAGACCGCCCGTAAAGATGATCGCTAGAAGCCCGGTGAAGCAGAGCGCATTTCGCTTTCCGCGCGACCAGCGCTGCCTCCGCCCTCGGTCTTCTACCTGCGCAACTGTAGCCTGCAAACCCACGACCGGAAGTCTACGCTCACTGCGACTCCTATTGGAAGGTCTTGAGCTTAAGCAGGCCCCTGAGAAAGGAACTGACCTCGAGGGGCCTGCTCAGCTGAAGTAGCCCTCTACGGAGTGATCTTCCCAACCTTGTTGGTGTAGCGGTCCGTGAACCACATATTCTTATCCGGACCCACAGCGATGCCGTGTGGGTTGCTTCCTTCGGGCAGCGAGTATTCGGTGATCGTCCCCGATGTCGTGATGCGCCCGATCTTGCTCCTGCTTTCCTCCGTGAACCACAGGTTGCCGTCCGGGCCCGCAGCGATCGCGGTTGGATAGCTTTCTTTCGGCAACGAGTATTCCGTGAGTGTGCCTGAGGTCGTGATCTTCCCAATGTTGCCGGGCGCGGCCTCAGCGAACCACAAATTGCCATCTGGTCCGGCAGCAATCCCTTGAGGGTTGGCCCCAAATGGACTGCCTTCTCTCGGCAAGGCGTATTCCGTGATCGTTCCAGAGGTCGTGATCTTGCTGACCCCACTCTGGGAGCACTGGGTGAACCATAGGTTGCCGTCCGGGCCGACAGCGATCCCAAATGGATTGGTGTTTGCCGCTGGCGAGTATTCGGTGATGGTCCCCGAGGTAGTGATCTTTCCGACCTTACTGGTCACGAGGTCGGTGAACCACAGGTTGCCATCCGGTCCCGCAGTGATGCCAAACGGGCTGCTTTCTGCTGGCGTCGAGTATTCGGTGATGGTCCCCGAGGTAGTGATCTTTCCGACCTTATTCCTGCTCTGGTCCGTAAACCACAACTTACCGTCAGATCCTGCAGTTATCCCAACCGGGCTGCTTTCTGCTGGTAGTGAATAGCTTGTAACTGTACCAGACGTAGTGATCTTTGCGATCTTCGCGATTCCGTTCTCAGTGAACCACATGTTGCCGTCTGGTCCTTCGGTGATGCCCCAAGGCCAGCTTTCTTTAGTTGGCAACGTATATTCAGTGACGTGCCCAATTGGTTCGACTTTGTTGGTCGCTTTCGAGGAGGCCGCAGTCGATCCCTCACTGTTTGTTGCGGTGACTTTTATAACAAGGGTGTGTTCAACATCGGCTTCGACAGGCGTATATGTCGAACTGGTCGCGCCTGAGATGTTTGTACACGATTCTCCCAAAGCGTTGCAGCGTCTCCATTGGTAGGTATAGTTAGTGGGTTCGTTTTTCCACGCACCATTGGTCGTGGACTCCGGAACCGCTTGATCGGGCGTTTCCGGCGAGGCGACTGGCAGCGCCGTGTTTTCAGGTGGGCTTAGGGTGATGACGCCATTCGGTGTGCCCCATCCTGTCGGACCGTCGTAGCCTGTCTTGGCTGTGCATAGGTAGCTGCTCCCACAGCTACCGTTGCTGCCTTCGGTAACATCAAAAAACTTTCCCTGCGGACCAGCTTTCCAGAAGGCTTCGGCGCCCATTTCCCTTACAGATTTGCTCGACAGACCCTCGACGCCCGCCAGGATGGGCGCTGACGCGCTTGTACCGCACTCGTCGAACCAGCCTTCACGTTCATACGAGTCATAGATTGAGAGAGGGGATTCGCAGGCCCCGACCGCGGCCACATCGTTGTCGGTCCGCTTAGTGCAACCCGAATCCGTTTGCCAAGACGGCTTTGATTGATAAAGACTGCAGCCACTTCCGGTGCCGATGCCGCGTCCGGATTCGTACCAGACCTTCTCCGACCACCCACGAGAGCCTTCGGCTTTCTTCAGACTTGTGCCGCCAACCGAAATGACGGTCGGCACCGTGGCCGGAAACTCGACTCCATAGCCATAGTCGCCAGCCGACACCAAGATCGGAATACCTGAATGGCTGTAGTGCGAGTCTTCTGCAACTCTGGCCGATGAATCCCCTCCACCCCAGCTGTCGCTGATCTCCGTGCCTAGTTTTGCCGCCTCGTCCTCGGCAGCGGACATGTTTTCGAAGGAGTTGCTCGTCGCCTCGACCAAGGTGATGTGGCATTCCGGGCAGACTGCCGAAACCATGTCCAGATCCAAGGACATCTCCACACTCCAGCCCGATTCGTTGGCCGGATAGTTTGTCGTTTCGCCTTTCTGGTTGACCTTTTTGAAGCAGCCGTTCGCAGCCGTACATTCTGAGAGGCCGTAATGGGAGCGGTAAGTTTTCAAATCGGATTCAGCATTCGGGTCGTTGAAAGCGTCAACGATGGCAACCGTCTGACCCGAGCCGCCGGTTGTGGGCAGCTTGTACGCTGAGCGAAGGTCAGCGGGTGAGAAGCCGCCCTTTTCCCCGCCACCTTCATAGCTTGCGCCCACTTCTCCGGTGATTTCAAGCGACAGACATTCGACGGTCGTTTCGGTGGCGCGCGAACATGAAGCTTTGGGTCCTTCAGCGTGAGCTACGGCGCTGCCGAGGACCGCACTACCGCACAGCACAACGGCGAAAGCAATCGAGCGAGCCAAGTGGGCAGATCGTCGCGTGAGAGCTGGCTGGCTCGGATTGGTCGGCTGGACCGGGCTGAACCGGAGAAACTTCATGTCGCCTCCTCGCTTGAAGCTGCCTGCGCGAATCATCGCGCCTGATCTACTCAATATCCAAGCGATCCCCGGCGCGACTTTCTACATCAATGTGTTGCACCAAACGACGTGAGATGCGGCACTTGTTGCGTGGAGGTTGCGAAGGCGCAAGCCCAGCCCCGATCGCACACGCACTGGATCCGCGACATTGGCAGGCTCGCGCAACTTCTGGGGAGTAGCTGGCGGCCATGAGACCACCCGCTGCCATCAGGCACGCCCCAGTGGTTCTGCGCACCGGCCAACTCTCGATCAGCCACGCGGGCCGGCTCGGTGTTCGCGCAACTCCTCAATGCGCATTGCGATCTCGATATCGACCTGGTGCTCGTGCAGCGGGTAGCCCAAGCGCTCCTCGATCTCGCCGCGGCGCCGGTGGACAGTGCTGCGGTTGACGTTGAGCGCATGAGCGGCCGAGGACACGTTGTGTTCCCTCTCGAAGAGAGCGCGCAGCGTCTCGCGGGCCGCCCGGCCACCGATGTTCATGTCATCGAGCGGCGAGAGGTATTTCTCGATCAACGAGTCCGCTAGCGCCTCGTCCTGCAGGGCCGTCGCCTCAGGCGCCACATCCACATACCGCGTGAGCCTGCGAGGCCTGCAGCGGGCCACCAGCAGCGCGCCCTCCGCCTCACGGTGCGTCTGGAACCACCCTTCGAGTCCTCTGGCCGGCTCACCAACCGCCAGCGATACGTCCGCGTACCCCTGGGCCGACAGGACGCGCTCGACATCAGCGAACGCGAAACGGTGCTTCCCGCCAAGCCACGCCCACACGGTCTGTCCACCACATGCGACCGGCAGGAGCTCACAACCGAGGCTTCCCTCCAAAGACCGTACTGTCTTCTTGGCGTCCGCGCCCGTGGCGATCACGGCGAGATGCCAGGCATCGAGCTCGTAGTCAAGCTCAGCGAGCTTACCGGGGTCCACCGGCTCCCCGGCGAGCAGCTTGTGCACGATCTCATCGCGGCGCTGCTCGTGTGAGCGCGCTCTGCACGTGATCTCGGACGAGTGCGCGTCGGCGATCTCGGCCTGTACGCACGCAAGCACCGATCCCATCGCGGCCGACGCCTGGAGCAGCAGCGCAAGTCTCTGCTCGTCTCGAAGGTCGTGATTGGCCAACTCGTTCAGCACGACGCTCCACGCCAGCGTGTAGACAGCGACGCAGCGACGCAGGGCGGTCGCCAGGCTGATCCCACTGGAAGCGCCACGGCGCACGTGGGCAGCCACCGGCGGCGGGATCAGCCCCGACCACGATCCTCCCTGCTCGATGCTCTCAAAACCGCAGTCGATGCACGCCGCAATCATCTTGCGCAGCCCAATCTCATGCTGCGCGTCGCCGTCGACGACGGCGTCGGGCACTACTGCGTGCATATGAGCGAAGACGGCCTCCTGAAGCTCTCCTCCCCGGGATCGCAGTCGGCGGGCAAGCTCGATACGAGCCTCCCTGAGCGAGTCTGCATCGCCCACACACTGGCCGACGTCCTGGATCGTTGAAGCATCGCCCGAGTTCGGCCAGACAACCTGATGCAAACGAGCAACTTCATTGTCGGGGGGAACACGTGCCTGAGTGGCCATTCGATCTGCTGTGCCGATGCGGGATTGTCGACCGATTGAATCGCTGACACCAGTCCATCGGTTCCGGTCCATCATTCACCTTCTTGCTCGCGGGTCTTGCGCCGGGAAGGCGTCATCGCAGCTCGCCACGACCCGATCATCGCTGGTGTTCCC
>Ga0137365_10003065_pt1 | contig 13258 bp, 9 predicted proteins | sample SagtaG_9_FD_104799 | JGI IMG/M metagenome (GOLD analysis project Ga0137365, IMG submission 104799) | Vadose zone soil microbial communities from Sagehorn Ranch, Mendocino, California, USA - Sage1_L_40_16 metaG | ecosystem: Environmental > Terrestrial > Soil > Vadose zone | place: USA: California...
ATTTCGTTCCGAACGTAGCCCCGAAGGACTGAGTCTGCTCATGTGAGACGTGGAAAATCGTGGCTTACCGCAGAGTGGTTAGCCCTGCTGCAAGCCCCGGCTTTCCAAGCCCGGGTTCATGACCCTAATGTCCTAATCATTTCATGGCCTGCTGAGAGCTCTCCCGGCTGAAGCACGGGGGGTTCGCAGCTTTCCTTCCACGCTTCCAACCTGCCATGCCGAAGCAGGAAGATTGGCTCTGGTGTGGGTCCGCTTTGACTTTTGGACAGACGCGCTCCGGCTCTGGGAAGACCAAAGCTTTGGGGCAAGACCTGCCCCTCTTTCGCACGTTGAACCAGTCGCTCGTGTGCTGTCCGCAGGCGCGCCTCCCAGTAGGGTTGGTACTGGGCACACGAGGGGATGGGATTTGCTGGATCCAGATAGGCGGCCAGAAACGCCGCATATAGGTTGCGCTGCACCAGTCCCACGCCACAGGCGCACTGATGCAGCCGCTGCGACAACGGCTTTTTCACCATTTGGCCGCAGCCATGGCAAAACTGCGAGAGTTTGGTTCGGCGCGTGGAGACTTCGGTCAGGATGCCGCCCGTACTTGCAACGGTGCGTCTCAAATGGTCCATGAACATTCCTGGTACTCGAAGTCCCACGCTTTTGCCATACTGCTTCTGCCAGCCTTTATACGACAGTTTTTCGGTGACAATGCTGTTGCCTACCGCCACGATCTCATGAACCATCCGCCCATGCAAGCTCTTGCGGTGCGCCTTGAGCTTGCGTTCTCTGGTGGCTTTGCGCCTTCTCGTGGCCTGGTAGCTCTTGCTCTGCTTCCACGAGGGAGAGCCTTTGCCTCGCTTCTTGGGCCGTCCCTGCTCGTCATAGTGCTCGGGATTGGCGGCACGCCGTTGTCGATCCATCTGGCGCTGGAGCCGGCGCAACTGCTGCGCCTTTGGAGCCAGTGCCTCGGCGAAGATCTCCAAACGGGCCGGGGCTTGCCGGGCGACTATGGCAATGGTGGAAGGCCCTATATCCAGACCCACCACATCGGTGCCGACCGGGTGCTTTGCTTTGTGGTAGGGCTTACCTTCTAGGGCCAGTTGCACGAAGTAGCGCGAACCGCTGGCATCAGCTCCACGGGCCTGGGAACTGGACGCCGGACGCCGAATGAGACGGGCATATTTCATACGCTGAGCTAAACCATGTGTGACCACCGGGTCCTTCCAGTCGATGAGGGCAGGCAGACGATCCTGCTTCCAAAGCAGGTAGCCGTGCTGTCCTTCCTCTGACTTCTGCAAGACAAAGCGCAAGCCCGTATCGTTGCGCTTGTTCTCAAGACTGCCTAGACCTCGTCCCCGACTCTTGAAGCGCACCCGTCTGGCCTGGCCCAAGCAGACGCGGTTAAGGGCACGATAGGCACGCGTGGCCAACGTTTGGGCCAGCACCGCCTCGATGTGGTCGGCAATCCACCCGACGCGCAGGACTTTGACCGCTTCGTGCAAGCTGGCCTCTGAAAAGCCATACTGCTGGCGCAAGGCCGAGAAAGCCGCCGCCCGTTCCTGCTTGTGGAGGCGTGCGATGGCACGGGCCGCTTGCCAGGCCGGATCGGCCCGCATCTGGCGCAGACGCTTGTTTCCTACGGAGAGGATCGCATTGTAGAGCTGGCGACCAGCTTCCAGATGGGCACGCAGCCGGGCGGCCTGTCCTTGCTCCACCACCAGGGGCAGTTCGAGCAGAAAGGTGGGCGTTTTCTCTTTGGGGTGCTTGCCCTTGCTGGGTCGCTTCCTGGCCATCAACCTCACGCTTTCTTTTGATATAGAATATACGTTCAAATCATAGCAGTCTTCCCCACTGCTGTCAAGCATCTCAGCGCCGCTTGTAGCCCCCTTCCCGCATTTACCCAAGCAAGTGGTAAATTAACTGAAAGGTGGACCGATTTTGCACTGAAGGATGGGATTTTACACTGAAGGGTGGAACTTGACGCTTCGATGCCTGGAAAAACTGCTTCCCATCTGGGGTGTTAGCATGGAATGTTGGAAATACATCGCTCGCGAGTCTTTCGATGGGAAGGATATTCCAGTTGCCAGAACAAGCGGCGATGCAGCTCAAAAGCGAGAACTCTGGTACGCCCAACTGCCACTTACTGCCGCCTTATCTAGTAACCTTGCTGGTTCATCGGTGAACAATAAAGACGAACTCTAAGCCAGGACGGTCGGGGGCATCTCGAACTGATTCTACCGTTAATTGAGCATGGGAGAGTGTCTCAGCAATCTCTGATCGGGTGCGGGACCTTAAGGTTGACTCGGACGTCATCACGTTCCCGTCCTTTCGGAACATGAATGTATAGCGAAAAGAGACCAGCGGCAGCTGCACGTTCATCAACTCCACCCAGGACTCGACCGTGCCGATTCCGGGCGCTTCAATTGTCTGGTAGGACTGTTCTCGGTTCCAGCCTTTCCATGCTTCCTTGGTTGGATCACGCACCTCAAAGACAAGCCGCCCATCCGGGCGAAGCGCATCGCGGCACGCACGAAGAGTTGTCATCCACTCCTCGTCCGCAACGAATACTTGTGCCACATTGCCAGTCATGGTGATGAGATCGGTATGCAATCCTTTGAGCTGCGCCGCAGTGCCGGTGATCCAGCGAACTTGGTCAGCATACGCTTTACGTTTAGCAACGTCCAGCGAAGCTGCAGCCGGATCGATGCCAACGACCTCTTTCCCGAGCGCGGCTAGACGACAGGCAAGCGTACCGGTTCCGCACCCCAGGTCAATGACAGAGTGGGCGTGGAACTCGTCTGTTATGGCTAGATATGGAGCGAGGTCTAGTCGGTCCGGACTGTCGAGGAGGTCATAGATTTCGGCAAGTTTGGGCTCGGCAAATATAGCTGTTGAGTCTCGTAAACTCGTACCTATCTTTTTCCCTAAAGTCTCACAAAGTCGTGCCGGTCAGATTCTGAGCATACTCGAGTTGCCACCACTTTGAGAGATTGAAGAAACTGAGGGGAGATTATCCATTTCAACAGTTAGCCTTCATACAGGATGCCATACCAAGTGTTGTGTAGAAGCAAAAGGAAACAAGTAAGCAAAGGGACAAGGCGAGGAGACGACCTCGTAACATCCTTGAGGTAAATGGGTCCGCGATGTGGCTACCTGTGACTCACGGCATTAAGTGGCCGCCCCGGCCAAGATATGCCGTTTTTGGAAATTTCCGCAACAAGTTTCACGCAGAAGAAACCGGCCGAAGGGATGCTTGACACCTCGTGTGAGCACCCCTTGCAAACCAGTGATGAGCTGGGAAAGAGACAAGAGGAAGCCGGAGATGATCCAGCTCACTCTTCTCGGACTGGATGGAGACCGCACCGATGCAGACGCCGCTCTCGGTTGATCATCAGATGGATGGAGATCCATCGGTAGCAGCAGCTAACGCAGGCCCTCCCACAGTGCCCGCTCTGCGGATCGAGGACTGTCCACCGAAGCGCCTGCGGATTCGGCGCGGTCGAGGGGGTCACCCTAGTCGGTTGGTGGGGCGACCGTCGAATCATGGCGGCCGCCCCACGACTCTCTGGTTACGGCTCCCTGGGATCGATGGGCGTGATGATGCCGAGCCGGTCCTCCAGCGCCGCCGCGGCGTCGAGGCACAGGTCCTCGCGGTAGCGAGGGCCGATCACCTGCACCGACTGCGGGAGACCGTCCTCGATGCCCACGGGAAGCGCCACGGCGGGCAGGCCCAGCGCGTTGACGGCCATGGCCATGCGCATGCCCTGGATGGTCTCCGCCACACGACCGTCGTCCAGGTCGCGGCCCGCCTCGAAGGGGACATCGGTGTAGATCGGCGCGACGATCAGCGGATGCGTCTCCTGGAACTCGCCCCAGGCCCGCAGCAGCGAGTGCCGAACCACGAAGCTCTGCATGGCCGTCACCGGGTCCGGATCGCCGGCGACCTCGTAGAACGCCGAGACGAACCGCCTGGTGTCGGCCGGCATCATTTGCGAACCCATCTGCCACCCTGCCCGGATGTCGGGAGTGTTGAGCATGTCCAGCAGGGTCTTGGCCGCCACGTCGATTGACGGCGGGGCGACCTCCTCGACGACGTAACCGGCGTCCTCTAGCGCCCTGGCCGCCTTCCGCACGCCTTCCTGCACCTGTTTCGCAGTGCCCTGGCCGGCCGGGTCGACCACGAGGGCCACTCGCACGGGCTTCGCGGGTTCGGGGCCGCGCAGTGGTGCGGGCACCGTCCACGGGTCGCGCCAACTGGGCCCGGCCAGCACCTGGAAGGCGGCTCGCAGGTCGGCCACGCGCCGCGCCATTGGGCCCTGGACGCCCGCCAACTGGACGCCGATCGCCACGTCCTGCGGCCCGGCGGTGGTCGCATCGGGGATGCGTCCCAGCGTGGGCTTCAGCGTGCTGACACCACAGCATTGGGCAGGCCAGCGCAGCGATCCGAGCCCATCATTGCCGAGCCCCAACGGGCTCATGCCGGTGGCAAGCGCCACGGCCTCGCCGCCACTGGAAGCGCCTGGGGTGCGAGACCGATCCCACGGGTTCACGGTCGCCCCCCAGAGTTCGCTCTCACAGTGCCAGCGCACGGCGAAGGTGGCAAGGTTGGTGCGACCGATGGGGATCGCCCCCGCAGCCTTGAGGCGCTCGACGACGGGGGCGTCCCGACTCGGATACGCACCCGCAAACGCCTTGAGCCCCTGCGTGGTCGGCGTACCGGCGAGGTCGATGTTCCCTTTGATGGTGAAGGGCACGCCGTGGAACGGCGGGAGATCACTACCAGTGGCGACCGCGCGGTCGGCTGCCTTCGCAGCTTCGAGGGCCTGCTCGCCCAGGACGACCGTGACGGCGTTGACCGAGGGGTTCACCTCCTCGATCCGCCGGAGGTGGGCCTCGACCACTTCTTGACTGGAGGTCTGCCTGGATCGGATGGCTTCGGCCAGCTCCGCGGCGCTCATGCTCCAAAGCTCGGTGGTGATCGTGACGCTCATGTCTGCACCCCCTTGGCGGGCCCGCCATGCCACGGCTGAACAGAGCCTACGACAGTCGTCGTTCTCGACGGTTGTCGTTCGAGAGCGCGATGGAATGCCGTCCGTATCGCTATTTCCCTTGGATCCGCTCCTGCGGCCCCCATACGATTGGTGACGTAGGCGTATCCGGCTTTGACCTCGGGGTCGGCGTAGGCCAAGGCGCCGCCCCAACCTGGCATGCCAAACGCGCTCGGGCTACCGAACACCAACCCGTGACGACTCGGCTTGGCAAAGCCCAGCGAGAGCTGCCAGTCGAGCTTCAAGCACTCGTCGAAGTACCCGTGGGCGGGGGGCACAGCGGGCGCCATGAGCGCTTGCAGGGTTTCCTGGCGTAGGCCGAGCTCACCTCCGCCGGTGGCGAACACGCCATACGCACGAGCCAGCGCGCGGGCAGTCCCGACTCCACCCCCTGCCGGTACCTCCAGATTGCGCGCGTACACGTGGGAACGGTCGAGAGATACACTCGTAGGCGGATTCCGGTCGGACCTGCGCAGGGCTGAATGCGGGTTTAACACCGCTAACACAAGACGTAGCGGGATGCGATTGACATGACGGACGACTTGGAGAGGGCTCACCTCTACGATCGAAGCCAGGCGTGAGTTCGGGATCTCGTCTGGCAGCCGGATGTAGAAGTCGAGGCCGAGGGGGGAGGCGATCTCATCTTGGAAGAACTGGCCGAGGCTGCGGTGCGACGGATCGACGCGCCGCAACAGCTCGCTTTCGTAGAAGCCAAGGCAGAGCATACTGTACGCCTGGCGCTCTCCGGGCGCCCATTCTGGCTTCTGCTGAGCCAGGATGACTGCCAGACGGTCAAGATCCGCGAGCACTGTCTTGTCGACCGGAGCGTCGAGGGCAAATAAGCCCGCCTGATGAGAGATCAGTTGCCGAACAGTGATCGCCTCTTTTCCCTGTTGAGCAAACTCAGGCCAGTACGTGGACACCCGCTCGTCGTAATCAAGGAGTCCGCGCGACTCGGCGAGCGCAATCGCCAGGCCGCTCATGCCTTTGGTTGCGGACCACACGATCACCATCGTGTTCCGCTCCCAAGGTTCGCCAGTCTTGCGGTTCCGAACGCCACCCCAGAGGTCAACGACTTCGGTGCCGTCCACGTCCATGCAGCAGGCGGCTCCGAGCTCGTTTCGGTTTACGAAGTTCTCGGCAAACGCGTCCGCGACACCCTCAAATCCAGGCTCAGCGTGACCCGAGATTGCGAAGTGCTTGCCTTCCATACGTAGCGTCCTCCTTTCGCGGCCGGCCGTCACATCGCTTCGAGCGAGTCCTTGGCGCTCACGCGCCAAAGCTCGGTGGTCTTGACGGTCGTGACGCTCATCTCACCATCTCCTTGTGCGGCCTGCGACGCAGCCGCCGCACAGCCGTCACTGCGGCAGCCGCGGTAAGCGCGCCGAGCGCGCTGGTCGCCCACAAGCGGGTGAGACTCGCGGTGGGTCGCTTGTAGAGCGAGACCGGCTGCGATCCGAGATCGGTGTGAATGGCCTTCGTCCCGACCCTCGCTTCGTGGCCAAACACGAGACGGACCGTCGCCATCCCGAACTTCGACAGGTCGAGCCGGAACACGTAGGGGTCCGCGTCGCTATCGGGGTAGAGCGGAAGGCCTCCGTAGAGCGCAGGTAGAGGGGTGCGCACCCGCAGCATGAGCCGGCCGCCGCGGACGAAGACCTGGGCGCCGCCGCCCATCATCACGCGCCCGCGCAGATCGGAGACTCGCTGGGGAAGCCGATACCGACCGCAGATCTCGTCCCAAATCTCGGGATGTTGCGGGATATCACTGCGCACGACCTCGTCCGGGACGTCGAGCAGGTGGTGCAGCAACCGTCCGAGCTCGATCGGCAGCCACGCCGTCGCGCCGCTCGACCCATTCGTGAAGGCGAAGAGGCCGAGACTGTCGTCGGGAGCCACGAAGAGCTCCGAGTTGAAGCCTGGCAGTATCCCCTCATGCGAAACGACAAGATGGCCGCCGGCATCGTGGCAGAAGAACCCGAGGCCTATGCCCGTCAGGCGCGGATCGGGTTGGTAGTGGGGCGCGAACATCGTCGCCAGCGTCTCTGGCTGAAGCACCCGGCCGTGCTCGTTAGCCCCACCGCCCAGCAGGGCAGCCACGTACCGCGCCATGTCGCGGCTCGAAGAGTAGATACCGCCGCCTCCCCTCCCGATCCATTCGCGGTCGGTGACGGCCTTTGCACCGCTGGGCCCAAGGTCGTACCCCGTCGCGAGGAGTCTCATCACCCGTTCGGATCGGACGAGGTCGCTGTCGGCCATGCCGAGCGGCCCGAAAATGTGCTCTCGCAGGTAGCGGTCGAGGGGCTCCCCGCTCACGTCCTCGACGATCTGGCCTAGGGTCGCGAACCCGTGGTTGGTGTAGGCGAATACGGTACCTGGCTCGACCACCACCGGGAGACCGCCGCGGTAGTACTCCGCGAGCGAGGGCATCGGTTCTCCGATCTTCACGCTATGGATGGCGGGGCGGGCGCCGAATGGGCCCCAGCCAGGATGGAGCAGATCGGAGGCGTAAACCACCTCGGGGATCCCGGCGGTGTGGGTCAACAGATGTCGCACCGTCGCTGGCCGGAAGCTGGCCCTGGCGGGGATCAGCTGGTAGGCGCGCAAGTAGTCGTTGGCGGGGGCATCGAGGTCGACCAACCCTCGCTCCCACAACTGCATCACGGCGATCGCGGTGAACGTCTTGGTGAGGGAGGCGATGCGAAAGACGGTGTCCTCGGTGACGGCGGTGCGCGACTCGATGTCGGCAAGCCCGTGTCCGTGGAAGAACACGAGGCGTCCATCGCAGACCACTCCTACCGCCAGGCCCACGGTCGGCCAGCGATTGAGGATCTCTTTGACCCTGGCCGTCATATCGGACTCATCGACCACGCCTCTGGCCTGACTGCCACGCCCCTTGCCAGAGCGTGTCTTGATAACTGGATTCTTTTCAACTGTACTCATCATGCTTGCTCCTTCTTCATTGTGGCAACGAGCGCATCCTGTGGGCGCTTTTCGGAGCAAAACTCGTCTCCGATAGCAATGAGTTCTCGTTGAAACTTGTCTGGTTCCTCCATATGGGGCATGTGAGCCGAATGCTCGAACCAGATCAGTTTCTTGGAGGGCACATGCAGCGAAGCATAGAATTGCTCAACCAGGACACAGGGTGTGGTGTAGTCATAGCTTCCTGCGAAGAAAAACACGGGAACGCAAAGCTGTGGTATTTCTTGCAGCAAATTCACGCCCATGATTTCGTCTCCCATCCGCCGGCATGAAAACTTCATGTCCCTCATCCTGAGACCGCGGATGCAGTCCGCAATGGAACATTCGGGTGCATTCAGCAAGATGGAGACAATTGCTCCCGTATCTGGCGCATGCATCATCCCCCCGTACCGCACGAGCCACCTGCGCTGGACAAACTTACTATCTTTCCTGTACGTATCGGCGCCGCCCAGTTGCTCAAGGCTGCGGATGGCCTTGCGGTTGTGCTCTGCATGAGCACGCTCCAACACATAGCGGTAGGAGAGGTCTTCGCCGCGTTTCATATCGACGACCTGACCCATTCCAATCACCGCGTACAACAGATCGGGACGCGCTGCCGCAACTTTCATCGCCAGCACGCTTCCCCAGGAATGCCCGAGCAACAGGACTTTCTGCTGGCCGAAACGCGCGCACAGCAGTTCGATGAGTGCGATCGTATCCTTCACAAACTGCTCAATGGTCATGGTCTCGGGAAGGGAACCCGGCCGGAAGGATCTGCCTGCCCCGCGCTGATCCCAGTTGACACAGACGAAGTATTTTTCCAGTTCTTTCATCGTGGAATGAGCCAGCCACATGTTCGATTCGCCAGGACCCCCGTGCAGGAAGAGCAGCAGCGGCCTGGACACATCCTGCCCGCGGATGAGGAGCCACTGTGAATAGCCGTTGAGATCGACCGGCTGTAACTCAGCAATTCCGTTGGGCGTTCCCATTGGGGGAGTAGACGTTCTCCCTAAGCGAAGAATCGATCCGAAGAGACTGGTGATAATAGTTGGCGACATCTTCTGTTCTCCTTTTCGATGCGGACCGCTTTAACGCTTCTGCGCTGCGGCTTCCGCTCCGGCCTGCTTCGACTCGACAGTGGAGTCGAAAAGACCATAGCCGCTCTCGATCAGTTCCTTCAAGCTTTGAGTAAAGCGTGCTGCCGGAGCGCCATCGATGATATTATGATCAAAACTGATCGTCAGGCTCAGATACTCCCGAACGGCGACGTGTCCGTCCACGACCACCGGCTTCTCGCCGATGCCCCCCACCGTCACCATGAGCGTCGCCGCCGGAGCGGGAGGAATGCCCCAGCCTGCGCCGTTCCCAAACATACCCACGGCCGAGATTTCTACCGTCCCTATGGTCTCCTTCCACAGCCGTGGACGCCTTCTCCCGATCCAGCCGAAGGCCCAGAGGAAGGGTCTAGAGAGCACGGCTGACAAGAACAAGAACGGGACCCGCTTCCGGACGTTGTTCACCTCTGCTCGCTGGGCCGCCCGGATCTCCTGATGAATCTCGCGCCCGGTCTTGCGATTCGCTGCGCGGATAATGGTGGGAATGATGTATTTCTGGCCGGCCACGTCGCGCTCAATATCGGTCAAGACGTCCACATCATCAAACAGGATGAGGTGCTTGGGGCCCTTGCGTATGGCCTGTACGGCTTTGTGCTCCTCGACGGCTTTCGCCAGGCAGGCAATCAGGAACGCTGTGAATGAGAGGGACTCCCCGGTTTTCGCTTTCTGCTCCCGCAGGAACGTGCGTGCCCTGTTCACATCAACTTCGAGCAAGACATGGATCATGGGTTTGTGGTGGGTGGAACGATACGCGGCTGCCATCCACCGCCGGTACTTCGGATACGAGACCATCTTGTAATCAGCGTGCTGCTGTTTCATGCGCTTTCTCCCTCCCTCTGATGAGACAAGACGTAGAGTCACGTGCTCGATCCATCGGCACACAACGTTCCTCTTCTCTGCATGCTTCCACGCTAGGCAGCAGGAGCCACTTGCTCCGGGACTTCGGCCAGACGCCGCATCCTCACGTAGTGTTTGACACCCAACAGCTTCAGCCCAAACGCCCTCCATGGGACCAGGAGCGGCTCTGCTGCTCTCGCATCGAGCAGTTCCGGTTCACCAAGCAGATAGTCCTGCCCATGCCAGGTGAGCGTGCAGCGGCCTGCTGCCAGCACATTGCGATACCAGTCTGAGCCAGTGCCGTAGAGCAACGCAATCACGAAGCTGTCTGCGCTTTGCTCCGCCATGACCGGTGTCGCATAGGCATGACCGGAGCGGCGTCCAACATGGTGGAGAAGCGCATAGAGGCTCTGTGCGCGCCCTGCTAATGGCAGTATCACTGGGTTCAGCACGTGCTTATTGAATGTGAGGGCGAAGTTTTGCACCGCTTGCCTGCCTCCCAGCAGAGCGATGACACCCCGGATCATCAGGAAGGTGCCAACTATCCAAAGCGACCAGCGGATCACCTTCTTCATCGTATTCACCTTCTCCCTGCTTCTTTAGGTGTGACTGGCATGCCCGGCGTGGAAGTGCTGAGGGCGATAGTCCCTCATCCAGACGAACCCTGCCAGCACAAAGACCGCCAGACCGAGCACAAAGTAGACGAGTTGCATCCCAAGGAAGGTGGGAAGGGCATCCCCAAATTTGCTGTCAAGACTGACGACCTCCACCACCTCGTAGCCGGCCATAAACAGGCCAGCCAGCACCGAGACGAGCACCGCCCATTCGCGCTGGATGAATACGGTCGCTGCGGCGAGCAGGGCCGTGCCTCCCACAACAATCACCAGCGTCAGGCCAGGGATCGTGTAGTCACTGAAGGGCGTGCCAGCCAGCCAGACGCGCGGCAACACGAAGCCAAACACCGCACCTTGCAGAATCGCAATGCCTCCACCGAGGGCACTCGTCCAGAGAAAGGTCTCGAGGACGAGGAGTGCGATCCGGATGACTTTGTGAGTCATCGGTGTTCTCCACACCAGGATGCCGACCCCTACAAGGGCAAGAACCAGGGGGACGTTGGCTATCAAGCCGACCCAAATGCCTGCGATACCGCTGAGCAGTACCACAACCATCAGGAGAGCGATTCCGAGCTGCGACGTGGTGAGTGCATGCCCGAAGATCTTCCATGCTCTCTGTTGCTCGTTCATAAACGTTTCCTCCCGCTCAATGCTGCGCTCACCTCTGCTTTTAGCGGAGACGAAAAGCATGCACCAAGCAATCTCGTTCAAGCGGCCAGGTGCGGTGTTCTCACCAGACATCGCGTCTGGCCTGGCGTGGACAGCTTCACTGTCCACTCGTTTGCCCCTAGGCATGACTGACATGCCTGGTGGGCAGCTGCGGAACCCGAAAATCCGTCGTCCACAGATAGGCGGCCAATGCAATGACCACCAGGCCGAGGGCGATGAAGAACACCTGCACCCCCGAGAATTGTTGGACCACCGCGAACACGATGACCTCCCAGGCGATCATGATCAGGCCCGCCGCTGCCGCCAGGAACACGCTCCAGGCGTGACGGATGAACACCGTCGCCGCCGCGAGCAGCGAGCTACCTCCCACGACAATCGCCAGCACGAGCATCGGGACCGTGGCATTCGTAAACAGCGTGCCCTTGAAGTTGACGTCTGGGGCGCAGACTCCTGCCATGACCAGGATACCCTCGGCGATGGCAAACACCGCGGCAACTGCCAACAGGATGGTGAGCACGCTACGGACTCCTTTGTGTTTCATGATCTTTCTCCTTCCTCTAGGGGATGCTATCTCCATCCCGCACTTCCTTTACCTGGAGCAAATCTCTCACATTGCTCCAATGTAGAGTGTAATGCATGGACGTTACGAAGGCATCACAAAAGTGGGCTGCATTCTCACAGGGCCATCACACATGATCGGAGGAGAAGCCGGAGGGTGACGAACGGTGGCTTGCATCTCTGCGCAAGCCGCCTCGAGGCGAGGGATGCGGTCTCTCAGACCTGTGTGCTGATCGCGGGTTCTCATGTTTCCGCGAAGCAGGAAAGTCGCAACAAGACGTACCCGATACGTTGATCACGTGTGGTATTCGCGAGGTGTACCAGCCCCCGTAACCCTGCCACTTCGCCAGAAACCTCGCCATACTTCTTGGCCAGTGGCAAGGAAGTGATGGCAATCGTGGCGGGTGAACAGCTCACGAGCCGAGATGTGCACAGGAAAGCCGAATCGAACATCACGTGCTCACAGCGTGTGAGTGACTGAGATGGCACTGGTGTTCTCCCCTCGCGAGAGCTTTCCGCCGTTGGCCACGGCCACCGCTGCAACGATGACCCACAGCGCAGCGGCCACTGCGAAGACATAGACCAAGAAGGCCACCCCTGTCGCGGCAGAAACGCAGATGATCGTGCAGGCGAGCAGACTCGCGTGCATGAGTATCGCCAGGAGCAGGCTCCCGGTACGGTCGTAGACCCACACCATGAGCACCCTGAAAGCCGGCATTTGGCCGACGAGAAAACTGACGCCATACACGGTTAGGAAGAGTGGCACGGGGAGCGTTCCGGATGAAGTAGCGCTTCCCCACAGGTAGTACGTCAGGATATACAACGTTCCCCACAGGACGCCCATGATGAGCCCGGTGGTCAGGATACCGTACCGCAGCCTCAGCCTGGGCGTGGCGAACCCCGTCCAGCCGAGCTCCTCGAAGAAGCCCACGATCAGCCCCCCCACGATACCGAACAGCAGGAGGGACACCTTGTTGCCCGTGGTGACGATGCTGGGGAGAAAGACGGGGGAGATGAGCGAAAGCGCGAGGAGGATCGCCGTCCACACGAGCGGGGCGGCCAGCAGCGCCACCGCGTACCAGCGAGCGCCCACCCGCCACTTGAGCAACCGGGAGAGCAGCTCGCGATAGCCTGCCCTTCCAGAGACGAGACCGGTCAACAGGAGGCATGCGACGGCGGGGCCTGCGTACAACGCTATGACCTCGAACGGGAACAGCCTCGCGATGTGCTCGCCGGTGCCTGGGATGCCGCCAGGTCCGCCGATGAGCAGGAGTACGACACCCCAGTTCTCTCCCTGACACATTTTTTACGGGCACAAAATAAGAATACAGGTAAATTCCTCCTATTCGGCAGGGTTTAAAAACGTAAAGCGAAGAACCATTTCCCAGCAGATCGTTGGAATGGTAAGTATTTTTGCAGATTACAGGCACGTAAGGCTCGTCGCTCACAATCGAGCAAATAGAGCCGC
>Ga0137365_10003073_pt1 | contig 13244 bp, 5 predicted proteins | sample SagtaG_9_FD_104799 | JGI IMG/M metagenome (GOLD analysis project Ga0137365, IMG submission 104799) | Vadose zone soil microbial communities from Sagehorn Ranch, Mendocino, California, USA - Sage1_L_40_16 metaG | ecosystem: Environmental > Terrestrial > Soil > Vadose zone | place: USA: California...
CAGTTACGGCCGATAGCATGTCGCTGCTGGGAAGGGAGCCATTTGAGGAGGACTTGATCTTGTCTCTGGCGCCCAGGCTCGTCCGGCCGATCGTGAACAAAATACGTAGTCCATCCCTCAGAGCGTGAAGTTGACTGGACCCGTGATGCCTCTCCGTTTCGCAGCTCGCAACCTCCGCTATGCGCAGCCCCGCCCTGTGTGCCCGGATGTTGATTTCCGTCTCGATCTCGAAGCCGTCGGTGCGCAGGTCGAGCGCATCGACCGTGCCACGCCGGAAAGCGAAGTAACCGTAACATAGGTCGCTATATCGCGAGCCCGTAATCACGTTTGTCAGCGTACGGAAGATCCAGTTGCCTGCCGAACGTAGTAGTGTGAGGTCAGAAGATGAAGCCCCAGGCAGCATGCGTGACCCCTTGACGTAGTCATATCCCCCAGCGAGGACCTCGACGAAGCGGTCCATCTCCCCCGGGTCCATGCTGCCGTCGGCATCCAGGGCGACGATTACGTCACCCGTGCAATGGACAAATCCCTCCCTCAAGGCGTTACCTTTGCCTCTGCCGGTCTGCTCGACTATCCGAATCGCCGGCAATTCCAGCTTCGCAACGCGGCTGGTGTCATCGACGGAGAGTCCGTCCACCAGTATGACTTCGTGCACCCAGCGCGGCAGCTTGCTCAGGACGTGCGGGAGCGACTTCGCCTCATTGCGGGCGGGAATCACAACGCTGACCCGAAGGTTGGCGGGCGGATGGTGGCCGTTCGAGCCGTTGCGAAACCCGTTTGTGTATGGTACAGGCAGCGGGGCGGGAATCCCGTCTATGCCACTTTCGCTGCGTTGTATCGCCATCTGTCAGTTGGCCTCCCCGTGGCGGCGCCCGATTGCGGGCAACGGCAACTTGGCCTTTCTTGACAGACGCGCTAAGATAAAAGTTGGCGCAGTAACTCTGTCGCCTTGTCGCCCTGTCCCCTCGCAACTGGTACGGGGCGACTTTCTCTTTGCCCGCCTGGAAGAGGTGCCGGCTTGCCTGCCTGCACTTTCCTTGACCCTGCCGGGTAAATTCCCGCTTCGGGCCGCCTCTTTGTTTGTAGATTATGTAACCACCGTGGAACTGTCAACGAAGTGTCAAACGGGACAAAAACAGAAAAGCAACAGAAGATAGTATGAACGTAGCTGTAAGCAAAGGTGACGAACGGCTCTCCCATTGCCCGAGAGCTACATGCGGCGCGTCGTCTGATAGGCGGGCCATCTCCGCCGAGGGACCTGCCTGCCGGTGATGGGGTGGCGTCTAACGGCATGGGTATGTTCATCAGACGCCGGCTTGGTTAAGAATGCGTATATAGACCATGCGCTGGACATTGTGGGTACTCTTGGGTGTTGTCGTCCTTGGGGCACTTTATTGGGCGTTCGAACCCATCATCCGCGGCACCGATTCTGAGACAACGCTTGCTCCGAGTCCGGCCCAGACACCGGCCGGTACGCCGGGTCCGAACGATCCAGTCCTCGTCGGAGCGGGCGATATCGCGTCCTGCGCTAGTGATGGGGACGAGAAGACCGCTCTGCTTCTCGACCAGATTGTCGCCACCGGCATCGAGACGGTTGTCTTCACAGCAGGCGATAACGCGTACGAGAGCGGGACCATCCAAGAGTTCGAGCAGTGCTACGGGCCGAGCTGGGGGCGCCACAAAGACAGGACGCGTCCGGCGTTGGGCAACCACGAATACAAGACGGGGAACGCCAACGGCTACTTCCAGTACTTTGGCGCCTCAGCCGGAGACCCAAGCAAAGGCTACTACAGCTACGACCTCGGTGGCTGGCATATAGTCGTCCTTAACACGAACGATCATTGCAACGCCTTGAGCTGCGACGCCTCATCCGCTGAAGAGAAGTGGCTCCGTTCGGACCTTGCTGCCAGCACCACCTTCTGCACCATAGCGATCTGGCAGGACCCTCGTTTCAGCTCGAGCGCGAGAGCGGGAGGCTCCCACAAGGTGAAGCCGTTCTGGGATGCTCTCTACGACTACGGGGCAGACCTTGTTGTAAACGCGGATGAGCACAATTACGAGCGGTTCGCTCCCCAAACACCTTTCGGCGCGCTTGACCCGGAGTATGGGATACGCCAATTCGTCGTGGGCACCGGCGGACGAAGCCTCGATATCATCGATGTCCCCCGCCAGCCGAACAGCGAGATAAGCAACGATGACACCCTCGGCGTGCTAAAGCTGACCCTCCATCCCGCCGGCTACGACTGGGAGTTCATTCCGCAGGCCGGGTTCAAGTTCCGGGACGCCGGCAGCGGTGCCTGCCATGCAGCGCCGCCGCCATTTAATGAGTAGCGAAGGCCGCCGCTCCTTTCGTACTATTACATAGAAGCGCGCCCCCGTAGCTCAACGGACAGAGCATCTGCCTTCTAAGCAGAGGGTTGCAGGTTCGAGTCCTGCCGGGGGCGCCAGCAGTCTTGCTCGCCGTCTGGAGATCGCCTATGTCCATCCTGATTATCTATGTCTGCCAATTGCTTCCATATACTGCGATTATCTCATGAATGAGGGTAATCACTCCTGAATTGCGACCGAAATTCGCGACCATCAGCCTTTACAAGTGACCCGAAGCCTAAAGCACTTTTTCCGATTGTCTGAACGAGCGAATTACAAGCGGGCTTCTGACTGCGTGCGTGAGCAGAATGACCCTGCGGCCGATGGATCAGGCATCGCAGCGCAGAACATCCACTTGGTACAGGGTATCAGGCTAAGCCGACGGGATGGGCAAGACGGCGGTTCCGGGGGTTTGGTTAGCCGGGAACGTTGCGGAAGTGACGGCGGGGGATATGCAGTCGGAAGCCTCCGGTGTGACCGCGGCGGCCGCGATTAATGCTGATCTAACTTCTGAGGATGTCGCCAATGCGTTGCAAACACAATTGAACTCAATCAGGTTCTCCTTTTCACTACCCGGAGGGCTGCGATTCTATGTCTCTACCTCCCCGTAATGCCGAACACGGCTGCGACTCGGTCGACGAGGTGTTCAAGAAATTCTCTGTCGATCGGTTCGCGGGATATGAGGACCCGGAAGTACAAGGGGCCGAACAGCATTTCGAGCAAGAGGCGAGGGTCGGTTTCGACGAGCGACTCACCGCGGTCGATGGCGCGATCGAAGAGGGGCTTGAGGCTTTGAAAGCGCGCCTGCAGGAAATCGTCCCGCATCTCGATGAGGACCGCGTCGTCGCTGCTCATCACCATCGATCTCAACAAGGCTCTTCCGTGGCTGCCGCTCAGGTACTCGGCTCGTTCTGTCGCGAGCGCCAGCAGATCGCCATACAAGGATCCGGTGTTGGGCACGGGCATCCGCTGGTCCTGGGCACCAAGTAAGGCGTCGAGCATCAGGTTCTGACGACTTCCCCAGCGTCGGTAGATAGACGTCTCGTGCACTCGGGAACGTCGGGCGACGTCGGCCACTGTCAGTTGGTCTGGGCCCGACTCTCGCAAGACCGCCAGCGTGGCCTCTAGTACAGCCCGGCGAACACGCGCCGAACGTCCCCCCTGTCGGCGGCGAACCTCGGTCGCAGTCATGCCCAAATTCTAACGCAAGTCCACTTGCGTTATGGCGTTCAGCCCACTAAACTCTCCAAACGCAAGCGTCTTGCGTTAAGGAGGTGCCCTTGAAAGCTCTACTGTTCGAAAACGACCCGCTATTCGCATCGAACACCTTGCGAGCGCTGGCCCACACAGCCTGGGGTGGGGCTGACATCGGAGAGGTCGTCACGACCTGCGATCGGATCGCGGCCGGAGACTTCGATTCTTGGCATGACGAGTGGCTACGGACCGCGGACTGGGTTACCGCAGAGGCTGACGGCTGTCTCAAAGGCGGGCACGAGGTGAGCGCCCGTGACGGGTATCTCCGGGCGTCGAACTACTACCGGTCGGCGCACTTCTTCTTGCACAACCGTCCCGACGACCGGAGGGTGTCGCACGCGGCGCGACGGAGCGTGGACTGCTTCAAGAAGTTCGGGTCGCTGTCCGATCCCGCAATCGAGCCGGCCGAGATCCCGTATGAGGGCACGACGCTGCCTGGCTACTTCTATCCAGGCAGTGGCACGGGCAAACGCCCCATCCTCGTGATGTTCGGCGGGTTCGACAGCACCGGTGAGGAGCTGCACTTCGCGGGCGCCGCGGCTGCCGCCGAGCGCGGCTATCGCGTCCTGACGTTCGAGGGGCCTGGACAGGGGCAGGTGATCCTCGAACAAGGTCTGCCCTTCCGCCCCGATTGGGAAAACGTGGTCGGCCCGGTCATCGACTATGTCGCCCAGCGCGACGACGTCGACGCCTCGCGCATCGCTCTGTCCGGCCTGAGCCTGGGCGGTGTTCTCGCGCCGCGTGCCGCTGCGTTCGAAAAGCGGCTCGCCGCCGTCATCTCTCACGACGGGCTGTACGACTTCTTCCAGGTATATGCTGGCGCGATGATGCCGATGACCGAAGCAGAAATCAACGCGGTGATCGAGGTAATGCCTCTCGCCAGATGGCTCTTTGGACATGGCATGTGGGTCACTGGTACGTCCACCCCGCTCGAGTTCCTCGAGGCGTTGAAGCCGTTCAACGTCGCCGACGGGGTCGCCGAGTCCATCAACTGTCCTACGCTGGTGTGCGATGATCTCGACCCGCGGGTCGTGGGCCAACCTCAACAGCTCTACGACCATCTCACCACGACGAAAACGTTCCTGGAGTTCACTGCCGAGGAGGGAGCCGACGAACACTGTCAAGCAGGCGCCAGCCGCCTCGCGTCCGCGCGCATCCTTGACTGGTTAGATGACACCCTGGACCGACATGGCGAGTGACCCTGAAGGGGAGGACCGCGGGATCGAGTGGCAATCGCCAGTGGAGGTGAATCTCATTTCTTGCCGATTCCATCGCAAGAGCGGCCTCGCAAACAATGATTTCGCCTGCCAGACCGACATCTACGCCATCACCCGCAGAGATGAGGAGTAACTCAGGCACTGGAGCCAAGTGCCGCACGACGGTCGTAGAAGTGTCGGCTGGATAGTCTCAGCGCCATTTGCCGGTGTGGAACCAGCTTGAATCAAGCTCCGCAGTTGAGACACCGCCTCCTGCCGGGTTGATGATCGAGCGTCACTTCGATAGAGTAGCCAGGGCGACTGACTCGCCAACGGTGAGCAGATGCTCAGACGTCTGGCTTTGCCGAGCATCAGCCTGACGTCGTTGTTGCGTTGTAACCAAATACGGATCACCCCGGTTTCGTGCTGAGACCGATCTGACTCCTTCTAAGCAGAGGGTTGCAGGTTCGAGTCCTGCCGGGGGCGCCAGCTGCGTTTCTCGCCTTCTGGAGACCGTATCACCGATCCGATCCTTGGTACTGTGGCCTGCGTCCCTGGTGCTCTGGTCCCAGTCCTCTTTTGTTGAACGATGGTCCGCATAGACGATCCTTGACACCCGTGCCGCGTTAAGTGACCATTGGGCCACCAAGCCACGTAACTGGGGGATACTGTTGCTCTGTAGCTCCTGCGGTCAGGAAAACCGCGAAGGCCGCCGCTTTTGCGCTCAATGTGGCAGCTCGCTCGCTTCGGCTTGCCCTTCTTGCGGCGCCGCGAACGAACCCGGAGAGCGCTTCTGCGGCGAGTGCGGCAAGCCGCTGTCCGCCGGTGCCCCGCCATCGCGAACGCCCACGCCTTCGCCTTCCGCTGCCCTGCCGGTGTCGTTCGCCGACGGACGCTACACTGTGAAGAGCTTCCTCGGGGAGGGCGGCCGCAAGCGTGTCTACCTGGCGCACGACTCCAAACTTGACCGCGATGTCGCCATCGCCGTCATAAAGACGGAGGGGTTGGACGCCGGCGGCCTGGTGCGCGTGCGGCGCGAGGCGCAGGCGATGGGACGCCTAGGCGATCACCCGCACGTAGTTGTGGTGCACGACGTCGGCGAGGATGAAGGGCAACCCTACATCGTCTCGCGCTACATGGCTGGCGGCTCGGTTGAGGAGCAGCTCGCGAACGCTGAGGGGCACCGGCTGCCGATCGACCAGGCCCTACGTACGGCCGAGCAAGTGTCGCTGGCGCTGGACCACGCGCACAAGAACGGCATCATCCACCGCGACCTCAAGCCCGGCAACGTCTGGCTTACTGCCGAAGGGACGGCGATGCTGGGCGACTTCGGCCTGGCGATGGCGCTGGACCGCAGCCGCATGACGGCCCACGGCATGATGGTCGGTACCGTCGCCTACATGCCGCCCGAGCAGGCGCTGGGGCGTGCGCCGGACGCCCGCTCCGACCTCTACTCCCTCGGCGCGATGCTCTACGAGATGGTGACCGGCAGGCCGCCGTTCCTCGGGGACGACGCTGTGGGCGTGATCTCGCAGCACATCAATACAGCGCCGATCGACCCTTCATGGCATAACCCAGAAGTTCGCGGTGCCCTGGAGGATCTCATCTTGCACCTGCTGGCCAAGTCCCCGGCGGACCGCCCCGAGACGGCGTCCGCTGTCGCGGTCCAACTCAGGCGCATCATCGCTGCCGGCGCCCAGGCGGCCCCTCAAGAGCCGGTGCCGGACGCTGCTGCTGCTGGCCGACAGGCAGGCATCTGGGGCCGCTTCGTCGGCCGGCGGGACGAGATGGAGCAACTCAAGGCGGCGCTGGAAGGGATGCTGTCCGGCCACGGCTCTCTCGTCATGCTCGTGGGCGAGCCCGGGATCGGCAAGAGCCGCCTGGCCCGTGAGTTCACCGTCTACGCCAGCCTCCGCGGCGCGCAGGTGCTCACGGGGCATTGCTACGAGGGCGAGATCACCGTGCCGTACCTGCCGTTCGTCGAAGCGCTTCGGCAGTACGTCCGCGGCCGCTCCGACGCGGCGCTACTGAGTGAGCTGGGGAGCGGCGCGCCCGAGGTGGCGAAGCTTGTTTCCGAGGTGCACGAGCGCTTCCCTGATCTCCCGGAGGCGCCCCTGCTGGAAGGCGAAGCCGAGCGGCTGCGCTTGTTCGACAGCGTGACCAGGTTCGTCTGCAGCGTGTCCACGTCCGAGCCTGTCGTTCTCTTCCTGGACGACATCCACTGGGCCGACAAGCCTTCGCTGCTCCTCCTCCAGTACCTCGCCCGCAATGTTCGCAGTGATCGAATCCTGGTGCTCGCCGCCTACCGCGACGTCGAGCTGGACCGCACGCACCCGCTATCCGAGGTCCTTGCCTCCTTGCGCCGCGAGCGCCTCTTTGAGCGTGTGTTGCTGCGCGGGTTGCCCTCCGAGGACGTGCTGGCCATGATCTCCGCCATCGGACAGCAGTCGGCGGGCCCGGAGCAATACGTCAACCCCGCCCTCTCTAACGCCGTCTACGAACATACCGAGGGAAACCCGTTCTTCATCGAGGAGGTCCTCCTTCACCTAAGCGAAGTTGGCGCCCTCTACCGCAAAGAAGGACAGTGGCAGATCCGTATGTCCGCGCTCGCCGAACATATCCCCGAGGGCGTCCGCGAAGTGATCGGCCGCCGCCTCTCCCGCCTCAGCGAGCCCTGCAACCGAATGCTCAGCCTAGCATCCACTATGACCGGCGGTTTTTCCTTCGATTTGCTCCTCGCCGTCAACGGTGAGGAGGAGGGGCGACTGCTGGACTTGCTGGACGAGGCGCTCCGAGCCCTCGTTATTCGGGAGCGCAGCGGCGCCGACAGCGGCGTTTATGAGTTCAACCACGCGCTCATGCGCCAGACGTTGTACAGCGAGTTGAACACTCCCCGCCGTGTCCGCGTCCACCGGCAGGTTGGAGAGGCGATGGAGCGGGTCTACGCAGCGAACCTGGAGCCGCACCTCCCGGCGCTGGCCCACCACTTTTTCCAGGGCGCTCCTGGTGGCGACGTCGACAAGGCGATCGACTACGCCACCCGCGCCGCGGCGCGTGCGCTATCACTGACGGCGTACGAGGAGGCTGCCGGTCTTTACGACATCGCGCTGCAAGCGCACGAACTTAAGGGGCGGCCGGACGAGTCGCAGCGCTGCGAACTGCTCCTTGCCCTCGGCGAGGCGCACAATAAGGCCGGCGACCGTGACAGGGCGAAGGAGGTGTTTCTGCGCGCATCGGGCACCGCGCGGAAGCTGAGAGACGCAGTGCGGCTGGCCCGCGCCGCGATCGGCTTTGGGGGGCCTCCCTGGGCCGCGTTCGGCGCATCCGACGAACGGCTGGTCAGCCTCCTGGAGGAAGCCCTTGAAGCGATAGATGAGGACGAGAGCGCGCTACGCGCGAGGATGCTGGGCCGCCTGGCGATAGACGCATTCTTTTCCAACGACTTAAGCAAGGCCCAGGAAGTTAGCGCCAAGGCTGTTGCGGTTGCGCGGCGTACGGGTGACGCCTCCGGCCTTGCCGATGCCTTGTGGTCGCGGTTTCTTGCCTTCTGGGGAGAGGGGGGCAAGGAGCAGTCGGCCGCGGCATTGGAGCTGGCGCAAGTGGCAGAGCAGGCGGGCGATAAAGAGCGAGAGATATGGGGTCACTTTACCCGCTATGTCGTCCTATTTCAGGCCGGCGATGCCCCTGGTACCGACGGGGAGGTAGAACACTTCGCGCGGTTGGCGGAGGAGTTGCGGCGGCCGGTGTATTATGGCTGGACTCTAGTCTACCGGGCGTCGCGCGCCGTCGCCTACGGCCGTTACGCGGAGGCCGAGCGACTGATCGAGGAAATCCTGCCACTGGCGGAGCGGTCACAGGATGAGACGATGATCGAGTTTCGGATTTTGCTGCTGGCGCAACTCCGTAGGGATCAACGGCGGCTGGAGGAGGCCGAGAGCCTGTACGACGAGCTTGCCGAGCGGTTCGCCGCAGTCCCCGCCTGGCGGGCCCCGCTTGCACACCTCTACTGCGATATGGCACGCGAGGCGGATGCGAGAGATGAGTTCGAGCGGCTGGCGGCGGACGGCTTCACCGGTGTGCTGGACTCCGTCTCGGGCTGGTCAGTGGCTGCTGTCTATCTCGCCGAGACTTGTGCCCGTCTGGCCGATCAGGCACGCGCCGAGGTGCTCTATGAGGCTCTGTTGCCCTACGCCGGAACCAACCCCATGCTCGGCCCTTTAGCGAACGAGAGCGCCGTGTCGCGTCAGTTGGGAGTCCTGGCCACGGTGACGCAGCGATGGGGCGAAGCCGAACTGCACTTCGAGGATGCACTGGCGATGAGCACCAAGATGGGCGCCCGTCCAATACTGGCGTGGACGCAGTGCCAGTACGCCGATATGCTCGTCCGGCGCGACGAACGCGGCGACTGCGAGAAGGCGCTGCGCCTGCTGGCGGAAGCGCTGAATACCGCCCAGGAGCTGGGAATGAAGCTGCTCACGGAGAAGGCGCTGGCCCTCAAGCTCAAGGCGCAAGGGATCGAAGGCAGCGACCTCCTGACCTCGATCGACACGGTCGCGAAGGAGGTCCTGGCGGTTCAGCCGGACCTGCGTCCGCACGCCGCGCCCGACGGCACTGTCACGATAATGTTCAGCGACATCGAGGGCTCGACGGTCCTGACCGAGCGGCTGGGAGACCAGCGCTGGATGGAGCTGCTGCGCGAGCACAACACCATCGTGCGTCAGAAGTTGAAGGCGCACGGAGGCTTCGAAGTGAAGAGCGAGGGTGACGGCTTCATGGTCGCCTTTCAGAGCGCTGGGAAGGCGCTGGCGTGCGCGTCGGCCATTCAGAAGACGTTATTTGAGCGAAACGGCTCGACGGACGAGCCTGTGAAGGTACGCATAGGCCTCCACGCAGGCGAGGTCATCAAGGAGGGCGAGGACTTCTTCGGCCGCAACGTGATCATGGCGGCGCGGGTCGCATCGAAAGCACAGGGAGGCGAGATACTGGCGTCCGGAGTGTTGAAGGCACTGTTGGCGGGATCGGACGTTTCGTGGGGCGAGAAGCGGACGGTGGAGTTAAAGGGGTTGTCGGGCAAGCATGAGATCTGGGCGGTGAATTGGAGCGAGTAGGATGAATTGCCAGTCTTGCGGGAGAGCGAACCCGGAGGGCGTCAAGTTCTGCGGGGAGTGCGGGACAGCACTGAAGACGGAGGTCACGTGCGCCGGCTGCGGCAGCGCGAATCCACCGGGAATCAAGTTTTGCCACGAGTGCGGTGCGGCGCTCACAGCCTCCACATCACAGACGGCCACGCCTACGCCCGCGCCCGCTCTCCCTTCATCCTTCGGCGATGGCCGCTACGCCGTGAAGGGCTTCCTCGGCGAGGGCGGGCGTAAGCGCGTCTACCTGGCGCACGACACGAAGCTGGACCGCGACGTCGCCGTCGCCGTCATCAAGACGGACGGCCTCGACGAAGCCGGGCTCTCCCGCGTAAAACGGGAGGCGCAGGCGATGGGGCGGCTCGGTGATCACCCGAACATCGTCACCGTGTTCGACATCGGCGACGACGGAGTGCAGCCGTATATCGTCTCTCAGTACATGGGCGGCGGCGACCTGGACGGGATGCTGAGCAAGGCGCCGAACCGTCGCCTTCCCATCCTCGACGCGATGCAAATCGCCTGGCAGGTCGTACAGGGGCTCGTCCACGCTCACGGCCGGGGCATCATCCACCGTGATCTCAAGCCGGGGAACATCTGGCTGTCGGAGGATGGTGTGCCCAAGATTGGCGACTTCGGGCTTGCGGTGTCGCTGGACCGCTCGCGGCTAACTATTGAAGGGATGATGGTCGGCACTGTCGCCTACATGGCCCCAGAGCAAGCCCTCGGACGCCAGCCGGACGCCCGCTCCGACCTCTATTCGCTGGGGTGCGTGACCTACGAGATGGTGACCGGTCGCGCCCCCTTCCTCGGCGACGACCCGGTGGCGATCATCTCGCAGCACATCAACACCGCGCCGGTCGCGCCGTCCTGGCACAACCCCGAAGTGCCGCGCGCCTTGGAGTCAATGGTGCTGCGCCTCCTCGCCAAGGACCCGAACGAGCGGCCAGAGAGCGCTGCGGCGATCCCACAGCCGCTGCAGGCGATCGTAGCGACGGCTTCGACGACCACACCGGTCGCGGCGGAGTCCGACGTCAACCCGCTGGACCGGCTGGCCGCCGGCATCTTCGTCGGCCGCGAGAAGGAGATGGACGAACTGCGCGCCGGCCTCGAAGACTCGCTGTCGGGCCGCGGCCGGCTGATGATGCTCGTGGGCGAGCCGGGGATCGGCAAAACACGCACCTCCGAGGAGTTCGCGACGTACGCGCGCCTTCGCAACGTCCAGGTGCTGTGGGGACGTTGCTACGAGGGCGAAGGCGCGCCCGCCTACTGGCCGTGGGTGCAGATCATCCGCTCCTACGCGCACGACAAAGAGCCGAAGGAGCTGATGTCGGAGATGGGGCCGGGGGCCGCGGACATCGCGCAGGTGGTGTCGGAGGTAAAGGAGCGGCTGCCGGGGTTGCCGGCGCCGCCGGCGCTGGAGCCGGATCAGGCGCGCTTCCGCCTCTTCGACAGCATCACCACCTTCCTCAAGAACGCCGCACAGGGCGCTCCGCTAATGGTGGTGCTCGACGATATGCATTGGGCGGACAAGCCATCTCTACTGCTGTTGCAGTTCCTGGCGAAGGAGCTGCGCGGGACCAGGCTGATGGTGCTCGGTACCTACCGGGATGTGGAGCTGCGCCGCCAGCACCCGCTGGCCCAGACGCTGGGGGAGCTGAACCGCGAGAACCTTAGCCAGCGCGTGCTCCTGCGCGGGCTTACCGAGAACGACTTGCGGCGCTTCGTCGAGGTGACGGCGGGAACATCGCCGCCGGACGCGCTCGTGAAGGCGGTGTACCGGGAGACCGAGGGCAACCCCTTCTTCGTCAACGAGATCGTTCGCCTGCTCGTCGCCGACGGCCGTCTCGAACACGCGGAGGCCGTCCGCGAGTGGAGCGTCACTATCCCCCAGAGCGTGCGCGAAGTCGTCGGCCGGAGGCTCGACCACCTCTCGGAGGAGTGCAACCGCGTGCTGACGATCGGTTCGGTCATCGGCCGCGAGTTCGGATTGAAGCTGCTCGAGAAGGTGTCGGAGGTGAAGGGCGACCGCCTGCTGGAGGCGCTGGAAGAGGCGATGGGCGCCCGCGTGATCGCAGAGCTGCCGCGAGCCACGGACCAGTACTGGTTCTCGCACGCTCTCATCCGCGAGACGCTGTACGAGGAGCTGAGCACGACGCGACGCGTCCGCCTGCACCGCCAGATTGGCGAGGCGCTGGAGGAGCTGGACGCTGAGGGGAACCTGCCGCAACTCGCGTACCACTTCGCGGAAGCTGCGCCCGGCGGCGACATCGAGAAAGCGGTAGATTACGCGCGACGGGCGGCGGAGCGAGCGGTAGCGCTGCTGGGCTACGAGGAAGCCGTCGGCCATTATGAACGCGCCCTCCAGACACTGGAGCTGAATAGCAAGCCCGACGAGACCGAGCGCTGCGAGCTCCTGCTGGCCCTGGGCGACGCTCTCAACATGATGGGCGAGGTCCCCAAGGCCAGGGAGAGCTTCCAGCAGGCCGCGGCCATCGCCAGGAAGCTGCGGGACACCGAGCGGCTGGGCCGCGCCGCCCTGGGCTACGCCGACTACTTCGACCCGGGTACGAGCCAGGAGCCCAGCGTCCGCCTGCTGGAGGAGGCGCTGGCGGCCGTGGGAGAGGGTGACAGCGCCGTGCGGGTGCGGCTGCTGGCCATCCTCGCCCGCGAACTGTACTTCTCGGAGTGGCACGAGCGCGCCCGGTCGCTGAGCCGTGAGGCGATTGAGCTGGCCCGCCGCGTGGGCGACCCGGTGGCGCTGGGCCAGGCCCTCTTCAGCACGCTGTTCTTCGTCGAGGCCGGCGAAGACGTAAAGCCGCAGTTCGAAGAGCGGCTGGCGGCCGGAACGGAGATAATCCGGCTGGCGGAGGAGGCCGGGGACAAGGCCATGGCCCTCAACGGCCATGATGCGCGCGTATTGGCCCTGCTGACGCTGGGGGACGTAGAGGCGCTGGACCACGAGTTGGAGGTTTACGGACGGCTGGCCGAGGAGCTGCGTCAGCCGTTCTTCCTTTGGCAGGAAGCCGGATTCCGGGCGATGCGGGCGCTATTCGAGGGCCGGCTGGAGGAGGCGGAGCGGCTGAGCCAGCAGGCGTTCGCGGTGGGCCAGCGGAGTCAGGGACCTGCCGCGATGCAGGCGTTCGGCGCCCAACTCTACGCCCTGCGCCGCGAGCAGGGGCGCCTCGCCGAGGTGGAGGCTGCCGCGACGGGCTTCATTCAGCAGTATCCGGCCGTTCCCGCCTGGCGGGCGGCGGTGGCCCTGATCCATGTGGACTTGGGACAGGAGGAGGAG
>Ga0137365_10003080_pt1 | contig 13234 bp, 14 predicted proteins | sample SagtaG_9_FD_104799 | JGI IMG/M metagenome (GOLD analysis project Ga0137365, IMG submission 104799) | Vadose zone soil microbial communities from Sagehorn Ranch, Mendocino, California, USA - Sage1_L_40_16 metaG | ecosystem: Environmental > Terrestrial > Soil > Vadose zone | place: USA...
CTTCATGTTCGCGATCGTGCGAATCGCGCTCGGCATCTGGAGCTTCTTCGTACCACTCGTCATCGCGGTCGGGTTCAAACCGCTGGCGTGGATTCTCACCAGCTTCCTGGTCATCGCGGGCGTCATCGGCTGGATCGGTGCGCCGCGCAACGAGGGCAAGTCTCTGGAGGAGATCCAGTTCGAGCGGCACCACATTCCCCAGCCGCGCGTGACGCCGACCAGGGAGCCAGGAACCTCCGTTGCCTACTGACCGCCGCGTGCCGGCTCTGGACGACCGCCGTCGAGGGCCGGCACGCCCACCAAACCGCCGGGTTCCGTCCAAGAAGGGGCCGAGATGGCCATGAATGTGTTAGATACGTCGTCAGCGGGACCGGAGACCGAAGACACGACTGTGGTCCTGACCGACCTGCGTACGACGGACGACTCCGGGCTGCCATCGGTCGGCACGGCGACACCGCGCCTATCGTGGCGCCTCGCCAGTGACCGGGCCGGCGTGCGGCACACCGGCTACGAAATCCAGGTAACCGCCGAGCCGACGCTCGACATCGACGTGGTGGAAACCTCCGGCGTCGTCGCGTCGCCAAGCCCGCTGTACGCCACTTGGCCGGCGGCTCCCTTGCACAGCCGGCAGGTCCGCTGGTGGCGGGTACGGGTGCGCACCGACCAGGGGATGACCGCATGGAGCGCCCCGGCACGCGTCGAGGCGGCGCTGCTTGACGCCGCAGACTGGGTGGCCCGCCCGGTCACCCTCGCCAGCGACATCGGACGCGCCACCGCCGGGCCGGTTCCGCTGCTGCGCCGCGAGTTCGACCTCGACGCGACCGTCGCCAGCGCCCGGCTGTACGTCACCGCCCTCGGCGTACACGACGTCGCCATCAACGGCCATCCAGTCAGCAACGAGCTACTTGAACCCGGTTGGCAGAGCTACCATCACCGGCTGCTCTACGCCAGCTACGACGTCACCGACCTGCTCACCGACGGGCGCAACGCCATCTCCGCCGCCGTCGGCGACGGCTGGTATCGCGGCACCCTCACCTGGCTCGAACGCCGCAACGTGTACGGCGACGCCAACGCACTGCTGGCCCAACTGGAAATGCGCCTCGTCGACGGCCGCGCCGTCACCGTCGCGACAGACAGCAGATGGCGCGCCGGCACCGGCGCGCTGCGCGCCGCGGACCTGTACGACGGCGCCGACGTGGACCTGCGGCTGGAGCAGCCCGGGTGGAGGCTTCCCGGCTTCGACGACGCCTCCTGGCAACCGGTCACCGAGCTGGACCTGCCGGCGCGCCTCGAACAGCGGACGATGCCGCCGGTTCGCGTGGTGGCAACCCGCCTCCCGACTACCGAGCCGAACGCGGACGGCAACCTCCTCGTCGACGCCGGGCAGAATCTCGCCGGATACGTGCGGATACGGGTACGGGGAGCCGCCGGCTCGACAGTCACGGTCCGGCACGCCGAAGTTCTCGACGGCGATGGCCGACTGCACACCGCGGCGTTACGCAAGGCGCGGGCCACCGACACGTACGTGTTGGCCGACGACGAACCGGTGGTGCTGGAGCCCGCCTTCACGTTCCACGGATTCCGCTACGCCGAGATCGCCACCTCACCAGGCGTCAGCGTCGATATGGTCGAGGTCGCGGTCGTCGCCTCCGATCTGACCCCGACAGGCGAGTTCGAGTGCTCCGACGAACGGGTCAACCAGCTCTTCCGTAACGTCACCTGGTCGCAGCGCGGCAACTTCCTGGCCCTGCCCACCGACTGTCCGCAGCGCGACGAGCGGCTGGGCTGGACCGGCGACATCATGGTCTTCACACCGACCGCGGCCGCGAACGCGGACGCCCGCGCCTTCCTGGCCAACTGGCTGGTCGACCTCGCGCACGAGCAACGCGCCGACGGCAACGTACCCAGCGTGGTGCCCAACGTCATCCAAGGCCACCAGTTCGAATACGGGGGGGTGGGCTGGGGGGACACGGCCACCGTCGTGCCGTGGCGACTCTACGAGGCCTACGGAGACGTGGACGTGTTGCGGCGGCAGTACCCGAGCATGACGGCCTGGGTCGACTGGGGCGCGTCCCGCTGCGGCGAGGACGGCACCTGGATCGGCGACTTCCAGCTCGGCGACTGGCTCGACCCCGGCGCACCGCCCGACGAGCCGGAGAAAGCGACCACCAACAGCGACTTCATCGCCACCGCCTACCTGTCCTACAGCGCCGGACTCGTGGCCCGCACGGCAGCCCTGCTCGACGACGACGAGGCCGCCGCCTACGCGGAGCTGCGCGACCACGCCGCGGCGGCGGCCTGGAGTCGCTGGAGCGACCACGCCATCACTACCCAGGCCGGCTGCGCCATCGCGCTCCAACTCGGCATCGCCCCACCGGCCCAGCGCCAACACGTCGCCGACGCGCTCGCCGCCCTCGTTCGGGCCAGCGACGGGCGGATCGCCACCGGGTTCCTCGGTACCCCGCTGATCCTGCCGGCCCTCACCAGCGGCGGCCACGTCGAGGAGGCATACCGGCTGCTGCTGAACACCGACTGCCCGGGCTGGCTCTACCAGGTGCTGCACGGCGCTACCACGACGTGGGAACGCTGGGACGCCATCCAACCCGACGGCAGCATCCACGCCGGCGAGATGGCCAGCGGCGAAGGCGGGATGCTCTCGTTCAACCACTACGCCTACGGCGCCGTCGCCGAGTGGCTCTACCGGTCGGTCGCCGGCCTCGCCCCCGACCCCGACGATCCCGGCTACGCGACCGTGGTCATGGCCCCTGTCCCAGGTGGCGGCCTCAGCCACGCCCGCGCCCGGATCCGCACCCCGTACGGCCCGGCCTCGACGGCCTGGACCCTGGACGGCGGCGTGCTGGCCGTCGACCTGGAGATCCCGCCCGGCGCCCGCGGACGGTTCGTCGCGCCACCCGACACCTGGCAGGCCGACCACGACACCCGACCGATCAACATAGACAGCCTGCCGATCAGCGACGCGCACGGCCGGCCCGGCCTGGAACTGGAATCCGGACAGCACCGGATCGTCCTCACCCGAATCGCGGATTGACATGAGAATCGCCCTGTTCGCCACCTGCCTGGCCGACACCATGTTTCCGGAGGCGGCGAAGGCCACCGTACGGGTACTGGAGTGCCTCGGCCACGACGTGGTCTTCCCACGCGGGCAGACCTGCTGCGGCCAGATGCATGTCAACACCGGCGACCAGCGCGAGGCGCTGCCGCTGGTACGCCCATACGTGAAGACCTTCGCCCCGTACGACGTCATCGTCGCGCCGTCCGGGTCCTGCGTCGGGTCGGTACGCCACCAGCACGCCATGGTGGCCGGGCGGGCCGGCGACGAGCGGCTCGCCACCCGCGCGGAGCAGGTCGGCGTCCGCACCTTCGAGCTGTCCGAACTGCTGGTCGACGTGCTCGGCGTCGAGGATGTCGGCGCGTACTTCCCGCACCGGGTCACCTACCACCCCACCTGCCCCTCGCTGCGCATGATCCGGGTCGCCGACAAGCCGCTACGGCTGCTGCGCCACGTCCGCGGGATGGAACTCGTGGAGCTGCCGGAGGCCGACCGGTACTGCGGCTTCGGCGGCACCTTCGCGGTCAAGAAACGCCGACACCTCCACGGCGATGCTGGCCGACAAGATGCGCCACGTCCTGTCCACCGATGCCGAGGTCTGCACCGCGGGGGACGCGTCCTGCCTGCTGCACATCGGCGGCGGGCTGTCCGGCTGCGCACGGGCGTCCGCACAATCCACCTGGCAGAGATCCTCGCCAGCACCGCAACGACCGAGACCAACGGCGACGTACCCGACTGGCCACCCCCGAGGGCGTGAACACGTGACGCAGACCTTCCTCGGCATGCCCGGCGGGCCGGCGACCGCACCGCGCGGCGTCGGGCACCTGCGCGGCGCCGACCCGTTCCCGGTCGCCGCCCGGCCTCAACGAGGCCCTCGCCGGCGCCGGCATCACCGCGATCGAGACCGACCTGGCCGAACTGATCGTCCAACTCGGACACGACACGCCCAGCCACGATCCGGCGCGGATCGGCACCGGCGTCGGGCGCGCGCTGCACACCCACGCCGTCCGCAACCTCGTGGACAACGGCTTCACCGCGGTCGTGCTCTGGGTGCTCGAAACCAACGCCCGCGCGCGCCGGTTCTACGAGGTTGCCGGCTTCGCGCCCGACGGCGGGGAGCAGGTCGAGACCTTCGGCGCGGTGCCGCTGCGCGAGGTGCGCTACCGGCGCGCGCTCTGACCCGGGTCGGCCCGACCGGCGTGTCGGGCAACACGTGAGGTAACGCCGGGTCTCCGCAGCGTGTGCGCCGCGCTCGGCCGGTGCGCGGCGGATGTGGAAAGGTGACAGATCTGTACCCGGCTGGTGACGGAGGATGCCTGTGGAACCGATCGCGCCGGCCGGGGACCGCATCCGGCCCGTCGACAGCTCGACCGATGCCCTGCCCGTCAAGATCGCCGACACCGAGGCCAAGTTCGAGGCGATCCACCGGCTCAACCACCGGACCTTCGCCGGGCACACCCACCACGGCCACCACCCCGACGGCGTGGCGCTCCACGACCGGGCCGGTCACCCGGCCCAGCGGACCCGGCCACCGCAGAGCACCGGATCCCACCCGCACGGAGGCGCATCGCGATGACGGCACCACCAGGCGGCCTCGCAGTCGAGGTCATCGGGCTGCGCGGTACGACGCGACGATGTCTGCCACGACGCATCCACTGGGACCCGGTCGCCGTAGCCTTCGCCGGCCGTTTACCCGACTCGGTGACATCCGACTGGTTTGGCGCGACCGCGATGAGGATCCCGCCGAGGGCTCGGAGCGGGAGCAGGATGGAAGCGAGGCGACGCGCGCTGACTCCCTAGGCACATCGGATCTCCAGGCTACATACCAAGAGCGCCGGCATGTCAGGCTCCACTTGATGTGTTACGGATCAGCGTCGGATGATCTGTAACAGCTCCGGCTAGACATCATTCGGAGGGACAGTAGCCGGATTCGGCTCTTCCGCGTGCCCCCAGGTAGTGCTGCTAGGCGTCGACCGACGTGCTGTCTCTCCCTCTGGCGCGACCGCGACTGCAGGATGACAACTCATGCTGCTGAGCGTCGCGAGCTGCGCGTCGGTGGACGGGGTCGACGGATGTGTGACCAGCTGCCAAGGGGGTACTGGCACAGCCTCCCGGCGCGATTCAGCCGCCGATGGCGTCGTCACCACGACGGCCCTGCACGTGACGCCGCGGAAGACGTCAGCAGCAACGAAGGAGGACGTCATGGAGACCCGAACGCTCGGCCAAGGACTGCAAGTTTCCGCGCTCGGTCTGGGCTGCATGGGCATGAGCCAGAGCTACGGCCCCAACCCCGGCGACCGCGACGCGATGATCGGTGTCCTGCGCGGGGCCGTCGAGCGCGGCATCACCTTCTTCGACACCGCCGAGGTCTACGGCCCCTATGTCAACGAGGAGCTTGTCGGCGAGGCGCTCGAGCCGCTGCGCGACCAGGTTGTCATCGCCACCAAGTTCGGTTGGGACATCCGCGACGGCCGCTCCGTCGGTCTGGATAGCCGACCCGAGCAGATCCGGCGGGTAGCCGACGCCTCGCTGCGGCGACTGCGAACCGATCGGATTGACCTGTTCTACCAGCACCGTGTCGACCCCGCCGTGCCCATCGAAGACGTCGCCGGCGCCATCGCGGAGCTGGTGGCGGCGGGCAAGGTCGCGCATTTCGGGCTGTCCGAGGCTGGTGCCGGCACCATCCGCCGCGCGCACGCCGTCCACCCGGTCACCGCACTGCAGAGCGAGTACTCGCTATGGACCCGCGACATCGAGGCCGAGATCCTGCCAACGCTCGACGAGCTCGGCATCGGCCTGGTGCCCTTCAGCCCCCTTGGCAAGGGTTTCCTCACCGGCACCGTCAGCGCCACGACCGAGTTCACGCCCGGCGATATCCGTACCACGATTCCCCGATTCACCGAGGAGAACCGGGCCGCTAACCAGGCGCTCGTCGACCTGGTCGGGCAGGTGGCCCGAGCGCACGACGCAACACCGGCGCAGATCGCCCTCGCGTGGCTGCTCGCACGCCGCCCTTCGCTCGTGCCCATCCCCGGTACCCGGCGGCTGGAGCGCCTTGAGGAGAACATCGGAGCCACCCGGCTCGACCTGTCCAGCGCCGACATCGCCTCGCTGGATGAGGCGGCCACTCGCCTCGGCGTAGCGGGCGCCCGCTACAACGAGGCCATGCAGAGCATGACTGGGCTGTGAGTCGAGGAGCAAACGGTCATAGTGTCCGTTCGGGTCGGCGTGGGGGTTCGGGTTTGCGGACCTTGAATCGGGCGATCGTCTTCGTTGTCGTACGCGGGACCTCGGTGAGCAGCTCGTCGCCGTCGTGAATGCGGAAGGTGTGGTCGGTGCCCTCGACGGTGGTGCGGCCGGCATGGACCATGCCGACGTAATTGCGTTGCCCGGCCACCACAAGGGCGCCACGGCAGCTGACCCGACGCCGGCGGCGAGGGACCGCATCGACCATGCCGTGGCGCACCAGCACCCGATGGATCGTGGACACCGACGGTATAGGGCCGGGACAGCCGTTGCGGCCCAGCTCGAACGCTATGCGCCGCTGCCCCCACCGCGGATGGGTTCGGCGCAGTTCGCAGATCGCCGCCTCCACCTCGGGAGGGGTCTGGGCGGGGTGGGCACGCGGCCGGTGCGACCGGTCGGCCAGCCCGTCCAGTCCGTCCTTCCGGTACCGGCCGACCCAGCGGTGCACCGCCTGTCGCGATACCCCGAACCGCTCGGCGACCTCGGCCACGGGCACTCCGGCCTGGACTTCCAGCACGGCCCGGTACCGCTGCTCCGTCATGGTCAACTCCACCAGCACTCGGCGGAGTGTCACACATCAAGTGAAGCCAACCTGTAACGCATCAAGCGGAGTCCGACAGCCGGCCGCCGGCACGTTGTGAGAATTTTCTGTACGTCTTCAACGGCGGCCCGCAAGCGGGCCGCTCGCACCCGCCCGGGGGCACGGCGCGCCTTGCCGCTTCGCTCCCGGCGCGCCGACCCCGGCGGGTGCTCGTCCCACAGCGGGCACCACGACGCCCGACGTCACCGACACGCGATAACGCCGGGCGAAGCCAACTACCCGGGGACGGCCGCGGCTACGGCGGACGACTCGACCGCGCAACGCTCAGGCGGCGTGCCGGTTGGTCGTGACCTGGTGCCCCGTGGGCCCGGTCTTCGCCACGATCGCAACGGCTGTCGGTGTTTTCGCTGGGCGAACAGCGCCTCAACGGGAACGGCTCGCCGTCCAAGTCCGGTATGCATGCTGCTGGCATAGGATCTGCCGGATTTCGGTTGTCTGCCCGTCCGGATAGGTCTTGAGAACGGCGTACAGCTCGTTCAGGTCGGCGTGGCTGGAGTAATTCGCGAGTTCGGCGGCAAGCTGTCGATGGCGTTTGCGGTTCGCCCGGCGCAGCAGCAGCCCGGCCCTGAACCCCATGAGGCTCGTCCGTAAACCCATCGGAACTCCCGGCGCCGTCGACCGATGACCAACCGCCCCGCGATCCACGATACGCCGGCTGCGGGGACTCGGGTGGATGATGGACGGCTCGAACGGTCCGCGAGCCTTCCAATGCTTCCTGTCAGCCGAGCCAGCGACGCACCTCCCAGCGCGACCGCTAAGCGCGGCGCGCACGATGCCTCCGGCGGCCAGGGCGTCCCGCCCTGGACCCGGGCGCTCCGGGATGCCGGCCGCCGACCTTGGGCTCCCCGCCGCGCACCGAAGGCAGCCAGACCGCGCCCGCCCGGTCCAGGTCGTTCGTCCGGTATGGCGCTCCACCTGGACCGGGCGAACGCGGCCCGGCCGGGACGAGCCTGCGCGACGGGAAGCCCTCACCGGCAGCCCACAGCTCGACTACCAAGTTGGGAGAAAACTGGGAGACGATCTTGCCGTAGGTCGCTTGCAACACGTCGCCAGACCGACGAGCACCACCCGCGGTGGGGAACACAAGTCCGACCCGCGCGACGCGAAGGTCATCGCCGACCAGATCCGGCTGCGCGGCGATTGGCTTGCCCCAGCGGGCAGCGGAGCGCACGCTCGGCGGTGGACCGACGTCGAGCGCGAGGGGGCCGGGGTGAGCCGGAGCCAGGAGATCCGAGCGGCGGGGCGGCTGGTCGGTGCGGGATTCGTTGAGGTTGTCGACACGGTGCGGGACGTGCACCGGGCGGTGGCCGATCGTTGGTTCGGCGTCTTGGGCCCGGCGGCGCTGCCGGTCCGGGTGCTGCACGACGGGATTACCAGCGGGGTGTACCGGGTGGTTCGGGCCGGCCATGCCGCGATCCCGACCGCTGCCGGGGCGGTCGTGGCCCGTGCCGCCGTCGGCGACGAGCGGCCGCTGTGCGCCAACCCGCCAGCTGGTCTCGCGCTCGCCGTGCTCAACGGCGTGTGGGGAGACGCACTGCGGCGACGGTATCCGGAGCTGGCGTTGGCGATGACGGTGCGGGCGGACGGCGCCGACGTGCCGCTCACGGCCCGCGGGTTCGCGCGGGCGTACCCGGCGGCGACCGCGCGGATCGCGGTGTTCGTGCACGGGCTGTGTGAGACCGAACAGTACTGGTCGCTGTCCTCGCAACGGCATCACGGATCGGAGCACAGCACGCACGGGTCGCGCCTGCACCACGATCTGGGCTACACGCCGGTGTACCTGCGGTACAACACGGGCCTGCACATCTCGGAGAACGGGGAGCAGCTGGCGCGGCTGCTCGACGACGTGGTCGCCGGCTGGCCCGTTCCGGTCGCGGAGGTGGTGCTCATCGGGCACTCCATGGGTGGCCTGGTGGTGCGCAGCGCCTGCCACCACGGCGCCGCGGCAGGACGCGGGTGGACGCGACTGGTCCGCCACGTCTTCTGCCTGGGCACGCCGCATCTGGGTGCTTTGTTGGAGAAGGGCGCCAACGTCGGCGCCTGGCTGCTGGCGCGGCCCGCCGAGACCCGGCCGCTGTCGCGGCTGGCCAATCTGCGTAGCGCCGGAATCAAGGACCTCCGGTTCGGCTCGGTGGTGGAGGAGGACTGGCGCGATGTCGATCCGGACGAGTTTCTCCGGGACCGCTGCACCGACGTCGCCTTCCTTCCCCATGCCGTCTACCACTTCATCGCCACGACGGTGACCACCGAACGTGACCATCCGTTCGGCAGGGTCGTTGGGGACCTGTTCGTGCGGTTGCCCAGCGCGTCGGGGCAGGGTCGTCGCCGCCGGATCCCGTTCGAGCTGGGCCACGGCCGCCATGTGGGCGGCCTGCACCACTTCGACCTGCTCAACCACCCTGCCGTGTACCGCCAGATCCACACCTGGCTGGCCCGCGCCGACGTCTCGGCGGGTAAGCGTCCGAGCAGATAGGCGACGGCATCCGCGGCGGTGTAGGTGTCGCCGTCGGCGACCCCCGCCAGCAGGTGCCGCACGCCGGTGAAGTCGGTGCCCGCGGTAACGAGTGCGGGTTCGGTGTACCCGTCCGGTCGCCGTTGCGGCAGCCCGGCAGTGGCCAGCAGGGCATTGCACAGGCAGCAGCGTCCGGCGGTGTTGTCGATCCGGCCGCCGCGCCGGTCGACGCGCGCACGGCCTGTTTGCACAGCTCGGCGCGGCGGCGCAGGTGGATGTCGGCGGTGACGGTGCGGGCGTAGGTCATGCCCGCGCGGCCCGGGGCCCGCACGTCCAGCCGACGTTGTGGGAGTCGTCCCGCCGGAGCCATTGGATGCCTTGCTGGCCCAGATCAAAACCAGTGAGACGCAGTTCGGCGTCTCCACCTCGGTGGAGGCCCCGCGGCCCGCTTGGGTGATACGTCCCGTGACCTCGACGTCACTGCCCGGAGTGCATCCGTTCGGAGAACCGGATGCCCACTACGAGCGCGCGAAAGCCGCCGGCGTCGACGCGTTCGCCGACTCCGCAACAGCCGCGAACGGGTACGCCAACGCGGGCGACTCCAGGATTGGGGCTATACCGCCGGGAGAAACGCTGCTCGGTCCAGCCCGCGGGTGTCGGCAGTGCAGGACGGCCGCCGAGACCATCTACCTGCTTTCGGTCTGCGCACATCCCGCCGCTCCGCCAGAAGAATGGAGTCTCAGCTTTTTGGTACCGTCACTGATCGCTCCACCCAGGTCAGAGGCGGCGTTGCCGATCGCCCTGACGCCGCCCTCAACGCTGTCCTGCACGCTCCCGTGGTAGCCGATCGTATCCCCAGTCCAGGGCGCCGCTCACGATCGCGCCGACGACGAGACCAGCCCCGGCGCAGCCGTTGGATGCCGTGCCGAGACCGCTCGTGCCAGCTACGGGGGCGCTCATGGCAGATGGTTTCGACGCGGCCATGCCCCTTGATTCGCCCGTGCCCGGCGATCTTGTTGATGGGCTCACATCCTTCGCGGGCGACCACGGTGGAGCAAAGGCAGTCATCGAGTACGTGGGGCGGCGCGGTGCTCGCATCGTGCTCGTCGGCGAGGATGGCACCTGGGCTGACCAGTTCGCCCCCAGCACCGATGTGGCCTGGTCGGCCTGTGTCAAGGCCGGCGTCGCCGTGGAGAGCGAGTGGGAGCGGGAACTGATCGAGCAGATGCGGCCGAGCAACGACCTCTGGCGTTCCATGGGGCGGCGGTCGCTCTCGCGATGATCGAAAACAGTCGGTCCCACAAGCCTTGAAGGATTTGCCGCGAGCGCAAGCGGTGCGCACCTCGACACCAGCTGCTTGCGATGGGGCCGCGTAACTCGGTCCCCACAAGACCGGTTATCGCTGAACTGTGGTTCGGCCACAACGGCATGGAGGCCGATGACGACGAGACCTTCGGCGGCGAGATCGTGCAGGGCCCGTCGCACGGCGTTGACCGTCGCGTCGTACTGGTCCATGAGCGTATGTTTGTCCGGCAGCGACTCGCCGGGTGGGAATTTGCCGGTGACGATCGGCCGGCGGAGGTCGTCGCGGATCTCGGCGTATCTCGGCGGCATCTCGATACACGCCCATCGCCGGCTGGTGATGAACTCGTTTCAAAGAACTGGTGCGGTCGCCGGCCCCCGCCACCGGCGCCCGGGCCGCCTACTCGACCACCAGGCGCGCGATGTCCGCGTCTTTCAGCGTTGCCTGCCGCACGCGCGGATGACGACAGTGCCGCCGGTGGGCTGGGTGAACTCGCCGACGGTGACCCCCTCCAGGTAGCCCGAGCCGGGCGCGAACACGGCGTCGAACGCAGCCGTGAACTTCGCGTCGCGGTCCCTGATCAGGAAGCGGAACTTGTGGGCGTGGTCGTCGAGGTCCATCACCATGTTGCGGGCCGCCTGCGTCACCCACGCCCCGGTGGGGTGGGCGGTCACGCCGAGCAGGTGCACCCGCCGGCGCTCAAGTTCGACGACAAACAGCACATACAGCCGGGTCAAGCCCACCGTCTCCACGGTCAGAAAATCACATGCAAGCATTCCACCGGCCTGAGCCCGCAGAAACGCCGTCCAACTCGGCCCGCGTCGAGGCGCCGGCCCGGCGCGGCGGGCATCGAGACGGTCAAGATCCCGTCGCGGGCGCCGAGAGCCAACGCGTATGCCGAGAGGTGGGTGCGCACCGTGCGGTCTGGGTGTCTGGATTGGATGTTGATCTGGAACCGTTGGCAGTGCGCCACGAGGCGCTGGTGTGATCCGGATGGGGGTGAGAGACCGTCCATTTTTTCGCCGTCGTAGCGGCGGAAGGGAGCTGGAGGCAGCCTGACCCAGGGGTCGCTGGGGAGGGTGGGAGCAGCCTCGACGAAGTCGTGACGGTCCAGGACTGCCGGATGGGCCGGGCGCGGTGAGCGAGACGAGAAGGTATACGCGAGAAACCGGTGTTGTTACGCCTCCTGAGGTTCCGCCAGCTCGAAACCCGGTGGATCTGGGCTGGTTTGCGGTGCGTACCCGGCCGTGAAAGTGCGGGTGGGGAACTCCTGGTCGGGTCTTGTCGGTCTGGGATGGGAGGTCACAGTGAAGGTCTACGGCGTAGCCGTGACGATGCCGCGGGGGTAGAGCCGGGTGCCTCACTCGTCGACCGGACACCAGTGAACGTGGGAACCGCCCGTAGCCGTTCCCTTCGCCGTCTCCGGCCAGGAGGCGAGGGGTGGGGATAGGTACGACGTCAGCCGAAGGCGCGGGTGGGGCGGAGCCGCCGTAGTACTCCGAGCGTGGGAAAGCCACGTGCATGGGGAAGGGCGGCAGCGTGTCAGTCAAGGAGAGCATGTCATGTCCGAAGAGGCGCCGGTGAATATCGGCGCCGTGGGGTGGCCGGATCCTGATTCGGCGTACTCCGCGGTACGGAGGATGCAGATCAAGTTGCACCGTTGGGCGGGCGAGGATGACTCCCGCCGATTTGGTGACCTGTTCAACCTCGTGTACGACCCGGCGTTTCTGATGCACGCGTGGGAGCGCGTGGCCAGGAACGCTGGGGCACGGACCCCAGGGGTCGATCGGGCTACGGTAGTCAAGATCGAGGCTCTGGTAGGGGTCGAGGTGTTTCTGGGCTGGATTCGGGACTCGCTGAAGACCGGTGAGTTCCAGCCGATGCCGGTACGGCAGGTAATGATACCGAAGAAAAGCGGAAAGTTTCGCAAGTTAGGTATTCCAACTGTCGCGGATCGGGTGGTCCAAGCCAGCCTGAAGGCGGTACTCGAACCCATCTTCGAGGCGGATTTTCTGCCGTGCTCGTATGGGTTCCGCCCGAATCGGCGGGCGCATGACGCGGTAGCCGAGATTCATTACTACGCCTCCGCGCACCGGCAGTATCACTGGGTGGCTGGAGGGTGATATCAAAGCCTGTTTCGACGAAATTTCGCACACGGCGTTAATGAATCGAGTACGGGCAAGGATCAAGGACAAACGGGTGTGCGCGCTGGTGAAGGCGTTCCTCAAAGCCGGAGTCATGACGATTTCTGGTGATCGGGAGGAGACCTATACCGGAACCCCTCAAGGTGGAATTCTTTCCCCGCTGCTCGCGAACATCGCGCTGTCCACACTGGATGAGCATTTCAGTCAGCAGTGGCGACAGGAGATGGGAACAGCAGCACAACGCGCTCGGCGGAAGAGAAAGGGTCTCGGCAACTGGAAATTGATCCGCTTCGCCGACGACTGTGCGCCGAGAGCGCTGAAGGAGGCTCCGATGTAGAAGACGGAGAATCCTGATGCGGTGCTGCACTGGTGATGGAGGTTGGCCCTCCGAGACCGCCCACGCAGGGGGAGGTCACAA
>Ga0137365_10003084_pt1 | contig 13231 bp, 10 predicted proteins | sample SagtaG_9_FD_104799 | JGI IMG/M metagenome (GOLD analysis project Ga0137365, IMG submission 104799) | Vadose zone soil microbial communities from Sagehorn Ranch, Mendocino, California, USA - Sage1_L_40_16 metaG | ecosystem: Environmental > Terrestrial > Soil > Vadose zone | place: USA...
GGCAGCACCGCGTTGCGGGCCGCGTAGCCGACAACCTTGCGGCCGGGCAGGCCCTTCGCCCGCGCGACCAGGACGAAATCCTCGTCCATGGTCGTCACCATCATGTTGCGCATGCCCATGATCCAGCCCGCGATGGAGCTGAGGACGATGGTGATCGCCGGCAGCGCCGCGTGGCTGAGCAGGCTGGCGATGAACGTTATGTTCCAGCCCGGAGTGAGCCCTTGCTCGTAGGCGCCAAGCACGGGAAACCAGCCCAGCGTGCTGCCGAAGATAAGGAGCAGGACGGTGCCGAGGAAGAAGTACGGCACGGCCTGGAAGAAGGTGGAGCCGGGCAGCACGACGTCCAGCCAGGTTCCCCTGCGCCACCCGAGCAGGGTCCCGACGAGCGTGCCCAGCGCGAAACTGATCACTGTGGCGGCGCCGATCAGGCCGATGGTCCAGGGCAGGGTGGCGCCGAGCACGGTGCTGACCGGGGCGGACAGCGTGATCGACTGCCCCAGGTTGCCGTGCAGCAACTGGTCCCAGTACGTCACGTACTGCGCCCAGAGGCTCTGGTGGAGACCGACTCCGAACTGCAGCTCGATCGCACGCAGCATCTCCGGGGTGACGCGGCCCGTTTGCTTCCCGATCATGGTCTGAATCGGGTTTCCCGGCATCATGCGCGGGAGCAGGAAGTTGATCGTGATAGCCACCCACGCTGTCACCAGGTACAGGCCGATCCTGCGGGTGAGCGTGTACATCCCTACCTCGCTTCCCCGTCGGCGCGCGCCAATACCGGGGGCGAGACCGGCTCGGGCACGCAGCCGCAACTGCCACGGACTACGAGCTCGACGGGCAGCACGACCTCGGGTTCGGTCTGCGGCTCCCCGCTGATCATGGAGTAAAGGACGTCGAATGCGGTCGTCCCAAGCTCCCAGATGGGCTGTCTGCCCGTCGTAAGGGGCGGCTGCAGGTGACGGGCGACCGGAATGTCGTCGAATCCGGTGACGGCGACATCGCGTGGTACTTCGAACCCGCGCTCGGCGAGCGCGTAGATGACACCGAGCGCCGCCTGGTCATTCGCGCAGGCAATGGCGCGGGGCAGTTTCCCGCCGGCGGCCAGCAGCGAGGTGACCACCTTGGCTCCGCCCGCGGCGCTGTAGTTGCCCTCCCAGGCGGGTCCCGCGAAGATCTCCGCCCCGGCGGCGTCCGCCTCGATCTCGAATCCGCGCACGCGGGCGAGGTTGTCGGGGCTGTCCGCGTGCCCGGACAGGTAGGCGATGCTGCGATACCCGTGGTCGAGCAGGAGGTGGCGGACGATCGCGCGCATGCCCGCCTCGTTGTCGCTGCGCACGTTCACCGCCGGAGGTGCCGGGGTGCCTGCCAGGGTCACGATCGGTATCCGCTTGGCCAGCTTGGCGACGCCAGCGGCCGGCAGGATCCGGTCGTGCAGGATCAGCCCGTCTGATTTCGCCGCCAGCGCGGATAGCCGCTCGGCGGCATGCTGAGCGTGCAGCTCCACCGAGCTCATCAGCACGTCGTAGCCGCGGTGCTGCGCGGCGGGCTCGATGCCCCGGTTGATCACGTCGGTGAACAGCAGGCTCTGGCCTTCACCCTCGAATACCGCTTCCCCGCCGCGGCGGAATACGACGCTGACGACTTCCTTGAGCCGGTTGGAGAGGGCACGCGCCGCGCCGTCAGGCACGAAGCCGAGCTCACGTACGGCCCGCAAGACGCGCGCCCGCGTCTCCGGCCGTGGGCTGCCCTGCTGGTTGAGAACTCGTGAGACCGAGGCGATGGACACACCAGCACGGCGCGCGACGTCATAGATCGTCAGCGACGCGCTCGGCCTCCTCGCATCTGTCACGCGAACCCTCCGGTAGTGATCCGTCGTGCGGCGTTCCGGGGTAGTCCCCGGGCCAGCACTGCGGCGGTAAGCGCTTTCTCGCAACCGCTACGGGGAGAGTACGACCGTGCCAGAACCCCCTCAAGTGTCCGAAAGTCCTAAATCATCGTCGTTATCTCACTGTGACCGCAAAGTGAACGAGGCGTAAGAAACCGCGGCAGATCAGCCGTCCGAACCCACGAAGATCACGCTTAGAATTCGTATATATACGCTCAGCTACCGAAATGTGCAAAGTAGCGGTAACTTTCATCTATCTGGCTAAACCCCTGGCCAGGCGGGCATCGGCGACCGCCGCACGGCAGCCTGGCCCGGTTCGGCGCGACCGCGCGACGGGCATCAGCCTCCGACATGCGGAGCAGGGCGCCCCCGAGAGACGTGCGGAGCAGGCGCCTACGAGACGTCCAGGCAGGCGGCTAAGAGCCTTGCGCGGCCGCCGCCACCGGGGTTGCCGTAGCTAACTGCGCGGCACCGATGAGGGCCTCGAACAGGCGCCGGTCATCTCCGTCCTCCGGGCGCCATTGCACGCCAATACCGAACGGGTGCTTGCGCAGTTCCACCGCCTCGACGATCTGGTCATCCGCCCACGCGACAGCGACCAGCCCTCTCCCCAGCCGTTGCACCGCCTGATGATGGCTGGCCGACACCGAGGCGGTCGTGCCCAGGATGTTCCCGAGCTTGCCGTCGCCGCTGATGCGGACGCTGTGGGTGCCCGCCTGTCCCGGGCCAGGCGCGTGCTTGTTGTGCCCGACCAGTTCGGGCACGTGCTGGATCAGCGTCCCGCCCAGCGCCACGTTGAGCACCTGAATCCCCCTGCATATCGCCAGGAACGGCAGACCCACCTCCACCGCGGCCCGGATGACCGAGAGCTCGAACCTGTCCCGCCGCAAGTCTGGCTCGCCCGACCGCTCGTCTGGTTCGGCGCCGTACAGCTGGGGGTCGACGTCACCCCCGGCGGACAGCACCAGCCCGCTCAACCTGCCGACCAGATCCGCGACCCCGTTACCGGGGATCGGCGGCAGGACAACCGGAAGGCCACCCGCACGGTGCACGGCCCGCGCATAGCTGGCCGGGGATACGACGGCCTCACGGACCCAGTCTCCCCAGCGCGCGGGTTCGAGATGACTCGTGATGCCAATGAGCGGGCGGGGCTCCATTCCTGTGCATCCTCCTGCAACCTGGACCGCCGGACGCACGCATGTGCCCGGAGATCTGCCGACCCGGGGGGGCTGCCTCCCAGAGATCGGGGTAAAACAATCCTCTGTCCATGATGGTGCATGGCCACCCCTATCCGCGCCTTACCTCACTGAATCGTGCCCGCGAACCTGGCGACACCCTCCTGCTCGGCCCGCCCGAGTGCCGCTCAGACCTTCCGCCATTTGGGGATCCAGGCACCTTCTTCGACGACGTAGTCGCCGAAAAGCGCCGGCGCCTCCACCCGCATCAGCTCGGCAATCTTGCCGAACACCAGCCGTATCTCTTCCTCCGCGCCCGGATCGGTCCTCGCCTCGATCGTGTGGCGCAGCGTGCGAATATTCGCCGTCCACACCAACCCGGTGCCGACCCCCTCGGGCGCGAACCGGCGCATGAAGGAGGTCTTGTGCTTCTTCTCGTGGAACTTCGTGCCCTCGTCGTCCAGCCCGAAATGCTCGGCCAGCCAGCGCTGGAACTCCTCAAGCTGCTCCAGAACGGCTGTCGCGCGCTTCATCAGCTCCGCGTCCTGGCGCGCCCACTCGGGGAACCAGAACGGAAGGTCGGCCAGGCGGACGTAACGCAGCGACTCCTGCGAGATCGCCACCCCGGGCCGGTGCCTGACCACCTCGTGCGTCGCTACCCGGCTGATGTTGTGCAGCACGAATGTGAAGCTCGCGTGCTCGAGGACCGAGCCGTGCGCGCTCGCCAGGATGTTCTCCAGGTAGGCGACCTGGTCGGTGCGCACCCGGCTGACGTTGGGGTTCAGCCCAGGTTCCCATGACCGGTAGCAGAGGCGGCCCGCGAACTCGGCCAGGTTCTGCGGATCGTTCGCGGCGCCGTCGAGGTCTCCACGGTCGAGCCGCTCCAGCCACCCTTCCCCGCCGACCTCGTGCAGGTAGGCGGCCACGGCGTCGTAGTCAAGCTGCGGCCGCGCGACCAGGATGACCTCAGGTTCGACGTTCTTCATGGCGGTGACCCCCCAGCGGCTGCGTCCGGTTCCTGGGAGCCTAGCAACCTACAGTTCCATGATCATGAGCTTTCTGTGCGAGCGCGGCAGAGCTTGAGCACGTTCGCGATGACCCGGTGGCCGGCGCCGCCCTCGGTGGTCAGGATCGACTCCGGATGAAACTGCACCGCCCACCGGCCGGCGGCGGAGTTCTCGATCGCCATCACCGCATCGTCCGAGGTCACCGCCGTCACCTCAAAACCGCCCCGCACCTGCTCCGCCTGCGCGTGCAGCGAGTGATACCTGGCCGCGGTGAACTCGGCGGGAAGGCCCGCGAGCAGGCGTCCCCCCGTGACGCGCACCCGCCCCGGCTTGCCGTGCACCGGCCGCGGCAGCAGGCTGAGCGCGCCGCCGGCGTGCTCGACCATGGCCTGCAGCCCGAGGCAGACCCCGAACGCGGCCAGTCCGCGCGCGTCAAGTTCCTTGAGGAGCGCGTCACACCCGAAGTCCGACGGCCAGCCGGGCCCGGGCGACAGCACGACGAGGTCGGGGCCTATCTCGTCGAGCAGCGAGGCATCGAGCCCGGCCCGCATGGTCGTCACCCGTGCGCCCTGCTGCCTGAAGTAGTCAGCGAGCGTGTTGACGAACGAATCCTGGTGATCGACAAGCAGCACGGTCATGCCGTCACCCGGGAGCGGAGCGTCAGCGTGCGCGCCGGGCGCGGGCCGCGGCAGCCGTTTTGCCCCTGCTTGACCTCCGGTGGCGGGTCCTGGCGCTGCGGCCAGGGTCTCAAGCAGCGCGCGTGCCTTCAGCTCCGTCTCCCGCTCCTCCGCCGCGGGGTCGGAGTCGTAAAGCAGGGTCGCGCCGGCCCGGACTGCGGCGACCCCGCGGGTGATGTGCGCGGTTCGCAGGGTGAGGCCGGTGTTCAGCGAGCCGTCAAAACCGATCTTGCCGACCGCTCCCCCGTACCAGCGCCTGGGGCCCGCCTCGTGGTCCTCGATGAACTGCATCGCCCAGGCCTTGGGCGCGCCGGTCACGGTCACCGCCCACATGTGGGTGAGGAACGCGTCGAGCGCGTCGTAGCCGGGGCGCAGGCGGCCCTCGATGTGATCGACCGTGTGGATCAGACGGCTGTACATCTCGATCTGGCGGCGGCCGATGACCTTTACGCTGCCTGGCACGCAGATCCGCGCCTTGTCGTTGCGGTCGACGTCCGTGCACATGGTCAGCTCGGACTCTTCCTTGGGCGAGTTGAGCAGCGACCGGATGTTCGCCGCGTCCTCGAGCGGGCCCGCGCCGCGCGCGATCGTCCCAGAAATCGGGCAGGTCTCCACCCGGGCGCCGATTACTCGCACGAACATCTCAGGCGACGCGCCGACCAGGTATTCACCCTCGCCCAGGTTGAAAAGGAACTCGAATGGCGCCGGGTTGCGGGCCCGCAGCCGCTCGTAGAAGGCCGCGGGTGAGTCACACTCGCGATGGAACACCTGGCTCGGGACAACCTCGAACAGATCACCGCGGATGAACCGCTGCCTGGCCTGTTCCACGACGCGTGCAAAACTGCCGGGGGCCGGCTGCGGCGGCCGGGGACGGCCGCCTGTGGCCGGGGCGGCCGGAGCGACCGGGGTGACCGGGGTGGCCGGAGTGGCGCGCGGCAGGCCATGGGTGCGCTCGCCCGCGACCTCGAAATCGTAGGAGTAGCGCAGCGCCGTCTCACGCTTCCTGTCCACCATGTACAGCTCGTCAGGCAGGTGCAGCACCAGGTCACGCTGGTCGTCCGGGCGCTCGTGGCGCAGTCGCACGGGCTCGAACTGGAACGCCAGGTCGTAGCCGAAGGCGCCGTAAAGGCCAAGATTTGGATCATCCGATCGCAGCGCCGCGACGACCTCGCGCAGCGCCGAGAAGACGGTGGGCCGGCGGGTGCGCTCCTCCTCAGGTGCGCTGCCGCGCGCCCGCGGGATCCGGACCGTCACCTCACCGGGCTCGAACCTGCGGCCGGCGCCAGGTACGGCCGGCGTCCCGGCCCGCAGGACTGCCGCCTTCAGCACGGGCAGCAGGACATGGCCACGGTCGTTCAGCGCGCGCACGGTGATCGCCGGGCCCCGGGCGACGATCTCGACGCACGGGTCCACATACGCCATGTGCCAGCGGACGTACCTGCCGGGGTACTCCATGCCAGAGCTGAGCACGGCGCCGCGGCGCTGGTCGGCGGCGACCGCGAGCCCGCTCATCAGATCGGGGTCGAACGGCTGCGCAGTCCGGCTCACGCGGACGCCGCCGGTGGTGACGAACTCCGTCTCGCCTGCTTGCGCGAATGTCGGGTCCACGGTGGCCTCTCCGGGTCAGGCCCGGAGCCAGCAGAGCCTCAGACAGCGACCGCTGGTCCCGGGCGGTCGCTTTGGGTGAACGTCAGATACGCGAACGGGCGCCGCCAGGAGGGCGCCACCACCAGAGAATCTGGGATCCGGTTCGCACGGCTCCAAGCTACACCGGTCGCGTGACCGGCCGCTACCGGCGTGTGACCTGAGTACCTTGGGCAGCACGTCCTCCGCCCCGGACGCTGCTGATCGTCGGCCAGAACCGGCTCGGCGCGGCTGCCGCCGGTCTGCGCCGGCGCGCCGCGTTCGCGCGGGCGGCGGCAAGGTTTGATGGGACCAAGACACGTACCACGCGCAGATCGAGAAGGAGCCTGGCTCATGGCTGACATTTCTTCCTCGTCCGCGACCGCGGGCGCCGCAGGGACGATCGACATCGGCGGCGACCTGACCGTGAACCGCCTCGGCTACGGCGCAATGCGCATCACCGGCAGCGGCATCTGGGGCGAACCGCCTGACCGGGACGAGGCCAGGGCCGTCCTGCGCCGGGCCATCAAGCTCGGCGTCAACTTCGTCGACACCGCCGACTCCTACGGCCCGCACGTCAGCGAGACCCTGATTGCCGAGGCGCTGTACCCGTACCCGGAGGACCTCGTGATCGCGACCAAGAGCGGCCTGGAGCGCCCCGGCCCGGGCCGGTGGACCCCAAATGGGCGGCCCGAGCATCTGACGCAGGCGTGCGAGGGCAGCCTGCGGCGGCTGAGGCTGGAGCAGATCCCGCTGTACCAGTTCCATCGCCCCGACCCCGCCGTGCCCATCGAGGATTCGATCGGCGCGCTCGTGGGGCTGAAGGAACAGGGCAAGATACGTCACATCGCGGTCTCCAACGTCAACGAGGATCAGCTGCGCCGGGCGCAGCGCGTCGCGCCCATCGTGTCCATCCAGAACCGTTACAGCGTGGGCGACCGGGTGTCGGAGCCGCTGATCGACCTCTGCGAGCAGGAGCAGCTCGCTTTCCTCCCCTGGGCGCCGATCCGCGACATTGGCGAAAGCAGCGCGGTCAGCCAGATAGCCGAACGCCACCGTGCCGCGCCGCGGCAGGTCGTGCTCGCCTGGCTGCTCGCCCGCTCCCCCGCGATACTGCCCATCCCAGGAACGGGCTCGGTCGCGCACCTGGAGCACAACGTCGCGGCGGCCGGCCTGACGCTGAGCCCTGAGGAGGTAGGCGCGCTGAACAAGGGCGCCTGACCAGCAGCCAGCTCGGCCGCATCTCGGCCGCATCTCGCCCGGTCGCTGGTAGACCGGAATGATCCAGAACGGCTCACGCGGCGTGGCACGCCCGCGGCCGTGCGAACGGCCGCTCGCGGGTATGTCGTCCGGTCAGATCTGCATGCCGCCATCGACCGGCAGGCTGGCACCGGTGACGAACGAGCTGTCGGCGCTGGCCAGGTAGAGCACGGAGGCGGCCACCTCCTCGGGCGACGCGTGGCGGGACAGCGGGATCTGCGTCTCGAACAGCCGCGCCGCCTCGTCGGGCGGGGCTCCGGTGGCCCGTACCTCGATGTCCCGCTGGAAATCGGTGTCGGTCGGACCGGGATGGATGGTGTTCACCCTGATGCCCCGGGCCGCCATCTCCTTGGCCGCCGTGCGCATCAGGCCGACCTGAGCGTGCTTGGCCGTTGCATAGGCGCTGATCCCGGCGGCCGAGGTGAGCCCGACCACGCTGGAGGTGATGATGACGCTGCCGCCATCGCGCAGGTACGGCAGCCCGTGCTTGAGCACGAGGAAGGCGCCGAGCACATGCACATCCATGACACGCCGGAACACGTCGGTGGGGTAGGCGGTGATGGGCGCTATCTCGCCGCTGATTCCGGCGTTGCTGAAGATAACGTCCAGGCCGCCGAACCGGTCCGCCGCCTGCCGCATCGCCGCGGCGACCTGCGGCTCCTGCGTGACGTCGGTGCGGCTCCAGTCGGCCGCGGCTGGGCCGAGCTCGGCCGCGGCGGCCTTCAGCCGGTCCTCCGCTATGCCGGCGAGATGGACCCGGGCGCCCTCCGCAACGAACAGCCGGGCCGTCGCCAGTCCGATGCCGCTCTCGCCGCCGGTTATCAGTGCGACCTTGCCGTGCAGCCGGTCCATCGGCCCTCCTTCTCGCGCCGCGGGTGCCTACGGCGCCGCGCGGTGCCGTCGCGGCGCCCCTGAATTTGATAGATCGTTTTCGATCAGCCGCGCGGTGCGCAGCAGCGGCGTCAGGAGCCGGTCGACGATGTCACTCCGGCTCGCCCGGCTGGCGTGGGTCGAGACGTTAACGGCCGCGATGACCCGCCCGTCCCTGTCGCGGATGGGCGCGGCGACCGACCGCAGCCCCTCCTCGAGTTCCTGGTCGACCAGCGCCCAGCCCTGCGCGTGGACCCGCTGCAGCTCGGCGCGCAGCGCGGCCGGGTCGGTGATGGTGTGCGGGGTGAGCATCCGCAGCTTCACCGATGCGAAGTAGCCGTTCAGCCACTCGTCACACCGCGCGGCGAGCAGGACCCGCCCGAGCGACGTGGCGTAGGCCGGGAACCGGGTGCCGATGCTGATCGAGACGGTCATGATGCGCTTGGTGGGCACCCGCGCGATGTAGACCACCTCGTCGCCGTCCAGTACGCACACCGACGACGACTCGCGGACCTTCTCGACCAGCTGCTCGAGGTGCGGCATGGCCACCTCGGGCAACGACAGGCTGGATAGGTAGGCGTAGCCAAGCTCAAGGATCTTCGGGCGCAGGCTGAACTTGTTGCCCTCGCACCGCACGTAACCCAGATCCACCAGCGTGTGCAGGAAGCGCCGCGCGGCGGCCCGGGTCAACCCGGTGATCTTGGCGACGCCGCTGAGGGTCAGCTCAGGATTCTCCGCGCCGAAGGCGCGAATGACCGACAGGCCGCGGTCAAGCGACCGGACGAAGTCCGCATCACGGACCGTTCCTGGCCTGACACCCTCGCTGACACCCTCGCTGACGCCCTCGCCGCGGCGGCCTCGCTCGGCTTCGGTCATGGCTTCTTGCCCCCCAGTCGGCGCAGCACGGCAAGCTCGTCAGGCGTGGGGGGCGGGGTCTGCTGCACCGTCGCGGCGACCGCGAGATCCCACCCGGTGGCCGCGCGGGCCTGCTCGACGGTGATGCCGGGGTGCAGCCGCGTCAGCGTGAGTTCCAGCCGGTCGGGATCGGGCTCGAGGACGCCGAGATCGGTGATCACCATGGTCGGGCCCGCGCCGCGCAGCCCGAGCCGCTCGCGGGTGCCGGGCCCGCTGCCGAACCCGACGCTCGTCACGAAATCCACCCGCTCGACGAACGCGCGCCTGCTCTGCCTGAGCACGACGATGACCTCCTTGCAGGAGGCCGCGATCTCCGGGGCGCCCCCGGCCCCAGGGAGCCTGACCACCGGGTCGTGGTAGTCGCGGCCGACGACGGTGGTGTTGATGTTCGCGTACCGGTCAAGCTGCGCCGCGCCGAGGAAACCGACATCGATGCGCCCGGATTGAAGCCAGTAGTTGAACACCTCAGGCACGCCGATGACTGCGTCCGCCGAGTCGGCCAGGATGCCATCTCCGATCGACAACGGCAGCGCGGCTGGCTTCGCGCCCAGCGTGCCCGATTCGTAGACCAGGACCAGATTCGGCGCATGCGTGCGGCGGGCCAGGTTGGCGGCCGTGCTCGGCAGCCCGATGCCGACGAAACAGACCGCGCCGTCGCGCAGGGCACGGGCGGCAGCGATGCTCATCATCTCGTCCGCCGTGTAGTCGCCCATCACGCCGACACCCCTGCGGCGCCGCCACGAGGAGGCGCATCGCTTCCGCCGAGGATCTGTTCGTCCAGCCAGCGCCCGAATGCCTCGCGGTCGCGGCTGATCGCGTCCCACGCTACATAGAAGTCGTTGTCGCGGCTGGAGTAGCCCTGCGCGTATGACGGGTGCGCTCCGCCAGGTGCCTCGGACACCGTCGTGAGCGCCCAGGCCGGGAGCACTACGGCGCCCGGTACGTCGGTGAACTCCTCGACCACTTCCTCCACCGTCACGAGACTGCGCGCCGCGGCGAGCACCGCTTCCTTCTGGATGCCGGTAATGCCCCACAACTGCACGTTGCCGCTTGCGTCGGCGCGCTGGGCGTGGACGATCGTGACGTCCGGGTTCAGCGCCGCCACGGCGGCCAGCGCCTCTCCGGTGAACGGGCAGGTGATCGGCTTGATGGTCGGCGTCTGGCCGATGAGATCGGTGCCCGCGTAGCCACGAAGGACCGCGAACGGCAGCCCGGAGGCTCCGGCCACGTACCTGTTCGCCATCCCGGCATGGCTGTGCTCTTCCAGTTCCAACGGCGCCGGCCAGCCGTTCTCGACCGCATCGCGGAACCGGTGCAGCGAGCCCACGCCCGGATTCCCGCCCCACGAGAAGACAAGCCTGCGCGCGCACCCCGCGCCGATCATCTGGTCGTAGATGAGGTCGGGGGTCATCCGGACCAGCGTGAGATCCCGCCTGCCCTGCCGGATGATCTCGTGTCCGGCAGCGAAGGGAATGAGGTGCGTGAAACCCTCCAGTGCCACGGTGTCCCCGTCGCGGACGAGGCCGGCAATCGCCTCGCCGAGAGGAACGATCACGGCCATGAGAGTCTCTCCACTCATAAGGACGTTCGTGAAGTGCCCATCGGGCGTTCGTAAAGCGAACGTACGTGCTAAGCGCGAACACTAGGCAGTAAGGTCACCCAAGTCAACGCCCGGGTCGCCGTAACGTCGTGTCAGCACGTTACGGCGGACATTTCGCCAGGGCTCGACCGTATAGACATGATCGTCCGTGGGGCCGGGCGAGCCGGATCCCGGCGGCGTTGACACCATTGACAAGCATCCTCTATGTTCGCCTCCAGAACGTTTGTTCGCAATACGGACAATATCTAACTCGGTGACAAGCCCATGCCTAACAGAGCCGATATCAGACTCCCGCAGCGCACCCAGGTCGGCATCATCGGTGCCGGCCCGGCGGGCTTGCTGCTTTCGCACCTGCTGTCGCGGCGCGGTATCGAGTCGATCGTCGTGGAGATCCGCAGCCGCGCCTACTGCGAAGCGCGCCAACGGGCGGGGGTGCTTGAGCACGGCAGCGTCGAACTGCTGCGCGCGGCCGGCCTCGCGGACCGGCTCGATCGTGAAGGCCTCGAGCACGGTGGTATCTACCTGCAGTTCGCCGGCGAGCGGCACCACATCGACTTCCGCGACCTGACCGACGGCAAGACGGTTACCGTCTACGCGCAGACCGAGGTGGTCAAGGACCTGATCGCGGCGCGGATTGCCGCGGGCGAGCCGATCGAGTTCGAGGTCAGCAACACCGAGGCGAGCGCGCTTGACACCGACCGGCCGGTCCTGCGCTATACCAGCGCGGACGGCACCCGCCACGAGGTGAGCTGCGCCGCGATCGCCGGCTGCGATGGCTTCCACGGCATCTGCCGGCCCGCCATCCCCGACCGGCTGTGCACCGTGTACGAGAGCACCTATCCGTACTCCTGGCTGGGCATCCTGGCCGATGTGCCCCCCTCGACCGACGAGCTGATCTACTGCCACCACAGCAACGGTTTCGCCCTGCACAGCCTGCGGACGCCGAAAATCAGCCGGCTCTACCTTCAGGTCCCGCCGGACGAGGACATCGCCGCCTGGCCCGACGAGCGGATCTGGGCGGAGCTTCAGCGCCGCTTCGCGCTACCTGGCTGGGAGCTGCAGGAAGGCCCGGTCCTTGACAAGAGCATCACCCCGATGCGGAGCTTCGTCAGCGCCCCGATGCGGTACGGCCGGCTGTTCCTGGCCGGCGACGCCGCGCACATCGTCCCGCCGACCGGAGCGAAGGGCCTCAACCTGGCCCTGGCCGACGTCGCCGTCCTGGCCGACACACTGGCCAGCCTGGTTGGCGGCGGCCGCAGCGAGCTTGCCGACGCGTATTCCGCCACCTGCCTGCGGCGGGTGTGGCGGGCGACGCATTTCTCCTGGTGGATGACCTCAATGCTGCACGCCACCCCCGGCGCCAGCCCGATGGAGGGGCAGCTTCAGCTCTCCCAGCTGCGCTACGTCACGACATCGCGCGCGGCGGCGACGTCACTGGCCGAGAACTATGTCGGCTATCCCCCGCTGCCGGTCGCCGCGCTCGGCCGCGGCTAGCACACCCGATGTCCCATCGGTATTCCCATAGGACCCCCAATGGCCCATCGCTGTTCATATGGCAGCACCGATGTCCCATCGGGCTCTCGGCCGTTTTCCCCAGGATCGTGCGCGCTGGCCGGGTTATCCCCAGAACCGCGTTCACCCCTCGCGCGCCCCTTGACAACCTGGCAAGATCGTCAGTAGGGCAGCGCCCCATAGGGCGGGCGGGCTGTGAATGGAAGGGCTTCACACGAGGGTCTCGACCCAGGAACTGAGCTGGCGAAGGGTCCTCACCTCGGCCGCATCGTCGCAGTGCGGTGCGTAGGCGGACATCATCGAGTCCCTGGTGTCCCACTCCTCGCGCGGTTCCGGATTGAGCCAGTAGACGTGGCGCACGCGGGCAGCGAGCGCCGCAAGCAGTTCCGGTCTCGGCGGCCGGTAGTTGCACCGCGCGTCGCCGCACACGATCAGCGTGGTCTCCGGCGCCAGGTCCCGGCCATGCTCCCTGATGAAGCGGTCGAACATGGCACCGTAGTCGCTGCGCCCGTCATCCCGCACCACGCCAGGGCGCGAGAGCAGGTGGCGGGTATCGATCACACCGGGCCTCGACTCGACCAGGTCGGTGATCTCGTGCGGGCCGTCGACGAAAACGAACGAACGCATGCGGGGCATCCCGGCGTGCAGCGCGTGCAACAGCGAGAGGGTGAACTTCGCGAACTCCGCGACCGAACCGGACACGTCGCACA
>Ga0137365_10003086_pt1 | contig 13225 bp, 9 predicted proteins | sample SagtaG_9_FD_104799 | JGI IMG/M metagenome (GOLD analysis project Ga0137365, IMG submission 104799) | Vadose zone soil microbial communities from Sagehorn Ranch, Mendocino, California, USA - Sage1_L_40_16 metaG | ecosystem: Environmental > Terrestrial > Soil > Vadose zone | place: USA: California...
CGAAATAATCGTATCTTTCGCGGGATCAAAGAGGTCATCATTAACTCCAATACAAATCGTCACGTCCGGATTTTTTGCGGGCGCGCTAATCAGCACTCGTTTCGCGCCCGCTTTGCTCAAGTGTAGCTCCGCTTTGTCGCGGCTGGTGAAAAAACCGGTCGATTCGAGCACAACATCGACATCTAATTTTTTCCACGGCAAGTTCGCCGGGTCACGCTCCTTTAAAATTTTAATTTTGTGGCCGCGGACGATGATATTTTCATCGTCGTAACCGATCTCCCCATCGAATTTGCCATGCACCGAGTCCCATTTAAGGAGATGGGCAAGGGTGCGCGTGTCAGTGAGGTCGTTGATCGCGCGAACGCGCTCGACTTGTTTTTGCGTCATCGCGCGAAGCACGTTGCGCCCAATGCGACCGAACCCGTTGATAGCGTAATTTGCCATAGGAAGGATGTTAAGAGGTTGAAATGTAAAGAGATTGAATCGTTAAACCGTTAAGCATCGAACATCAAACATCAAACATCGAACATCCAGTGACGAAAAGCGTTTTCATCCTCGGCTGCTTCGCCGCATCGATCTTATGCGCGCAATCCGCTTACACGGCACCCATTTCTTCGCGAATGAAAACGATCCTGGTGCTAGGTGACAGCCTTTCAGAGGGTTTCCAGCTCAAGCCGAGCGAAGTTTATCCAGCTTTATTGGCAAACAAGCTGCGCGCTGCCGGCCTAAACTTTCAAGTGACTAATGCCAGCCAGACTGGTGGCACAACCGATGGTGGCTTGGAACGGCTCCCGGCCCATTTGAAGCGTAAGATCGACATCTTCATTCTGGAACTTGGAATCAACGATGCCTTTCGCGGCGTGCCCGTCGATCAAATTCAAAACAATCTCCAGCAGATCATCGACAAAGTGAAAGCGCGAAATCCGAGTGTGCGAGTGGTGATCGCCGGAATGGCAACCCCGAAAGCTTTCGGGGCCGACGACTACGTATCCGCCTTTGGCAAAATGTTTGGTGAACTCGCGACAAAAAACGGCGCCGCTTTGGTGCCATATCTCCTCGACGGCGTCGCAGGCGATCCATCATTAAATTTGCCGGACGGCATTCATCCAAACGCCGCCGGCCAAAGAATACTGGCCGAAAACGTCTGGCGCGTGCTCGAGCCAGTTGCGCGCGAGACAGCCGCAGAGCCATCCTCGCACGTTAGATAAAGAAAGGATGGACCCCGCAAGACCCAACGATCCCGACCCGAGCGATCCGTTTAGTCCCGAACGTGCCGATCACGCGATTTTGGAAACGATCGAGATCGCAACGGAAGGCGAAGATTGCGACGAATGCGTGCGAAAGCTGCGCGCACCGCTCATGAAAATCAAAGGCGTGCGGAATGTGAAAGTCGATCTCCGGCACGAGCGCGTCCTCGTCACATTCGATGCCCGCAAGACGCATCCGCCCGATCTCCGTGTCGCGGCTTAAAGTGAATTCAGTGTGCTCATGCATGGTTTTGGTCGTCCTTTCTATTGAGGACCACTTTGACTTTGGTTGGTTTGAGTCGCAGCCGACAGTTGGTCGATTGTCGTAAACAAGAGCCGTCACTTCTTTTCGTCCGTAGTGCGAAACTGGACAACATTCTACTAGCCTCGGATGAGGCTGGCAACGTGATCGAGACGCACGAGCACAAGGGCGATTTCAAAGACTGGTGAGCGTGAAGCAAAACAAAAAGCCGCCACGCGGTGAGGCATGACGGCTGATGGGCTACGCGAGAGATCACAGCCGTTCACATGATGCCGTGATTCGCGTTTACGATGCTGCGGGCAACGTGATCGAAACGCACGAGCACGCTGGCGAGTTTAAGGGTGACTTTAGGTGTGTCTCTACCGCAACTCGAACGTTGCGTTGCCTACGACCTGACCATTGATCATGATGTCAACGCGATAGGTGCCAAGCCCAAGCGCCTTTGACGTTTGCCACTGCCGACTTCCAAAATGCCAGTCGATCGTACGGCTTGAGTGAGAGATTCACCCCAAAAAATGCGTAAATTTGTGCTTGACTTGAATCAGTGCTTTTTTCTACGATCCATCTAATCTCGAAGTGTGCGGACTACTGGGCTTTCTCAGTGGCGAGCTCCGACCGGCAGTAATCTGTCGCATCGGTTTCAAACCGGAGGTTACGATGAAAACACTTATCTTCGCAGCGATTCGCTGCTCTTTAATGTTCACGGCAGTTGCCGCTTTCTCATTTGCCCATCCCGCTAAAGCAAATCTCATTACTAATCCGGGATTTGAAACAGGCGATTTTACCGGCTGGACGACCAGCGGCTTTGCAGTCGTATCGGGCACTTTCTTTAACCTCGCGCCGCATTCTGGAAATTTTCAAGCAAATCTCGGGAACCCCCTCGTCAACGGTTCCATTACGCAGACGCTCGCGACGATGGCGGGCCAATCGTACACAATCGACTTTTGGTTGGCCTTACCGCCAGGGCAACCCCTAAATCCCTTTAATTCCTTTGTCGTCACATGGGGTGGCGTAACCATTTTGAACCTTCACAATTTCGCGGGATTCGCATACACTGAGTATACGTTTACCGAAACGGCAGCAAGCGCCTCTACAGCGCTGCATTTCGAGGGTTCTAACCCTAATTTGTTTGGGTTCTCTGGGTGGGCGCTCGACGACGTCAGCGTTAATGTCCCTGATGGCGGCACAACAGTCTCTCTGCTCGGTTTCGGCTTGCTCGGCTTGGCTGCCTTGCGGCGCAAATTGGGTTGCTAACGCGGATTATTGGGCATGAACACTTCTCCCAAATTCCTATTCGTCTTAACCGCAGTTGCCGCTTTCTCAGTTGCCCATCCCGCCTCGGCAAATCTCATCACCAATGGCGGGTTTGAAACGGGAGACTTTACCGGCTGGACGCGCCGCGGCGAGAGGTCCGACGTATTGGGCACCTTTAATGGCATCGCCCCGCATTCTGGAAATTTTCAAGCGGCTCTGCACGGTAGTCCATCGTTCGACTTACAGTATATTGCGCAGACGCTCGCAACGACGCCGGGTCAATCCTACACTATTGACTTCTGGTTGGCCAACAGTCTACTACTTGCGCCTCCGTTGAATTTCTTTGCCGTCACCTGGGGTGACTTAGTCATTTTGAACCTCGTGGACGAGTCGGCATTCCCCTATATGGAGTACACGTTTAACGTCACCGCCACGAGCGACTCGACGACGCTGAACTTCTCTTTTCGTCAGCAGTTTTTTTTGTCGGCAGGTGCCACTTGGTTGCTAGACGACGTCAGCGTGAACCCGGCGGGTGTTCCCGATGGCGGCGCGACAGTTTCTCTGCTCGGTTACGCTTTGCTTGGCTTGGCTGCCTTGCGACGCAGATTGAGTTGCTAAGCCCGATTTCGTAAAACTTAATTTCTACCACTCACGTCTTGAATCGTCGATTGTAGTTGCACAAATGCGGTCAGCTTTTTCATCTAGAGCGAACGCTCTCGGCAAGATTAGAATGGGATGGCTTAGCTGGTTCTGAATCACGACGGGACTGATCTTGTAGCGCACAAGTTACTTAGTGAGGTTATCACGATTGGTCGTGTCCCCTTGAACCGCGTAATCAACGTGATCGAGACCCACAAACACAAGGGCGAGTTCAAAGAGTGGTAAGCGTTACACCTGTGAAGCAAAGAACCGCCATGTGGTAAAGCATGACGGCTCATTGTGAAAAGTAACTGCTTCGTTGGGCTTGGCAGCTTTACTGATCATTCAGAACCGCTTGCGGCGCAGGTTTGCTCATTTGATTATGGTTTTTATATTGACTGCGGAGCTGCTTTTTGATCTAATTCCGAGTCAGTGCGATTGGCGCACAATCACAACCCTATGAAAACACAAATTCGTTCGCTCCTCACACTGGTCTGCGCAGCAGCCGCCAGTTTGCTCATTACAGGCTCGCCTGCCCAGGCGGGATATATCGTAACACTTAAGCAAGTCGGGTCCGACGTGGTCGCGACCGGAAGCGGAGCGATAGATCTGACCGGGCTAAGTTTTTTGACCGCAGCTACGGGCCCGCTCGCGCAGATGACGCCAAGCTTTGCCCAAATAATCACGGGGCCCACGAGTGGCTCCACAGATATGTATTTTGGCACGATCGCTGGACCGACGAATTTCGGGAGCGGTGGGTTCATATTTGCCAGCAGTGGCAGCGGCGACGTGGTCGGGCTGAACCAGGGGGATCCTTCTGCTTTTCTTTTTCTGCCACAAGGCTATCTCTCCGGTAATGCTCTATCGGACAGCTCGACCTACAACAACGCGACTTTTGCAAGTCTCGGCGTAACGCCCGGCATCTACCGATGGATCTGGGGCGATGGAGCAGATCAGAACTTCACACTCATTGCAGTGCCCGACGAGGGGTCCTCACTGACGTTGATGGGCATCGTTCTTCTTTGTTGGCTGGGTTTCGGTGTCGCACGCGGGAGAGTGACGGAGATATAAGCCCGTGCACGGCGGCATCGTCACCCGCGAACCTCACCCGCCCGGCCCGGCACTGTAGTAGAAGTTCAGGAAGTGCCGATCTGAAAAGATCGGTTGCCGCGGCGCTGAAAAAGCGCTGCACATAAGCAGAGACCAACAACACCGATAATCAAAAGCAGCGCGGTGGCGCCACTATCCGGCACGGAACTCTGATACGTGAACGTCCCAAACAGGGCCGGAACTGCCCCCTCGCTGTGCTGCTCGAAGCTAGCGGCAAAACTCCCGATCTCAAGTGTGTTGTTCGCATCCAGGAAAAAGGTCACATCGGTGATCGTGAAGTTGCCGGTCAGAGTGTTGCTGCCACGGTTTTGGAAAGTAACGTCTAATCCAGCGTGCCCAGGCTCAGCGAAGGACGCGCGCTGCGCAGTATTGCCGGGGAGTCCATACGTTCCAGGCAGAATTGGGATTCCGAGGCCGGCTGTGGAAAAATCGAGCGTGGCGAAGGTATTCGGGCTCGCAGCGGGGTTGCCGACAGCGAAGTGAACAAAATCAGGTTGGCCGTTCGCCGTGAAATCCACGATGTCGGCGAGGAAAAACGGCGAATTAGATGGCGTGTAGATGATATCGACGGTCTGCCCCTGACCAACAAAATCGCCAGGCTGGCTTTGCAACATTAACTGCGCGAATTGACTGGCATCGGCGCTCACAAAAGCTAAAGCTATCAAGACTGACGTGAGCAGCGCTTTGAAGCGCACCCTAAGATATTTCATAGCACTCGCAACGGACAAGGATCTATTTCTGAAAACAGCAACAGGACTCATTGAGACTTCCTTTCTGTGTAAGTTAGTGATGTTTGATATACAAGGTTGAACCGCGGGGCGATTCCCGCGAGAGAGTTCCGGTTCTGTGGCAACAGCGTCGATTATGACAACTGCTGGATATTTGTCGAGCCGAAATTGCCCACCGGCGTCGCAGCAGCCGAAGCGCAATTCCCGCCAAAGGTGAGCATGGGTGGCGACGCATCGCGCGCGGAGCCAACTCAGCCACAGACCGGAAAGCGGTGCCAAAGCTCTCTTGTGACACCGGAAACGAGTGCCGATGGCTGCTTGAAACTCACTCGCCCGAGAAGATAGGCACAGATGGTCCAATGTTTTTCGTCCGCTCATTTTGTGGTGGTAAGTGGTGCCCCGCGGATCATCAATGGGTCGTCATCCCGGCAGTCTGGGGGGCCAGGGCCGATAGACTGGGCATCCGCGGCACCCGCATCTACGCAGGGTCCGCCGGGTGTCTGTCCCCCTTGTTTCTGTGCCCCGCCACCCAATACAGCAGCCGTAGCTGCAATGGTAGCTGCGCCCACAGCGACGACAATAGTTGCGACAACAGCTCTTGTGACTGCGCTTTCCCAGACGGCCGCGGCAAGCCCAGGGACCTTAATGAGCGTTCCAACGGTTCCTGTAACCGTGGCGGTAAAAGCCCCTTGTAGAGCATTTGAAAGAATCGCATCAATTGATGTTTGACCCTGTAAGTAACCACTAATGGCTTTCACACCGCCACCAACTAGCGCGGCCGCGACGATCCCTCCAGGTACGGCACTGGTAACAACAACTCCTGCTACTGCTGGAAGCACAGCCACAACAGTTTTGCCGGCACTTGCGACAGCTCCAGCGGCAGCTTCAGCTTGACTGCCGACCGCACGCGCAGCTTTCTTTGCCCATGACGGTATGCCCCACAACCCTGCAGGATCGATCAAATTGATAGGATTATTTAAGACATAAATATATGGGTTGAGAGTTTGCGGGTGACGGGCATTCGGATTGCGGGGGTCTTGCGTAAGAAACCTGCCCACTTTGGGATCGTACCATCGCGCTCTCAGGTAGTACAGGCTGGTCGCAGGGTCCTGCTCCTCGTTCGTGAACAGGAAGCGGTTTGGCACATTGCCGTCGCTGCTTTCAAGGTTACCCCAAGGATCGTAATGATATGCTGCTCGTAATTCCCCGGAATTGTCTGTAAGGCCAATCGTACTCCCTAAGCCATCACTGTGATAGAAGAGGTGGAACTCGGAAGCGGCTAGCGGCGGTTCCTGTGACACTTCTTCGCTGATGGGGCTGCGTCCATACATTGGGCCTGGAAGACCGTAGAGGTATCGGATAGTTTCCTGTTGCTCACCGTTCTTTATGTGATTCTGTTCGAGAACTACAGCGAGAGGAAGCGCAACATCATTGAGAGACCGGATGGTCTCGCTCAAGTCTGGTTCCTCTGCTTCATGCTCTATACTCACCGTCTGTTCGACCTTATTGCCGTCTCCGTCGTAAGTGTAGCTCACCACTTGTTTCGCTTGTACGACTTTTCTTAGTCGATTCGCGGCGTCGTAGGCATACCGAATACTGTCAGCGCCAGAAGTGGTTTCTGTGAGGCGACTACCATTTCTGTCATTCGTAAAGTTGACGTTGCCCGCCTGGAGCAGCCTATCAGCTGCATCGTAGCGATAATCAATAGTGTGTGTAACTCCGCCCCCCTCCGGGCGGCTCACGCGCTCAGTGAGCCTGCGCCGGTTACCTACTGGATCATAATCGTACAGTCTCTGCTTGAGCGTTCCGGCCTCACGTTCCTCGGAGATGATAAGTTGCGAGAGGGCATCATAGGTATACGAGGATACTCGCTCTGGTACCGTGGATCCGCTTTCCCTAATGACGATCCGGTTCCCGAGCTCGTCCAGAGTATAATCAAACTGCGCGAAAATATCTTCGTTCCGTTTATTCTGAACGCGCGTAAGCCGGTTCGCCTCATCGTAATCAAATTTGATTCTGGTAAGGTTCGGATAACGGATTTGGCGCAAATTGCTCGCCCGATCGTAATCGTAGTGGGTTTGTTGCTGTTTCCAGTCTCGTACGATGCTGAGACGGTTTAAAGCATCGTAATCGTAGCTCACTGTTTTCCCGTCTGCGTGGATGTGTGTTTGGTTTCCTACCTCATCGTAATCATAGCTCACAATCTTCTGATCCGGATAGGATACGTGGCTCAGCCGATTCCGGGGATCATAAACATAGCCTGTTACGCCATGCTCGTCCTCCATGTTCTCCCGGTTTCCGTTGGCATCGTAGCTATAGGTGACCACTGCACCATCTCCATAAATAATCATCTTAAGGAGATTATTGTCGTAGTACTCAAGCGTGTTAGTCGTACCGTTCGCATCCCTTATGGCGACTATGTTCCCTGTGGGGTCATATCCGTAAGCAATTACATTGCCCAGCGGGTCACTAACGCTGCTCAGGCGGTTTAGAGCATCAAAAGTGTAGGCTCTTGAGTGGCCATTGGCGTCGACTGAGGCAATTCGATTGTTGTTCGCATCGTATCTATAACGAGTGATGCCCCCGGAAGCATCCGTTACTCTAATGAGATTGTTGACGCGATCGTACCCGTATCGGATCCTATTAGTTTTGGCGTCGGTGATTGTGGCCAAGTTCCCTGCCAGGTCATACTCAAAGCTAACAACATGCTGAAGAGGATCTATACCTTGGATAACGTGGTTAGTAGCATCGTAGGTGACGCTCGCCGTATTTAAGTTTGGGTCGGTGACGCTCTTAAGTCGCCCTAGGCCATCGTAATGCATGCGTGTTACGCCATGCCGACCATCGATGATAGGATCGATGATTGTCGTTAAATTCCCCTCCCGATCATGTTGATACACCGTCACGTTGTCACGCGCATCGGTTCTGGTTTCGATTTGGCCAAAGCTATCATACGTAAAGCTCATCAGGGGACCTAAAACATCTGTGAGGGCAGTGAGATTGCCCCTGGCATCGTAGTCGGGGGTAGTGGTAAAATGCCGGGCATTGGTAATGCTTTCAATGTCATTGCGCGCGTTGTAGACCAGTGTGATGTTGTTGTTGAGCGGGTCAGTGATCGAAAGCACATTGCCCCGATCGTCGTATGTAAATCGGGTGATGTTTCCCCTCTGGTCCGTAACAGTCGTGCGGTTATTGTCAGCGTCGTAGGTAAAGACAATGCTTTTGCCAAGTGCATCCGTCACCTGCATCAGGCGACGCTTATTGTCGTACGTATGGATGGTGGTGTTCCCCAGCGGGTCAGTAACGCTAGTGTCACCTCTTTGCGGGACATCGTAAAGGAAGCCCGTGGGGAAGCCGCGACCATTGGTCTGAAAGACAACGCGTCCAGTTGTGTCATATTGGTTTACGAGCAGCGTATTACCGCGTTGGTCAGTAATCCGGGTTACTCGATGCCTCGCGTCATAGCGGTAGCCCACCACCCCGCCGTTTGGATCCCTGTCTGACATCAGATTTCCGCCCGCGTCATAGCTGTAGTGCACAATCTGCCCTTTGGGATCGATGAGTCCGACGATTCGGTTATTGTCGTAACGTAAAGTGATCCTCCTGCCGACGGTGTCGGTAATCGTGGTCAGGTTCCCGTCAGCGTTGTAGCTAAAGCTCAGAGCGTTGCTATTTCGATCTGTGATGCTAGTGAGCCTTCCAATGGTGCTAAAGTGGTACTGCGTTTGATCCTTCAGCGTCAGGGTGAAGGTCCCGTCTGGATTCTTGACCAAGATGCTGAACACGCCAGGAAATCGGGACCTGTAGTTTCCGCCCCCTAGGGGATCATAAAACTCCTCATGGCCATCGCCATGCTGCATGATTACGGTACCATCCATATTTTCGGTAAGGAAAATATTGTAGGAATGCGTCCAGCCATGCCCTAAAGGGCCAGAATAGGTGTCCAGTGAGTTATAGGTACGGGTAAAGACGACCGGGAGCCCACGGCCAGGAAGCGCAAGATCTATCCGCTGAAATAGGTAATTTCCAGTAGCCGTGTTAACAGGTTCGCCAGCGGATCCAGAAGGATTGGACGAACTCGGAGGGCCAAAAGTGGTTCCTATCGGCGGAGTTGGTGGCTCAATTGGGCAGCAGAACACGTCGATGTGGTTGATCGTCGCAAGGTGGCCAGAGGCTAGAAATGGTGCGCTGAGATCCGTGAATGAGCCGGCAAGTCCCTCGTCGGCACTGATCGTATAGAGGTTGCCGCCAGTCGAGCCGCCAGCGGAAACAAACAGCCCGCACACGAAGTCGTTGGGTGTTTGTGAAGAAGTAAAACTAATAGTGACAAGGTTGGCGTTTGGACCAATTTGGTCAGGCGTGGATCTGAAGAAGAGGTTAAAAAGATGATCAGTTCCGTGGCCTAACCCCCTCAACGAAGTGCCACTCGGAAATGGACCGCGCACAACATCGATGCAAGTACGCGCGTTGAAGCCGGTCGTATCATTGAAGAGTTCCGTCTCGCTTTGGCCCGGTGCGGGGACAAAGGAGCCCACCAATGTGATTTCGGCATTCGCCATCGACGGAAGGCCGCACAAGGTTAATGCTAATGCCACAAATTTTAGCGATTTCATTTAGTGTTCCCAGCTTAGGAATTTTGATATTTTAACAGTTTCGACCTACCGAGTTTTTGAATAGCGAAGGTGAGATTACCAACTTGCCGGTTTGCCCGACTATCGGGGATGCTCCCTGATATTTCGCGCTCCTGATCCCCGAGGGAAGCATCCGGGGTTTCCCGGAGCTACTTATGGTGGCTCAGTTCGAACCACTCCCGCGCGCCTCGGTGGAGCGCGTCAGCGTTGGGATAACCGAGCTTGATCTTAATATGCTCGTCGTAGGTTTCGACCGTTCTGGGACTGATCCCAAGTTCTTTCGCGATCCGGTTTGTTCCGAAGCCGGCACCAATCAGCCCAAAGACGTGCAGCTCGCGGTCGGTCAGGTTACTGGCGTGGCGATATGCGGCCGGATTTTCTATCAACTTGTGAACCGCGACCAGCGCTATTCCCGGGCTGACGTAAAGGTCACCTGCGATGACAATCTCGATGGCATGGATCAACTCTTCGCAAGTACCGGTCTTCATCCAATAGCCGGCGGCGCCGGCGCGGAGGACGCGCTCTGCGTAAACGTTTTCCGGCTGTCTGGATATCACTAGAATTCGGGTTTCCGGAAAGCGGTCCGCAATCTCCTTGATCAGGAACAAGCCGTCGCAGGTCCCGATAAACGGCTCAATTAAGAGAACGTCCGGTTTATGCTGCTCCATTAGTTGGATCGTCGAGCGCCGATCAACTGCCGAGCCGCACAAGGTGTAGCGCGAGTTCCGCCGGATGATCGCGGCGATTCCTTCTCTTGCCAGCGCGCTATCGTCGGCGACAAGGATACGCGGCTTGCGCGAGGAAATCGCTGCCGTGCAAACCGTTTTCATGACGCGTGGGCCACTTTTGAAACAAATCGCGTGGATTTGTCAATATCAATTACAAGGCAACGAAGCAATTTTGCGCAGCGGTTACAAGCCGGGGCTGACGGCGGATTAAAAAGAGAAAGCGCCCAACGCCGAACGCCCTCCAGTGTCGAGGGCGTGACGCCCAAATGGAACATAGGGCTGTGCCCTGTGCGGCCAGCAGACATTCTGCCTGCTGTGCTCGATTCAGCGGAGTGAAACTCCGCTGGCCGCACAGATTGCAAATCTGTGTTCCGTCTCGGCAACGCGCCCGAATGCGGTTTCGACGTTCGATGTTTGCTTCCTCAAATTGCTGGTTGCTGCTGGGCAGGCACTGAACGCGCAACGCAATCGGCAAATGTCGGCGCTTCACTGGGTGCTGCGTACGACAACGGTTGAACCCGGACAGTTTCACGGCGGTATTGTGGAAATCGAAAGGCCCCGCGCGCCGTCGCTTCCAACTTGCAAATCGAACTGGCCATCTTGACCATACTTTTGCAGCACAATTCACAGTGCGGTTTTGAGCGACAACGCAAACACCCTATCAGTAACCTCTGCTGGGGATGAGGTCGCGCGACTGAGCGGTTTATCCCGACCTCAAGCGATCCCATTGGTTAGCCCCCAACCCCTAAAAAAAGATCGCTGCGAAATTGCATTGCAAACTTCATCCGCCCGAATCCCTCGCTGTAGAATGAAGACGTTGCCGTGAGAGAAATATTGATTACTCGCGAATCTGGCCCTCGCCGCGGATGACGTACTTATAGGTCGTTAGTTCTTCGAGTGCCATCGGCCCACGCGCGTGAAGCTTGTCGGTGCTGATGCCAATTTCCGCGCCGAAGCCAAATTCGCCGCCATCAGTGAATCGCGTCGATGCGTTCCAGTAAACCGTCGCGGAATCGACCTCGTTCAGGAATTTCTCAGCACGCGCGGCGTCGCGAGTGATGATGACGTCGCTATGATGCGAGCCGTATTTTTCGATGTGCTCAATGGCGTCTTCGATGTTGTCCACGGTGCGGGCGGCGAGGATGAGGTCGAGATATTCCGTTGTCCAGTCTTCGTCTCGGGCGAGACGGAGCGGCTGATAGCTGAGAGCTGAGAACTGATGGAAGCTATCGGGATCGGCGCGCATTTCCACTTTCTTTCCGGCCAGTATCGGCGCGATTTTTTTGAAAAAGGGAGTCGCGATTTCACGGTGCACGAGCACAGTCTCGATGGCATTGCACACGCCGGGACGCTGCGTCTTCGCGTTGACGATTATCCGCACCGCCATATCAAGATCGGCCTCCCTATCCACATATGCGATGCAGAGGCCGAGGTAATGTTTGATCACCGGCATTCGCGCATAACTAACGACTGTTTCGATCAATGCCCGGCCGCCACGCGGAACAATGAGATCGATGTATTGGTCCATCTCGGCCATGTGACGCACGGCATGGCGACCAGTTTTTGGAATGAGCAAGATACTGTCTTCGTGCAACCCAACGCTAACGGACCCTGCGCGGAGCGCCCCGGCAATGGCGATGTTGGAATGAATCGATTCCGAGCCGCCACGCAGGATGACTGCGTTTCCCGTCTTTGTGCAAAGCACCGCCGCGTCGCTCGTCACGTTCGGCCGCGACTCGTAGATGATTCCGATAACCCCGATGGGGATACGCACTTTTGAAATGTGCAATCCATTGGGACGGGTCCATTCGGCGATGACGTTCCCCACCGGATCATCGAGTGCAGCCACCTGGCGAATGCCGTTTGCCATCGCCTGAATGCGCTTTTCATCGAGCCTTAACCGGTCGATCATCGCGAGGGAAAGCTGATCGGCAGTCGCCTTTGCGACGTCCTTGCCGTTCGCTTGTAAGATCGCGCCGGCGCTGGCGCAGAGTTGATCTGCCATGGCGAGCAAAGCGGCGTTTTTCCGCTCAGTGCTCATCCGCGCGAGAGCGCGCGCGGCGGCGTGGGCGCGCTTGCCGAAATCCAAGACTTCACTTCTTAAATCGTCCATTTCAAAGCAGAACTAACGCTTGAATCTCTCATTTTCGCAGATCAAAGCGAGCGTGCCTCAGACTTCTCTGCTCGCAATAAGAAACAGTGTTCCGACTCGCTCGCCCGCCGCGATCCGCCGGATGATTCCGGCGCGCCGGCCGTTTGCGATCACTGTGGGAATTCCGGCTGCGGTCGCAAGTTTTACGGCATCGAGTTTCGAGACCATGCCGCCCACCGAGACCTTTCCTTTTTCGCTGCGAACGAAACGATCCGCGTCCGCGACATCAGCGATCATCGGAATCCGTTTGCCGGCATGATCCATCAGTCCGTCAACACTTGTAAGCATAATGAGCAATTCGGCTCCCACCAGCACCGCGACCTCGGCAGAGAGGCGGTCGTTGTCTCCGAAGCGCAGCTCCTCCACCGCCACCGAATCGTTTTCATTAATTACCGGCACGACATCCTTGCATTCGAGCAGACGCTCTAGTGTGTTCTTCGCGTTTTGGTGGCGGGTGCGACTGTCGAGATCGCC
>Ga0137365_10003102_pt1 | contig 13202 bp, 7 predicted proteins | sample SagtaG_9_FD_104799 | JGI IMG/M metagenome (GOLD analysis project Ga0137365, IMG submission 104799) | Vadose zone soil microbial communities from Sagehorn Ranch, Mendocino, California, USA - Sage1_L_40_16 metaG | ecosystem: Environmental > Terrestrial > Soil > Vadose zone | place: USA: California...
TGCGTATGCAGAAGGCAAAAACAGCCTGGCGCGCTGCTCTTCAGGAACTTGACTTAGAGCATCGACTTCCATGATGCGGCAAAACTTATGGCACAAAACGGCAAAACTTTCTGGCAAAGGGCATCCTCAGTATATCACCAAATGTGTGGAGGTGCCTTTTTACTTGTCAAATGACACAAGAGGTTGAGTATGTACAAGGGAGGGAGGGTTAAAGGATCAGATGCGTTGTTTGGGATAATTGTATCCTTTGTATCGAATGTATCCTTTGTTTTCGTATGGTTAAGAAATGCGCTCTTAGGAAATACCCTCCAATAACTGCTAAAGTGGTATACTAATATTATCTCATGCTATCTTCATATACAGACCTTTGGCGGTTCGCATGCCACGCTGCGAGAATTGGAGCTATCTCATGCAGAGCACAATCGTATTCGCTGACGATATCGGAAGCCAGCTCTCCCACTGGCTTTTCTCAACGGTGTTTTTGCAGTTCCTCGTGACATTTCTCTTTGCCTTTTTGTTTCCTATCACGAGTGCAGCCATTATCAACTACTTGGAGCGCAAGGTCATGGCATGGATGCAAGATCGCAAGGGTCCGTTACACGTCGGTCCCCATGGAAGCTTGCAGTTACTCGCCGATATCGGCAAACTACTCACGAAAGAAGATGTTCATCCTGCTCAGACGGATAAAATGGTCTTCTTGCTCGCACCGTCAGCTTTTATCGCGCCAATGATTGCCTCTTTCGCCGTGCTGCCCTTCTCGCCCTTTATTGGCTTGCCGGGGACAGCCTTGGCAACAGGTATTGTCTACCTCGTAGCGATGAGTTCACTCGACGTGATAGGCGTGATCATGGCGGGCTGGGGCTCGAACAACAAATACGCGCTCATGGGTGGTCTGCGGGCTGCCGCGCAAATGATCTCCTACGAATTACCACTGGTGCTGGCTCTCGTCGGCGTGGTGATGCTGACCAGCGTCCTGGCCGGTTCAGCAGGCAATCCCGGAAGTGTGAGCATTGGCACGCTCTCTATCAAAGAGATCATGACCTTCCAGAACAGCTGGAGCGATACCGGCATTGGCATCCTGGACTTCATCTTCAAGGGGTTTACGCCGTGGGCCTGGTTCATCCTGGTGCAGCCATTGATGCTCCTCATCTACTACACCTGCGGCCTTGCGGAGACGAACCGCTCTCCCTTCGATCTTCCAGAGGCCGAATCGGAACTGGTGGCCGGCTTTCTCACCGAATACAGCGGTGGACGCTGGGCCATGTTCTTTCTGGGGGAATACGGGAATATGACCATCGTCTCGGCTATTACGACCTCATTGTTCCTTGGCGGCTGGTCTGGCCCTGGCGTAGGTTTCTTGACGGCCCCTGGTATGGCATTTGGCTGGCAACTGCTTGGGAACCTCCTGGGACTAATCTACTTTGTGAGCAAGGTCTATCTGCTCTGTGTGATCTTCATCTGGATTCGAGGGACGCTGCCTCGCCTGCGTGCCGATCAACTGATGCAATTTGCCTGGCTCATTCTCATCCCGGCCACGTTGGGGAATATCCTGCTCACCGGCCTGATCTACCTTGCTGTGAGTGGGCTTGGTCTGTCAAACCTCGTCTTCCTGATTGTGACGGGGGCCATCAACTGGCTTCTGCTCATCGGCTTCATCCGCCTGGTGGGTCGCGCTACTGTTGCCACAACACGCCGAGCGCAGGCTCCCTCTCTTCGCGCCCGCATGCATCAAGCGGCTCTCGTGCAAGTAGCAGAACGTGTTGAAGCCGCAGGAGAATGATTTGTACTGATTAGAAATAGTAATAGCATCACGCCCATCCACACTCTGTAGTGCCACTGGTATGCCTTGCGTTTTGGCGGTTTCAAAATGTAGCGGCCCGAGGGAAATGGTATAGGGTGACGTCACGAGAAATTGTGAAGTGATGTTAAACGATGAAGGTATTGCGCCTCCTTGAGGTAAACGGAAAGTAGTGACTACCTGATCGCCAGCACGAAAGGATGTAAGCGTGCAGTCGCTGCGTATACTTCTGGCCTCGGGGAGGTTAGGCTTTGCTCGCATAATATAGGTATAGGTAGTACGAAGGCGCAGTTGCTCATCGTGCAGCAGGGTCCAGGGTGTTACCAGGAAAGGTGAGGTGCCGAGGCTCAGTGTTTGTGCTTGAGGAGCAAGGAGTTGCAAATGGTTCACAAATCCGTTCTGGGCAGGAGCTGGTTGCCCACTGCGTCCACTATGTACACTGGGCGTAACGATGTAGAGTTGGAAGGGGGAAGTACCAAGGAGAGGAGGTTGGTCGACCAGGGTGATAGTAGCGAAATGGCTGAGAAGGGCAGATACTACTTTGTCGGTTGACCTCATAAGCAGGACGGCAGGGCCAGCGCTAGGAGAGGGGAGTACCAGGCAGCTTGTGGAGTCGAAGAGGGTGGTTGGTGTACTCATCTGCTCGGCAAGGAAAGGCTCTGCTATTAATGTATCATCGTAGCTGGACATGGTGATATATACTCTGTTGAGGTGGCGTTGTTGCGCTACCTGGTCAGCTTCTTGGAGCGCATGCTGGAGAAAGCCAAGCTCATTGTAGCCGAATATATGATTGTTTATTCCATTGACTGTATCGATGAGCGAGGCTGTACTCCCCAGCAGCTGTACGCTAAGAAGAAGGACTGTTACAGCATACGTTGCGTAACGCATTCCTCGCCAGAAGTGTGCGTGTTCCCGCTGCAGAAACCAGGAACTCAAGCGAGCTATACAAAATCCTATCAGAATGAATGGGCCTGGGATGACCAGGAGCAAGTAGTGTTGATGGACCGGGGCAGTATGGCGTGAGAGGATTAACACCGGCACGATTTGCCATACCAGCAGTACTACGAGGCCGCATCTGAAAGGATCAGCAGACAGGCTGGTCCACCAGAAGTGGAGCCGGGCAAAGAACGTGCTGGGCGAGAACAAGCCACCGGCTCTACCACGAATGGCCGTGCCGAGTTGCTTCGTTCCTATCATAGGAGGGGCGACGGCTTGTTCTCGCCCTGGGATGGGGGTAGGGCTTATCGTGCTACGGAAGCGTAACACGCACGCTCCTGCTAATGCGAAGCCGCATGACAGGAGAAATATCAGGATTTGATGCGACAAGGTGAGTAGTGGCAGGAACTTGAACACTAGCGAGGAGGCACTCCCTGTTGGATCATAGTAAGAAGAGCCGAGGAAGCGATCGTCATAATAATAGGAATTGAGGAAGCGTTGATAAAATGTGAGCGCTTTGGTATCAATGTGAGCGTGTGCCTTTGCCAGGCCAAGAGCGGTATGTATATCAGCAAACTTCGTGTTTGCTTCCCAGACCAGGTACGGGGCAAAGATAAGCAGAAGGAAGACGAGAGCCAGAAAAAGATCGCGCATGCGTATAGTCCTGGGTGCCAGAAGAAGGGCAACGAAGAGTGGTACCGCTAAGAGAAGGGTGAGTTCATGCAACTGGTACATGATGCCGAGCAGGACGAGAGCGGGAAAGAGCCATCCCTTACGCCGCTCTACGACGCCGTCGAAGAGGGCGAACAGAAAAAGTAGTGTGAATGGGGCCAGCAGGGTCGGCTGCCAGATAAAGCGAGCGAAGATGATAGTTATCTGAGCAGTTGCATAAAGTAGAGCGGCGATGGTTGCAGCAAGGCGTCCAAAGTAGCGACGAGTAAAGAGGTATGTTAGAAGAATAGCTATAACATTGAATAGTGCTGTTATGACGGCAGCCCATAACGGATTAGCACTGAAAAGCACTGGTAACATGAGGAGGAAGACAGTTAGTGGTGGATGCATGGTATAGATTGAAGAACCGTTACTAGTGGCCGGGATAAGGCCGTGATGCACAGCGTCATAGGCCATGCGGAAGAGCATACCCTGGTCACCGGAGAAGGGTGTGGTATCGAGTCTGTAAAGGCGGAGAAAACTTGCTATTAGTATGATGGGGTAGATCTCCCATGCGAGCAACCATGAGGGTAGCATGCCTTGTATTCTGTAACATGCAGTTTTCCTGGCGTTGGTTGTCTGTTTCTCTGAAAGGTTTAGGCTCATTTGCCTACTCCTCCTCAAACTCCGCACTCTCAAATTTCAGCGTCCTACAATTCTCCGTCACCGTCCTCACGATATCATCTGTTACTCCACCTGGTATATTAGCCTGAATTTCGAGGGTGACTTGCACGTTAGCTTCGTAGAGGGTGGTCAGGTGCTTGACGATCTCTTCCATGATTTTACCTGCTTCGCCTGCCATCATGCGTGGATTAATTTTGACAGAACCGTGGAAGCGGTGAAATTGGGACTCTGGTGTTGGAGAGACAGGCATGGGTGTGGGCAATGCTGTGGTTGGTTCCACCACGGCTGTTCCCTGACACTCAATGACGATTGGATTGGGCTTTACGCGGAGCTCCGCGTAGGTCATAGCGGTGGCTGCACTTGCCTGCGAGACGGCAGCCTTTTGAGCGGCTGCGTGGGCTTCATCGGCGGCGATCTGGGCCGCGGCGACCTCCGGTTTGACCAGTACGCTGCTCGTGCTGACCGTGACTTGCACCTGCTGACCTGCTTTGAGGCCGAGATAACGCTTGCGATCCGCATCGTAGCTCTCGGCATAGGCAAAGGTCTCGCGCTCCCACCACATGGCCTGTACGCCTTCACCGATGGCGGCTAGCAGGACGTCGCTGTTCTTGAGGCGCGGCAAGTAGACGTAACGAGCGAAGTAATCGGCCAGTTCTTTGATGGTGACGTGGCTGTCGCGCCAGAGGGGGATGCGATCCATTTCGCCGCGTAAGAGCGTGCCAGCGTAGTGGGTGATCAGCATCTCTTCCGTTTTGAGACGACGACTGACGTTGGCGGTTAGCGAACTTTGCGGTTGAGGTTGCAGCTTCAGTTCTTGTAGCTCGTCAGGTATTCTGGGGTTGGGTTGGTCGGGGATGAGCAGCCAGGTGTAGGTTTCGGGAATACGGGCCTCGACGCTCTTATTGGCCTCCTCACGCTTGGTTTTGGCCTGATTGCGTTGGAAGGCATCGAGGTTGAGTATCTCGCTTTCCTGGTTGATCGAGTCCCAGGCGAGGTACTGGCGCACGCCCTGTTTGAGGTCTTCCAGACGGTTGCGGTCGGCGGCCAGGAAGACGAGGGTGTTGCGGTAGTTACGACGCGTATTGCCGCGCTGGTCGAGCATCTCTTTGGAGACTGCTCTGGCCTGGCTGTTGGCGTCACGTAGGGCATGGGTGAGATGGGGCTTGAGGAGAACTAGCCGGATGGAGCGATCATCGTCGGCGATATCGCCACTGCTATTGGGGCAGATATGCACGCGGGCAAAGTCGCCACGACTGCTCTGCTCTGGTCGCAGGCGTTTCTCGATCTCTTCGAGAACCTTGTCTTCGTCCAGTTGGGTGGCACGATCTTGAGCAAGACGTGTGACGCTGGGTTGGGTCGTGTACCAGTAGCGTTGACCGTCCAGGTAGAGATGGGTGGATTGATCGGAGAGGCGGCGCAAGGCATCACCGAAGGTGGCTATGCTCTCACCTGGCTGAACGCAACCGAGCTTAATCTGTCCCTCGGTGAGACCCTTGTTGGGATTGAGCGGATTGGGGGCCGAACCGACAAAGATGGTGCGGGCCACGCGCCGACAGGTGGAGTAACGGCCCAGATTGGCATTCTCGCGGTCAAGTCGGAGCGAAAGTGAGTACGGGCCATCGACATCCTTCTCGACCACGGGCATCCAGCTATTCTCTAGATAGTGCATCAGTTCAGTCTGCACGAAGCGATCATCGATGGGGACGGTGGCGGGCAGAATGAACAGGCTGGCATCCTGGCGCTCCCAGAGGGCATGAACGACAGAGGCCATCAGGCGTAGCACACCACGCGTGCGCTGGAACTTTTCAATGCTCGACCAATCGGTGTAGAGCCGATCAAAGAGTTCGGGGTGAATAGGGTAGGCGGCTTTGAGGCGGCGTTCGTATTCGGCCTCACGGCAGTTGGAGGGAAACTCCTGGGACTGGCCACGGTAGAGATCCATGAAGATTTTGACGACGGTATCGCGTGCGGTAAAGAGGGCGGGTTGGGAGATAGGCTGGAAGAGCCGCCTGCGCACAATCTCAAAGCCCTCCTCCGTATCGGCGGGTCGCCAGGGAGACTCGACACGTCCAAAGATATTTTTCAAGCGTACCGCCGCTTCGCGCCCACCTTCGCCGCCAGTTTCAGTATCGGAAGCCGGAATAGTGGCGACGACCAGTGTTTGAGGGGCGGCTTTGGCAGCTTCGGTCAGTGATTGGGCAAAGCTCAAATTGGCGTCGAAGGAGCCGCCGGGGAGACCAGAGACACTGTAGAGTTGACGTGCATAGACCACCCATTCGTCGATAAGAATGAGGCAGGGTGAGGCGGCGGCAAAGAGTTCACGCAGTACCTCGGAGCCGGGGCTGACACCCTGGCGATCGGCCTCGGCTACCATGGCGAAACCATCCTTGCCCAGCAGTTGCCATGCCAGCTCTCCCCACAGGGTATGAATCACACAGCCATCAGGTTTGGTACGCGGCTGAGCGGGAGAGAGTTCGTAGCCCACAAGGACGGCCCGTTGCGTCTGGGGAGGACGAGGGCTAGCGGCCTCTTGCAAGACCGGTTCGATGCCGATCAGATCGGAAACAGGTACGCCGGAAAAGAGGTGATAGAGGGCCAGCAGCGAGTGCGTTTTGCCGCCACCGAAGTTGGTCTGCAGATCAACAATGGGGTCGCCTGCGTTCCCATTCAGGCGTTGCAGCGCATTGATCAGCAAGCGTTTTAAGCCATGCGTCAGATAGGTACGCTGGAAGAAGTCGCGAGGAATGCGGTATTCGTCGGAGCCTGCCCCACGATGCACCTGACCCAGATCGGCGGCAAACTCGGCAAGCTGGTAGCGACCGGAGGCCACATCGGGCTGCGGCGTGATGATCTCGCGCCAGGGACGCAAACCTGTAGAGGGCTTGCCTTCAATGGGGGCGGTCGCCACCTTGCGCGTCTCATTGCGGGCCTGTTACTCCAAGCGCAAGCGCAACAACGCTTGCTTTTGCCGTTCAATCTCGCTGGCCTGCTGAGCTGCCGAAACGGCAGTCAGCAAACGTTGGATACTATCAAGGGCACGATAGGCATCATCGGTGCTGAAGGCTTGCTGGTGCGCCCACCGGTTGCGCGTCTCACGCAGCTCGCTCACCAGTGCGCGTTCGCTATGACCCAGCACGTTCTTGAAGACCTCGTACCACTGATCCCACAGAATCAGCAGCAGCCCCTGGGTGTCCAGGTGAACATTCTCTCCGTCGTCGGAAAAGTGCTGATCGCGCAGTGAGCGTACCGCTTCATACTGCCAGCGTGTGCCGTGCTTTGCCAGCATCTCCCGCTCAACAAAGGGTTTGAGGCCGGTGTTGAGTATTTCTAACGCTTTGCCAACGCGCTCGTGGTTGCTTTGTGCCATGATATGTCCTTCTCTATAAGAGTTCTCTGTCCTCGCAGGTTATCTGTAGGGGCGCATTCTTTTATGCTTGGCCCAGTATTTCCAGGGCATGTGCCAGTTGCGAACCATCGCGATAGCGCATCTCTGGCACTTTCTTCATGCAACGCAGAATAATCTCCTCCAGAGACGGAGGAATGTTGGGATTATACTGGCTGGGTGGTACAGGTAAGTCCTGGATATGCTGCATAGCGACGGCGACGGGCGTATCTCCATCGAAAGGAGTGCGGCCTGTGAGCATCTCATACATCACAATGCCCAGGACATAGACATCAGTAGCAGGAGTGACAATCTCGTCTTGGGCCTGCTCTGGCGCGTAGTATTGTACGATGCCGAAGAGCGTCATGCTGAAGGCGGTGAGCTTAATTGAACCATCACGACCCACCAGCACATGCTGTGAACTGACACCCCTATGCACGATACCACGACGATGAGCCGCACCCAGCCCAAGTGCGACATCATGTGCGATGATGACAGCCCGCTCAACATCAAGTATCCCACGAGAACGCAGATAGCGACGCAAGTCAGTGCCCTCTACCAATTCCATGACGATATAATACTTGCCATCGGTCTGCCCGTAGTCATAAACCTGGACAATGTTGGGGTGCTGGAGTGACGATGCCGCTTTCGCCCCGCGCTGGAAACATGTGACAAACTTGGGATCGGTACTGTAGACCTCACGGAGCACTTTGATGGCAACCACACGCTCCATCCGCAAATCCTGACCACGATAAATCGTGGCCATCCCACCACGACCTATCGGGTCTTGTAACTGATATCTACCACCTAGAAGCATACGGTAATCTCCTCTCCTTCTTTGCCTGCTTGCCTACAACAAATTCATACACCCGGCGGCGCCCTTGAGGTGTATAAATTAGTTGTAGGCAAGCGGGCGACAAAAGAACACTCAAGAGCAGGCTGACGGTGTTCAGTGCTGCCTGCCACTCGGTTCTGAACGCCCTAGATTTCGGCGGTACCTTCATTTATACTTCGCCCAGCATTTCCAGGGCATGTGCCAGTTGCCAGCCATCGCGATAGCGCATCTCTGGGACTTTCTCCAGGCAACGCAGAATAATCTCCTCCAGAGACGGAGGAATGTTGGGATTATACTGGCTGGGAGGAATGGGTGCATCCTGCATGTGCTGCATTGCCACGGCTGCTGGCGTATCCCCGTCAAACGGCGTGCGTCCTGTGAGCATCTCGTACATAACGATGCCCAGTGCATACACATCAGCGGCAGGGCTGACGATCTCGCCTTGAGCCTGTTCGGGAGCATAGTATTGAACGGTACCCAGGGTCATGCCGTTGGTGGTGAGACGTTCAGCGTTGATATTTTTATAGACGCTGGCAATCCCGAAGTCGGTGAGCTTGATGGTACCGTGACGGCCAACCAGGACATTTTGTGGTTTCACGTCGCGGTGAACGATGCCTCGCCGGTGCGCCACTCCCAATCCCAGAGCGACATCGTGAGCAATGATGATGGCGCGATCCACAGCCAGCATCCCGCGCGAGCGTAAATAGCGGCGCAGGTCGGTTCCCTCGACGAGCTCCATGACGATATAATACATGCCATCGGTCTGCCCATAGTCATAGACCTCTACAATATTGGGGTGCCGGAGTGACGATGCCGCTTTCGCCTCGCGCTGGAAACGGGTGACAAACTTCGGATCGGTACTGTAGACCTCACGTAGCACTTTAATAACCACGTCGCGATCCATTTGGATATCTCGACCGTGATAAACGAGGAACATGCCATCACGACCTGGCGGGTCTTGTAACTGATATCTATCACCTAGAAACATAAGGTAATCTCCTCTCCTTCTTTGCCTGCTTGCCTACGACAAATTCATACACTCCGCCGGGCGGGGCCCTTGTGGCTAATACATTTCAACTAAGAGACCATCCCGCTGTGTCATCCTGAGTGCAGCGAAGGATCTCTGTCGGGCGAGAGATCCTTCGCTGCACTCAGGATGACACGGCTGCATCGGCTTCGTTTGACTGGCAACACGTCTTCTTTGAAATGTCTTGGCCCTTGTGGCCGCCGTTCCCTTGGTCGATCTGCGCCATATCTTGCCGTTACCTGTCCCCCAGACAGGGTTCCCAGCCCCACGGGCGGCCACAAGGGCCCCAACCTCACCCAACACCACTCCCGCCCCTACGCGAGTCCTTCGAACGTACTGGCCTTGTCCCTCAGCACCCTGCCCCACGGGCGGCCACAAGGGCCCCAACCATACGCGAGACCTCGCACGTTCTCATCTGCGCTCTTTAACCTGTCAAACGACATCTTCTGCTATTATACTTCTACTGTACTTGGTTCGAGCTTATCTTGCAAGCTTTGTAGTACTCATGAATAGCTACCCTAAAAGTAGCATCATTGTTCTAAAGCTGCTACGATAGGGGTGACGGTGACTTCAGCACGCGAAAGAGGAGGAAGTATACACATGAAGAATACTGTCTTTGAGCCTGTACCATTTTCTAAGGTAACAATAGAGGATGTATTTTGGGCACCACGCTTACAGGTTAATCGAGAAAAGACTATTCCACATATCTATCGCATGTGTAAGGAAACCGGACGTATTGATGCATATAAACTCGATTGGAAGCTTGGGCAAGAGAAAGTGCCGCATCAATTTTGGGACTCCGATGTTGCCAAATGGATAGAAGCAGCGAGCTATAGCTTAGCGACACATCCTGATCCAATGCTTGATGCATTGCTGGATGAAGTAATTGCGCTTATCGCTTCTGCACAACAGCCGGATGGGTATCTCAACCCACATTATACTGTCGTTGAGCCAGATAAGAGGTGGACGAATCTCCGCCACGGGCACGAACTCTATTGTGCAGGACATATGATTGAGGCAGGAGTGGCTCACTTCCAAGCAACCGGCAAATCTACGCTCCTCGATGTCGTCCGTCGCTATGCTGATTATATTGATACTGTTTTTGGCACTGAAGCGGGAAAGAAACGCGGCTACTGCGGCCATGAGGAGATAGAACTGGCTTTAGTCAGACTCTATCGTGCCACAGGCAACCCGCGTTACTTGCGTCTCAGCCAATATTTTATCGATGAACGAGGACAATCTCCCTGCTACTTTGATACGGAACCAGCGCCAGATTTGCACAGGTTAGGATTAGAGTATCATCAGGCACATAAGCCCGTGCGAGAGCAAACAGAGGCGGTCGGACACGCTGTACGGGCGATGTATCTCTATAGTGCCATGGCTGACCTTGCCTATGAAACGGAGGATGAGACACTCCTCAAAACATGTAAACGTCTTTGGCATCATCTGTACACGAAACGCATGTTTATCACTGGGGGTATTGGCTCCTCAATGTATAACGAAGGCTTTTCGTCTGATTATGACCTGCCCAATGATACCGCCTATGCCGAGACATGTGCTGCCGTGGGACTGGTCTTCTGGTGTCAGCGGATGCTGCAACTGGAATGCGATGCGCAGTATGCAGATATTATGGAACGAGCACTCTATAATGGGGTACTCAGCAGTATCTCGCAAGAGGGAACAACATTTTTCTATGTGAACCCTCTGGCAAATCAAGGAGACCTCTCGCGCCAGGAATGGTTCAGCTGTGCCTGTTGCCCTCCAAACATCACACGCCTCCTCGCATCACTTGGACAATATATCTACTCACAGAATGAGCACGAAATTGCAGTTCATTTATATGTACAAGGCGTTGCGTACATCCATATACAAGGACAAGAGGTCATGCTCAAACAGGAAACTAGATATCCCTGGAATGAGCAAGTCACTCTCACTGTAGAAGTGGAAGAACCAACGACATTCGCACTGAGATTGCGTCTTCCTGGCTGGTGCGCTGAAGCAACGCTCAAAGTGAATGGTGAGCCTCTTGATCTACATACCGTAAACGAAAACGGATATGCGAGAATAGAACGAGAATGGAGACATTCTGACCACATCTCACTTCAGCTCCCCATGCCTCTGGTGCGTATGTATGCCTATCCAGAGATAGCAGCCGATGTCGGACTGGTGGCTTTACAGCGTGGTCCTCTGGTGTACTGCCTTGAGAGCATTGATAATAACGTTCCTCTTCATCGACTTGTTCTTCCGCGTTCATCAGATTTGCAGTCTCATTATGATGAAGAGATGCTTGGAGGTGCTGTGGTGATAGGTGCTGATGCGATGGCGCTCGATACCTCTGGTTGGGACAATTTGTTATATCGTCCACACCCGCCTGGGATCTATCCTGCAACGCTCACGGCCATTCCTTACTATCTCTGGTGCAATCGTGGAGCAGCAAGTATGCGTGTCTGGATGCACGAGCAGACAGGATAGTAGGCCCTGGCAGTCTGCCATCTGTGGAAAACCTCTTGCCGAGCGGTAAAAACTTGGGCGTCACCCATATTACCCACGGCTGTTCCCGCCCCCATCCTGTCGAATGGAACATCGGCGAGGTGGTGTCTGCACTGTCCAAAAACCCTACCCGTGAGAGCGAGGTAGCTGTCGGGACAGGAGAGTATCGCCAACTGGCTCTGGGACTGCCTGCGCTCAATGAAGGCAATGGGCCCTCGGTCCACTCAAGGCCAGCACGTGATCGCCAGGACGCAACGGCATTGTCTCTCAGTTGCATATCTGCCTGCCTCACATTGCACCAGCGATCTAACGGCGAATGAGGGTGACGGGTTCTGACGTTCGTGCGATCGGGCAGGATTGTGTCAGTTGTATCCAATGTATCACTTGTCTCAGTTGTATCAGTTGTCTCACTTGTGTCAGATGTCTCTGTGGTTTGCATAGCCTTGCTTTTTTGGAGAAGGGAGGGGTGATGAAGGGTGGTATACTTGCCGCGAGAGGGTCGGATGATTTCGCCACCGGCGTGCATCCGACTGAGGGTGAGACGTACCGAGGTATATCTTTGGCCTGTCAGTTCGGCAAGTTCTTGTGGGCCCAGAGGAGCGTCGGCATCTTTGAGAGCCTGGAGAAGCTGCTGTCGTTCTCGAGAGAGGTTTGTGCCAGCATTGAGCAGGGTGCAGAGAGGGTGGGTGTTTTCTTCGAGCCACTGGATAGAGGGGATACCCGACTCGTTTTCCCCGATCTGATAGCTCAGGTGAGGAGCTTTCTGGCTGAGGTTGTTTTTGGTGGTGGCGAGGATGCGCTTGTGCTCATCATAAGGGTCCTGGGCGACGAGCAGGCCGGTGCGGGCAGCGGCGATGATGCCGATGGAGCCAGCACCGCGATAGAGAGCATTGTGCGAGGAACCTTTCTTGAGGTGGCGGATAAGGAGGATGGCACAGCCGGTGCGCTCGGCCAGTTGGGCCAGGGGAGTGAAGACGGCGCGGATATCCTGGTCACGGGAGGAGTCAACATTATGCCCCAGAACGGCCATGAGAGGGTCCAGGACGACCAGGACGGCGTTGGTTTGCTTGATGGCTTGTTCCAAGAGTTCCAGATCCTGGGAGAGGGAGAAGGGACGGTCGACGACCTGCATCTTTTTGGCATCGAGGCCTTGGACGGTGTTGAGCAGCAGGATGCGGGAAGGGTCGCCTCCTGCGGCTTCCAGGCGGGGTTTGAGCGTATCGGCGGCGCCATCTTCGGGGGCGATGAGGATCACGCCTCCCTGTTGGCCGGGTGTCCCATCGGGCATGGGGAGTCCTGAAGAGACACGGGCGGCAAGATTGAGGGCGAGCAGAGATTTGCCCATGCCGGGGTCGCCGTCGAGGATGGTGATTTTGCCAAGGGGAATGCGTTTTTCCCA
>Ga0137365_10003115_pt1 | contig 13182 bp, 13 predicted proteins | sample SagtaG_9_FD_104799 | JGI IMG/M metagenome (GOLD analysis project Ga0137365, IMG submission 104799) | Vadose zone soil microbial communities from Sagehorn Ranch, Mendocino, California, USA - Sage1_L_40_16 metaG | ecosystem: Environmental > Terrestrial > Soil > Vadose zone | place: USA...
CCGCCGTCCTCCGCCTCCTCGGCTCTCCGAACATCGCCTCGAAGCGCTGGGTCTACCGCCAGTACGACCAGAGCGTCCTTGCGAACACTGTGGTCGCCGCCGGCGCGGACGCCGCGGTTATGCGCATCAAAGGAACGCCGAAGGGCATCGCGATCAGTGTTGACGGCAACGGCCGCTACGCGCATCTCAGTCCCTACGCCGGCGGAGCGATGGCCGTTGCCGAGGCAGCCCGCAACGTCGTCTGCACCGGCGCGCAGCCGGTCGCCGTGACCGACTGCCTCAACTTCGGCAACCCCGAGCGCCCCGAGGTCTACTACCAGATGCAGGAAGTCATTCGCGGCATAAGCGACGCCTGCTCAGAGCTCGGAACGCCGGTTATCTCGGGCAACGTCAGCCTCTACAACGAGACCAGCGACCGCGCCGTCTGCCCAACCCCCGTGATCGGAATGCTCGGCATCCTCGACGACGTCACCCGCCACTGCCAGATGGCGTTTGAACACGAAGGCGATGAAGTGTTCCTCCTCGGCTCACTCTTGGAGCAGCCGGCGGCATCGCTTGCCGGAAGCGAGTATCTAAAGGAAATTCACGGCCTCGTGGGCGGGCGGCTCAGCATGGACCTCGGCCTCGAGGCCCGCCTCCATCGCGCTGTCCTCGCCCTCATCCGGCAGCGCATCGCCACCGCCGCTCACGACTGCTCCGACGGCGGGCTCGCGGTCGCGCTGGCGGAGATGTGCCTCGCCGGCGGCAAAGGCATCGATGCGTCCGGCGCCGACCTCGGCCTGCGGCTAGACGCCGCGCTCTTCGGCGAGGCGCAATCGCGAGTCGTCATCGCGACTCGCCCCGGCGAGCGCGGCGCGATCGACCAGATCGCGCGCGCTGGCGACATTCCCTTCGCGCGAATCGGCCGCGTAACCGCCGAACGCCGCCTCCGCCTCGGCCCGATCGACCTCTCGCTCGACGAAATCCGAGACGCCTACGAGGGCGGGCTCGAGCGGGCGCTGACTGACAAGCCGGTTTGACGCCCGGCGCACATCCGTTCTAAAATCGGCAATGAACACACCGCCACGCATGCTGTCGACAGAAGAGAACATCCTGTAATGACCCAAAGTGGACAAACCGCTATCCTCTTTCCATTGCCCCATCTAGTCTGAAGGAGATCGTCATGAGAGTCGTTTTCCTCGAAGAGGTAGAAGGCACGGCCCGCACCGGCGACGTCAAGAACGTCGCCGACGGCTTCGCCCGCAACTACCTCCTGCCCCGCAAGCTGGCCGCGCCGGCGACCGACCACTACATCAACATCGCGCAGGCTAAGGCCGGCAAGGAGGAGCGCCGTCAGGAGAAGGTCGATGAGGAAGCCCGCGATCGCGTGCTCCCGAAAGTCGACGGCAAGGCAGTGGAGATCGAAGTCCGCGTCGGCGAGCAAGGAAAGCTCTTCGGCTCCGTCACGGCCCGGGACATCGCCGAGGCGCTCCAAGCCGTCACCCGCGTGGAACTCGAGCACCGGCAGGTCGATCTGAAGGAGCCAATCCGAGAGCTGGGCGGACACGAAGTCACGATCAGGGTCACCCGCAATGTCCTCGCGACTGTGACCGTTAATGTCGTGCCCGTGGGCGGCCTTCCGACAGAGGAGGCACCCGAAGAAGGTTCGGTCGAAGTCGCGAGCGCGTCCGAGGCGGAGGGCGAAGTTTCCCCTTCGTCCGAGGAGATGATCGCGGAAGAGATCGTTGAAGAAGAACCGCCAATCGAGACCGGCGGCAACAACGAAGAGCAGGCTGCTGAAGAAGAAGAAGAGAGCGATAGCTTAGAGAGATAGCCCTCCCACGCAGGCCCGTCCGTTTCGTCGAGTGGCCGGCCCCGCGCGGGAGTTCTGGGGGGAGAAGGGGCGCACATGGTCGTCGAGGCCGGACGAGCGGAGACGCTGCCTCCGCACGACATAGACGCGGAAGAGGCGGTGATCGCCTCGCTCCTCGTCGACTCAGAGGCCATCTACAAAGTCGCACCCAGGCTCAAGAGCGAAGACTTCTTCCGCGAGAAGAACGCGTGGGTATACGATGCCTGCCGCGCCCTTTGGGACCGCAGCGAGTCGTTAAACCAGATCACCGTCGCCCACGAACTGGCACGCCGCAACCGGCTCGAAGATGTCGGCGGGGCCGCCTACCTGAGCCGCCTCGTCACGGACCTGCCCACCTCCGTGGGCGTTGAATCGTACGCGAAGGATGTCGTCGAGTGCGCCCTCCGCCGTCGCCTGATCTCCACCTGCGGCGCGATCGCCGCCGATGCTTACCAGAGCCCCGACCTCGTCGACAAGATCCTGGCCCGCGCCGAAACGATGATGGCTGCCGTCCGCCAGGCCGACTCGGTACAAGACTTCGTTCACATCCGCGAACTCCTGACCGGCTACCTTGAGTCCGCCGAGGCGGGGGTAGGCGCGGTCGCCAGCGCAGTGCGCGCGATCACCACCGGGTTTATGGATCTCGACACCCTTCTTACCACGGGACTCAAAAGGGGCGATCTAGTTGTCGTAGCGGCCCGGCCGAGCCTCGGAAAGACCTCGCTGGTCCTCAATTTCGCGAAGTCCGCCTCTGAACGTCAGTCCGCCACCGTCGCGTTCTTCTCCATCGAAATGGCAGCCGAGCAGCTCGTGCAGCGGATGCTGGCCATGGAATCGGGCGTCGATTCCGCGCGCCTCGCTTTCGGTCAGCACTCCGAACGGGATGAGCGACGAATAACGCAGGCCCTCGGCGTGCTCTCCGATTTTCCAATCTATTTCGATGATTCCGCCATGCTTACGGTCGCAGAGATGCGCGCCAAGGCCCGGCGTTTGCAGCTTGAGCGTGGGCTCGATCTTGTAGTCATTGACTATCTCCAGCTGATGCAGTCCGGCGCTCGGAACGAGAACCGCGTCCAGGAGGTGAGCTATGTCTCCCGATCGCTCAAGCAGCTGGCCCGCGACCTCGATGTCCCGGTCGTGGCCTGCTCCCAGCTCTCACGCGCCGCGGAGTCGCGTCACAACAACGTCCCTCAACTCAGCGACCTGCGCGAATCGGGCAGCATCGAGCAGGACGCCGACGTCGTGATGTTCATATACCGAGAAGACAAGTACGTCTCGCGCGAGGACTGGCAACGCCAGCATCCGGACCGCCCGACAGACGGCTACCCCGCCGGCATCACCCAGATCGTTCTCGCCAAACACCGCAACGGCCCCACCGGCACCATCCACCTCCGCTTCCGTGAGAAGATAGCGCGTTTCGAAGACCTCCTCGTCCGCCAGCCGGAGGAATGGGAAGAGGAACCACCCCCCGAGTTCGAGCCGGAACCGTGAAATTGCGCCCGTGTCATCCTGAGCGCCGACTACACCCTTGTCTGAATATCCCATCTCCGCGAAGGGATCTGTCGGGGTGGGCGGGTGTGAACGGCGCTCCTTGTCAGAACTTCCTAGGCACGCGTGCTCAATGACGGATCAATACGCTCGAGAACCGACTTCAGGCTTCCCCAACTCCGGCCAGGCCGCCGCTATTCCAAATCAATTCTTCTCCAGCATCCTCCCCCAGATTGAGGTCCCGGAAGAGCTAATTGTCAGCTTCTACTGCTTCTTCGCCCAGCACCTCAAACGCCGCTCGCCTCGGTTTCTTACGAAGCGCGAGCTAGCCGCGGACGCGACCCTCGCTCGCTCCCTCGCACACCTCGCGCCCGGCGACGATGCGCTCGAGCGCGGCCTCGACCTCGCCGTCTGGCGAGGCACGCTCCTCCGCGCTCGCACACAATCCGGAGGGCGTGAGGACGAGCTTTATGTTGTGAACACGCCTGCCAACCGAAAGTCACTGGAGCAGCTGACCACGCGCGACCTTCGGCTCGACGAGCCGCTCCCGCCCGCCTCGAACACTAACAACTCGGGCATCTTCGCGTTGTACGAACAGAACATCAGGCCGGTCACGCCGCTAATCGCGGAGGAGCTGAAGGAGGCGGAAGGGCGGTACCCCGAGAACTGGATCCGCGATGCTTTCCGCGAGGCGGTCAGCCTCAACAAAGCGAACTGGCGTTATATCGAGAGCATCCTGCGCAGGTGGGAAGCCGAGGGCAGGCAAGATGAGAAGTCTGGAAGAGATCCTCAAGTCGAGTGGCTTGAACACCGCTACCACGAAGGCAAACGGCGGCTCGCCGCCCGACGCGATCCCTGAGCCCGCGCTCGACGAAGGCGAACAATTGTGCCCTCGCTGCGGCGGCGCCGGCTTCGTCCGCAAGGCGGTCCGCCTGGGCCATCCCGACTTTGGCAAGGCATTCGCCTGCGAGTGCATCGCCAACGAGCGAGAGGACCAGCGGCTTGCCCGCCTCCAGCGCTACAGCAACCTGGGCCCGCTCGCCCGGCTGACCTTCGCTGACCTCAGCCCTCTCGGCCGCAGTCCAAACCCTTCACACCAGGAGCACTTCTCGCGCGCAGTCCAGGCCTCCCGGCGCTTCGCCGAACAGCCCCAAGGCTGGCTTGTCCTCACCGGCCCCAGCGGCTGCGGCAAGACACACCTCGCCTCCGCCATCGGCGGCCGCTGCATCGAATCCGGCGTGCCCGCGCTCTTCATGGTCGTGCCCGACCTCCTCGATCACCTTCGCTCCGCCTACCAGCCCGGCAGCGACGTCGGCTACGACGAGTTGTTCGAACTCGTCCGCACGGCCCCCGTGCTCATTCTTGACGACCTAGGGGTGCAAAGCTCGACTCCCTGGGCGCAAGAGAAGCTCTTCCAGCTCATCAACCACCGCTACAACGCGCAGCTGCCCACCGTCTTCACGACTAATCTCGACCCCGCAGAGTTCGATCCTCGATTGCAGAGCCGGCTGAGCGACGGGACGATCTCGACGATTCACTACCTCGAATCGGGCACGCGGCTGGCGATCGGAGACCTCGACGTTCTCGAACTGCCTCACCTGCGCGCCATGACCTTCAAGAGCTTCGACCCCCGCATCGTACAGGTTGACCACCGTGAAGAGCAGGCGGACATCACCAACGCCTACCGCCAGGCGATGAAATACGCTGAGGACCCAAAGGAGTGGCTGCTGATCGCCGGCGTCACCGGCCGCGGCAAGACCCGTCTCGCGGCCGCTATCGGCAACTACTGCCGCGATATCGGGATCGCCGTGATGATGGTCGTCGCCCCGGACTTGCTCGACTGGCTGAGGGTGGGCTTCAGCCCGCACAACCCGCGGTCATTCGACGAGCTGTTCGAGCGGGTCAAGAACGTCCACCTGCTCATCCTCGACGACCTTGGCTCCCAGAGCAGCACCCCATGGGCGGATGAGAAGCTCTTCCAGCTTCTCAATTACCGCTACAACGCCTCCCTTCCGACCGTTGTAACCACGAACGCCAACGCAGCGAGCATGGAGGCCCGCGTCCGCACCCGTCTCACTGATCCCCAGATCAGCTCGATGCTCCTCATGGGCGGCTTCGACTTCTGGGGCAAGGCGGATCCCGCGACGACATCGTTCGCACGCTCCCGCGGCCGCCCGCCTCGGCGTGGGTAGAGACGCCCCGAAGGCGCGTCTCGGCTGGCGTTACCCGCCGCCTCTCGCCTCCGTCCAGTCCCGCAAAGCCCATCGCGTCGTGTCGTACGCTAGGTCGTCCCACGGAATATCCTCGGCCTCGAACCAGCGGGCCTCAAGTGCCTCCCGCCCCGGCGTCGCCTTCTCGTCCATGGTCTCCCCTCGAAACACGATGGACACGATCCCCGGCCCGTGCGGGCCCGGTCGTGAGTAGACGCCGACGAGTCCCCGGATCTCCACCTTGACTCCGATCTCCTCCTCGGCCTCGCGCACAGCGCACTCCTCGACCGACTCGTCGATCTCCATGTAGCCGCCGGGGTAAGTCCAGAAGCCGTATCGCGGCTCGATGCCCCGTCGCATCAGCAGGATTTGGCGCTGCCGTTCCGGTATCACCCCGACGATCAACTTCGGGTTGACGTACAGGATGTGCCCGCGGTCGCAGACCAGGCGTGGCCGGTCCTCCGTCGGGAGGAGGCGGACGATCAGCGGCGCGCCGCAGCGCGGACAATACTGGAGATCGTCCGCCACCGTGACGACCTCATCCGACACTTAGGAAGCGAGAACTTTGATACGGTGTTGCTTAAGGAGCCGAGACATAGTCTGCCGATCAGGCAAGCTCTGAAGATTGATGCCGGTGCTCACGCAGAGCAACTCAATGCCTATTGGCGAACCGTCAGCCGAATAGTCGATTCGTCGCTCTGGGTCCAGGTCCTTCTCGAACTCGTATTTCTGCCTGCTTAGCTGAATGTAGACGGCATCGGCCTCTGCGTCATGTCGAAGCTTCATAACCTACGCGCGCCCCAGCCCCTTCTTGATGTCCGACTCGTGCTCCTTGAAGTGCTCCGGTATGCTCCGGAAGGTCGACTCGACGGTGATGTCCTGGTTAAAGACCCGCGCGCCCTTCTGCCACTCGTCCTCCTGCACTCCCTCGAGCGCGGCCGACACCTTCGCGTGCGACTCGTCGTACTTCTCGCTGACGGACTGCGGAGTCGCCCCACGCGAGCCGACGCGCGTTATCCAGGTATTCGCGAAATCGGAGATCCAGTTCGGCGGATTCGTCCCCTTCCCCTTGCGGCACGACTCCACGCCGTTCAGCGTGTAGCCGTTCGCCCACGCCATATGCCACATCAGCTGCCGCACGTTCCACGATGGGTTCCCGCTCTTCTGCTTCCAGTCCTCGTCCGACAGCGAGTTGAGCAGCTCGCGGTACTGCGCTCGCGTCGCTTCCAGCTCAGCGCGAATCGCTTCTTTGGTGGCGGATGCGGGCGATGCGGTGGAGTCGGTAGGTGCTGTGGGATCTGTGGGTGCGGCGGGTTCTGTATCAGTCATGGGACTTCCTCCTCGGTGCGTGTTGGCGCTAGTTTACACCTACCCGCTCCGGTTGACCGCCTCGCCCTCGATCCACTCCTCGCCGCCCTCCCATACCTCCTTCTTCCAGACGGGGACGACCTCCTTGAAGCGGTCGACAAGCGAGTGGCAGGCGTCGAACGCCTCCTTCCGGTGCGGCGCCGATACCGCGATCAGCAGCGACGTCTCCCCGATTTCCAGCTTCCCCGTCCTGTGCTGCATCGCCACGTCCGTGATCGCCCACCGCCGCATCGCCTCCTCCGCGATCTCCCGCATCACCCGCTCCGCCATCTCCGGATACGCATCGTATTCCAGGTACAGCACGCGCCGGCCCAGGTTTTCGTTTCGCACCACGCCGCTGAACAGCGCTACCGCCCCGCTCTCGTCCTTGCGCACGTGGTCGATCAGCCGCTGGGCATCGAGCGCCGCGCTCGTTATCTCAAACAGCATCCGAGCCCCCGCTCACCGGCGGAATCAGCGCAACCTCATCCCCTTCACCCACCGAGTGCCCCGGCTCCGCGTACTCACCGTTCACCGCGTACCGAATGCTGCCATTGAGCCCGCTGAGCGCTGGATACTGCCGGCAGAGCAGGTGGTACACTTCGCCGGCCGTTAGGCCCTCACCCACGTCGACCTCCGCCTCGCGTGTGCCAGCAAGTTCGCTCAGCCGCGCGAACAACCGCACCTTCGCCTTCATGGCCCATTCAGTCTACGGCAGCCTCTATAGGTCGACAAGGCGAGACGCCATCCGTAGAGACGCCCCAACTGACATCACCCTCAGCAAAAATGGCCATCATCCGAATACGGCTGGACGTCTCATGCGATTCGCCCGCAGACGGGGCGTCTCCAGCGCACCCCCACGCCACCAACGTCCTGCTCTCTGCTAATATCTTCCCCATCCGCCCCGAAGGAGCCCCGAATGCAATTCCCCGAGAAAGGCACCTCACGCGAAGAACTTACCTCCCGCCTCAACGACGCCGTTTCTCGCGACGCCGACTGGCGCGGCGGCAAGATCTTCTCGCTCGTCTACTTCGCGGGTGACGACGTGGCGGATGTGTTGAAGGAGGCCTATACCACCGCCTTCTACAGCAACGGCCTTGGCCCCGGCGCCTTCAAGAGCCTCAAGAAGTTCGAGTCCGAAGTCATCTCCATGACAGCCGATCTCCTCAATCACCAAGACGCCGCCGGCAATATGACGTCCGGAGGCACCGAGAGCATCCTCATGGCCGTCAAGACAGCCCGCGACTGGGCCCGCGCGGAGAAGGGGATTGCCCATCCTCAGATAGTCGTGCCGGTCACCGCCCACCCCGCGTTCGATAAGGCTGCCCATTACCTCGATGTCGATATCGTTCATACGCCGCTAAGAGACGACTTTCGGGCCGATGTCGACACGATGCGGCGGGCGATCACCGAAAACACGGTGCTCCTCGCCGGCTCGGCGCCCTGCTACCCCTTCGGCGTAATCGACCCGATCGAAGAGATCGCCGCTCTCGCCGCTGAACGGGGCATCCTCTGCCACGTCGACGCCTGCCTCGGCGCCTACCTTCTGCCATTCACCGAGCGACTCGGTTACGCCGCTCCGCCCTGGGACTTCCGCGTGTCCGGCGTCACCTCCATCTCCGCCGACCTCCACAAGTACGGGTACTCGGCCCGGGGCGCGTCAGTCGTCCTCTACCGGGACCGCGATCTACGCCGGCACCAGTTCTTCGCCGTCAGCGACTGGCCCGGCGGCCTCTACGGCTCGCCGACGCTCGCAGGTAGCCGTCCCGGAGGGGCGATCGCGGCGGCCTGGGCCGTCCTGAATTTCCTCGGCGCCGAAGGTTACACGCGCCTCGCGCGCGTAATTATGGATGCGACTGCTGCCTTGATTGAAGGGATCAACGGCATCCCTCAACTCCAAGTCCTCGGTGATCCCGATATTAGCGTCTTCGCCTTTGCCTCCAATTCCCTGGACATCTACGCCGTGGCCGATGCTCTAGACGAGGTCGGCTGGCACCCCGACCGGCAGCAACTCCCTCCGAGCCTTCATTGCATGGTCACTCCGGTCCACGAGAACGTCGTCGGGCCTTTCTTGTCGGAGCTGAGGCGCGCCGTCGAACACGTTGCCACCCATGGCGTCGCTTCATCCGGGCGGGCGGCGACTTACGGCATGCTGGACAAAATGCCCGACCGCGCCGCCGTCCGCAACGTCGTGCTCGACTCCATCGACCGCCTGACGCAGGTCAAACAGGACTCCCCCGCTCGTGAGTGAGTTGCGCCTGGTTGGCGCGCACCGGCCCCCCGCTGCGCGGCTTCTCGGCCGGACACTTGACCTGGTCTTCCCGCCTCGTTGCGTCTCCTGCGAAAGCTTCGGCGCCTTCATTTGCGAGAGCTGCCTCGCCAGAGTCACCAGGGCCGATCCTCCGCGCTGCCCGGTTTGCTGGATGCCCATTCGAGAGCCCGCCGGCGAGCCACCGCCGGGGCGCGCCTGCGGACGTTGCGGCGCAAGTCGCTCGAGCTTCACGGCCGTACGCTCAGTCTTCGTTTACGAGGCCGCCGCGCGCGATGCCGTCCACGCCCTCAAGTTCCGCGGCCTCTCGGCCATCGCTCCGCCGATGGCCGTCCTTATGGCTGAGCAGTTAGTCGACTGGAGCCCGCCCGTCGACTCCATCGTCCCCGTACCCCTCGCCGGAAGCCGTCGACGCCAGCGCGGCTACAACCAGTCGGAGCTACTGGCGAAGGAGCTCTCGCGTCTGACGGCCGTGCCGTTGGCGCCGCGAGCCCTAATCCGGCCACGCAGTGCGTCGCCGCAATACCGGCTGAGCGATCGCGACGAGCGCCGCCGCAACGTCAGCGGCGTCTTCAAGTCGGGAAAGCGCGTCCCGCAGGGCGGCGTTCTCCTTGTCGACGACGTGATCACGACCGGCGCCACCCTGGACGCTTGCGCGCGCGTCCTTGTCGTCGCAGGCGCCACGCGGGTCTTTGCGCTGACCTTCGCACGCGAAGATTGAGGCGACCGCCATCGCGGCTGCAACTCTAACATTTCGACTGTTGAAGGCCCAAAAAAGGGGGCTTACAATTGTATCGCTCGGGCGCAGTGATCGAGAGCAAGAGGGCATGGACATAATCTTTCGCGGGCAGCATCTCACTATCAGCGATCAGTTCCGCGAGTACGCCTCAGACCACCTGAACAAACTCACCCGCTATCTCCCGATTGCCGACCATGCGATCGTCGATGTGCGGCGCGAGGCGAAGAGTAGCGAAGGCCGCTTCGTAGTCCAGGTTACCGTTAGCGCCAACGGCACCTATCTCCGGGCGGAAGAGCGCAGCTTCGAAATGCAGACCGCCATCGACATGGCCACGGAAGCATTGTCGCGGCAGGTCAAGCGCTTCAAAGAGACGAAGTTGCTCCGCAGCGAACGGCGCGTCGCTAAGGACGAACGCCTCCCGATCGAAGAGGAAGCTGAAATTCGCCCACCCATGCCGCCCGATGCTGAGCTCGTAATGGGTCGTGTCGTACGCATTAAGCGCTTTCCGATGAAGCCGATGACGGAGGCCGAGGCGATTCGACAGATGGAGTTGCTGGGGCACAACTTCTTCCTCTTCCAGGACGCCGACAAAGACACGCTGGCCCTCCTCTATCGACGGCAGGACAGCGGCTACGCCATGATTTTGCCTGAACCGGAATGATAATTACCGTTACGCTTAACCCTGCCATCGACCACACGCTGGTCCTGCCCAAATTCGTCGCGGGCGACACGATTCGCGTGAAGTCCGTCCGCTCCGATCCCGGCGGTAAGGGGATCAACGTCTCGCGCGTAATCCACGAGCTCGGCGGTGAAAGCTTGGCGATGGGCTTCGCCCCCGGCGGCCTCGGGCGCTACATCGAGCAGACGCTCAACTCGCAGGGTATCCCCTGTGACTTCCTCCACACCAAAGGCGAAGTGCGCACAAACATCACCATCCTCGATGAATCGCGTCATATGAACACGATTCTCAGTGACCCGGGCCCCGAGACAGACCCCAAGTACCTGGACGAGCTAAAGACCCGTTTGCGTAAACGGCTTCACCCCGGCGACTGGCTCGTCATCGCGGGCAGCATTCCGCCGCCGCTCGACGCCACCATTTACACGGATCTCATCGAGCTCGCTGCTGAAATGGGTGCTCATACGGTCCTCGACGCCGACGGCGCTGCGCTGGCAGCCGGTGCAGCGGCCCATCCGGACATGTTGAAGGGCAATCGACGCGAGCTCGAGCGGCTTCTTGGTCGCCACCTCGACGATGAAGAATCCACGCTTAACGGCGCCCGCCAGGTGCACGATTCCGGCGTGAACCAGGTCGTTGTTACGCGCGGCCGAGAGGGCGCGCTTGCCGTCGCCGACAGCCAGTTCCTGCGCGGCGTCGCCCCCCGCGTGCGCGCCGTCAGCGCCGTAGGGTCCGGGGACGCCTTCCTCGCGGGCGTCGTTCTCACCCTTAGCAAAGGCGGGGACATGAAAGAGGCACTTCGGTTGGGGATTGCTTCTGGCACCGCCTCGGTCCTCTTCCCGGGCACCGAGCTCTGCCGACGCCGCGAAGTCGACATTCTGATGCCCCGCGTTCGCGTTCAGCCGATCGAACACCCCGTCGCCTGCTAAGCGGCCATCCCTTGGCCCAAAAGCCTGCCCTGGTCGTCTTCCTCGGAGACCTCGGCACCACACCGGTCGAGCACATGGTCGGCGCCGCCCGCCGCGCGGCCACGCTCGATTCCATCGAGGCCGCCCTCTCGAGCGCCGCCTTCGAGCGCGCCATCATCGCCAGCGACCAGGCCTACCAGCCCGGCTTGCCAGGCCTCGAAGTCGATCTCGACGACGTCCCCTTTCACTTCGGCCGCCGCCTCGCCAGCGTAATCCGCCGGTATAACTTGGCATCCGCAGTCTACCTCGGCGGCGGAAGCATGCCGCTTTTAGACAGCCATGGCCTCAAGTGGATCGCGCGCGCTCTTGGAACCGGCCGCGCGCTCACCAACAATCGCTTCTCGTCCGATCTCGTCGCCTTTCCGGTCCGCGAGGGCGTTAGCGAAGCGATTGAGAGCGTTGATCGAGATAACACCCTCGCCCGGGCGCTTGAGGAGAAGGCGGGTCTTACTGTCGCGGAGCTTCCGCGCACGCTCGAGACGCAGATGGACATCGACTCACCCTCCGACCTCGCCGTCCTCGCCCTCACCGGCGAGGGCGGCCCGCGCCTCCGCGACTACCTTCGCATCACCCGTTCGTCCCGAGTGTCCCCGCCCGAGGCGGGGACGTATCGAGGGACCGTCGCACTCGACCTCGACCTCTCCCGCTACCAGTGCGTCCTTCCCCTACTCACCAACCGCGAGGCGCAAATCGTCGTCGCCGGCCGCGTGGGCAGCCACTCCTGGCACTACCTCGAACGCGAGACCGCCTGCCGCGTCCGCCTGTTCGTCGAAGAACGCGGCCTCGAAGCGGAGGGCCGAGCGCAGGACCGAACAGCCCGCTCGCTCCTCGGCTTCTTCATTGAAGCCGCCGGCCTCGCGCGCTTCTTCGAGGTCCTCCCGTCGCTCGGCGACGCCGCCTTCATCGACACCCGCGTCCTCCTCGCCCACTTCCGCATCGATGCGACCCGCGAAGACCGCTTCCTCTCAGACCTCGGCGACTGGCCCGAAATCCAAAACCCCTTCCTCCGCGACTTCACCCGGCTCGCCACCGAAGCCGCCATCCCCGTCCTCCTCGGCGGCCACTCCCTCGTGTCCGGCGGCCTCATGGCCCTCAACGAACACGCCTGGCGCGAACGCGAGAATTCCCTGCCGCCGGAGGCGGCGCCTCCCGTTCGTCCCGAGTAGCCCGCCCGTTGCGGGCGTATCGAGGGACAGGAGCTGCATCGTTGCCTCTCGTCGCGCCCTCGATACGCCATTTCCCCGTCGGGAATGGCTACTCGGGCCGAACGGCCTGCTCCTTGCCTGCGGCTCCCTAGCTTCTAACTCCTGACTCCTTTCCCCTGTGCTAAACTTATCCCGTCGCAACTGGCGCCAAGAGGTGGAATCGACCACCGGGAAGCGACACGACAACCGCCGCGCGCCTGGGCACTCCACTGTTCACTACTCACTGTTCACTAAAGGAGGCCCATGAAAGCGCAGACACCAACAGCCACCGCCTCACCCGAGACCATCGCCTTCCGCGCCGCTCTCGACGTCGTCGGCGCCGCTCTCCCGGAAGTCGCCGCGAGCATCCGCCAGGAGCTCGCCGACCAGCGCTCGCACCTCAAGCTCATCGCCAGCGAGAACTTCGCATCGCCCGCCGTCCTCCTCGCGATGGGCAACTGGCTCAGCGA
>Ga0137365_10003124_pt1 | contig 13161 bp, 9 predicted proteins | sample SagtaG_9_FD_104799 | JGI IMG/M metagenome (GOLD analysis project Ga0137365, IMG submission 104799) | Vadose zone soil microbial communities from Sagehorn Ranch, Mendocino, California, USA - Sage1_L_40_16 metaG | ecosystem: Environmental > Terrestrial > Soil > Vadose zone | place: USA: California...
CTCCCGAAGTTCCTCTCTCATCATTTTTTCTATGCTGCCTTTAAGATTGGGTTCAAGTTTTTCAAGCGGAGATTCAATATATTCGAAATTGTCCAAATATGCAGTAGTTGCATACTTCTCAGCAGTAGTATAGTCAGAATCCTCCGTTATAGATCCAATGGTTTTTGACAACAAATATTTTATATTCTCAAAATATATTCTTAAAGTATTATCGGATTGAAGATTAGATTCATTTCCACCTTCAACAATATTTGTTTGAATAGCTGTTATAAGTTGTGAAATGCTTTGTGGATCAGATTTCTGAGATAAAGAATTTTTCAAATCACCAAAAAAAGACTCAAGTTCTAGTTGTTTGGAATTACTAAATATTTTGGATATATTATTATATATTTTTTGTGAAATATTTACCATCCCTATCGCATTTTCATAATCAAGTTGGTTAAACGGATTCTTACTATTACCAATATTAGATAGCTGATAGAATTTAGAAGTGTCGTTTAATAGTATCGTGATTGTTGATGCCATGATTGAATTGTAATTTGAAATATTTGGATTAAGTATATCTGAATTAATGTTGTTCAAAATTGTTACTATTTGAGTAACCTTACTTTCAATTTGTGATGATTGAATATTAGATTTTATCATTATTGGTAAATCAATTAAAAGTGATTCCAATCTTTCAGTTGATTTTTGATCTATTTCTCCAAACTTGTCTTTTATTGAAGGAAGGATTATAGAGTGTGAGATATATGCGTGATCAAATGCTCCTGACACATCCCCCTTTAAAAGACTTGCCTGAACCAAATTCATTTGTGCCAAAATCCTATGTACATTAACTGTTGCTAAGATTGAGTCATCATAGCTAATCTCAATATTCTGCGCGCCATACGTTGAATTAAATACGATACTAGAAATAAGGAAAAGTATGCATAAAATTAATGGAAATTTTTTCCTGTTTTGGCTTCCATCGAAAGTTTTCATTCATTATTTCAACCTCATATTAACGAATTTGCATGAATATTGTTTTTCAGTGCCATTAAACTATTAGGCTTACCTAAGTAAATTAATGCAATATAAATCTTGATAATCTCAGAGAAGAATCAAAATAATTGCTAAATCAAATATTTGGGATATCATATCCTGATACTGGACATAAATTTGAAAAATAGAAAATAAGGTAACGTGGTGGTATTATGAAAGTGAGACTTCAATTAAATGTAAGCAAGTCCTCAAGTCTTTGATTTTTTCGAGACTTTTTTGATAATGTGAGTTAACTCTTTGATTTTTTCGAAAATGAAATTTTTTAACTTGTGAATTAAAGTCTTTATCATATGAACACCTGGAATAGCAAAATGTCTGGCTATTATAACCGGACATTTCAATTCATATAACAAATTTATAAAATGAGGATCACTAAAGAAACTAAATTTTGAAATGGTTGCACCAGCTATAACAATATCTGGTTGAAAATTTGCTAATGATGATAAAATTGTATCTGCAGCGTCGTTACTATAACGCATATCACTATCTGAAAGAGTAATTTCATTGAATTCAATTCCAACTTGCTCAAGATATTCCTTTTGTTTTAGAACATCGGTTATTCTTACAATTTTTTCGTTCTCGTTGTCTTTTTTGGTATTTATATAGAGAACATTAACTTTGAATTGACCTGAATGTTCCAGCCAACTAGTAGCTTTTAGAACAACATCGGAATGATCCCCTCCATCGTATAGTACGACTAAATTTTTCTGACTAAAACGTTCTTTTGACCTTGAATTTTGAACTGATTCAAATGTGAACTCTTCATTTCCTTCTGACAAAATAGCCAGCACATCACATGTCAATATTGTTTGAATTTTCTTGCTGTTTCTGAATGTCTCAAAGTCTGTTATCAGGAGATCTATTTTTTGTTCTTCCACAGTTGCTAATATCGCTTCGCTTGCATCGTGTGATATTCTCACGAGATAGTGATTTAATATATTTTCTTTATCAAGGAGCTTGTCTAACGGTTCGAATGACTTCTTAGCTGTTTCAGCATACCCTGTTCCTGCAGATAGGGGAGTCTGTTTTGGAACTGTAATCACTCTCAAAATATTAATCTCTCCTATATTTTCTTTCGCTATCCTGATTGCATATTTTAATAGTCTATCTGGGTCTTCGGGGGCATATTGAATTAAAATCCTATAATCTTTTCTTTCTAGATCTCCCTCACTAGTAACTATTGGAGCATAATGATCTATTTCTTTCCTAAACGTGTACATTCTGTACACAAAAAAACCAATTAATACCCATACCACGGTTATTGCCCAGCTCAAAGGCTGAGTAATAAGCAAATAAACTGCCAATCCAAGTTTCAGAAATATACCTATTATTGGTATCACTGGAAAGAATGGGGTTTTGAATCCATATTCTAACTTATCACCATAAATCCGACGAATAGTAATTACAGCCATATTAACTTGAGTAAATAATAATAAAAAAATAACACCTGCCGCAATTGCTATCTGTGCGAGAGGAAGTCCGTAGGCCATTACTGCCATTATCATACCAGATAGTAGTATGGCTACATAGGGTGTCTTGTTCCTTCTATGTATTGCACTCAGTTGATACGGCATATTATAGTTTCTTCCCATGGCAAAGGCTACTCTAGCAGATGAAAATGTTGTTGCGTTTAGAGCAGCTAGAGTAGAAATCATACCTCCTCCAAGAACAATAAATGCACCGTAAGGTACTAGCAGCTCTGCGGCCTTCATTATTCCAAGTTCACCGCTGATACCAATATATTTCCACGACGGTATTCCAGCGGGGAATATGGCTCCTATGGATACAAAAGCAATTAAACAGTACAAAACGACTACAGCACCTAAGGATATGAATATCGCCCGTGGAATGTTCCTTCTTGGATTCTTTACTTCCTCTCCTGTCTGAACGATTACTTCATAGCCTTCAAACGCTATAAACGTAAGACCCATTGCTGCCACTACACCACTGATTCCCATTGGCATAAAATTGGAAAAATTCATCTGCCAATTTGGTTGACCATTCATGACCCACAAACCAGCTGCAATTAAGATGAATATTAATCCGAGTTGGATTATAGTAACAACATCGCCCGTCTTACCTGTTTCAGACGTTCCTTTAATATTGAGATAAGCGAAAAACGCAATAGATGCTACCGCTATTAACTTTTCTAATGGTATCATATTCAAGAGCACAACGCCGTGTGAAATATTGGTCATATCTAACAGGCCTATAAGGAATGACGCAAAGCTTACAGCATATAAAGAACCAGCAATTATGTGTGCAAGCCAAGCCATCCAGCCACTTATGAAAGCATTTGGTCTAGGTAACCCTTCTCTTACCCATAGATATCCACCGCCCGCCTCAGGCATAGCAGAACCTAGCTCAGCATATGCCATGGCAGTAAATAGCGTGATTATGGCATTGATAATAAACGCTACAATAACCGCACTGCCTGCAAGACCTATTGCTGTTCCAGTTAGAACAAAAATGGAACCCCCAATCATTGCAGCAACTCCGACCATGAGTATATCTAAGAGTCCCAGAGACCTGACTAGTTGGTTATGCGGCATGGTTGAGTTTGTGCCTGGTTCTTTATCAGGGTCGGACAATTGATATCGATTCGATTTCTATGATAAATTAATGTTTTTAATCTTTCTTGCACCGCACACCCATTTGAAGTATCATGTATTTTCCATTAAAGCGTGCTCTTAGTTGATAGATTTAGGTAAAACTACATTTTTTTGAGCACTTTTACATATTATCTATATTTGAACCTCAGTCCAATCTAAATATATATAAAAAATAAGATAGTAATACCATAATGCATCAAGTTGCACTAATTACAGGCTGTTCGAGTGGCATAGGTTATGAAACTGCGTTAATGCTTGCTAGAAATGGTTATCATACCTTTGCAACTATGCGAGACACAAAGAAATCGAATCCTCTTGAGCCAGTAATAAAAAAAGAAAAACTTTCTTTAAGCATCTTGGAACTTGATGTAAGTGACGATGCGTCAATAGAGAAAGCTATCAACCATATCCAATCAGAAGCAAAGAGAATTGATGTATTGATTAACAATGCCGGTTATGGTTTGATAGGTTTTTTTGAAGACTTGACTTTGGATGAAATAAGAAAGCAATTTGAGACGAATTTTTTTGGAGCTCTCAATGTTACAAAGAAGACAATTCCTATCATGCGATTACAGAAAAGTGGGACAATCATTAACATAAGTTCAGGGGCAGGACAAGTTGGATTTCCTAGTATTTCAGCTTATGCAAGTACCAAATTCGCTATCGAAGGATTTAGTGAATCCTTAATGTATGAGCTTTTTCCCTTTGGAATAAAGGTAATTATAATTGAACCTGGAGTAATTAAAACCGATTTTTTTAGTAATTGTATCGTATCAAAACATTCTATGGAAAAGAGCTCTCCATATTTTCAATCCTTAGATAGGATTCAGAAAAATATGGATTTAATGCAAGAACACGCTACGTCTCCTATTGATGTTGCAAAATTGATATTAGAAGTTCTAAGTTATAAGGAACCTAACCAAAGATATATTCTTGGCAATGATGTTGCCATGATACTAGAAGCGAAAAAAAATCTATCAGATATCGAATTCAAAAAGATGATGATGCAAAATATCATTTGAATTGATATATTATTGTTTCAATCAAAAGTAACATATCTTAAATAGGAAAATGTAAGAAAATTTTGAGCATTGAGAGTGCAATATATAAAATATATTTCAAATTCCTGATTTGCAGACATTTGTATATTTCATATTTTTATAGTATTGTTAATAATATAGAATGTGTCAAATTCGATTGAATTAATTGTCAGAAGAATCAAAAATGGTTCTGTAATAGATCATATTGAATCAGGTAAAGCATTTTTAGTCTTGAGAGCGTTGAATATAACAGGAAGGGAAGGTAATGTTATAACTGTTGCTTTGAATGTTCCGAGCAATAAATATGAAAAGAAGGATATTATTAAAGTAGAAAACAGATATTTAGAACCTGATGAAACAAATAAACTATCACTAATAGCTCCTCATGCTACAATAAACATCATCAAAGAATACAAGTTAGCTGAAAAGAGAAAGATACAACTGCCAGATTTTATTACTGGAGTTTTCAAGTGTCCTAATTTAAAATGTGTGACCATTGGCGAGAACATAAAGTCTGTAATTGAAATATTAGATAAGGAAAAAATTGTTCTAAAATGCAAGTATTGTGGAAGGATTTTGAGTATTGATGAATTAATTTTTTAATGTAGGTTTTGTTAGTTAGGTCCAATATGATTTTCTACAACTAGTACAATATTCTTCCTTGTTTGTTCTTGACACTGCAAAATGAAATCCGATGAGCGGTGAAAAAACCAAGGTGGTGATTAGGACAAGATAATATTCTGAATTATAGAGTAGATATAGTGCAATACCTATACAAGTCATTATCTCTATCCAAGTACAGGTGCATAATTGAAGGCCAATTTCCTTTAGTTGCATTGACTACTATATTAGATTAAAACTATTTTTCTTTTTATCCAAATTGATTCCAAATTTGACATTAAATATGATGAAAAAAGAAGGTACGCAATCATAAAGTTCAATTTAATAATTAAATACTCTCATATAACATATTCACATTTTTGTAAAATTGATTGTGAATGATTTTTATATAATAAAAAAATAATATCGTTCAAGTTGAATCCAAATTCTGAAAACAGGGATTTGAAAATTTCTACAATAAGAATTTTTTTAAATAGTTCATTACTTGCGCTTATTATAGCAGTCCCAGCTATCATCAGTACTGTTGTATTTCATTACATAATTAAAACAAATTTAATTATAACGATACCTGTTGGAATCATAACTCTTTTCGTTGCAATGGGTTTTGGATATAAAATCTCAAAAAAGTTATCAATCCAATGATACGTGCTAATACCTTGAAAAATGGCAGAGCCAGCTACAATTGAGAATTAATTTGCAAAGTTGGTATTTGGCATACTAAATTTGTTTTTCAATACAGGCTAATAAATTACTATCATAAACACATCTAACCTGGATAGTCTCGCAAGTCACATTAGTATCCAATCAATTTATCAGCGGTCTAATTTCGAATTTCGAATAAATATAGTTTAATTATAATGCCAGATACTTTTCAATTATGCTTTTTATGATTTTTTAATTTATTCAATTCTGATAAAATTCATGTTGTAACTATTATCTAGTTAAATCCTACAAGTTATGCGAATGTTTTTCGGAATTTTTAAGGTGTCAATACATATATCTGGTTTCAAAAAACAGCGTTTTGTTAATTGTCAAGAACAAGTATAAAATTTGAATTTCCATGTCAGAAATCAGAAAATGTTACGTCTGATCTCATGATAAAGTTGATTAGTACGAGTGTAATCCTTGCATTGGTATTTACTGTTCCTGCTTTGGGAATATTTTTGGGAATATATTCGTACACAGAGAACGTAATAATGGGTGCAATCATTGGATTTGCCATTCATTTTATTACTCTTGGATTTTCCTATCCAATATCGCAATCTATCTCATCATTTTTGGATAATTAACTTGCACAAATATTAAATTCAATATAGCATTTGCTATATAACAAAACCCCAAGAACAAGTGCATCGAATTTCTAAGATATACGGTGAGTATGTTAACAAGTATATGAATTTTAGAAATCTAGAACATTCACAGTATACTTAACAGAACTTTCAAAATAATATTATGTAAATCCAGTTGGGAGATTGGGTAATTATATAAATAGTATTAATTATAATCTCCCCCATAAGAGAGTGATTTGGGAATGAGCAGGATAAGTATTATTGGTTCTGGTGTTGTAGGGAGTGCAACTGGAAAAGGCTTTCACGAATTAGGGCATAAAGTTATTTTTTATGACATTTCAAAAGAAAAACGTGAAGCTTTAAAGAATGATGGATATAATGTAGCAAATAATTTAAGTGAAGCACTGTCGCAGACTGACATCTCGTTTGTTTGCGTGAATACTCCTACCCATAATTCTGAACAAGATTTATCTCAGATATTTTCCGTACTACAACACATAACCGAGTATCTCAATACAGCCGAAAAACAACATCTGTTAGTCTTCCGCAGCACGATTTTGCCTGGAACAATGCGTAATGAAATTGTCAATTATCTTGAAAAAAATTGTAAAACAAAGAGAGGGATTGACTATGATGTTGTATACAATCCAGAATTCCTAAGGCAAAATTCATCATTGGATGATTTCTTCAAACCAGATAGGGTAATAATAGGTGAAGATCATGCTCAGTTATCCAAAATTTTAATCGAGATATACGAACCATTGACAAAAAATATAATCGTTACATCATTTGAGGCTGCAGAACTAATTAAATATGCATCAAATTGCTTTTTGTCATTAAAGATTTCATTTTTTAACGAAATAGGATTGATATGTCAACATCTTGGAATAGATCATAAGGTCGTAAGCTTGGGGGTATCTTTGGATAAAAGAATCGGCAAGTATGGCACCGAATTTGGCAGACCATTTGATGGAATGTGCTTACCTAAAGATACTCAAGCGTTAGCGTCATTTATAAAACAAAACAGAATTGAACCTGACTTATTAGAAATAGCGTTAAATATAAACAAGAAAATAGAAGATTTAACCAGTGAAAGTCAATTAGTTTCAGATTCAACAGAAACTCATTCTTAAGAAACTCCCACCTTCAATGATTCATTTGGGGAGAACGATTGCATGACAACATATGATATTTTTGACAGGAACATAAACCAAGAAACTAGAAATAAATGATGAGAATTAAATGTTATTTGATTTAAACTATAAACTAGTTTAGAATTTCTAAATTGAGCATTTATAATACAGCATTCATTGTCCGTTGTTGAAGATTGGGTGGGGAATATAGGTTGAACTCATAGGGATTAGTGCCCTTCATGTAGTAGGCTCTACTAGATGGTATCTAGCTTTTAGTTTCTATTGAATAAGAAATGATATTATTTAAAATATGAATCTGACAACGAACGACTTTCGCATGGGGATCTGTAGGATTTTGAACCTTGCCAGTAAGTGGGGTCAGCTAATATTGGAGTAGGACAAAATGAGCACAGGTGATTGAGCACATATTTGTCTCTGCAAGGGGATTCAGGTATGTGATTCTAAGTCTAGATTTTTCCATATTCAGACGGTTTAATCCGATTATGCGTAATAATGCTGAACGAATTTTGCGGTCGTAATTGTCTTGATGTAATATGCACACTATACTTTAATAAGCATGAATTATTATTGTTAGACTAGGGAAACATTTATTAGCATTTCTAACTAACTTAAAGATGGTTAATAAACTTGACGACATATTCAAGGATAGTCGTACTTATTGGTGTTGCGATATCCATTATGATTTTTGCTATTTCCACAATGTTATATAGCAGAAGTTCTCTTAGCGATCAGAATTCATCTAAGCTGGACACTGTTGGTGGTCATACTCCAGGATATCCTATACTTCAAACAACAGGTGATATTTTAGATCCGACTTCATTCGTCATAAACCCGAAGAATGCTGTTGTAGATCCAATGAAATACCTCAGGGAATTTAATTATGGAAGAATATCAACGTCTTCTAATGGAACAGTGATAAGAGATTTTACATTGATTGCATCGGACCGACAGACTAAAGAAGTTTCTCCAGGCGTCTTCTATAATGTATGGACGTTTAACGGTACAATACCAGGGCCAACTATACGAGCTACCGAAGGCGATATAATCAGAATCACTTTACTAAATAACGGTACTAAATTCCACTCAGTCCACTTTCATGGTATACACCCAGCAGAAATGGATGGAGTCTTTGAAGGAATTGCACCTGGGGGCAAATTCACTTACGAATTTACTGCACAACCGTTTGGAGTATTCCCATACCATTGTCATATGCAGCCTCTCGAGGAACACATAACCCATGGTCTTTATGGGGTATTCATTGTCGATCCCAAACAAGGTAGACCCCAAGCTGACGAGATGGTAATGTTAATGAACGGTTACGATACTGATTTTGATACTGAAAATAACTTCTATACGGTTAACGGAATTCCATTCTATTACATGCATCATCCTATTCAAATTGAAAAAAATAGATTAATTCGAATTTATCTATTAAATATGCTCGAATTTGATCCTCTCAATAACTTCCATTTACACGCCAATATGTTTGATTTCTATAAAACCGGAACGAAATTGATACCAGATGAATATACTGATATCGTTACTATGAACCAGGCAGAACGGGGAATATTGGAATTCAGTTATAAATATCCCGGAATGTATATGTTTCATGCTCACAAGACTGAGTTTGCAGAGAAAGGATGGACAGGGCTATTTCTCGTAAAAGATGGGACAGCTCAGTCTGTTAATGAGGATTTAAACGTCACGTCAAGAAGGAATATCACAAATTACTCTACATCTGACTTTAATAAGACAACTAACCTGGTGTCAACAGGAGGCGTGAAATAATGGAAAGAGAGGAAGGCAATATTCACAATACTTACAGAATATCGAAGCGGACTATACTATTTGGAGTTGTTCCCTTTATCGTTATTGGGGCAATGGTAGTATTGCTATTGAATTCCCCCGAAATCATATTTCAAAGCTCTGTCAAACCACTACCTGAAATTTCTATTGAGAAGGTGGAATTTTTAGATGACAATATAGTAGCCTTTGTAAGAAACACTGGACCTTCAGAGATCACAATTGCACAAGCTGATGTGAATGATAGGATATATCCTGCAGCAATAGAGCCTGGACGAACACTAACTAGACTCGCAGATGCTAAAGTAATAATCCCATTCGTATGGAACCGTGGAGAGCCATATGAAATAGGAATAACTACAGACGATGGAACGCGATTTCATGAAAAGGTTAAGTCTGCAGCTCCGGCGCCGCGTCCAACAGTTGGACAGGCTTCAACATTTGCTCTCATTGGTACATACGTAGGGGTTATTCCTGTAATGATGGGTCTTGTATGGTATCCATTCATTAGAAGATTAAGTTCCAACAAGTACAACTTTTTCCTTAGCCTTACTGCGGGATTATTGGTTTTTCTTGGTATAGATGCTCTACTCGAGAGTAATGAGATAGCAGTGAATGCTCTTGCGCCTGCCTTTAATGCACAGATTCTGATCATAATGGTTGCAATTGTTACTTTAATAACTCTCTTGTATGTTTCACAGAGATTGATTCAGCGTGCCTCAAAGCGTTCCAAACCTGACATTGAATATAAGTCAGGATATTCAAGCCGTTCAGAGCCTGATTTGGATCTAAAGGATATCAGATCTTCTCCTACATCATTCCAACAACAGCAAATGATAAGGCCTATTGCCATATCTATGATGATTTCAATTGGTATCGGATTACATAATTTTGGAGAAGGCCTGGCTATTGGAGCAGCAGTCTTGTTAGGAGAGGTAGCTTTAAGCTCATTTTTGATTTTAGGATTCACATTGCATAATACCACAGAGGGATTAGCCATTGTAGCACCCATGGCTAAGAGTCGAAGAATTCCTCTAGCAAAGTTAATGGTTATGGGTTTGATAGCAGGAGGTCCTACTATTTTGGGGGCATGGATAGGGGGATTTTTGTACTCTCCTATTGCAACTGTAATTTTTCTTTCAATAGGTGCAGGTGCAATATTCCAAGTAGTTTACTCGATTGGCTCTTGGATGTATCACATCAATGGGCGTGGCGGATTGCTGAATAATCATTGGATTATCATAGGCTTTGCATTTGGAATGTTAATAATGTATCTTACAGGACTGTTGGTTTAACGATGATTATTAAATATTTAGTAGGAGTAAAATGGATAATAAAGAGGGGTCATTGTGATAAATAAACTCAGTGAAATGACACGACTAGAGAAGGATAATAGATTAGTGGCTATTCGCGATGCAAATAGTGCAAAGAAAGAGGATCGGACAGATAGAATGGAGGATTATCTAGAAGTGATTTATGAACTAGTACAACAAAAGGGATATGCTACAACCGTAGACATTTCAAGTTATCTTAATGTAAGTTCTCCTAGCGTGACCAAAATGATGCAGAAACTTGATGAAACGGGGTATCTAAAATATGAAAAATATAGAGGCATTAGGCTAACCAATGAAGGAATCCGTATTGCTAGAAATATTCGTAACAGACATGGTCTTTTAGCTGAGTTCTTCAAGATAATTGGGGTAGACGAGGAAACCGCGAATAATGATGCAGAAGGTATAGAGCATCACTTGCATCCTGAAACTATGAAGAAGCTCGAGGAATTCATAAATGAACTGAAAAAAACACAATTAAAAGAATATAAACTTTGAATAAATCAAGAATATCGTTACCATAATCGTATACTATAACAAAATAAAGAAAACAGAAATAAGAATGGTATAAAAGTGAAACAAAATGGGCAGAATACTTTTGAAGATATCACAATGAAATTGGATTTATTTATCATATAAGATCTAATGATTTATTATTAGATATCAAGAAATAATTAGAAATATTCGAAATTTCAGTATGCCTTAATCAAGTTCACTTATCTTTTTGAGAAGATAAAGAAACTGATTCACCATAAGTAAAAATTAAATTCAATTTTCAATATTATTTGTGAATACAAAGAACTTGGTAAACACTTAAATAATCTCATCGAAAAAGAAAAAAATTTTATGAGATGCAATCTGGATTTCGTAAAAGTATAGATAAATTGGTAACTGATTTTGATGGCGGAGAAGTAATTAAGGGATATTGTAAATTTGGTTTTTAACACTCAATTATTCACTGCCCTAGTAAACCAAAGCATGAATCATAAAATATAAAATGTGTTCTCCTGTCCATACACCATCGCTAGTTTTTGACTATCGGTTCGACTAATATGACGTGATTCAAATTAATATAAATCAATTTCAGCTCCTTGTGTGGATGTTTTGCATAGAAAAGCAAGGCTTGAATCTTTCAGGCAAGATTAAAATTGATGCAGGATTATTAATTATTGAGCAAGGATGTGCTTTTATAACCATTGAGCAAAGTAAGTATGCCAGGAAAAATTTTTGGAACTGTCATGTCTCATGGATTAAAAGGAAGAATGCTAACAAAGAATGAACTTCAAATACTATGTGAGTCAAGGGATATGGATGAACTAGTAACAAGAATGAAGAATACTGTTTATCTTGATGCGTTAGCGAAACTTACTAAACCTTATACTGCTGATAAAATAGAAAATGCATTGAAAGAATATTTAGTGAACACACACGCAAAAATGGTTAGTGTTTCTGGCGGAGCCAAAATTATTAGCTCTTATTTCATAAAATATATCATATGGAATTTAAAGATGATTCTGAAGGGTAAAGCTCTCGGAAAATCCTATGATGAATTATTGCCCAAGATAAATCTGAGGGCAGAGGAACTTGTGGGTAGACGGGACCTTGTAGTTAAAGCGCTTGTTTCAAAGAATCTGGATGAAGCGATTTCTACACTTGCCGGAAGCGAATTTGCTGACGATGTTACCAAAGCAGCTGCAATATACAAAGATAAAGGAGATGTGAGGGTTTTTGATGTATATCTTGATCACGTTTTCTATCACGATCTAGGCAGGGCAATGAATACAGAATCACAATCAATGGAGGCAAAAAATATTGTCTCTGTAGATATTGATTCTTATAATGTGCTTGCAATACTTCGAGGAAAGTTTTGGAATCTGTCTCCTGATGACATAAGTCAACTCATTGTAACCAGTACCTCTAAGGTAACAAAAGACACGATTCAAAAAATGATTAATGCTGAAAAAATACCGGAGGCAATCGCAGAATTGTCAACTACAGTTTACAAAGACATAGTTCCCCAAAATCCAACTAATGATATAGATTCCATATTACATATAGAAAAGGGATTTGAAGATATGGGATTAAAGCGGGCTAAGTCAGCTTTTAGAACCATGTTTAGTGTGGGGAATGTACTTGCGGCTCTAAAACTTATCATGGTAGAAGTTAGAAATTTGTCAGCGATAGCATCTGGGATTGAACAGAAAATTCCGAGAGATACAATAGTGTCAAAGTTAATCAATATCAATTAGGATCTTTCGATTCTGTAGCAC
>Ga0137365_10003125_pt1 | contig 13160 bp, 10 predicted proteins | sample SagtaG_9_FD_104799 | JGI IMG/M metagenome (GOLD analysis project Ga0137365, IMG submission 104799) | Vadose zone soil microbial communities from Sagehorn Ranch, Mendocino, California, USA - Sage1_L_40_16 metaG | ecosystem: Environmental > Terrestrial > Soil > Vadose zone | place: USA...
GATGTTGGTCCGCAAGGTGGATGTGTCACCAGGCCCATAAATTATGCCGGGCATGACAATCACGAGAGGGAGTCCTTTTGCAATGAACTCCTTGGCAATATCATGCGCGGCAGCTTTCGTGCGGTCATATTCACTGAGGTGTTTGCCTGTGAAGTGGTATGTTTCAGCCACAACTTGACCGTGTGTATCCGAGTTGATGGCGCAGGTGCTGGTGTACACGCCTTTGGGAATTTTCAGCTCTTGCATTAACTGCAGTACATTGTGTGTACCTTGGATGTTGACCTTTTCACCGTCGCTCTTATCTCGCACACCGATCTTATACCAGGCTGCAACGTGAAATACACCGTCCACACCGGTCATCGCTTCACGCATGGACTCCTTATCTGTTACGTCGCCTTTAAACAATTTCACCCCGATGGATTCCAGGTCTTTTGCTTTTTCGGGACTCCGTACCGAGGCGTGGACTTCATGGCCTGCTTCGCGTAATTTTCTTGCAAGCACACCTCCCAAAAACCCCGTTGCACCAGTAATAAAATATTTCATGCGATGTCTCCTCTTCTGGAAATCTAATTAATACTGATTGTATCCGACCTTGACAGTCTGGGTTGTATCCGGTATTATAGCAAAACAACCGACCGTTCGGTAGGGAGATGTTATGACCAGAGAAAACATTCTTGAGGCTGCGGCGCAGGTCTTTCGCCAGAAGGGATTTCATGGCGCTTCGATGCAGGATATTGCGGAAGCTGTGAATCTCCAAAAGGCAAGTTTGTATCATCACGTTTCATCGAAGCAGGAAATCCTGCTTGCCATCCTTGACCGCGCCCTTGAACTCCTCCTTGAACGCATTTCTGTTATTTCCAATCAGGCTATTCCCGCAGATCAGAAGCTGCAACTGATGGTCCGCGAATATTTGCAGATCCTGGCTGAGAACACAGATCTTTCGGCAGTGTTGCTTTTTGAGCATCGTTCGTTGGAGCGCAAACAACATGCCCGTCATGTGCCGAACCGCGATAGATTTGAAGCTTTATGGCGCCAAGTCCTTGTAGAGGGCGTGGGTGCAAAACTCTTTAAATGTGACAATCCTGCTCTCACTGCGCGTGCGATTCTTGGCATCCTGAATTGGACGATCACTTGGTATCGTCCTAACGGTTCCCTTGAAATCACTGAAATTGCGGATCAGTATTCAAATTTACTCTTGAATGGACTGCTCAAAAATGACCGAAAAAGCAACTTTCTCAAATTTTGAAACTTCCAGTGGAGCGAAAATTCATCGTATTCCAGTTGAAGCCTTTCCCGGCTTTTGGGCGTATGTATATGTCCTTCAAACAAATGAATACTGCCTTTTGATCGACTCTGGTTCAGGTACTGATACTTCTCATGAAAATTTATTGTCTGGTTTTCAACAGGTGGGAATTCAACCCTCAGATTTGACTCACATCCTTTTGACTCACGCACATATTGATCATTTCGGCGGACTCTCTAAGCTGCGCCCGATTACAAATGCGAAGATCGGAGTCCATGAATTGGATGTACAGACGGTCGCGCATCACGAAGCCAGACTAGCATTAATCGGACGCCGTCTCGCTGCTTTCTTAGCCGATACGGGTCTCGCTGAAGAGACACGTGAGCAAGTCCTCAGCATTTACCGTTTTATGAAAGCCATCTACCAATCTGTGCCCGTTGATTTCACCTACGAAGCCATAGACATGCGCCTCGGCCCGTTGGAATTCATCCATTTGCCTGGGCATTGTCCTGGTCATGTTGCGATTCGCCTAGATGATGTCATCTTTTGCGGTGACATGGTGGTGGAAGGAGTGACGCCGCATCTTTCGCCTGAATCGATTAATCCCTACAGCGGACTTGATCATTATCTTGAATCGCTCACGCGACTTCAGCGTTGGGCAAAGGACGCGCGTTTTATTTTGAATGGCCACAATGATGTAATCACTGATCTTTCTGCACAAATCGAATCAACAAAACGAAACATTCTTCGTCGCATGAATAAAGCAATTGACGCGCTGCGTGAACCACTCACGATTGAAGAGGTTTGCAAAGCCGTCTATGGTGAAACAAGTGGATATAACCAATTGCTTGTGATCGAAAAGACGGGCGCATATGTTGAATATCTTTATGAACACGGAATGATTGAAATTACCAATCCCGACGAATTGGAGCAGGGCTTGCCGGCGCGATATCGGAGGTTGGGTGAGGAAGATGCGATACTGGCGGAAACAGGAAGAAAAGTAGGTTTGTATACAGGTACACAAGTACACACGTAGACAAGTTACTTTCCTTTTATACCTGTTTACTTGTGTACGTGTGTACCCAAAGGAGTGATCATGTATTCGTTTGAACCAACTGAAGAACAGCAGATGCTTGTTGAAGCGGTAGGAAAATATGCCATCAACGATCTCCGCGCCATCGCGCATGAAGCCGAAGAAAATCACGAGTTGCCGAAGAAAATTGTGAATAAGGGTTGGGAACTTGGCCTGTTGCAGGCATCCATTCCCGAAGCGTATGGTGGTTTCGGTGAGCGCAGCGCGGTTACAGGTGTGCTTGCCTTAGAAGAGATGGCGTTCGGTGATCTGACTGGCACACTGGCAGTGATGACTCCCTCACTTTTTGCGACACCGATTTTGCTCGCAGGCAGCGAAGAACAGAAGCAAATGTATTTACCAAAGATTATCGATGGCGAATGGAATCCATATACGGCAGCGCTGATTGAATATGCATTCGACTTCGACCCTAATACACTCAAGACAACCGCAACGCTCAATGGTGATGAATATGTACTTAATGGTGAGAAAGCATTTGTCCCGTTTGCGAAAGATTCTCAGTCCATTCTTGTGTATGCCAATCTCGATGGACAGACTCAAGGATTCATCGTGCCAAAAGATGCGGAGGGATTAATCATCAACGATGAGCGCGAAAAACTGATGAGCTTAAATGCGCTCCCGCTGTATCGCGTCAAATTGGACGAGGTGAAAGTCCCTACAGTGAATCGACTCGGCGGCGCCTCAGGCCACGATTTTGAACCGATCCTGGCTTCGATGCGCCTCGCCAATGCTGCGTTAGCAGTCGGCGTGGCAAATGCCGCGTTTGAATACAGCAAGAATTATGCCAAGGAGCGCGAAGCCTTCGGCGTCAAGATCGCACAGAAACAAGCGATTGCGTTCATGCTTGCCGAAATGCGGACAGAGATCGAAGCCACCCGTTTGCTGACATGGGAAGCTGCATGGAAGCTTGATAACAAGAAAGAAGATGCATATACCGAAGCTTATCTCGCTGCCACTGGCGCGGCAGATATGGCGATGATGGTCACCGATCGCGCCGTGCAGATCCTGGGCGGTCACGGATATATCCGTGAGCACCCCGTCGAGATGTGGATGAGGAATGGAAGAGGATTTGCGACGTTTATAGGATTAGCTATTGTATGATGTCATTGCGAGGGCGGTGCGCGAAGCGTTCCGCCCGAAGCAATCTCCTCGATAATGCTGAGATTGCCACGTCGCCCTCGCTTCACTCGAAACGGCGGCTCGCAATGACATAAATAGAAGGAGAAATTATGCCTATCGAATTTGAAGCACCTAAACCGATTACCCAAGCACAGTTTATGTTAAAAACTGTTGGTGAAGAAATGATTCGTCCCAAGTCACGGTATTTCGATGAGCATGAGCATGAAATTCCGTGGGATTATATTGAGTTTATGCACGCGGCGATGAGGGCGATGGGCGGCAGTTCAATGGCACCGCGTGAAAATGGAAACCGTGAAGATAAAGAGGAAAAAGAGAAACGCCCACCTATTGCATATCAGTTAATTGCAACACAAATTGAGTCGCTGGCATGGGGAGATGTAGGCTTTTATCATTGCCTGCCAGGAGGTGGGCTTGGCGCAGCAGCGCTTCATGCCGCAGGAACGCCTGAGCAAAAAACCAAGTTCCTTGCGCGGTTCAATGAAGAGAAACCAACCTTTGCTGCGATGTCTATCACTGAACCCGGTGCCGGTTCGGATAATTCAGCGATTCGTACTCGGGCTGTATTGGATGAAAAGACGAATGAGTGGGTGCTCAATGGTGAAAAGATTTTTGTCACAGGGGGTGATAAATCCTTGACTGAATATGAAAAACTCGGGAAAGGCTTTATCGTTGTTTGGGCAACAATTGATCCGTCCGCGGGGCGCGCGGGAATGCGAGCTTTTATCGTGGAAGGTGGGACACCGGGTGTAAAGATCACCAAACTGGAACATAAAATGGGAATCAGAGTTAGTGATACCGCCGCGATTTCACTGGTAGACGCGCGTGTTCCGTTTGATCATATTCTCGGCAATCCAACCGTAGAGCAAACACGATCTGGTTTTAAAGGTGCGATGTCAACTTTCAATGCGACTCGACCTCTTGTGGCCGCGTCCGGTTTGGGCGTCGCGCGAGCTGCTCTTGAATTCTTGAAAGAAAAACTTGCCGAGAACGGAGTCCAAATCCGCTATGGTTTGCCGCGTCAGAAATTAACCAACATCGAGCGCGACGTGATTGATATGGAAATCATGCTCAAGTCCGCGTGGTTGATGGTCATCAAGGCCACATGGATGGCAGATAACAAAAAGCCAAACGCGCTCGAGGCTTCGATGAGCAAAGTAAAAGCGGGCGACGTCTGCACGAAGATCACACAAAAGGTGGTTGAGATTTTGGGTCCGCTAGGTTATAGCCGCGAGTTCCTGGCTGAGAAGTGGTTCCGCGACGCGAAGATTACGGATATTTATGAGGGCACAGGACAAATCAATCGGCTGATAGTCGCACGGCAGATTTTGGGTTATTCGGGTTCTGAGTTAAGATAATTTTTACCGCGGAGACGCTGAGAGCGCAGAGAAAAATTTATAAATTTCCGCGTGCTCCGCGACTCTGCGGTGAAGTTGGAGGAGCAATGAAATATCAAATACACAAAGTAGTAGTGATTGGCTCAGGGACAATGGGTGCAGCGATTGCAGCACATCTTGCCAATGCAGGCGTGCCAGTGACATTGCTTGATATTGTTCCCAAAGATGCCCCAGTAGATGATAAAGCCACGCGCAATAAGATCGTCAATGAAGGTTGGGATCGTTGTCTGAAAGCCAAGCCCGCCAATTTGATGTCCACAGAGTTGAAAACGTTAGTCAAACTTGGTAATCTCGAAGATGATTTCGGCGCAGTCGCAGAAGCAGATTGGATTTGTGAAGCGATCGTCGAAGATTTGAAAATCAAGCAGAGCCTGATGGTGCGTATTGATGAGGTGCGAAAATCAACGGCGATTGTTTCAACTAACACATCAGGGATTCCCGTGCATGATATTTCTGAAGGCCGTTCGAAGGAATTCAAGAAGCATTTCCTGGGAACGCATTTCTTCAATCCGCCGCGCTATTTGAAATTACTAGAAATTATCCCAACGAAGGATACAGACAAAGAAGTCATTGAGTTCATGTCATGGTTTGGTGAGTATCGTTTGGGCAAAGGGATCGTGCTGTGCAACGATACGCCAAACTTTGTCGGTAACCGCGTCTTCTTTGGAATGAGCACCTTCGCGATGAACTTCATTCTCGAAAATGGATATACGGTTGATGAAGTTGATTCGCTCACAGGTCCATTAATGGGTCACCCCAAGACCGCGACATTCCGCCTGGCAGATTTGGTAGGGCTAGATGTTTGGGAACATGTTGGCAAGAATCTGGGTCCAGCAATTCCGCACGATAAGTTGGGTCAGCAATATTTGGCGGCTGAAAAGCCAACAGAGTTAATGCGCGCATTGATTGAACGGCATTGGCTTGGCAATAAAACGAAGATTGGTTTTTACAAGGAAGTGCGCGGCGAAGATGGGAAAAAGGAATTTTGGCCTCTTGACTTGAAGACTCTTGAACACATCCCACCGACAAAGCCGCGCTTCGAATCGGTCAAAGCAGCGAAAGACATTGAAGGGTTGGGAGATAGGCTCAAAGTCCTGTTAGAAGCGGATGACAAGGCCGCGCAATTGGTCAAGGCATTGACATATCAAGGCTTCCAATACGCGTCCTCCATCATCCCTGAAGTTGCTGATAATGTGAAACCAATTGATGATGCAGTCCGTTGGGGCTTCCAGCACGAGGCGGGTCCATTTGAGACGTGGGACATGCTTGGAGTCACAGAGACTGTGAAGCGCATGAAAGCCGCGGGATATCCACCTGCGGAATGGGTGAACAATATGCTCAAGGCGGGTATCGAGTCGTTCTATCAATACAAGCGCAGCAGTCCTGCGGATAAGAACGGCGAGAAGGTCGGTGTGTATGACGCGGTCAAGGGGAAGTATGTGAAACTCAAGCAGTCCGAAGGTGCGGTGATGTTGAAGGCGCAAAAGGTGATTTCACAAAATGCGGGCGCTACGTTGTACGATATGGGCGATGGTGTTGCATGCCTTGAGTTTCACACGAAGATGAACGCGCTCGATGATGACATCATGAACATGGCAGTTGAGGCTTATAACAGACTCCAAACAGATTTCGATGGACTCCTGATAGGTAACGAAGCCGAGAATTTCAGCGCGGGCGCAAATCTGTTTATGATGGTGGTCGGCGCGCAACAAGGCATGTGGGATATGCTCGATGCTGCCGTACGCAAGTTGCAGGATATGAACATGCGCATGCGTTATTCGCCGAAGCCTGTTGTCGTTGCGCCTGCTGGACTCACATTAGGCGGCGGCTGTGAAATCACAATGCACGCGTCGCGCGTGGTCGCCGCGGCAGAAACCTATATCGGACTCGTCGAACTTGGCGTGGGTCTTATCCCTGCGGGCGCGGGCACAAAGGAAATGTTACGGCGCATTGTCAACCCCGTCATGCGCATCGAAAACGCTGAGCCGCTCGCCGCGCTGCAAAAAGTCTTTTTGCAGGTAGGGCAGGCGAAGGTGGCCACCAGCGCAGAGGAAGCGCGCGGCATGAGCATTTTGAGCCCACAGGATCGAATCGTGATGAACCGTTCACATTTGCTTGCCGAAGCGAAGAAGGAAGTTTTGCATATGATCGCGGCGGGATACAAACCGCCCGCGCCCGAACCCATCTATGCTGCTGGACGTGACGCGCTGGCTGCGCTTCGCATCGGTGCGTGGATGTTCAAGGAAGGTCAATACATTACACAATATGATCATCATGTTGCGAGCAAACTCGCGTATGTGATGTGTGGTGGCGAACTTACTCGTCCACAGTGGGTAAGCGAGCAATACATTCTTGACCTTGAGCGCGAAGCGATTCTCTCGCTCTTTGGCGAAGAGAAGACGCAAGCCCGCATGTGGTCCATTTTGCAAACGGGAAAGCCGTTGAGAAATTAGAGACTGGAGACTGATCATGGTCTCTAATCTCCGTGAGAGGAGCAAATATGAAAGACGCAGTTATAGTATCCGCAGTCCGAACTCCGGTAGGAAAAGCCAAACGTGGAGGACTTGCTACGGTCCGACCCGACGAGATGGCTGCCACCGCTATCCAAGCCTTGCTCAAGCGGACGCCGAATCTTGACCCCGCTCAAATTGAAGATGTCGTGATTGGATGTGCATTCCCTGAAGGGGAGCAGGGACTCAACATGGCGCGCATGATCTCTTTACGCGCGGGCTTACCTGATTCAGTTCCTGCAGAGACAATTAATCGCTATTGTTCATCAGGTGTCCAATCTATTGCGCATGTGGCGTATGCAATTCAATCTGGTGATATTGAAATTGGAATTGCAGGTGGTGCAGAGTCAATGACAATGGTTCCAATGATGGGATTTAAATTTTCGCCGAATCCATACTTTGCACAAGATTTACCTCATTACTATACTAACATGGGACTCTCTACTGAGAACCTTGTGATCAAGTACAACATCAGCCGTGAAGATCAGGATGAGTTCTCATTGAGGAGTCATCAGAAAGCTTCGCAGGCTGTCAATTCTGGTTTGTTCGACCCTGAACTTGTGTCTATTGATGTCGAAGTCACTGAGCTTAATGGAGGCGAAAAGCCTATCAAGAAAAATTTCACTGTGAAGCGCGATGAAGGTCCGCGCGCGGATACCAACATGGACGCGCTCTCCAAACTCAAACCTGCCTTCAAAGAAGGTGGCACAGTGACGGCGGGGAACTCATCGCAAATGTCAGATGGCGCGGCGGCTGTCGTCGTGATGTCAGTCGAAAAGGCCGCGCGCCTCGGGCTTACTCCATTGGCTAGATTCGTTTCATACGCGGTGGGCGGAGTCCCGCCTGAGTTAATGGGCATTGGTCCAGTTGTTACAGTACCGAAAGCCTTGAAACTTGCGGGACTAACAATCAACGATATTGATTTGATAGAATTGAATGAAGCCTTTGCTGCACAATCACTGGCTGTCATCCGTACACTCGAATTGGATGAAAGCAAAGTCAATGTCAATGGCGGTGCAATTGCATTGGGACATCCACTCGGATGCACCGGAACAAAACTCACTACGCAATTGATCTACGAGATGAGTCGCCGCAAATCTAAGTATGGAATGGTGACGATGTGCATTGGTGGCGGCATGGGTGCCGCAGCAATTTTTGAGAATTTACAAAATTAATATTGTAGAGGCAGGTCTTAGACCTGTCCCTATGGAATACAAAAGGAGAAAGAGAAATGCCACTCACAGTTTCAGAACTTATGGAAAAAATGCCTGGTGCGTTCATCCCCGAAAAAGCACAGGGCCTGGACGCGCTTATTCACTTCAAATTCACAGGCGCAGAACCAGGTGAATGGAATGCCGAGATTCAGGATGGTAAGGTCGCGGTAACTCAGGGAACCTCTGCTCGCCAGCCCAACATGACCCTCACGGCCGATTCTACAGATTATGTCAAGATCTTCACTGGGGAATTGGATGGGATGCAAGCCTTCATGCAAGGTAAAATCAAACTGGCTGGGGATTTGAACCTCGCGATGAAATTAATGCAGATGTTCAAAATCAGATAAGCGGCAAAAAACGCCTTCAAACATGAAGGCGCTTTTGATTTGTTCGTATACCTTTTAGTAACACATGAAATTTGCTTTTGGTTTACAATGGACGTTTCGGGCGAATTAATCCATCCACACATTTTTGTACATTTGAATTAATTGACATTTAAGGGCGCTAGTATAGAATTTTACATGAGAACACAATAGCCATTTGCTCATCCGCTGCGTATGGATAACATCACTGAAGTTGCCGTCATTGTCCCAGCCTATAACGAAGTAAATTATATTGATTCTGTTTTACGTGTGTTGTGTGATGTTGATCTTATTGGCGAAATTATTGTGGTTGATGATGGCTCATATGACGGCACCGCAAGAAAAGTTCAAGATGTGGCAGCTCTTGATAAACGAATTCGTCTAATCCGACATCCACACAATCTAGGAAAAGGTCAGGCCATTTTAACTGCGCGAAGCGTGACAAAAGCGTCTGTCCTGCTCTTGCTAGATGCGGATTTGATGGGTTTAAAACCTATGCATATTCTTGCATTGATAGAACCTGTCATCAGCCAAAAAACAGATATGACACTTGGTTTGTTTAAGGATGGAAAATTACTAACCGACATTTCTCATTGTGCAACTCCGTGGTTGACAGGTCAACGTTGTATAAGATCAAGTATTCTGGATGAACTCGATATTAATGCGGCTAGTGGGTACGGATTCGAAACAGCACTCACTCTTATCGTTTATCGTAATAATTGGCGAACTGAGACCGTCTGGCTGCGCGGCGTTTGGCATCTACCCAGCGAATTTCATCATGGCTTGTTGCAGGGGATTTGGCAGAGAATGAATATGTATTTTCAAATCGTGCGTGCCTGGTATGTAGGTCGAGGTTGGTCTATCTTCTGGTGTAAAGCGAAAAAAAAGATATTGCTGTTTTTTGTTTCGCTATTCTTATTAGGTCTTATTGTTTTTACACTTAATACTAGTGTTGCTTATTCAGCGGCCGGAAGTGCTGGCGAATTTGATAATTTGCCAGTATTTGTGGTCAGCAATTTCCATCGTATGCTGATTATCTCCCCTCATCCTGACGATGAGACTCTGGCAGCTGGTGGGGTAATTCAACAGGCACTTGCAAAAGATTCAGAAGTAAAAGTTGTGATCGTGACAAATGGCGATGGGCAAAGGTTTGCGCCTGTCATGCTAAACAGTAAGCTTTGTCCTCGGCCTCGGGATTACATAGCTATGGGTGAGCGTCGTCAGGCAGAAGTCATAGCTGCGCTCGATAAATTAGGCGTGCAAAAGAACAATATAGTCTTTCTTGGCTATCCAGATCGCGGTACCAGTTCGCTATGGCTGGCTGATTGGCAAACACAATGTCCCTATACGGCCTCTTACACCCGGGTCGAAAAGGATCCGTATCCGGGCACTTATCGCGCAGGTGATCCTTACTGTGGAAGCAATCTTTTGATTGATTTGCAAACTATTATTGAAGACTACAGACCGGATTTGATTATCCTGCCTCACCCTGCAGATCAACACCCTGATCACGGAGCAGTGAGCGATTTCGCCAGACTTGCAATTGCGGTAGTTACAGCAGGGGATAAGAATTATCTGCCGGAGGTCTGGGGTTATATTGTGCATTACGGGATGTTCCCTCAGCCACGCGGTACACATCTCAACCAGGTTCTTATGCCTCCAAAGCGCTTGATGGGGAAGAACAATCATTGGGGACGTGTTGATTTGAACTCTGTACAAGTATCCGTTAAATACTCTGCTATCGGAGAATATTTTTCTCAGAATTTTTTGTTGGGGGATTTTCTGTACAGCTTTGCGAGACGAGACGAACTCTTTGAATCATTGCCAATACAGGTTATCCCACCAATATCTTTTGTTACACTGCCTGTTTTTATTCACAATGCTGCTCAAGCTCACAATTCTGATCAACCCGGTGTAAATAATGAAGAATTTCCTATAAAAGGAAATTTGCTAACAGGCTGGCAGACAGCGCGCTTGAATGACAAAATATGGTTGGACCTGCAAATGAAAAGGGACATACTCCCGGATTTGGATTGCACTCTGCGCTTGAAACTTACAGATGGGCGAACAAATACAATGGATCTGCATCCGATTGGCTCCATATTTTCCTCTCGTGACTTTGTGGCACAGGTTGATTTGACAGCCCTCGGCAATCCTTCTGTCGTTGCATTTGCCGCAGAAATTAGGCAAGGTGGATTTCTTGTTTCGAAAACCGGATGGCATATTTTGGTCTTGAAGTAACTTTGAAAGATCAGTATCATGTCACCAGGAAATTCCCATTCGAATTCTATGGTCAAATCTCGTTCTTATTCCAGAGCTCGAGTTTGGCTTCGACGACTGCTCTCCATATTTGCCTTTGGCGTTGTTCTCTATCTTTTCTGGCCACTCATCGGGGAGTTACGCAACGTTGTTGATCTTTTTAAAGAAGCGCAGTGGGCCGGGCTAGGTTTCGCTATATGTATCGAGTTTACTTCCTATATTTGCGTCACGATGCTCAATTATTTATTATTATCACCTTTCTCAGGGAAGATTGGATTTTGGCGGCTTATGGCAATCCTTCCCGCTATGGCGTTTATTGAAGTAGCGTTGCCGAGTGCCGGATTAAGTGGCGTAGTACTTCGAGCGCGTTTGCTGGGCAGGAATGGATATTCTGTTGAAGCCTCCAGTTTTACTCTTTTGATGGAAACAATTTATTTGTCTGGAGTGATGATGGTTGTATCCATCGCTGGCGTTTGGTATCTCGTGGAAAGTGGAGGGATACGTCTTAGCCAGTTGGCGATTTTGTCTTTCATTATGGTACTGCTAATTAGCAGTGGTTTCCTATTCTATAGAATTGGGCAGGACAAACAACGCGGGGTGTTATGGGTTGAGCGGATAGTGACGCGCTGGAATCGCATGATGCGCGCTTTAGGTCGGCCCTCGATTTCCATGGAAGGCTTGACCGACCGTGTGAATGGTTTTTATGACGGTCTCTCCCAAGTGAAGCACGTTCCACCAATGATTTTGTTGGGTCTGGCGACTGGCCGCATTGCGCTGGATGTGGCAACGCTGGGAGCTTGCTTTATCGCATTTGGCTATGCCATTCCGCTTGGCATTCTTATAACCGGTTATGGATTGGTTTTAGCGTTCAGCGGTCTGGCGGCCCTTCCGGGTGGGTTAGGGCTGGTGGATGCCTCTCTAGCGGTCATCTTTGCTCGCCTAGGTGCGCCTGGCGCGGTCGCGGTTGCAGCTGCGTTGAGCTATCGCCTAATCGCGTTTTGGCTGGTACGCTTTATTGGTTTTGTGTCGTGGCAAGTTTTGGAGGCGCGTGGATGATCGAAAAAATTGGTAATAGTTTTGAAAAGCGCGCGGCGCATTATGATAATCCTATCACTGCATACATTGGGGAGCGTGAACTGCGCGCCATCCGCTCATTGGTCCCACCCGGTAGTTCAGTGCTAGATTACGGTTGTGGGTCGGGTCGTTCAGCGCTCGATCATGCCCGTCGTGGTTGCAGCGTGACAGCTTATGATCTTTCGCCGAATATGCTCTCATTGGCAGAAAATAAGGCAAAACAAATTGGGCTCAACCTTGAGTTTACATCAGCTGTGGATCAATTAATCGGCAGAAGATGGCCGGTGGTGACTTGCATCGGCGTGCTCGATTATTATCCCGACCCAAGACCTTTGTTAAGTGAATTGAGTCACTATTTGGAAGAAAACGGAAGACTGATTGTCACCTGGCCGAACGCTCTGAGTCCATTCGGCTGGCTTTATTTTGTGCTTTCTCGCTTCACAACGCCTAGCATGCCGCGTACCCCAATGTTTACTCAGCGTGTGGCGAAGGAGCTTGGGTTGCAAATCTCTTCATTGCGTTATGCATTTCCAGGTTTGGCGCCGCTTGGATTCACACTGGTTGTGGAGATGCGCCAGTCTTTATAATGTCACCCCAAAGTATTCTTTCAATAATGTATGATATTCTTCATTCTTAGAGATGAGGCGCTCAGCGCGCTGACCATCCTTAGTAAGAATCAGCCGCCCATCTTCGAGTGAGACGCGTCCGTCAGGTGTAGCTCTGCTAATGATGCTTCCACGCGTGAAACTAGAATGAGGCGAGGTCTGATGATACAAGCAGGCAGATTCATAATCAACTGGGAAATTGCGAGGCTGGAGATCAAAGAAATATAGACGTTCCCAGGAACCATCATAATTTTTTTGCCAGCTAA
>Ga0137365_10003136_pt1 | contig 13138 bp, 15 predicted proteins | sample SagtaG_9_FD_104799 | JGI IMG/M metagenome (GOLD analysis project Ga0137365, IMG submission 104799) | Vadose zone soil microbial communities from Sagehorn Ranch, Mendocino, California, USA - Sage1_L_40_16 metaG | ecosystem: Environmental > Terrestrial > Soil > Vadose zone | place: USA...
CACCAGCGGAACGCAAAGCTGCAGCTGACCGTCACGCTGTCGCCGGCTGAGCCGGTTCCCGGGCTGTATGTCCATCCTGACCACCATCGCCGACTGCGGCGCCCGCCTGTCCGGAGTGATCTCGATGTCTAGTAATGAACGCCGCATGTCTAGGATCTGGTGCCGCTGGGCGTCCTGCACATACGCACTGCAAGCAGTTATCTGGATGCCTGGCGGATTCAGAGTACGACACGCGGCAGTAAATACTAGACGATCGGATGCGCTGCCTCTAGCCTGCCGGGCAGGAGGCGGGCGAGGCGAGCGAGGCGAGCAGGCTGCGGGCACTGACGGAAGCGGGGTTGCTGCACGCGGATCCCGCGGCGGTCCGCGCACCGTTGTTCACGACGGGCGGGGAGTTCTTCCTGGCCGCGGACAAGGTCCAGGTGAAGTACGAGATGCTGCGCGCCCACCTGCTCGGCGGCCGGCCGGTCACCAGCGCCGCGGCGGACCACGGCTATTCGCGCGCGGCGTTCTACCTGGTGCTGGCGTCGTTCTCGCAGGCGGGCATGCCGGGGCTGCTGGACGAGCGGCGCGGCCGCCGCGGGCCGGTGAAGCTGCGGCCGGAGATCGCGGAGTTCATCCGCGACGCCGGGGCGGGCCCGGGCGAGCTGGCCGAGCAGGTCGCGGACCGGTTCGGGGTGCGGCTGCACCGGCGGACCATCGAGCGGGCCCGGGCCCGGTGAGTACCCGGTCGTTCTGGCCGCCGTCCGAGGCGGCGCAGGCCGACTACGAGATGCTGCGCGTGCATCTGCGCGGGCATGGCGTGCTGCCCGATGATCTGGCTTCGGCACGGTTCGCGCGGCGCGGGCTGGCCGGGCTGATCACCTGGCCGGCCAGCGAGCCGGTATTCGCCGGGGAGCTGCCCGGCGCGGCGCGGCCGGCGCGGGATCCGCACGCCGATGAGCGGGTCAGCGCGCTGGCCGCCGGCTTTCAGTTCCTGCTCGAGACCGCCGCCACCTTGCGGCGCCAGCCCGCCACGATGGAGGCTCAGCGATGAAGGTCGCCCTCTACGCCCGGGTATCGACCGAGCGGCAGGCCGAGCGCGGCACGATCGGCTCCCAGCTGCAGGTGCTGCGCGAGCACGTCACGGCCAGCGGGGACGAGCTGGCCGGTGAGTACGCCGACGACGGCCAGTCCGGGGCGCGGCCGGACCGGCCGGGCCTGGACGCGCTGCGCGATGCCGCCGAGGCCGGCTTGTTCGAGCTGGTGTGGTGCCTGTCCCCGGACCGGCTCGGAGGAAACGCCCTGCACAAGAAATGATCAACCCGAGGGGTGGGGACTTTTAACTGGCCACCACCGGGGGGCGCAACCTGGCCGTTGACACGGGCGATCTGCGTGGCTGGGCAGGCAGGAAGGTGAAGCCGGCGGTGGATTCGAGTGCCCGGCTGACCTGGGTGTCGGCGTCGCCGGTAAACCTCGTCTCCGTGATGCGCACGTAGGTCGTGTCGTTCTCATACGGAATGAACTGGAACTCGACCGTGGTGGGATGCGCAGGGTCATAACCCTCCCAGGAGAAACGGATGCGCCGGTCGGCCTGAACCTCCTGGACCCATACCTTCCCCGAGAGGCGGTGCATCTCCCATTCCCACGTGAGTTCGGCGCCTTCTGCCATTCTCCCGGTGCTTTTGGTGTACCAGAATCTCATCGTGATCGACGGATCGGCCAGGGCCTCGAAGACGTCGTGCGGTGGCCGACGGATGAGCATGCCGACGTCCACCGCCGGTGCCTTGGTGAGCTGCAGCATCATTCGCGTCTCCTTCTCTTCCCGACAATGCAGAGAGGGCATTTCACGGGTCGAAATCGTCTAGCCAAGGCCCTTGCCGCCCATCACTTCGAGCGGAATGCTCTCGGGCGGGCCTCTGACGAGCGCAGACATCGACGCCGCCCAAGCTTGGATCGGCGCGCTGCGGCGAGCCTGCTCCCATGCATCTTCACTCGACCAGACTTCGGTCAGGTAGACGACATCGGCTGAGTCTGGCGCGGTGCTCACCAGCATGAGCTCGCAGTCGGGGTTGTCGCACTGAATCTCGGCGGACTCGAGAAACTTCGCGACCAACTCGTCGTACTTGCAGGGCGCGGCGACCAACCGTGTGTGCTGAGCGAACCGGAACATTTGTGCTCCATTCTCATTCTGAAAGTGCCATTGAGGGCCATGTGATCACATTCAGGCGGGCGTTTAGGTCATTAGCTCACGATCTCGACGAGGGAGGGTCGTTGCGGGCCATCTGGGCGGCGCGCAGCTCGGCGTGCATTTCCCACGGCGCCCGGGGCAGCACGTGGCCGGTCTCCAGCAGCGACTTGAGATTGGCGCACACGGCCGGCCATCCCGCGGAAGCCGCCTCCAGGGCATCGCCGTCGGCCAGGTTCTCGTGCGTGACAGTCAGCCGCACGATCTCGTGGTAGGGCTCGATGTCGAAGGTCACCGTCGACGGGCCAGGTGGCGGGGCCTCGCCCGGGGCGTCGAACGTCATGGTCAGCCGGCGCGGCGGCACCGACTCCAGCACCGTGCCGGCCACGTCGGCGATGCCCGAGCCGTCGGTGCGCCGGTGCTCCCAGCGCGAGCCGACCTGCCAGCCGGAGACGTTGCCATGCCCCCAGTACTGGGCGGTCAGGTCCGGGTCGGTCAGCGCTTCCCACACCCGCTCCGGGGAGCTTTCGATGTAGGTGACGTACACGTAGCTGGGCTGTTCGGCCATGGTGTCCTCCTCTGCCCGGTGCTTGATGGCGCTCAGCGCGCGCAGGCGGGGGCGCTCGAACTTCTCGATCCAGCGTTCCTGGATGTCCCAGAGGGGGACGGGGTTGAGGTAGTGCAGCTTCTCCCGGCCCCGGCGGACGGTGCTGATGAGGTTCGCGGCCTCCAGCACGCCCAGATGCTGGGTCGCTGACTGCCGCGCCATCTCAAGCGGCCCGCACAGCTCCCCGAGGGTCTGGCCGTTACGTCCGCGGAGCCGGTCCAGCAGCGCCCGCCGCGTCGGGTCGGCCAGGGCCCTGAACACCGCGTCGTCGTCGCCCATCCGGTACTTATGCAGGTAACTACCTGCATAAGTCAAAGCCGGGTTGCCCGGCTCCGCCCTTTGGCAGGTCCCCGCTGGCGGGAGCATGAGAACGTTGTGGCCATCGGCATGCGCTGGCCCGGCCGGCCGTGCGCAGATTGGGTGGTCCTGTCCCGCTACCGTGGGTATCGTCCACTGCGCCGCTACGGCCGAGCTGAGCCGCACCCGGACTGCCGCTGACCATGAGCATCGGTGAATCAGGCGGGCTGCTACGGGTGATCGAAGATCACCAAGCCCTTCGGGCCGTATAACGGCTGATACACGGGTGATCATTACTCAGCCGCCAACACGATAAGCGGAAATGATCACCCGTGTATCACGCGATCTGCGTCGGCTGCGCAATTCGGCACCACCTTATTGATCACTCTCTGTAACATCCGAGATCTCGGCTTGATAGCCTCCAGAAGCCAGATCCGATATGGGCGAGCCTCGTCGCCAACGGGCGCTTGCGGGCGCTCGAGGGCCTCGTACTTACTCGCGCATCACGACATCGAGTGCCGGCCACGGCGGACCCGAGCGCAGCGCACCGAGGAGGTCGCGCAGCGCTCGCTGCCCGTTCGGGAACTGGTCACCGGGATCACAGCGGTGCTTTGCCACCACCGCCAGGACGAGCCCCCGGCAATCTCGGAGCAGCGCTTGATCGACATCCGGATAATGCTCGCTGACCGCTGCCGGCACGTGGGCGAGGTCGAACTCGACCGGTCCACGGCAGCACGTCTCCAGGTCGATGAATAGCGGCCCGAGCTTCGTGCTCAGCACGTTGCCCTGGTGCGGCTCGCCGTGCAGCAGCTGCTCGGGGGCGCCGCGGTCAGTGACGGCTCGTCTCAGGTCCCACAGCCTGCTGCTGAGGAGCTCCCGGTCAGCGTCGTCGAGTGCTGGCGTGCTGGCGACGTGCCCGGGAGCGTCCGCGACGCGTTCGGTGAAGTGCGGCGTCGGGACGTCGATCATCCGCATGCCAACGTGCAGCCGCTCGAGCGCATTCGCGTAGCCGGCTGCTGAGACTTGAGGCGTCACAGGTTCGTAGTAGGTCCACAGCGTGACCTCGAAGCCGTCACGCTCGTAGCCGCGTGGCTCCACCCGCGGCTCCAGGGCAGCTACAGGGCCCTCGGCTTCGGCGAGCCGCAGCGCTAGCCCGACCTCGAACTCTGCGAGCTCATGCCCGTCATGTGTGACTCGGGCAAACACGTCACAAGGCAACAGGCGCAGAGCGAGCTTGTTCGAGTTGTGAAGAACGCTCGCGTCGTCGACCGGCAGGTCCAACCCTTCGGCGATCGACGTCGCCGCAGCCATCGCACGTGAAACTTCTGATGCCTCCATCTTCGCCTCATCCTCGCACCCGAACCGCCTTATGCGGGCCCTCGACGCGGGCACGCGTGAGCGGCACGGCGGTCGCGCCCGCCGAACAACATCGCGATGCTTCATCGTGCAAACGCCCACGCCACCATCAGCGGGAGCTCTTCTCGCCAGAACGCGTCGCCGTGCGATCCGACCCGCTCGGTCATCACGACGTCCGCACCTGCATCGCGCAGCGCCTCCGCCCACCGGGTCGCGTTCTCGTGGAAGAACGGCTCCAGCGTGCCGGCGACGAGGTACGTGCGCGGAAGCGAGCTCGGCATCACGCCAGGCGGTCGGTAGCCAGCGCCCGGCGAGGCGCAGAAGACCGCACCGTAGATCTCCGGGTGCCGGAGCCCGATGGCGAGCGCCAGCTCGCCACTCGCCGAGACACCGAACACCGCGGTGCGTTCGGCGGGCAGCGCGACTCCGAAACGCGTCCGCGCCCATCGGCGGACCTCCTCGACGAAGAACGTCTCGTGTGCCGCGAACCGTTCCGGGTCGAATCCTGGTGAGTACTCATGGAGGCGCAGCGTCTCATCGGCCAGCCGGTGTGCACCGACGATCATCGTGGACGGCACTGCGGCCGTCTCGAGGACTCCTCCCCATTGCGATATCAGCTGGCCGTCACCGGCGAACACGATTGCCTCGGGCGGATCCGGCGGGACGTACACCGTGACCTGCCGGCCACCGTCGTACTTAAACCGCTCGGTGACGAGCTCTCCCGCGATGGACATTGTCGCTGTCTCCTTGTCAGTAGCACAGCCGGCCGCGTTTGCAGGGGGTGCAGCTGGCGGGTTCATCGTTGCCGATCCAGTCGCCGCCGGCGAGTCGGCGGAGGCTGCATTCGAGGCCGGAGCTGAGCCAGCGGGAGACCTGGGTGGGACCGGGTGTTGCCAGAGGCCTAGGGGCCCCGAGATCCGTCAGCGCTTCTGTGTAGCGCTGCCCGGTCTCCTCGGCGACCGGTCGGCATCGTTGAGCCACACTCTCTGAGGCGCTCAGCCCTTCTCAAGCGCTGCGCCAGACGCGATGACAGGAGGCAATCAAGATCGGCGTCGAACGATCGGCGATTCCCGTTGGGCTCGGAGACAGCCCCCGAAGTGCCGCTAGAGACGCGGCGACTTTCACGCTCGCGGATCGCTGCCCGGCGCCGATCGCCGACTCGGAATCGGCGATCGGCGTCTTCGGCTGCCCTCTGGGAAGCGGTCGACCGAACACTGAGTATTCAGCGCTCACCCGCCTGGAGATGCAGCTCACAGAGTCGGCGTCCGCGACCGGGACGCCAATTCGCCAGCGGCGCACCGGGATCGAGCCGGGACTGCTCCTCGCGGCTCGGGCCGTCTGCCAGCTGGCCGTCCGGTCGGTCCTCTTGTTCCTGAGCGATCCGGAGGATCTGGGAAGCTTCCTGGATGAACTCGCGGCCTGCCGCCGTGGGGGCCCAGCGGCCTGCCGGACCGGTCGATGATGGTGAATCTGGCGGCCGTCTCGATCTTGTGGAGCATCTGTACCAGGGCGCTGGCGCGGCCATCATAAAGGACGCGGGCTGCTGTGGCGATGCTGTCGTGGCCGGGGATGCGGGTGACCAGTTCCAGCCGGCCCAGTGCTCCGGTGCGCATGGTGACGGCGCGCATCGCGGGTGAGGGCGGTGCGGGCAGGTCCAGGTGGCCGATGCCGCTGAACTGGCTGTGATGCCGGATGGGCAGTCCCCAGTTCCTGGCCAGGCTCATCAGGGAGCAGGCGCTGGGCGGCGGTGAGGTCGTCGATGGTCTCGGCGATGCGGTGGGGGCGAACTCTTCGGCGAGCCAGGCGTCGAGGCCGGGCAGCACATCGGTTTCGCGGACGTAAACGTTGCGCGGGTGGCTGATCTTGTTGGCGAGGGCGTACTCGTTCGGGAAACGGCAGCGGTAGCAGGCCAGGTTGTTCGCCCAGTGGGCTTGCATCTTGCGGTCGCAGATGCCGCAGACGAACCGGCCTTGGAGCGTAGGCGTGCCGGGGGTGCGCTCGCGCTCGTGCTGCGCCCTGACCAGCCTGGGCACCGTCCAGCAGGCCACCGGAGACAGCCGGGCCGCCACCGCCTGCCGACGCGTTATGGGGTACTGACCGACGAGCACCTCGCCGGGCTCCACCGGCAAGGCCAGCTCTTACGCACATAGCCGGAAGGCTACCGAGAGGTAGCCGCCGAGATACTTCCCGTCAGTCTGACAAAAAGTCACGATCGACAGGTGACCGACGAGGAATGGCAAGCGCCCAGCGTTCTCCTGGCCGTCGACCTGGTGATCCTGACCCTTCGGGACGCGAGTCTGCACGTACTGCTGGTCCAGCGCGGCGTCGAGCCTTATGCGGGGATGATGGCGCTGCCGGGCGGCTTCCTGCGCGACGAGACAGAACCCATCCTGACAGCGGCCTGCCGTGAACTCTCTGAAGAGACCGGGCTGCATGCTGACACGCTGCACCTAGAGCAGTTCGGCGTGTACGGCGACCCGGGACGTGATCCCCGCGGGCGGGTGGTATCCGTCGCTTACCTGGCGATCATGCCACGGCTGCCGGACCCGGTAGCCGGCACGGATGCCGCCGACGCGTGCTGGATGCGGGCCGATGATGTGCTGGCTGCACGCCTGGGGCTCGCGTTCGATCATCAGCGCGTCGTCGCTGACGGGGTGGAGCGTGCGCGCCGCAAGCTGGAGCATTCGGCGCTGGCTACCGCCTTCTGCGGGCCGACCTTTGCGATCTCCGAACTCCAGCAGGTCTACGAGGTGGTCTGGGGCATCCGCCTGGATCCCCGGAACTTCTACCGCAAGATCCAGGGCACCCGCGATTTCGTCGTCCCAGCCAACGTGCCGAAGCGAGCAGGCGTCGGCCGTCCCGCCCGCCTCTTCCGCGCCGGCCCTGGCACGGTGCTCTCTCCGCCCATGATCCGCCCCGCTGATTCGGCACCCAACGCAGAAAGACGCCCATGAACGAAACCACCATCGTGATCCTCACGGCCATGAATCTGGAGTACCGCGCGGTACGGGCACGGTTGTCCGGCATCGCCGCGCAGACTCACCCTATGGGCACCCGGTTCGAGGTCGGGCACCTTAGCAGCAACGATTGCCGGGTCGCCCTGACGCTCACCGGCAAGGGCAATCAGTCCGCGGCCGTGCTCGCCGAACGGGCGGCGGCCGAATTTGCCCCTGCCGCTGTCATCTTCGTCGGCGTCGCAGGTGCGCTGCAGCCGCACCTCGGCCTCGGCGACGTGGTAGTGGCGACTCACGTCTACGCCTACCAGGGCGCGACCAGCCAGGACGACGGTATCACCGCCCGGCCGCGGACCTGGGAACTCTCGCACCGCGTACACCAGATCGCCGCGCACCTGGAGCGCACTGGTGACTGGGCGCGCCAACTACCCGGCGACTCGCCCCCCGCCCCGCGTTCACTTCGGACCGGTCGCCGCCGGGGAGATCGCCCATTACTCGGCAGTGTCCGATGCGCGTCAATGGCTGCGCGAGCACTACAGCGACGCGGTCGCGGTCGAGATGGAAGCAGCCGGCGTAGCGCAGGCCGGGCACCTGAACGATGCCATGCCGACGATCATGGTGCGGGGCATCAGCGACTACGCCGACGAAAGCAAATCCGCTGCCGACGATGCCGGCTGGCAGCCGCGAGCGGCGGCCAATGCCGCTGCGTTCGCCACCGCTCTCGCCGCAATGCTCGCGGCGGAGCTGGATGCTGGAGGAGGGCCATTTCCCGGGTCCCGCGCTGCTGGGTCTCAGCACGGCGGCCCCTTCAATCTCGCTGTCGGCAACGCTCGCGTGGGGGTTCAGGGAACGGACGTCACCGTCCACGGCGGCATCCAGCTAGGAGGCCCAGACTCGGGCAGTGGGACCGCCGACTTCGCCGCCAGGACGGGCGAGCCCGAGGTTCGGCCCGGCAAGCTCAGGCAGGCACGCAACTGGGCGCGCCGCGTCTTCCGCGGTATCGCCGACCTGGCCGCGGGGGTACCGGCGATCATGACGGCTGTCCGGTGCGTGACATGACCACGCCGAACGGGCAGCCGGTGAACGTCGCAGGCGAAGGCTCCCAGGTAGGCGTGCAAGCACTGCACGCCTACATTGACACGGTGACCATTCCTGGCGACGTCCAGTTGACGGTCGGGCAGGATGCCTCGCCCGAGGCCAAGTACCGGGCCGGCGTCGAAAACCTCAAGAGCGGCAATCCGGGGATGGCACGCAAGCTCATCTGGGACGCCATGATGAGCGACCGTGTGAACAATGATGTCCTGTTTCACTGGCTGGTCGCGATGCTCAGCGGCCGGACCGTCCGGCAGTTCTCCAACGAGGAGATTGACCAGCTGAAGCGTTCCCGGTCCCGGTATGCCGAGGCCGGAGGCGATGCGTGGGCGGACGGCGTTCGGCTCATCTACCGGCTGCTCGACTCGGTGCTGCCATCGCTTGCGACCATGGCTGAGCAGAGGACGGCTGAGATCGACATGTCGCTCCTGGTCGAGCAGTTCGACGACCTCGGGGAAGAGCAGCGTGACATGGTTCGGCCGCATCTCGAGCTCTTCCTCACTGGCCCGCTCAAGGATGAGATGTGGCGCCGAGAACTGCAACTCGCACAGTCCCGGCAGCTCGCCGATGACCGGCCGGGGCGCGTCTGGATGTTTTTCCAGCCGGTCCCGGCCGAGGTGTTCCTCCCGTCGCCCCGGCCTGAATGGGTGAGCGCCGCTGACCGGCTTGTGATGCGTGCGAGCGCCTGCTTGTTCGCCGCGGCGGCCGGGTACCTCGGCTGGGAGCTGCTCTGGCACGGTGCCTTCCTCGGGCTGCTCGGCTATGTGGCTGCCCTCGCGGGTGGCGCTGTCGCCGCGGCGGCCGACCTGGAATGGCGCTTCCTGACCGGTCGACGCCGCCGGAAGGACGAGCTGTTCCGGGTACCGAACCAGTCCGCATCCCGCTCTACGGGCGACGAGCTCACTGGCGGGGTGGACAAGTTGTTCAACCGCTACTTCGCCAGGTATGCACTGGACAAGGCGGATCGCGAGCGCTGGGAAGCCGCCGCGGCTGGAATCCGCAAGTTCCACAGAGACGAGATCATCGAGGTGTGCCGGGGCAGCGGGATCCCCGCCAACGAGGTGGCCTGGCTCATCCGCTACGAGGTTCGCCAGCTGAAGCAGCGCTGGCAGAACGAATCCTTGTATGAGTACCGGCGACAGCTTCTCCCGCGGCCAGGTACAGTAGCGGCCCGCCGGACAGGCCTGGCCGTCTTAGTCCTCGGCGGCGTCTGGGCCGTCGTCGCACTGCGGGCACACCCGCTGGCCGACGTGGTCGCGGTGTCAACTGCCTTCTGGGCGTGGCGGTGCTGGCTGCGCGTCAACTTGGAACGCAGAAGGTACGCCGCCGACAGCGAAGAGCACGCCCGGCGACAGGCAGCGATCGACAGGGAGTTCGGGCGATGGAGCGAGAAGCTGGAGGCTAGGCCCAAAGACGCGGACATGGCCGCCTGGCTAGGGTGCGACCGCACGGTCCTGCTGGGCAGGGCGCTTGATCACTTCCATCTGTCGCGAAGCCGCCTGAGCGCTCACGCGTTCCTCGAAGAACCCGGCGTGGCGGTCAAACGTGCTCGGATCGAAGGCGGCCCGTGGCGATACGCCAGGTACCGGCTCCTGGTGTTCCTGCTGGCCGAGGACGGAGTCCGCCAGGTAAAGGCCAACCTCGACTTCATGACAGGAACGCTCACCATACGCGAGCGAACCAGTTACCGCTACGACGCTATCGTCTCGGTGCGTTTCTTGCAGGAAGCTCGGCGGCAGACGTTCGAGCTCAGGCTGACAGCAGGCGAGCCGATCACCGTCCGGGTGCGGGACACCGATCCCAGTGAGGCCCAGCAGGACCAGGACGCCGGACCGACGGAGGAAACTCAGGAGGCGGCGGAGGCAGAGGAGGATACCGCGCCGGACGTGACCAGCGTGGCCGACCTCCTGCACATGCTGGAAGGGGTCGCCGGCGAAGGCCGGAACTGGTTCCAGGGACGCGAATGGGCCGGAACCTGGTCAGGCGACGACGACGCCGTCCCCGGGGAAGAGGACGCATGAGTGGTCCGCTTGATCCACCGATCCGCGCAGCCGGTAATGCCGCCACTCCCAGCGCGAATTCACCGGACAGCACATATTGGCTTTTAGGGTCACATACTCCGGGCCAATGAACCCCGGTCGAAGATCAACTCGAAGCGATCCATGAGCCGTGCGGTTCGGGCCTGTCTGCCTGGTGGGCGGTGGTTCAGGGGATGCGCCTGCCAGGCCGAGTGCGGTTGGCTGGCGCGCATCCGCGGTCGGGCACAGCGCTACGGACTCGCCCGGCACCAGATCCCAAACCCGCATCGCGCCGTCGCGTTCCTCATCGTCTCTGCCGACGCCGGACTGACCAGCATGTCACCGTGGCGCGGCCGCCCGATCGTCGAGCCGTCGCAGTTCGCTTCCCTTGTGGGCGCCTCCCGCCGGCTACGCAGACGGCGTTAAGTCGCGTCGCCTGGCTCGGGGGTCTAATCGCCATTCGGTGGCATCGTGGCACCACGAAGGGATGCGAGCGGCCAGTACGTCTAGGCAAGACACCAGCTCGCTAGCCAGCTGAGCCGGTGATGTACAAATATCCATCCACGGGACCGACGCTGCCGAAGCACGTCGATGACCTGGCCATGCTGGTCAATCGCCCGGTACAAGTAGGCCCACCGGCCGGGCACCTTCACATACGTCTCGTCAGCGAACGACCGGTCGCCGGGAGCATGGCGGCATAGCCGGGCGGCTTCGATGAACTCCGGGGTAAACCGCTGCACCCACCGGTAGACGGTGACGTGGTCCACGGTGACACTGCGCTCGGCCAGCAGCTCCTCGACATCGCGGTAAGACAGGCCGTAGCGCAGGTACCAGCGAACCGCCACCGCGATCACCTCCCGAGGAAACCGGAAGCCAGCGAACGCTGAAGACGAACTTGATGCCGTTCACCGAACCAGTCTCCCGCCAACCGCGATCGGCCAACGCAACACTGCCCACAAGCAATTGTGGGCGTTTTCGCCTCTTGACAGGTGAGGAGGCTAAGCGTAGGCAAGATGGTGCACCGCTTACTCATCCGTTGGCCGCTTAACGTGGATAAGCGAGGAGGGGACCATCGTGAGATTGATTCAGCGTGGTGTGATGCTAGCCGCCGTGGCTATCGCTGGATTGGTGCCCGCAGCCGCCAGCACCGCTGCGGCGTCAGCAGCGCCGTCTGCCCGCGCCACCGGTCAGACTGCCACCAGTTGCAGCAGTGTCGCCACCATCTTGGTGGGGAATGCCCCGGACGGGATCGCGGCAAATCCACGGACCAATACAATCTACGTACCAAACGTCAACGACAACACGGTGTCGGTGATCAGCGGGAAGACCAACGTGGTGGTCGCCACCGTGCCGGTGGGCCTTGGGCCGTTCGCGGTCGCGGTCAATCCGCGGGTCAACCTGATCTACGCCACCAATAATTCCCCCGGCCACACGGTGTCGGTGATCAGCGGGCGGACCAACACAGTGGTGGCCACAGTGACGGTCGGGTTCGGCCCGGCCGGGATTGCGGTCAACCCGCGGACCCACCGGATCTACACTGCCAACGCCAACGAGGGCACGGTGTCGGTGATCAGCGGACGGACCAACACGGTGGTCGCCACCATCCCGAAGGTGGGCTATCCGTTCGGAATCGCGGTCAACCCGCGCACCAACAAGATCTACGTCGCCGACAGGAATCTCGGCCAGGTGACAGTGATTAACGGGCGGACGAATGCGGTGGTGGCCAGGGTGCATGTGGGCGTGAGCCCGGTGGGGGTCGCGGTGAATCCGCGGACCAACAGGATTTATGTGACCGACGACTTCACCAAGACCGTGTCGGTGATCAGCGGGCGGACGAACACGGTGGTGGCCGCGATCAATACGGGTACCGGCCTGTTCTTCGGGGTTGCGGTCAACCCGGAGAACAACACCATCTACGCGGCCGGGAGCCACAGCGACGGCACCGGCGTCGTGTCGGTGATCAGCGGCAGGGCGAACACGGTGGTGGCCACGGCCCCCGTGGGCCGCCTGCCGGCGGGGGCCGCGGTCAACCCGCGGACCGGGGCCATCTATGTCACCAGCCCCGTCGACCACACGGTGTCGGTCCTCACATGTCGGCGGTGAGCCGCCTGGGCGGTGTTGCATTGGTCGATCGGCACGGGATCAGCTCATCGAGAACCCGCGGGTAAGCCGGGGCCCGGTCGGTGATGACCTCGGCCGGGACCGTCCCGGCGCGCAACGCCCGGGTGAAGAACCGCCGGGCCGCCGCCAGGTCACGCCGTACGGATAGCAGCACGTCAATGACCTGGCCGTACTGGCCAACGACCCGGTACAGGTAGGCCCACCGGCCGGCCACCTTGACATACGTCTCATCGACAAACCACCGGCCACCTGGAGCATGACGGCACATCCGGGCCGCCTCGATGAACTCGGGAGTGAACGCTGAACCCACCGGTAGATGCTGACGTGATCGACGGTGACACCCCGCTCAGCCATAAGCTCCTCGACGTCCCGGTACGACAGCCCGTACCGCAGGTGCCAGCGCACAGCGACCGCGATCACCTCCCGCGGGAACCGGAAGCCAGCGAACACCGAAGGCGAGCCCGAGGACATCACCCCACCAGTCTCCCGCCACCGCGATCGGCCAACGCAACACTGCCCTTTCGTA
>Ga0137365_10003148_pt1 | contig 13120 bp, 8 predicted proteins | sample SagtaG_9_FD_104799 | JGI IMG/M metagenome (GOLD analysis project Ga0137365, IMG submission 104799) | Vadose zone soil microbial communities from Sagehorn Ranch, Mendocino, California, USA - Sage1_L_40_16 metaG | ecosystem: Environmental > Terrestrial > Soil > Vadose zone | place: USA: California...
AGGGTCAGAGCGAGCTGGAACGGCTCTCCGTCACCGACGCCCTCACCGGCTTGTACAACCGGCGCCACCTGATGGGGACGCTCGCGAACGAAGTCCAGCGATCGCGGCGGCTGCGGCGCACGTTTTCCGTGCTGATGGCGGATGTCGATCACTTCAAGGCGTACAACGACAAGGGCGGGCACCTGGCGGGGGATGCGGCGCTCGTGAAGGTCGCCGAGATCCTGCGCAAGGCGACGCGCGGCGTGGACTCGGTGGCGCGCTATGGCGGCGAGGAGTTCCTCGTCATGCTGCTCGAGGCCCCGCTGGCGACGGCGGCGATCGTGGCCGAGCGCATCCGCGCGCGCGTGGCCACCGAGCCGTTCGAAGGCGGGAAGGTGACGGTGAGCATCGGGATCGCCGAGTATCCGTCGCACGGGGACACGCCGGAGGAGCTGATTGCGAGCGCCGATGCCGCGATGTACAAGGCGAAGAGCCAGGGCCGCGATCGCGTGATCGTCGCGTCCGGGGGCATACCACAGCCCGAGCCTGAACGAAAGCCGAGGCGCCGCAAAGGCGAGTCTTAGGGGTGGTACACCTCCGCTGAACCGCCGCTGCCGTTTTCCGGGCCAACAACGTACATGAGGCCGTCGAGGAACGCGGCCGCGAGGTAGCTGCGCGGGATCGCCATCACCGCGCCGACCCTCCAGCGGTCGGTCGACGGGTCGTACAACCACAGGTTGGCAGTGGCGTTGACGTAATTGCTGGCAGGATCGTAAACGTAGCCGCCCACGGCGTAGACGACGCCGTCTCCGCCGGCCACCGCCAATCCCCACGTCGGATCTGGAAGCGGGGCGCGTGTGGTCCACGTGTCGCTCGCCGGATCGTACGCTTCCACTGCGTTGAGCCCCTGGACGTTGTCGGTCCCCGTGCCACCGACAGCGTAGATGATGCCGTTCACGGTCGCCACGCCGAGCCCCCAGCGTGCCGTGGGCATCGAGGCCTTGGTGGTCCACGTATCGGTCACCGGGTCGTAGGCCTCCACCGTGGCGAGCGCTTGCCCGCACGGGGGCGGCGTTCCCGCTGGGCACCCCTGCCCTCCGATGGCGTATAGGATGCCGTTCACGACGGCGACGCCGGGCGTGACTCGCCGAGTGGGCATTTCTGCCTTCGTGGTCCACGTGTCGGTCACCGGATCGTAGGCCTCGTTCTCGCCCCCGGTGTTGCCCGTTCCGGTTCCACCGACGGCGTAGAGCACGCCGTTGATCCCGCCGACACCCGGCCCGTAGCGTGCGGTCGGCATCGGCGCCCGGGAGCTCCACGTGCCGGCGGCGGGGTCGTACGCCTCTACTGTGGCCATCGGATCGTAGTCCACGCCGCCGACAGCGTAGACCTTGCCGCTCAGGCCGGCCGCCGCGAGCAGGAACCGCCGCGTCGGCAGCTCCGCGATGCGCGTCCAATACCCCAGCTCGCCCGTCGCCGTGAACGTGACGGGGTTGCCGATGACGCCGTTGCCCGCGCTGCCAGGGATCGTCGCGGTCAGTGTATTCGGGCCCTCCATCGGCCCGAGCGTCCAGGCGCCGAGCGCGGCATGCCCGCTGTTGTCCGTCGCCACTACGGAACCGCCGGCGATGGTACCGCCTCCCCCCGTCACGGCGAATTCGACGGGGATGCCCTCGACTGGGTTGCCGCACGAGTCCTCGACAAAGACCGTGGGCCGAATCGGAACCGCCGTGCCCACCGGCGCCCGTTGAGGACCGATGCTGGTCGTGACCCAACCGGGAGCACCGGGTACGACGTACACCGTGTCCGGAGTCAGAGCCGTACCCCCGATCGTCGCGGTGACGACCTTGGGGCCACGGAGGCACGCCTGCGACACCAATCCGGTGGTCACGCCGTTCGCGTCAGTCGCGGTCGGCGGCTGCGTGACATTCGTCCACCCCGTGCCAGTGACCGCGAGCGTGACGGTGGAACCGATGATGGGTTGACCGTCTGTGTTCCTCGCCGTCACGGTGATCGTGCTTGAGCCCGACCCCGCGATGATCGTGTCGGGATTCGCGGCGACGGTACTGAGCGCGACGCTGACGGGAGCGACGGTCACAGTCACGACCGCGGTTTGCGTCACCGCCGTCTGATCAATCGTCGCCGAGACGGTCTTGGAACCGGCCGCGCTGGCGCTGAGCGTCCCTGTCGCGACGCCATTCGCGTCTGTGGGCCCGGTGGGCTGGGTCAGGACCACACCCGTCCCGGTGGCGGCGAGGGTCACCGCCCGCCCGCTGACCGGGAAGCCGCTGGCGTCCCGCGCTGTCACGGTGATGGTGCTGGTGACGGCGCCCGTACTCGTGTTGATCGAGCTCGGGCTCGCGCTGACGGTGCTCTGTGTGGCGCTCACGACGCCTACCGTAGCGGTCGCCGTGAATGTGATGGGGCTCAACCCGGACGCGGTGGCGGTCAGGGTGTTCGCGCCGGGGGTGGAGCCGAGCGTCCAGCCGCCCACTGCGGCGATCCCGCTGCTCGATGTCACGGCGGGGTTCGAACCGGTGATGCTCCCGCCGCCAGAAGTGATCGCGAACGTCACGGCGACGCCGGGAACGGGGTTGCCGAACGCATCCTGTATCAGGACAGACGGTGGGATGGTGACGGGCACACCACGTTCGGCGGACTGGTTGTCGCCCGAGTTGGCGACCATGGTCGCCACCGCCGCCGAGGTGACGGTTACCGCAGCCGTCTGCGCGATGGCCACGCCGTTAGCGGTCGCCGACACGGTCTTCATGCCGGCAGCGGTCGAGCTCAACGTGCCCTGAGTTACGCCGTTCTCGTCTGTCGGGGCGGCAGGCTGCACCAGCGTGTTTCCCGCTCCCGTCGCAGCGAAAGTCACGGTAGCGCCGCTGATCGGGAAGCCACTCGCATCCCGAGCGGTCACTATGACTGTGCTCGAGACCGCCCCCGCACTCGCTTGGACCGAGTTCGGGGTCGCGCTGACGGTGCTCTGCGCAGCACTGACGCCGCCGACGGTAGCCGTCGCGGTGAACGTGACGGGGCTGCCGCTCAAGCCTGAGGCCGTAGCGGCAAGTGTGTTTTGCCCAGGCGTGGGGCCTAGCGTCCAGCCGCCAACAGCCGCGATTCCATTCGCATCGGGAGTCTGCGTCGCGCCGCTGACGCTGCCGCCGCCACTCGTGACCGTGAACGTCACGGTGCTGCCGTAGGCCGGGTTGCCGTACTGGTCGGTAACGCGCACGGCGGGCCGGATGGCCACATTCGTGCCGTGTACGGCGCTCTGGCCGGTACCGGCGCTCAAACTCAGCTGGGCGGGCGGACCCGAGACTGCGGTAGCACTGAAGGCACCGAGCAGCTCGTTGGTCGAGATGACGCGCGCCTCCAAGCGCTGCGCCTGCCCGGCCGTCGTGCCGAGGGTCCAATGGTTGAACGTGTTGCCGTTCTGGTCGGTTTGCGTGACGTCGATGGACGGATGGCCACCTCCGCTCGTTACCTGCCACCTGACGTCCAGGCGCCGCGCCGGTCTCCCGCGGGAATCGATCGCCTGCACGATGAGCGGCTGCGCCAGCTGTGTGCCGACGGTTCCCTGCTGGCCGTCTCCCATTACGATTAGCGGCGTCAGGCCGGCCACGGGATCGGTCGGTTCGGGGCCGCAAGCCATCGCGAGCAGCAGCACAACGAGAACGCGGCGCATTGGCGCTCCGATTTGCCGTGAGTACCCAACATTGCAATCCGAGGTGAGCGGTGCAAGCCCACAACCGCGCAAAGCGTCATGACCCGCTATATCGTTTGGCACATGGCTTTCGCCGAACTGGCGGTACGAATCGTCGAGATCGCGCATCAGTGCTACGCCCGCGGCTGGGCCCTGGGCACGAGCGGCAACTTCAGCGCGGTCGTGAGCCGCGAGCCGTTACGGCTTGCCATCACGACGAGCGGCGTGGACAAAGGTCTCCTGACGGTCGGCGACTTCGTCGAAATCGACGAGCACGGCAAAGTCGTGGCGGGATCGGGCAAGCCTTCGGCCGAGGCGAGTCTGCATATCGCGATCGCGCGGGCGCGGGGCGCGGGCGCAGTATTGCATACCCATTCGATTTGGAGCACGATTCTATCAGATGCGGCCACGGAAGGCGGTCTGGCCATCGAAGGGTACGAGATGCTGAAGGGCCTGGACGGCGTGAGCACCCACGATCACCGCGAATGGCTCCCCATCCTCGACAACACGCAGGACTGGGCGGCCGCCGTGCCGCGGGTCGAGGCTATCTTGACTGAACGGGCCGACGCGCACGGCTTCCTGATTCGCCGCCACGGACTCTACACGTGGGGCCGCGATCTCGCCGACGCCAAGCGGCAGGTCGAGATCCTGGAGTTCTTGTTGGAAGTGATGGGAAGAAAAGGAGGCATGCCATGGCCACCGTGAGGATCCCCGACGAGAAACGCACCCTGACGGATCAAGGCGAGGTGACGCGCTACCTGGCGAACCTGGGGATCGACTACGAACGCTGGCCGGGGGCGCAGCGGGTGCCGCAGACCGCATCCGCCGAGGAAGTGCTCGCCGCGTACGCGCCCGAGATCGCGCAGCTCAAGGCGCGGGGCGGCTACGTCACCGCCGACGTCATCGACGTGACGGCGCAGACGCCGGGCCTCGAGGCGATGCTCGCCAAGTTCAGCAGCGAGCATTGGCACGACGAGGACGAGGTGCGCTTCATCGTCCGCGGGCGCGGCCTGTTTCACATCCACCCGCGTGACGGCGGCGCGCCCGTGATCGCCATCGAGGTCGAAGCCGGCGACTTGATCCGCGTGCCGCGCGGCACGTGGCACTGGTTCGATCTGTGCGGCGAGCGCGATATCCGCGCCATCCGCCTGTTCCAGGACAAGTCGGGCTGGACGCCGCACTACACCAACAGCGGCGTCCATCAGGGTTACGAGCCCGTGTGCTTCGGGCCCACCTACGTGCCCCTGTCGCCCTGAGCTCCCTCCTCGACGCGTCGGTCCGGGCGATTCTGTTGGACATCGAGGGCACGACCACGCCCATCGAGTTTGTCCACGACGTTTTGTTCTCGTATGCACGGGCCCGCCTGCAGGAATTCCTCGACCGCCACGGAGCCGACCCGGCAGTCGCCGCCGACATCGCACTGCTCAGGGCGGAGCATGCGGCGGAGACGTCCCCACCTCCGATGGCCTCGGTCGCGGCGTACGTGCGCTGGCTGATGGATCGCGACAGCAAGTCGACGAGCCTGAAATCGCTCCAAGGGAAGATCTGGGCGCAGGGGTACCAGGCTGGCGACCTGCGGGGCGAGGTGTATCCCGACGTCCCTCCCGCCCTGGATCGGTGGCGCCGTCAGGGAATCGAGCTCGCGATTTTTTCTTCGGGGAGCGTCCAGGCGCAGCGCGATCTGTTTGCGACGACGACGGCGGGCGATCTGACGCGCTTCATCCGTGCGTACTTCGACACGACCACGGGACCCAAGGGCGCGGCACAGAGTTACGCGCAGATCGCCGCGGCCCTGGAGCGCGCACCGTCGGAAATGCTCTTTCTGTCCGATGTCGGGGCAGAGCTGGATGCGGCGCGGGCGGCAGGGATGCGAACGGCGTTGTGCGTGCGGAAACCGGGAGCGGCGACGCCGACCGGCGGGCATCCGGTTTTTCACGCGTTCGATCAGTTGCCCGGATGATACTCCCGCGCGGTGTGCCCCACGAGCTGTGAACGGTAGAAGTACACATCCCGCAGATTGCCGGCGGCGTAGCGCGCCGCTTCGTCGTTGAAATGGGGAGAGTCGGGATGGCCGCTCTCTCCCCCCGCGGTCACTGCCTTGGCGCGCACGCTGTCGCCGAACTCCACGACGGCCACAAAGCTGTTGCCGGAGGTCCCGTACCATTTCTTGGTGCCGGGGTAGGAGCGCGCGCCGAACGCCGCGAGCGATCCCCACGTCGACGCGGTAAAGGGCACGGGAATGCTCGGCCCCGCATCGCTGAACGGCTGAACGATATCCCCCGTGAGACGCTGGAAGCGGTTGATCGCTCCCCATGGGGTGTGCCACGTCCCGAAGTCGGCGCTGAGCTGGTCGGACGCAGCGGCGAGCGCCTGGAGCAGCTGTAGCGCCGTCGCGCGCTGCACGACGTAATCCTCGAGCGCCATTCCCGCGCCACGGGCATCGGCGCTCAGCGATCGTCCGAGGCTCTGTCCCCAGAACACGGCCAGCGAGGTGGGAATCGACGTTGCCGACCAGCGCATATCCCACCCGCGTAGCGCGCCGACTTGCTCCGCCAGCTTCGCTTTGAGCGAGTCGCCGGCGGGGGCGGTGTCCCAGGCCTTGAGCAGCGCCGGAACCGTCTGCTCGAACCAGGGCAGGTAGCTGTCGAACGCGGCGCTCATCAGGCCGTCGAGGGTGAAATCCTTCTTGTTCTGCAGCACCATGATCGCATGGCGCCCCCGCGCCGACTCGCCGCCCGTCTCGACGTAGCGGGGGTAGTCTTCACGTTTGGGGCTCGAGGCCCCCGCCGCCGACCACGGCCAGTTGTTCGAGTTGTAGAGCCACCCGCTCGCCGGATTCAGGAGGTGGGGTGTCTCGTCCACGGAAAGCGGGGTGCCCCACTCCGTCGCGGCGGTGCTGCCGTCCACGGGCTTCGTCCAGTCGAACGTGGTGTCGCGCCGCGGGATGAAATTGGCGTGGAAGTACGCGATGTCGCCGCTCGCGGCCGCGAAGATGGTGTTGTTGGACGAGTTGGTGTGCAGGTCCATGGTGCGACGGAACGACTGGTAATCCCGCGCCTTGGTGCGGGTGTAGGACTGGGTGAGCGCGTGCACCGGGTCCTGCATCAGCCGGATCGTCACCCACTGGTCGCCGGCCTTGCGGATGACGGGGCCGTGATGGGTGCGGTACACCGTGAACGTCTTCCGGGCCATCCCCGCCGCCGTCTTGTACGGCACCGTGATCGTGCTGACAGTCATTGGATGCTGGGCCGCACCGTACCGGTAGAAGTAGCGGTCGCCCTGCTTCACCACTGTTTCGAGGTACTCGTCGATGGCATCGACGCCGCTCGAGGTGTGCATCCAGCCGACGTGATCGTTGAACCCCTGATAGACGAAGAACTGCCCCCACGTCACCGCCCCGTACGCGTTGAGTCCCTCGTCGCTCACCACCTGCACCTCGGCGCGGAAGAAGAACGAGGTGTGGGGGTTGATGAGGAGCAGCGCGTGGTGGTTCACGGTGTTCGCCGGCGCGATCGCGATGCCGTTCGAGCCCGTGGGGTCCGCCTCGACGTCCTCGGCGTCCCCGTTGCCCACCGGGGCCGCCGCGCCAGCGCCGTACATCGCCTCGAAATCCCGCAGGTTGATGCGCTCGATGTCCCCGCCGATGCTCCCCTCGCTGAACGTCAGCGCCATCCACGGCTCGAAGCGCGTGATGACGCGGGGCTTCACCTCGGGATGCTTATAGAGATAGAAGTTCAGGCCGCCGGCCCAGGCGTTCATGAGACGCTGCAGCCAATCCGGGCTCGCCGCGTACTTCGCCTTCATCGAGTCGGGATCGATGAACAGCTTCATCCGAAGGTCCTGGTAGATCGCCGACTCGCCCTCCGCCTCCGCCAGGCGTCCCATGGAATTCAGGTAATTGGTCTCGATCCGGTTGAAGTCGTCCTCGGCCTGCGCGTACATGAGGCCGAAGACCGCGTCGGCGTCGGTCTTGCCGTACACGTGCGGAATGCCCCAATCGTCGCGGATGATTGTGACATCCTGGGTTTGGCGCTCCCAGCGGGAGGGAGAAACCACGAATGCGGCGGCAAGGAGGGCGGCGAACATCTTCATGGGGCGGGCCTCGGCGGAGGCAGGTGATCGGCGAAGCGCCACGGCGCCGGACCGTCGCGTGTGAGGGTGATGTTGGCAAGGCGCGCCCGTACCATCGCGATCGGCATCGGTCCCCCCTGCAGGACGGCGTCGTGGAACTCGCGCTCGGTCATGCGGTGGGAATCGACCAGCTCCGCGTGCAGGGCCCGCAGCTCGAGCCCACCGATCATGTAGGCGACCTGGTACAGGGGGGAGTAGGCGCCGCTGAACGAGCGCCGCACCTCGCCCTCGGCGTTGGCCCGCTCGAACCCCACCGTGTCCACCAGGAACTGGATCGCCTGGTCCGGCGTCATTCTCCCCAAATGAAAGCTCAGCGAAAAGATGATCCGCGCGCTGCGATGCATCCGCCAGAAGAGCGCACCGACCCGGTCTTCAGGGCTCGCATGGAAGCCGTGATCCCACAAGAACATCTCCCAGTACAACCCCTGGCCCTCGCTCCAGAACGGCGTCTGAAAGAGACGGCGGTGCGAGTTGTAGCGGGCCGCCATGAACCCCTGGAGATGATGCCCCGGGTTCAATTCGTGGAACACCGTGGCGTGCGAAAAGTGCGGGTTGTTACCGCGCAAGCTCATGAGCTTTTCTTCGTCCGACATGTCGGCCGTGGGATATGACACCTGGATCGTCTCGCCACCGAGGAAGAAGGGGGAGACGCGCTGGCGCTCGGGGGAGAGCATCTCCATGCGCCAGTCCTCCCGCGCCAGGGGCGGGATCGTGACCCAGTCGTGCTGGTCGAGGAAGGCCTCAGCCTGGCGGGCCAGGTCGCGCACCAGGTCGGGCTGCCGGCCCGGCTCGACGAAGGTGTTCTTGACCTTCTCGAGCGCCGCCTTCCAGTCGTCGCCGAAGCCCATCGCGCGGGCCGCCCGTCGCATTTCGCTCGCGCTGAACGCGTACTCGCGTTGCGCGATGGCGATCAGCTCGTCGGGCGTGTAGGGGATCATCTCGTAGTCGAGATCCTCCTGCAATCCGTCCGCGCCGATCGGATCGCCGACGATAGGGCCCGTGTTGTCCTCCGCCGTGCCGGATTCCGCCGGCTTCTTCCCGACCACGCGCTCGCGCAGCGTGCGCGCGTACCGCTTGAGCGCGTCGTCGAGCTTCTTCCAGGGGTCCTTCGCCCACCACGAGAAGTCGGGATCGTAGCCGTCGTAGTAGCGGAACCAGGTGCCGACGACGCCCCGCACGTCGTCCAGGTCATCGGCGGCGCGATTCGCGATCGTCTTGGTCGTCGTCGGTGCGGTGCCCTTCGTGGGAGGTTCGAACAGTGCGCGCAGGCTGTCGACCTGCTGCGTGGCCTCGGCCAGCGTGCCGGCCGCCGCCCGAGGGTCGATCGTCACGAGGTTGCGCCGTGCGTCCTGGAGGGCGAGCAAGCGGTCGGCAAACGGCGCCAAGGGCAGCTCCTCGGCGCGCATCTTATCGCGGCGGTCCAGCAGCACGATCTGTTGCCGCAGGTAGTGCGCCAGCAGGACGTAATCCGCTCGGGCCTCCTGCGACAGCTTGGCGAAGTCGACGTCCTTGAGGCGTGTCTGCCATCCGGCGTAGAACTCGCGCATCCGGCGGCGTTGGTCGGGAGAGTCGGCGGCGTCGTAGCGGCGGGTCAGGCCGGTGCGATCGATCGAGAAGCGCTCGATGACGTCGGCCAGCTCGCTCGCCGGACGAGCCACGAGCGGACCCAGGACGGGGACCGACGCGACGGGATCGACGCGCGACTGCGCCGCGGCCGTGGAGGAGCCGAGCACCAGGGCCGCGCTGACCAAGTGGCGGAGCATGGCGCAAGAGTGTACCGCCGCCCCGGCGATGCGTCCAGGATCCAGGGCGTGGTGGCCCTCCCACTTGCGCGCGGACTCCCGCTGGGGGGATATAAGGGGCCACCGGAGGTTCCCAATGGCTCTGCCCCTCGCCCTGCTCCTTGCCGTTTCCACGCTGGCTCAAAACCCTACCGCCGCGGCCTGGACCGTCAAGATGAAAGGGCCGATCCGTTGGCAACAGGTCACGCCGGCCGGGGCGCTTCTCGTATCGACCGACGCGTCTCTCGCCGCCGTCGACATCGACCGTGGTGTGGTCACCTGGGAAAAGCCGGAGCTCGGCGGGCTCCCCGCCGACAGCGTCCGCATGGTCGAGGGGTCGCTCCTGATGGAGGCGGCGCGTCCGGGCCTGTTGCTCGTCTTCGACCCGGTGACCGGCGCGGTCGTCTTCGATTCGCGGCGACTCTCCCTGGTGCAAGTCGTCACCCGCCGCGTGCTGCCCCAGAGCGGCACCCTCCTCGTGCACGGCCGGCGCGCGTCGGGACCACCGGTCGTCGCGCTGTTCGATCTCACGAGCGGCGCGCAGCGCTGGGCCAGCGAATCGCTGTTCCAGGAGACCGGCCCGAAACGGGGTGGTTTGGGGGGACTGATGCAGGGCCTGGTGCGCGCGGCGTCTGGAGCCACCGCGCTGGAGGTGCTGCAGGCGGGGTCGGACATGATCATCGTGCACACGCTGATGGGTCTGCGCGGACTCGACGCGCGGACGGGGGCGGTGCGTTGGTCCGCGACCCTGCCCACCGCTCGCGCCGGCAACCCCGCGCGACACGTGCAGCTCTTCCCCTCGCTCGGTAAATCCGATCGCATCTACGTGGGCTTCGACGACCGTCTCATGGCGTACGCCATCGCCGACGGCCGCGCGCTGTGGCCGAAGCCCGCGACGATCGACGGGTGGGTGCACGGCATCGTGGAGCACCCCGACGGGATCGTCATTCTACCGGAATCGCCACCGGCCGATCAGGCGACGGGCAACGTCCGGATCGTGAACGGCGTCGTGCAGACGGGGCTCAACGTGGCGCGTTACGCCGACGGCACAACGATCGCCGCGAAGCCGCTGCGCATGCGCGGCACCGTCACGGATGCGTTGGTCAGCGGCGGCTCCGCGGTGCTCGCGGTGGACGCCGAGTCGCGCACGTTCGTGAACGTGCTGGAGGTCGCCACCGCCACGGTGCGATTGAACAAGGACGTGAAGATCAAGGGCCAGCTGGCGTACGCCGAGCTGACGCCCGCCGGCCTCGTGTACATCTCGCGGCCCGACGCGGCGACCAACGCCGAGGTCAACGTCATCGACCTCGACAAGGGCGAGCCGAAGTTCAAGGACGCGATCGAGAGCGGCCGGCCGCTCTCATCCGGCGACTACAACGCCGCCCGGTACGCGCTGCACCACGTCATCGAAGGCCCGACGCTGTACGTTTTCGCGAGCCACGACCACCGCCTCTACGCCGTCGATCGCAATGCGGGCACGTTCCGCGCGTTGGGCGGCGAGATCAAGCTGCAGGGCGGCGAGGATCCGACCGACATGGAGATCCGGCCCGCGGGGCTCGTCCTCATCTCGCCGCAGAATCTCGTCGTCGTGGCGCGGGATGGGCAGGTGAAGCAGCAGGCGTACTACCCTGCCCCGCAGCTGCCCGGGCTGCTGCGCGCGTTGTATCGGATCAACGCGGTGCGCGCGGGCCTGTACGGCGCCGCCGCGTCGGCATATGGCGACGCGTTCGCCCAGGCGTCCCGGCAGGCCACCGATTCCAACGCGCGCCGCTTCGCGGGCCAGCTGGCGACCGCCTACTCGCAAGGCGGCGCGCAGCTCAGCGGCTATTCACACGAAGCGGCGGCGCTCGCCTCGAAACGCTTCAAGGCGTCGCTCATCGTCCCCGGGTCGGTGTTCATGCTGACGCGCTCGCCCGACGGCAACGGCAACGTGCTGCTCCAAATCGACAAGGACAGCGCGCAGCCGCGGGCGCGCGTGGACTTGGGCAAGGAGCGGGAGCCCGTGTACGCGGTGGACGACGTCGCCGGGATGCTGTTCCTACAGACGGCGGCGGGAACGCTGGTCGGCTATCGGCTCTGAGTCCCGACGGCGCCTACGACGCCCGCAGCGCGTTGACGATGTTCAGACGCGCTGCGCGCACCGCCGGCAAGAAGCCACCGACGATGCCCATCACGACGGCGAAGATCAGGGCCCGGGTGATGACGCCCGGCGACAGCGCGAACCCGAACCCGATTTCTGAGAAGCTGCCGAAGTTGAGCGTCGAGACCCGGGCGAAAGAAAGCAACGACGCGAGTCCCACCCCTGCCGCCCCGCCCGCGATCGCGAGCAGCACCGACTCGACCAGGAACGCGGCGAGCACGCTGCGGCGCTGGAAGCCCAGGGCGCGCAGCGTCCCCACCTCGACGACGCGACTCGCCACCGCCGCGTACATCGTGATCATCGCGCCGATCATGGCGCCGACGCTGAAGATCGTCGTCACGACGAGCCCGAGGATCTTGATGAACTTCGCCATCGCCTGTGACTGCTCCCGGTAGAACTCCCGCTCGCGCTTGAGCTCCAGCGACTGCGAGCGGGGATCGGCCTGGAGGCGCGCTTTGACGGCGTCGAACGTGCCCGCATCGCGCAGGCGGAACGTCGCCGACGAATAGACGGGCCGGCCGAACGCCTGCATCAGCTGATCGGCGTCGCCCCAGATCTCGGAGTCGAAGCCGGTGCCGCCGGCGTCGGCGATCCCGACGACGGTCCAGCGGTCACCTCCGAACCCCAGCTCCGCGCCGAGCGTGACGCCGCGGAACCGGTCGGCGATGTTCTTGCCCACGACGATCTCGTGGGTGCCGAACTGGAAGGGCTTTCCCTGGACGATGCGGACGCCGGGGCGCAGCTCGAACGCCTGGGGCGACACGCCGCGCACCGAGACGTTGCTCATCCCGCCCGTGGTCTTCTTGTAGAGGTTGATGACGACGAGCACTTCGCGCGACAGCAAGGGGCGGCCGTCCTTCGCGGGCGCGACCTCGGGTTGCGTCTCGAGAATGCTCGCCGTGCCGCGGTCGATCTGGCTCACCAGCTCGGAGCCGGCAGCGCGGCGCAGCACGATGGCGTTGTCGGGCGAGCCCGTGTCGACGAGGGTCGTCTCGAGACCCTGAGCCAGCATCAGCACGCCGGCAAACACGAACACGACGAGCGCGAGACCGCCGAGCGTGAGGGCGGTCGTGAGGCGCCGGGCCCAGAGGCTGCGCCAAATGTAGGAGAACGGCACGGGCACGAGGAGCCAGCGAAAGAATCGACGCATGAGCTATCCCACGGTGCGCAGGCCGGTCACGATCGGCGTGCGCACCACGCGGGTGGCGGGAAAGAACGCGGCGACCGCCCCGGCAATGAGCGCCGCGCCGAGCGCCAGGGCGATCGTGAACGGCGCAACGTTGATGATGGGGAAGAACGTGGGCAGCGCCTTGCCGAAGCCGGCCACCATGGGGAACGTGAGCGCGAGGCCGATCAGGCCACCGCACGTAGCGATCAGGAGCG
>Ga0137365_10003152_pt1 | contig 13114 bp, 11 predicted proteins | sample SagtaG_9_FD_104799 | JGI IMG/M metagenome (GOLD analysis project Ga0137365, IMG submission 104799) | Vadose zone soil microbial communities from Sagehorn Ranch, Mendocino, California, USA - Sage1_L_40_16 metaG | ecosystem: Environmental > Terrestrial > Soil > Vadose zone | place: USA...
CGCCACCGGGTTTTACTTTAGTTGCGGCGGCCTCCAGTGAAGCCGCCCCTTCGTAATGAACGATTGTATTTTGCATAAGCGGGTGAGTTTAAACAGCTCACCCGCTCCCTTCATGCCATCTAAATAAAAAAAGATCCGCTCTTTTGACGCTGCGCTGTTCAGGGAGAGTTGCTTTTGCGCGGGGTTCATTTTTGTCGCAGACCCCTTTCTGGGTTTCTTTTGTCTTCGCTCTCTTCGAGAGTTAGTTTCATTTCCTCACTTACTAAAGGAAGTGGATGCCAAAGTTCCGAAATTTTTGTAGACGCCGACGCGACGATGCAGTTCTTGTCAGTAGCAGCCCCGCCGCTTTTTAGGCTTGTAGAAGAAGGAAAAAATAGGCACGCTACTGAGCTGGTGAATGCGGAAGCTGAGCCGCGCGTGTTCACCACCACGCGCTGGAGTCTCGTCCTTGCTGGGGCGAACACCGCTGGCGACCAGCAGAAAGCCGCTCAGGCACTAGCTGAGCTTTGCCGAACTTACTGGCGACCCATTTTTTCCTATGTCTGCCGCCGCGGATATTCGAGTGAGGACGCGCAGGACCTGACGCAGGATTTTTTCCTGATGATTCTGGAAACTAATTGGCTGCGGCAGGCCGATAAAGAGCGCGGCCGGTTCCGTTCGCTCTTGCTCAAGTCGCTCCAGAATTTCCTGCACAACGTCGCCGATAAGAAACAAACGCTGAAGCGGGGCGGGAGCGTTGAATTTGTTTCCTGGGATGCATGGATGGCAGAAGCGCCTTCGCACGTATCGATACCGACTCGCGTGCTCGACTCGTTAGCGCCCGAGCGACTTTTCGATCTTCGCTGGGCTGCAACAGTGGTGGACCATTCGCTCCGACGTTTGCGAGAGGAGTGCGAAGGTAAAGGACGTCTTCGCCTGTTTGAAGTGTTGCGTGATTATCTCACGGCTGAACACGCTGACATCTCGTACGCCGATCTAGCAGCCCGTTTGGGTGTTGCAGAAACCGTTGTGAAAAAACAACTGCACAATCTGCGTCAGCGTTATCGGTGGCTTTTGCGCGATGAAGTGGCGCATACAGTCGAGAGCCCGACCGATGTGGATGATGAGATCCGGCATTTGTGCGCGGCACTTGCCGCCGCAGCCTGATGAAAAACGCGGCGGTGTCACCTGATTCTGTTGCGGATGTCAACGAGAATCTTAAGAAGTGCCCACGCTGCGGCGCGACAACCCGACTCGATCATGGAACGTGTATCAACTGTTTTCTGCGCCAGGGACTCGAAGCTAGAGGCGAAGCGTCACGCGAAGCGTTCGAAAGCATCCTCGTAGAAGCGAACGTGACCGACACACACTGGCGTCTTGGTCATTACGAAATTCTGGAGGAGATTGGGCGCGGTGGGATGGGAGTGATTTATCGCGCACGACAGCGGCACTCACGCCGGATCGTCGCGGTGAAGCGTGTCCTCGCTCATCAGATGGATTCGCATGAGACGCTGGTGCGTTTCCGGCGCGAAGCCGAAGCGGTCGCCAGCCTCGATCACCCAAACATTCTTCCGATTCACGAGGTGAGCGAAAGCGAGGAAGGCCTGCCGTTTTTCAGCATGAAATATGCGACGGGCGGAAGCCTTCGCACCGCGGCACCGACGCTTCGCAAGGACCCTCGCGAGTGTGTGCGGCTGATGGCGAAAGTCGCGCGCGGGATTGCTTACGCCCACTCGAAGGGAGTTCTGCATCGCGATCTTCAGCCGGGAAACATTCTTCTTGATGAAAATGGTGAGCCGATGGTGAGCGACTTTGGACTCGCGAAATGGCTCGATCAAACTAGCGACCTAACGAGAACATTGGAGACACTTGGAACACCGGGCTACATCGCGCCTGAGCAAACAGAGTGCCCGGCCGATAAGCTTACCTGCGCCGCTGACGTTTACAGTCTAGGCGCGATTTTGTTTTACCTTCTCACCGGCCGGCCTCCATTTGTGGGCCCCAATGTTCTTCACGTTATTCATCAGGCTGCTGCGAGTCCGGCACCGCGACTGCGTTCGCTCGTACCGGCGCTCGATCGAGATCTGGAGACGATCGTCGGTTGTTGTCTGGAGAGCGATCCTAATGCGCGCTATCAATCCGCCGGAGCGCTAGCCGAAGATCTCGGACGCTGGCTACGGCATGAGCCAATTCGGGCCCGACGCACCGGGGTTTTTACTCACGGACGAAAGTGGGTGTGACGAAATCCAACTTCGGCGGTGCTGTTGACATCATTGGTGGCTCTCGGAGCGGCGGTGGGTGTGATGTTCTGGGAGAGAGAATCCCCCCGGCCGCTGCCGCGCGGAATTGCAGTGCTTCCATTTGAAAATCTGAGCGCCGATCCCGAGAACGCCTTTTTCACTGATGGCGTCCAAGACGAAATTCTGAACGACCTAGCAAAAATCGCGGACTTGAAAGTCATCAGCCGGACATCCGTGATTCAGTACAAAACCGGCGCGAAGCGAAACCTGCGCCAGACTGCGAATGAGCTGGACGTCGCGCATGTGGTCGAGGGAAGCGTGCAACGTGCCGCAAATCGCGTCCGCGTCAGCGCCCAGTTAATCGACGCAAGAACTGACAGGCATTTGTGGGCTGAGAGTTACGACCGACCCCTGAATGACGTGTTTGCCATCCAGAGCGATATCGCCAAAGCAATTGCCGGCGAGCTTCAGGCGAAGCTTTCGCCAAGGCAATCGAGTGCGTTGGCCACGGCGCCTACGCGCGATCCTGAAGCGTATGATCTGTTCCTAAAGGGCGAATACCAGGAACGCCAGGCTGAGAGTGCAGAAAACCGGGAATTGTTCGATCGCGCCGAAACCTTCTATCGGCAAGCGCTAGCGCGAGATCCGAGTTTCGCGCTTGCCTACGCGCGGCTCGCTTATAGCCGTTTAAATCGGCATTGGTTTATTAATCGCCTGAATTCGGCACAGCTGGAGAACGTCAAATCTAACATCGAACGTGCGCTAGCGATTGCTCCCGAATTGCCAGAGGCGCATCTGGCGCTGGGCATATTTCATTACTGGGGCCGTCGTGACTATGATTCCGCCCTGAGGGCACTCGATCGGGCGATTGAGCTCCAGCCGAGTAACTCGGATAGTCGGACGTTCCGAGCTGCAATTTACCGCCGCCGCGGTGAATGGCGACGATCGCTAACTGAATCCGAGCGCGCGTTGGAACTCAATCCGCGCGAGTCCTTCAGTCCCACCGACATTGGCGATACGTATCTTTCGCTTCGCCGTTGGAGTGAGTCTGAACGTGCACTTACCCGGGCTTTAGCTCTCGATCCGCATAACATAAATGCCGCCTTCCACCTCGCCCAAACGTACATCAACAGCACCGGCAATATTCCGCGCGCCAGACAGGCTTGGGAGGGAATACCGGAAGGCAAGGGGCAAGTCAGCCCGTATGGTCTCGTGATTTCTCAGATGATTCGCGAGACGGTATATCTCGATGTGCTGGAGAGACGTTTCGCGGATGCTCTCAAAGCGTGGGATGTGCTGCCGACCAACACAGCCGAAGAAGGTTTGAATAAGCTAAAGGCGCGAGTTGCGATTCAAGTAATTGCAGGCCACAAAGGGACAGCCAAAGCGGAGGCCGAGCAAGCACGCGTTCTACTTGAAGCTCAGCTAGTCGAACGGGCGCCGCAAGACCACACCTCGTTAACCGAGTTAGCCTGGATCTACGTTTGCCTGGGGCGTAACGACGATGCGCTTCGCATTGCACGAGAAGCAACAGAGGCGCTGCCAATAGAAAAAGATGCGCTTGTTGGCGGGTTTTTTCTTACCGGACTAGCCCAGATCGAAGCGCACACTGGTCAATCCAAGGAGGCAGTAAAAATACTCCGCCGCCTGCTCACAATCCCTGCTGGAGAATACGTTTCTATTGCGCGTCTCAAGATCGATCCTGTCTGGGACCCAATCCGCGACGACCCAGGCTTTCAAAAACTCCTTTCTGAACCTGAATCGGCAACTGTCTATAACTAGTCTGCGGTGACGTCCCATGATTCTGCGGGTTGGACAGAGGTAAACTCTCCAGATAGTTATTATGCCTGATTCAGCCGCCCGAGAATTTCAGGATCGCGCACATCGGCCCATTCGCCGGTTAGCTCGAGCGCTTTTACTTTCTTGCCCGAATGCGCGAGATCGCGGATTGCATCTGTGAGTTCGTACTCGCTGCGCGGTGACGGCTCCAATCTTGCGATGAATTCGAAAATGCTTGGCCGAAACGCGTAGAGACCAGCGTTATACCAGGGACTCGTTGGTTCACCTGGCTTTGGTTTTTCGCGAAGATCGACGAGCTCCATTTGCTCGTTCACAAAAACGGCGCCGCCTTTGCTGACGTCTTCACCGCGCGTAACTGTGATAATCGCTTCGAGGTCATTCGGAAGGTCCACGACGTGGTTGTAATTAACCGGACTAATCAAGATATCGCCATAGCTCAGAATGAATGGCGACCCCTCAGTGAAATTGCGAGCAAGATTGACAACACGGCCCGTGCCATCCTGCACGGTCTGTGTGGCGTATTCGATGGCGACGTTGTGATGCCGGCCATCCCCGAAAAAATTCCGCACTCTTTCGGCATGATAACCGACGATAATCAGAAATCTGGGCACACCCGCATCACATAATCCTTGTACAATATGCTGCAAAACCGGCTTGCCGCGCACTTCGATCATCGGCTTTGGAATGTCATTAGTCAGCTCGCGCATGCGCGTGCCGCGCCCAGCTGCGAGTACTACTGCCTTGTCGATCTTTGTTGTCATGTCGAGCGAAGCCGAGACATCTCTAGACATTTCTGAGCATCGTTAGCACTGGAAAGCAGAAACACTAAGAGATTCCTCCACTCCGGTCGGAATGACAGAAAATGTTCGCGGCAAGCTGCCGCGAACTACAGGCTGGCAGCCTGTGCTCCCCAGAGTCATGGATTACTATTCACTTTTCTTTGGAGAGCTAATAATCAGCGCGGGTAAGCTAGCTTGCTTGATTAGTTCGCTCACTTTCGGCACCTCTTCGGCTTTTAGCTCCGCCCATTTCTTTAACTGCTCTTCCAATTGGGTGCTCAACATTTGGAAAACGTTCAATTGTCCCTGAGTCGGCTCTTTGTCACCATACTCGATTGTGTGACTGAACGTTTCAAAACGTTCGTTCAGCATATCGGGGAAGGCGAGGTTTCCTTCGGAGCCTTTCATGTTCACTTGAATAAGTTTCTGTTCGATCTCTGACATTTTGTGATCAAGATTGTCTGCCGCTGCGAGTCCTGGTTTTAATTTGGGGTCGTCGCCGAAACGTTTGTGAATCGTTTGAATCTGCGACCTGAGATCACGGATTTCGTTGACGGCTTGGTGCAATCGCGACATGGAACCATTCACCTGTGTCGCCAGAGCAAATTGCTTTTGCACGGCGGCCTCTGCCCCCTTGGTCCTTGGATCGATCGCCAGATGCAACGGGGCAGTTTGTGACTTGCCGCCGACAGTTAGTTTCACTTGATAATCACCAGGTGGGGCGAGCGGTCCTCTCGGTCCGACGCCGGAGTAAAACGCACCGGGTATCTGAATGGGATCCTCGTAGCGCAGGTCCCACGCGAAGCGGTTCATCCCTTGATTTGCGGGAATTGTTTTTGGTCGCTCGACGCGATCCGGCCATTCCGGCGGCTGTTCGCCTTCTTTTTTCTCTTTACTGGAAAGATGCCTGACGACTTTGCCTGAAGCATCCAGAATATCGAGCGAGACTTCGTCTTTCGGCGCAGCCTTGAAATAATAATTAATGATCGCGCCCGACGGCGGGTTATCGCCGACTGGCTGGCGCTTGTCGAATTCCTCCGGATAGTGCAAACGCACTGCGTTTTGCGGTTGATAAAGAATCACATCTACTTGCGCAGATTGCGCGCTCACCTGGCGCAGCGGCGTCGTGTCGTCTAATACCCAGAACGAACGGCCGTGAGTCGCCGCGACCAGATCGTCATCCTTTACAACCAGATCGTGAATCGGTGACACGGGCAGGTTCAGCTGGAGCGGCTGCCAATGCGCGCCATCGTCAAATGAAACGAAGACTCCGACCTCTGTGCCCGCGTACAGTAATCCGCGTTTCTTAGGATCTTCGCGGACAGCGTGGACATACGCGCCGTCGGGAATTCCGGTCACAATCGCGCTCCAACTTTTTCCCAGATCCGTTGTCTTGAAAATGTAAGGCTTGAAGTCGTCGAGTTTATGCCGATCCACAGCGATGTACGCAGTGTTGGCATCGTGTGGAGACGGATCGATGAGACTGACTGTGCTCCACTCGGGCATCTTCGGCGTGACCTTCGACCAATGCTGCCCGTCATCGGTTGTGACGTGAACAAGTCCATCATCGGTGCCGGCCCAGAGCGTTCCTTTTTTAACAGGCGACTCTGCGAGCGCAAACACGGTGTCGTAATATTCAACTGAAGTGATGTCGTTAGTCAGCGGACCGCCGCTTGGCTGTTGTTTGGATTTATCGTTGCGCGTCAAGTCGCCGCCGATCTGCGTCCAGCTCTGGCCGCGATCGGTCGATTTGAAAACGCACTCTGCTCCCGTGTACAGAACGTCGGGATTATGCGGAGAAAGGGTGAGCGGCGTTACCCACTGAAAACGATGAATAAGATCGGCCGCGCCGCGACCGGAATTATCCAGAGGCAAGACGCTGACGTCCTGCGTTTCTTCCTTATTCTTATCGTAACGATCGATCGAGTTTTCGTAGTTTGAGTAAATGATGTGCCAATCGCGGGGATCGGCCAGAACAAAACCGCACTCGCCGCTGCCGACCGTGAACCAATCTGCCGGCCCGATCGCGCCCCAATCTGTCCGGCTTGCGATCCCAACGCTCGTATTGTCCTGTTGCGCGCCGTAAATGTGATACGGGAAAGCATTGTCCACCGAAACGTGGTAAAACTGCGCGGTTGGTTGGTTATTTTGGGTCGTCCAGGTCTTTCCGCCGTCGAGTGAGATACTCACGCCACCGTCATTGGCGTTCGCGATCCGATTAGGATTTTGCGGATCGATCCAGAGTCCGTGGTGATCGCCGTGACGCGCTGGCAGCAAATTAAAAGTTTTTCCGCCATCAACCGAACGAAACAACCCGGTGTTTAAAAGGTAAACTGTGTCAGCGGATTTCGGGTCAGCATAAACTTTGCTGAAATACCAGGCGCGCTGCCGAAAGCGGCCGTCATCATTTACACGGGTCCAATGTTGTCCGGCGTCATCGGAACGATAAAGGCCGCCCTCTTTCGCCTCGATGATCGCATAAACGCGGTTCGAATCGGCACCGGAAACCGCGATACCGATCTTACCGAGGATTCCTTCGGGCAGGCCATTGCCCTCGAGACGTTTCCAGGTAACGCCATTATCTTCAGATCGGTAGAGACCACTTCCTGGACCGCCGCTGGAAAAAAACCACGGCTGCCGTCGAGCCTGCCAAAGCGAAGCGAAAACAATGTTCGGATTGTGCGGATCAAAAACGACATCGATCGCGCCGGTGTTTTCATCTTTAGACAAAACTTTCGTCCACGTTTTTCCACCGTCGGCAGTGCGGAATATTCCGCGCTCAGCGTTTGGACCAAACGCGTGACCAAGAGCCGCCACCAGAACGACATTCTCATCTCTTGGATCGACGATTAATGCGCCGATTTGACGGCTATCTTTTAACCCGACATTCTGCCATGTCTTGCCGCCATCGATGGATTTGAAAACTCCGGTGCCGTAGGTGGTATTACCGCGTATGGCCGCTTCGCCCGTCCCTGCATAAATCACGTTGTGATCTGATGGCGCAATAGCAATCGCTCCGATCGATGAAATCGCTTGCTTATCGAACAGGGGAGTCCAGTTCGCGCCGCCATCAATCGTTTTCCAAACTCCCCCTGCAACGGCGCCAAAATAATAAGTGTCCGGCTCGCCCGGCACCCCTTCAATTGTTAAGGCGCGCCCGCCGCGAAACGGTCCAATCTGTCGCCACTGCATTCCGCTGAACAATTTTTCATCAATGTTTCCAGGCGGAGCAGGAGTAGGGGATGGAGTGGGTTGGGCAAAAGATGAAAAGACGAATACAGAAATAGCGAAAATGATTTGAACCAGCCAAAGAAAACGGCAACCAGGCTTAATCATCCGCCTAAGGTGGAAAGCCTGCGACTTCGTTCAACTGGAATTGCACGGGCTAAGCGTCGACACTGACTTTTCCCAACGCCCTGCGGAGTCTTTGTTACGCGTTGATCGCTGCCATTCTAGTGGCGGGAGTTTCCAACGCGGTTCCACCCGGTTCGCCGCCGCCAAAATGCCGCGCGGCGTAATACGAGCCAATTACCAATACGGCCGCGATAAATTGAGCAACGAGCGTTTCAACCGTAGGGAACACGGCGAACCAGAGTCCCATCCAGGGCGGCATATAGTTTTTTAGCGACGTGATTTCAGTCGTGGAAATCCAATGGGCCAGCTGCATTTCCTGCGTTTGCTCGCCCACCATTACAAGCAAGACCACTCCGAGGAGAATGCCGGTAGTGATTAGCATTTTCCTATAAGGGAGCCGCTGCTGAAGAACGAAGGTCAATACCGCCACCATCCCCGTCAGAACAATGCCCAACAGCGCGCCTTTCAGCACCACGGCGCCGCCGAGTCGCAGATGATAGCTTTGCAAAAAAAGCACGACTTCAAATCCTTCGCGATACAGGGAGGTGAATCCGAGCAGGACTAATCCAAACCAGAGACGCAATTGGGAGATTTCGGCAGCGCGCGCATTCTCGAGTAATGCCTTGCGACGGCGATTGTGAGCGCGAATCCAGCCTCCCCAATAAATTTTGTGAAAGAACCAGTTCATGATGACGAGCAACACGATGACTGCCAGCAACCCGGTAGCGGCTTGCAAATCGAGTGCCGACATATTGTCGCTGAGCGAACCAACGATGCGCACCGCGATCAACCACGTGATCAAAGTGGCGATAAAGGCAAAGGCCGCGCCGAGCGCGACCGGCCGGCGATGGGCGCGTTTGGGACCTGTCATGCTGGCTGTGATCGCTGCCAGAACAAGAATACATTCCAGGCCCTCCCGAAAGACAAGAACGCCAATGTCCAAAAATGCCACCGTCGGACTGGTGTCGGGCCGCGTTGGATCAGGCGCGCCGTGTGCCGTAACTCCTTGCCACACAAGCACCGCCACCACGCAAAGCGCAGCTACGACGATGCCGATGCGCAAAGCAGGCTTCATTTCGCCTCAAAGTTTATCACATACCAATGCGCCTGCTGCCGATTGATTGCTTTTTTTTAGCGGCTGATTGCAGTACGCAATCGATTGCAGCCAATCATTTGCCGTTAATACTTCGGCAACTTACGGTGAGCGCCGCATGCCGGAATATGTTCTGGGTCACCATTTGAGAGGCGAGGGGAAACGCCTCGCGTTGATGTCGGAATTACTGGATCCCATGCACCGCCGTTATCTTCAGTCGCTTGATGTCGTTAAATCAGGCGCAAGAACGCTGGAAGTCGGCTGCGGCAACGGCTCAATTTCCGCATGGCTTGCCCGGCAAGTCGCTCCGGATGGACGAGCCGTAGCCGTCGATCTCGATCTTTCGCTGGTCGACGTGCATTTGCCGAATTTGGAGTTTCGCCAGGCGGATATCATGGCGCAGCCCGTGGAACCCGGCGGCTTCGATCTTGTAACTGCTCGGGCGGTGCTTCACCATGTTGCCGACGCCGAGAGGGCGATCGCGAATCTCGTCGCAAGCTTGCGGCCTGGCGGCGCGATCCTCTTGATTGAACCGGATTTCCTACCGGTGACGATCGCCGAGCCGCCGGAAGTGCGCGCGTTCTGGAGTGGTTGGCTTGCTTGGTCGCGCGACCGCGGAATCGATTATCAAGTCGGTCGCACTCTGGCACCCAGATTGGCGGCCTTGGGTATCGAGAAAATCGGTGGCACCGCAGAAACTGCAATCTACAACGGGACGAGTTTGTGGGCAGATTATTGGACACAGACGATTAGGGAACTTCGCCAGGACTTGACGAGTTCTGGCAAGCTTAACAACGTATTGGTTGACACCTTACTTGGCTATTGCGCCGATCCCGCTTGGTGGACGCAAACGATCGCCTTTACTGCAGTTCACGGTTACGCCCCTGGTCGAGAGTAAATTGACTCTCCATCTGCCGCGCCGCCGTCTCATTTGGTCGCGCCAATCGAAATGCCTCCCGCGGGCGCTGTTGTGATTTACGGTGAAAGGAGTAATTTTCGCCGGTGCAACGAGCCCGGGGTTTTACGCTGATCGAGATTGCTCTCTCCATCTTCATACTGATGCTATTGCTTATGCTGGCGGTGCCCAGCTTTACCGGCGTGATCGCGAACAGGCGGCTGAAGGAATCACTCGACGGGTTCAACAATCTTGTGCGTGAGGCGCAGACGCGAAGCGTTATCGAGCGTCGTCCTTACTTGGTTGTTTGGGGCAAGAACAATGTCGTAGTACGGCCCGAAGTTTTTGCAGAAGATGAGGAAGCTAAAGCAAAAGCTGAGTTTCGTCCCAGCAGGGGAAGCACGCTAAGGCTCTCATTGCCGGTGGCGCTGGCGGAAAAATATCCGGCTGAATGGATTTTCTGGCCATCGGGGGCCTGCGAACCGGCAACCGTCCGCTTTCAAGGCCCCGCTGGTTCATGGACGGCGAATTACTCGCCGCTAACGGGACGGCCAGAGATTACAAGTTATGCGGTCCGCTAACGCAAGCGAAGTTCGAAAGTTTCATCGCGCCTTTGCGCTCTACGAGGTTCTCCTTGGCATCACGATTTTCGCTCTCGGCGTCATCGCGCTTGGACACGCGGTCGAGAATTGCCTCAATGCGAGCACGATTAACGCCGAAGAAGACGTCGTGCGACAAATTTTGTCGAATCGTATGGCAGAAATCCAGGCCGCGCGAGCTGTACCAGATGATTCCAAGGAATTCAAGGTCGACAGCAATTACGGAGGCATAAAGGTCGTCCAAAAAACCACGGCAGCCGAATTGACGGAACCCGATAATACCCTTCTCAACGGAATCTACCTCGTCACGTTAACTGCTCAGTGGCAACAGGGCGGTGTTCCTCAGTCAAAACAGGTCAAGTTTTATGTTTACCGTCCAGGGTAAGAGGGAATCTCTTCGCATCGGTAGTTTCACGTTGCTAGAAATCATGCTTGCGGTCGGGATCCTCGGGCTGATGTCGCTGGCGATTTTTCGTTTTGTGCAAGCGAACATGACGGCGCTGCGTCTGTCATCCGATATAGCCACGAGGGATTCGCAATATGACGGGCTGCGCGATCTTCTGACATCGGAATGGCAAAGCCTCAGTTCCGTTAGGTCGAAAATGTACGGGGAACCGTTCAAGCTTAACGAACGCGAGCGTGATTGGGTAGGGTGGAATTGCAGCGCCGGGCTTGGACTCCTGACTCGGTATGCGCCGGGCGACTTTACAGTTACGCTACGGTTACAACCGGAAAGCGAAAAGAGCGACCGGCTCGAGCTCGGCTTCTTGCGAAAACCGAAGGATGATCCCGATGTCGGAGAGGGACACGAGACGTGGGTGCCATTAATTAAGAACGTGAGCAGCCTCCAGATCAGTTACTTCAATCCGAACTTGAACACTTGGATCGATCGATGGTCAAACACGTCCCAGCTGCCATGGCTGGTGAAGGTGACCGTGGGGCGCACTGATTCGCCGGTGCCATGGGAAGCGATTATTCCACTGAAGCGGACACCGTATTGAGAATGAAGGCTTCAAATTCAAAATTGCGCGGTGGCGCGGCGCTATTGCTTGCGCTTTGGGCCCTGTTCCTGCTTAGCGCAATGGTCATTTCATGGACGTTGGACATTAATTCGCGCTTTGCGGTTTCAGGCAATGCAAGCCGCGTTTTGGACGCGGAAGCCATGGCATCGTCGGGCGCTGATCTTGCATTACATCCATTGATCAAGCCTGATTCTGCGAACTTGCACAGACAAATGGACAACCAGGAAGGTTACGACGTCCAAATTATTGGCGAGTGTGGTCGATTGAATTTGAACCTGCTCGCCCCTGGAGGAGCAGAGAACAGACCGCTTGTGGAGATTTTGCGCCAATATCTCGGCCTTAAAGGGATAGAGCTGAATAACGTTGATACAATGGTAGATTCCTTGATCGACTGGATGTCGCCACCGGGGCTTCACCGGCTGAATGCGTGCCCGGAAAGCGATGATTATCAGCCAGCACATGCGGCACTCACTTCGATGGACGACCTAAAGAAGATCTGTGGGTGGGCTGAATTTACTTCCAAGCCGGGTTGGGATGAGGATTTTACTCTCAGTAACTGTGGGGGAGTGCTCGATCTTGGCTGGGCCTCACGGGATATGTTGCGCGCTTTAGTGCAATCTTTAGGCATTGGGGGAGAGGATAGGGTGGATCAGTTTTTGCAATTGCGGCGCGGACCAGACGGAATTGATGGAACAGCCGATGACGGGCAGCTTGACATGTCGACCGCGCTCCGTACGCTGGGCTTCCCCGCCCAGCAGTCTCGTCAGTCTCCGCAGCTTACCGGTCTAAATCTCGGATTGAAAAACACATTGGTCTTTCGCGTTACGAGCGTAGGAAAGTCAGGCGACGTTACGCGTACGGTGCAGATGATAGTATCCAAAGGAGGGCCCACGGGCGGCCGTCCTCAGGTGACGAGTTGGAAGGAGCTTTGAAATCGAGATAGGGATGCCATCCATTTTCATAATTCCCACCGCGCACGGATGGAATTTTCTGCGTTCATCCACGGCCGCATCGCCGCGCGAAGCGGCTGCGGGCAGTGCTGGCCAAAACGGCTCGTGGAACGTGCGCAAGCTGCAGACGCTAGGGGAAGCAGTGCCGTTGCTTTCAGCGACCGACGATTTTGTCCTCGGCCTGCCTGTTGCCGCCGTGCTCGCCCAACGATTTCGCCTGCCGAGTGTCGATCCGGCAGAGTTTCCGGAAATGATTCGGATCCAGATCGAGAAGGTGTTGCCGTTCTCGGCCGAAGAGGTGACCACCGATTTCGAAGTGATCGAGCAAGACGAAAACGAAAGTGTGGTCTCGGCTGTGGCGATCAGAAATGAACAGCTTGCCGAGATTGCTGCTCCCTTGCTC
>Ga0137365_10003163_pt1 | contig 13095 bp, 10 predicted proteins | sample SagtaG_9_FD_104799 | JGI IMG/M metagenome (GOLD analysis project Ga0137365, IMG submission 104799) | Vadose zone soil microbial communities from Sagehorn Ranch, Mendocino, California, USA - Sage1_L_40_16 metaG | ecosystem: Environmental > Terrestrial > Soil > Vadose zone | place: USA...
CTGCGGACAGCACGACCAGGCCCTCGACCGCCGGCGACGGCTCGTCCGGCAGCGGACCGAGAACCCCCACCACGATCGACGGGTACGCGCCGCGCAGCGAACCCACCAGCCCGAGATCGTCGTGGCGCCCCGGCCCGGTCAGGTAGATCAGCGTGTCGCCGGGCCGGCGGTGCCGCAGCCGCGACACCGCCTTGGTGAGGCCGTCGCCATCCGTGCCCAGCTGCGCTTCCGCGAGCAGATCCAGGTATGGCCGCGCCATGGTGATCCGCCGGCCGTCGCCGCCGGCCGTCGCGCCGCTGACCGTCTGCAGCGCGAGCGGAAGCTCCTCGCGCTGCGCGGCCATGACGATCGACGCGGCCGCCTCGCAGGCCGCCTCGAAGCTGTCGGCCGTGCCGTCGGCACCGCCAGGGTGGGCGGCCGGCCGGTCGTCGAGCAGCACGACCAGCCGGGGGAGGCTGGTGTCGAGATGCTCGCGCACCATCAGCTCGCCGACCCGGGCGGTGGTCCGCCAGTGCACGTGGCGCAGCTCGTCGCCGACCACGTACTCCCGCAGCGTGTCGAAGGTGATCGTGCCGTGCGGCACCCGGTCGACCCGCCCGTCGAGGCTGCGCACCACGCCCACGGGCACGGCCGACAGCAGGTGGACCCGAGGGTAGACCCACACCTGGGTGACCTCGCCGTGGGCGCGGGCCACGGTGACCAGCCCGAGCGGGTCGCGGCGGACCACCCGCAGCGGGCCGATCGTGACGATGCCCCGGCGGTTGGTCGGCACCGGGTACTCGGTGGTCGTGTCGTGCCCGGGCCGCAGTCGCAGCACCGGCACGGCGACGGTCGCCGGACCACACCGGTCGTACGCGATCAGGGTCGCGGCCCGCAGCCGGTTGGCGTTGCGGACGGTCAACCGCATCCGGCTGTCCTCGCCGCGCATCACCCGGTCCGGCTCGGCCTGGCGGGTCACGCCGAGGGTCGGGCGCAGCACCGCGTACCCGACGGCGAGCAGTGCGGCCAGCAGCGCGGCGCAGCCGAGCACGGTCAGCTCCGGGTATCCGAACGCGAAGCCGGCGGCGAGCAGCAACGGGCCGGCGACCAGCAGGCCGACTCCTCGTGCGGTGATCGTCATGACCTAGACCGCGGCGGGCGCCGGCACCGCGACCGACTCGACCACCTCGCGCAGGACGTCGAGGGCAGACACCCCGCGCACCTGGGCGTCGGGTGACAGCAGCAGCCGGTGCGCGAAGACCGGCTCGACGAGGGCCTTGAGGTCTTCCGGCACCACGTACCCGCGGCCGGCAGCCAGTGCGTAAGCCCGCGCGGCCCGGGTCACCGCGATGACGCCGCGGGGGCTCACGCCTACGCGCACCTGCGGATGGCGGCGGGTCGCGGCGGCCAGGCGCACCGCGTATGCCAGCAGCGGGTCGGCGATGTGCACCCGCTGCGCGAGCGCGACGAGCTGGCCGACCAGGGAGGTGTCGGCGATCGCCGACAGGCCGTCCGGGCTGTGGCCCAGCGCCGCGCCCTTGAGCACGTCGACCTCGATCGTCTCGGTGGGGTATCCGACCGACAGCTTCATCAGGAACCGGTCGAGCTGCGCTTCCGGCAGCCGGTAGGTGCCGTCCATCTCGACCGGGTTCTGGGTGGCCACGACGAGAAACGGCCGGGGCACCGCGTGCGGCACCCCGTCGACCGTGACCTTGCGCTCCTCCATGACCTCCAGCAGCGACGACTGGGTCTTGGGGGAGGCCCGGTTGATCTCGTCGGCGATGACGATGTTGGCGAACACCGGCCCCGGGTGGAACTCGAAGCCGCGCGTCCCCTGGTTGAAGATCGTCACGCCGGTGACGTCGGAGGGCAGCAGGTCGGGCGTGAACTGGATGCGCCGCCACTGGCCCTGCACCGACGCCGCGATCGCCCGGGCGAGGGTGGTCTTGCCCACGCCCGGGACGTCTTCGAGCAGGATGTGCCCCTCGGCGAGGAGCGCGGTGAGCGCGAGCCGCACGACCTGCGGCTTGCCGAGGACGACCGACTCGATGTTGGCGGCGAGCCGGGCGACCAGTTCGGCGAAGGCGTGCACCTCCTCAGCGGTCAGGGTGGCGGCGGTGCTGCGGGGCGGGGCTTGCGTCACGGGGCGTCTTTCTTGGTTCGCGTCAGCAGGGGGGCAGCTCGTTGATGTTGTCCGGATACTTGTTGTCCAGGTTCAGCCAAATGAAGGGGATGTAGTTGTCGCCCCCGCCGTACGGGATCTTGACCCACCAGCTGCTGGTTTTGCTGTTGTTGTAGCCAGCCGCTTTCAGCGTGGTGCCTTGCGAGTCCTGGATCCTGCAGATCGCGTTGAACTCCCGTCCGTCAGCGATCGAAGGGTTGATCGCGTTGTTGACGTTCTGGTGCGGGCTTCGGTATGCGTACACACCCGTGTTGCAGTAACTGGGCGTGTTGCAGCTGATCCAGCCGTGCAACTCGTCGGTCTTGATCGTGCCGGTCTTTTCGATGGTGCCGGCCGCGTTGGACACCGTCAGCTTGTAACCGTAGGGCCGGCCCGGCCAGAGACTGCCGATCGAAAGGTGGCCGCAGTTACCGCTCGCGTTCTTGTTGTCGGCGGTCAGGGTGCAGGTGGGGGTGGTGCCACCCCCGTCCACGCTGAACGCGACCGAGATGGCGTGGCGGTCACTGTCTTCGGTGACGTTTCCCTGCCATTGGGGTTTAGCCAGCGTCCGCGCGGTGGCGCTGGCCGGCTTGCTCTCGCCGGCCGCGTTGACCGCGGTGATCGTCACCTTCACGTCGGTGCCGTCGGCGAGCCCAGTGAGCGTCGTGGTGGTCGCGCCCGTGACGTCGCGCTTTGTGGCTCCGGCCTCCACCACGTACTTGGTGACCGGCCGGCCGTTGTCCTTCGACGCCGTCCAGGCGACCTGGATCGCCCCGCGCTGGTTGGTCACCGTGCTGGCCCGAGCGCCGGTCGGCGTCTCCGGCACCGTGTATGGCACGACGGTGTTGCTGACCGGCGACGCCTTCGAGTTGGCGCCCTTGTCGTTGACCGCGACCACCGTGAACGCGTACTGCGTGCCGTAGGTCAGCGCGCCGGCCGGAATCGTCAGCGTCGTCGAGTTGGCGTTGAAGCCCTGGTCCTTCGGCCCGGCCGGGGTCGACGTCACCTGGTAGGCCGATATCGGGTGGCCCTGGCCGTTGGCGGCCGGCCATGTCACGGTCACCGTGCCGTCCTTGTTCTCGGTCGCTGTCACGCTCGCCGGCGCATCGGGCACCTCGGACGTGGGCACGACCGGGTTGGCCGCCCGTTTCGGGCCGGTGCCCTTGGCGTTGACCGCGTAGACGGTGAACGTGTACTGCTGACCGTTGGTCAGGCCGGTCACGTCGAGGGATCGCTGGTCGGCACCCACCTCGTGCGGCTTACCGTCACCTTCCACCACGTATTTCATGATGGCGGCGCCGTTGGCCGGCGCGGCGCTCCACGTGATGTGCGCGCTCGCGTTGCCGGCGGCCGCCCGCACGTTGGCGGGCGCGCCGGGAGCCGAGACCGGCGGCTTCTGCGGCGGCGGTGGCGGCACCGGCGGCGGCGGGTCGCCACCGAGGATGTTGTTGGCGTATTTGTCGACCAGCTTCACCTTGCCGCGGTTGTCGACCACCTCGGCGCTGGACGAGCCGGGCGCGTTGATGAACAGGTGGTCCTCACGCACATCGAGGTCCAGGCCGGTGCCGGCCGAGTTGGGCACCGCGATCGTGGAGGACAGCCTGCCGCCGGAGTCGAGCACGTAGACCTTGCCGGTTGCCTCGTCGGCGCAGTAGAACCGGCCGGTCCAGGCGACGCAGGGCTTCAGCTTGTGGTTGTCGCCGGGCACCTTGAACTGGGCGACCTTCTCACCGGTGACGACATAGACATTTCCATCGTCGACCACGGTCACCGGCACGTCGCCACCGTTGGTGCGCACCGGCATGGCGCCCGGCCCCGAAAGCGACAGGGTGGTTTTCCTGCTCTGACCGGCGCGCAGGGTCGTCAACACGGCCGCGGTCTTGTCGAGAACCGCCACCCCGCTGTCGAGCACCGACAGCGTCAGGTCGTGGCTCGGCTCGGCGATCGCCTCGGTCTTGACGACCTTCGGCGCACCGGGCGCGGCGCCACCCGTGCCGCCGTCTTTCTGCGGCTTGGCCCCGACGGCCGTCGGCTCGACGGCGACGACCGTGCCTTCGCCATTGACCAGCAGCCACAGGCGGCCGTCGGCGTCGAACGCGCCGGTCGACAGGCCCGGAAGGAACCGCAGCGGCTGCCCGACAGGCACCAGGGTGGACGGGTTGAGCTGGGTGACGATGCCCTGCACCGAGTCGATGACGAACGCGGCGTCGCCGTGCACGGCCACCGTCACGCCGAGGCCGCCGGTGGTCTGCGTGCTGGCCGACAGTTGCAGGCTGGAGAGGTCGAGCACGCTCACCTTACCGGTGGTGAGGTCGCGCAGAATCACGTATCGGTCCGTCTGGCTGACCTGAACGCTGTGGCCAAGCGAGTCGCCCACCTTGTAGCGGGTGTCCACGCGGCCGGTGACGCCGTTGACGCGGGCGACCTCACCTTTGTTGTTGCTCCACATCCAGGAAGCGGCGTCGTAGTTGGCGATGGCGTTTTTCGCCGCGCCCAGGCCGAAAAGCGTCGCCCCGATGCCAACCAGCAGAGCAGCGACGATGGCGACCGTCACCAGGCCGCCTCTCCCACGTGCCAGCCTGCTGAACCGCATGGTGGTCATCGGCGTTCCTCCCCGTAGCCGGCGCCTATCATATTCGCTACAGCAACGCCGTCTATACCGGCGCGTTTCGCCTGTGGAAAACTCTTGTTTTTCCTGGTTGACGCCGTTGGCTCGGGGTCAGCGCCGTTGACTCGGTGACGCGGCGGTGCGTTGGGTGCAGACCAGAGACGACGGCACGGCACGGTTGGGCGGATAGATCGCCGTGACGAGGAAGCAGTAGTCCGCGCTTGGCGGGAGCCCGTCGAGTCGAAACGAAGTCCGGCCGGACTCTACCTGCCCGGCGAGCTTCAGCGCACTCCCGGGACGGCCGGCGGACACGATGAACGGAACCGTGCCGTCCGACGGATCGGACCAGGTCAACGTGACCGCCGAGCCCTCGTCGCGCAGCTTCAGGTCGCCGGGCGGCTTCGCCTCGTCGGCGGCCACCGTGGCGCTGGGCTGCGGGCCCGGGCGGTCGCCCGGGTTGCGCAGCACCAGGTAGGCGGCGATGCCGCCACCGATGAGCGCCATCGCCGCGACCAGGACGAGAGCCAGCATCGGTGCGCGCGAGTGCCGGTGGTCGTCCGGGTGGTCCCAGCCGCGGGGTTGGCCGCCCGGCCCAGGACCGGGTGGCGGGGGCGGTGCGTACCCCGGTGGCGGCGTCAGGCGAGGAGGTGGCGGGGGCGAGTAAACCGGCGGTGCCGACGTGGGCGGTGCCGACGTGGGCGGCGGGGTGGGGGCCGGCACGTAGATCGGCCCGACGGGCGGGTCCGGCGCGGGTGTCGGCGGTGTCGGCGGCGCCGCCGGAGCCGACGGGGTGGCCGGAGCCGCCGGAGCTTGCGGCGTCGCCGATACGCCGAGATACCCGCGCGCGGCGCGCACGTACTCGTGATCGGGGCCCAGCGCCGCCGGCCCGTAGCGCAGCAGCCGGGTGTAGTTTCGCCGCGCCTCGTGGCGGTTACCCAGCTCGGCAGCCAGGGTGGCCAGGTCGTAGGCGAAGGGCAGGAGCGCCGCGCTGTCCTCGCCGAGCGTGAACTGGCCCGCGGCCAGGGCCTCCTCGAGGATCCGGCGGGCACCGGACAGGTCGCCCAGGCCGCGCCGCAGGGAGGCGAGCAGGCGGGTGGCCGCGAGTACCTCCGGATGGTCGGCGCCGAGGGTGGCGGCAGCCGGTTCGAGCACCTGGTCGAGCATCGCCTCGGCCCCGCGCAGGTCACCGCGGGCGGCGAGGGCGCGGGCGTTGCTGGCGACGGCAGCGAGCTGAGCGGGCGCGGACACGCCGCTATGCTGCCCTCCCGGCACGGGGGCGCGCCACCCGGCCCTCACCCCGCCTTGAGAGCGGCCCGGAACTCGCCCGGCGTCTGCCCCGTCTCCCGCGCGAAGAACCGGCCGAAGTTGGTCGGCTCGTCGAAGCCCAGCTGCCGCCCGATCCCGGCGACCGGCCCGTCGGAGCAGGCCAGCAGGCGCTTGGCTTCCAGCGCGACCCGCGCGTCGACGACCTGCTTGGCGCTGCGCCCGGTCGCGGTCAGGCAGGCGCGGGTCAGGGTACGCACGGAGACTCCCAACCGGCTCGCGTAGTCCTCGACCCGGCGGCTGACCGGGAACGATCCGGTCAGCTCCTGGTGGAAGCGCGCCAGCAGCCGACTGCCGGCCGGTCGGGTCAGTGCCGCGGTCCGCATGAGCAGCACCGCGAGCTGGTGGCGCAGCAGCTCCGGTGGGACCCCGTCGCCGGCCGCGAGCCGGGTCCGGTCGATGACGAGCTGGGTCACCTCGGTGATGATCGCTTCCTCGTCCTCGCCGGTGGGCAGCCAGCTGGCGGGCGCGAACGGATCGTCGAGCAGGCGGGCCAGGGGATCTCCGTCGCCGCCGCGGGGTGGGAGCAGCTCGGGGGTGAAGAGCAGCACCGTCGCGTCCAGTCCCGGCTGGGTCGTGAACTGGTGCACCTGCCCGGGACGGCCCCACAGCAGGGTGCTGGGGCGGCATTCGTGGTCGACGAAGTCGATGCGGTGGCGACCCCGGCCGGCGCTGAAGAGCATCAGCACGTGGCACGGCGGCCGAAGGGGCCGGGCGAGCACGGCAGGGCCCAGCCGGCGGTGCAGGTCGGTCAGGCGCAGCGCATCGAGACCGGAGGGCACGGGTGCTCCGGTCGCAAGGAGCGGATGTCCGATTTCCATCATGATCACGGGCCACTTTACTCGACCGGCGTGAGCGGGGAGAACTGCGTTGACCGTAACCGTTCGCCAGCCGACCGGCGGAGGCGCGACCCGACTACTCCGAGATCGGCGTGGGCGGCGACGGACGGGCGGGGCCCCGCCGATACCCCGCCCGTCCTGGTCCGCGTATCCGTCAGCCCTGCTCGCGCAGCGCCTTGGCCAACTCGTCCTTGCTCATGGTGGACCGGCCCGAGACGTCCGCGTCCTTGGACTTTCGTACCGCGTGGCCGTCGATGCGCGCGGCCAACGCCGGGCCGCCCGCCGAACCCGTCCCAGACCCGGACCGCGCGGTCCACACCCAGCGCCGCGACCAGCGGGCGGCCGTCGGCGCGTGCGGTCACATCGAAGGTACGGGTGGGAGGGGCGTCGATCGCGGGCATGACCCGGCGGTGCCGCCAGTCCCACAGGGTGATGCGGTCGGGCGGGACGGCGCGCGGATGCCGGCTGGGAGCCCGTCTTCGTGTCCATCGTCGGCGGCCTCTCCGGCGTCGACTGTTCCTCCCAGTGTCGACGAAAGCGGACACCCGTGCGCACCCACCTCGGCCCCAACCACCCGGGCGGGTTCCGCCGGTCGCGCCGGCCCGATACGGTGCGTGGCGTGCCAAGCCGGCGGAGTGTGCTGGGCGCCGCGATCGCGACGGGCGTGGCGGCCTGGCCGGTCGCCGGCTGTCAGCGCTCGCCGGCATACCCGGCGGGGCCTCTGCGCATCGCGACGGGCGGGCAGGGCGGGGTCTACTACGTCTACGGGCTGGCGATCGCAGGCGCGGTGCGCGCCGCGCTGCCCCGCCTGGCCCCCGCGGTGCTCACCACGGGCGCCAGCGTGGAGAACCTCAGGTTGATCGGGGTCGGCGCGGCTGAGGTGGCGTTCTCGCTGGCCGACTGTGCCGCCGCTGCGATGACCGGTCGGCCCCCGTTCACGGCGTCGCTGCCGGTCGCGGCGCTCGCCCGCCTCTACGAGAACTACCTGCACGTCGTGGTCCGCGCCGACGGGCCGGTCGCCCGGCTGCCGGACCTGGCCAGGCGGCGGGTGTCGATCGGTGCGGCCGGCTCCGGCACCGAGGTGGTCGCCTGCCGGGTGCTCGCCACCGCCGGCCTGGATCCCAAGACCGGGCTGACCTCGATGCGGCTGGGCGTGGAGGAGTCGGCGCGCGAGTTGGCGGCGGGCCGGCTCGACGCGTTCTTCTTCTCCGGCGGCCTGCCGGTGGCGGCGATCGCGCAGCTCGCCGCCGCGGTACCGGTGCGGCTGCTCGACATCGGTGAGCTGGCCGGCCAGCTGTGCGCCGCGCACGGCGAGTTCTACGGCGAGCGGACCATCCCGGCGTCGACCTACGGCCTGGGCCGCTCCGCCTCAACCGTGGGCGTGCCCAACTACCTGGTTGTCGCGGCCAGCATGCCCTTCTCGACGGCCTACGCGGTCACCCGGCTGCTGTTCGAGCAACGGGCTGCCCTCGCGGCGGCCCATCCGGAAGCGCGCCGCCTGGACCGTGGCGCCGCCGTCGGCACCTATCCGCTCAGCCTGCACGCGGGCGCGGTGCGCTACTACCGGGAGGCCAAGCGCTGAGCCGCCGCCGGAAAGGTCAGCTTCGCGTCCAGCCCCTTCGGCTGGTTCGGTAGCAGGCACAGGCCGCCGCCCGAGGTCTCGGCGAGCACAGCAGCGATCGGCAGGCCCAGGCCGCAGCCGGCCACGTTCTGCGCGTGCGGGGCGCGCCAGAAGCGCTGGCCGGCGCGCCGGCAGTCCTCTTCGGACATTCCCGGGCCGTCGTCGACGACGTGGATGTCGACCTGCGCGTCGCTGGCCCGCACGTCCACAAGCACGGTCGCGCCCGACCCCGCGAACTTCAAGGCGTTGTCAATGAGCGCGTCGAGCGCCTGGTCCACGCCGGTGACCACGGCACTGGCCGGCGCCTCGACCGCACCCGTCCGCCGCAGCTCGATGCCGCGCCGGCGGGCCAGCGGCTGCCAGGCGACCACCCGCTGGTCGGCGACCGCCGCCGCGTCCACGACCTGGCTGACCTGCTGACTCCGGTCGGCGGAGGCCAGCGCCAGCAGCCCGTCGAGGATGCTCCCGAGCCGGTCGGCCTCCTCCAGCGTCGCCCGGTGCTCGTCGCGACCGTCGCTGTCCACGTGGTCGGCGAGCAGGTCCATCCGGATGCGCAACGCGGCGAGCGGGTTGCGCAGCTGGTGGCTGGCCTGCGCGACGAATGCCCGCTGCCGGCCGAGCGCGTCGACGACGTTGTCGGCCATCGCGTTGAAGGAGCGGGCCAGCCGGCGCAGCTCCGGCGGCCCGGCGTCGACCGGTACCCGTGCCTCGAGCGCCCCGCGGGCCACCAGCTGGGCCGTGCCGTCGAGCTGGGCGACGGGCCGCAGGATCCAGCGGGCCAGCGCGACCGCGACCACGACGAAGACGGCGAGCGCGACGAGGCCGGTGCTGACCATCAGCGCCCACTGGCGCAGCTCGGTACTTCGCAGCCGGCCGGTGGGTGACAGCGTCACCACCGCCCCGATCACCTCGCCGCCACTCGTAACCGGGACCGCCACGGCCAGCGGATCCCGGTTCCACGGCCACACCACCGACTCGTTGGCGCCGCGCTCACCGGCCAGCGCCTGGGTCAGCTGCCGGCGCACCCGCGCGGCGAGGAAGTCGGCCCGGTCGCCGGCCACGACCGCCAGGTCGCCGTCGCGGTCGGCGACCGCCGCCTCGATGCCGTACAGCTCGTGGTAGCGGTTCAGCTCCGCGGTCAGTCCCACGCCCTGGCCGGTACGCAGGGCCGGGTCCGCGATGGACGCCAGCCGGTTGGCGTCGATGAGCCGGTCGACGACCATCTCCTCGGTGCCGCGCGAGGCCACGTTGGACGCCAGCGGCAGCTCGAAGCCGAGCAGGACCAGCGTCAGCAGGACCAGGTATGTGCTGACCAGCCGACGGCGCATGTGGCTACTCGGCCCGCAGCCGGTAACCGACCCCGCGCACGGTCTGCACCATGCCCGGGTCGCCGAGCTTGGCCCGCAGCGAGGCCACGTGCACCTCCACGGTGTGCGGGCTGCCCAGCCACGTGGTGCGCCAGACCTCGGCGAACAGCCGCTCCCGGGTGACCGCCGCGCCCGGTCGGCGGGCCAGCGCGACCAGCAGCTCGAACTCCTTGCGGGTCAGCGCGACCTCGCGGCCGTCGAGGTCGACCCGGCGGGCGTCCAGGTCGACGGTGAGGCCGCCGGCGCGCAGCGGTGGCGGGCGCTCGGAGAAGCGGGCGGTCCGGCGCATCACGGCGTCGATGCGCGCCTGCAGCTCCGCCATGCCGAACGGCTTGACCACGTAGTCGTCGGCCCCGCTGCGCAGCCCGGCGACGCGGTCACGCTCCTCGCCCCGCGCGGTGAGCGCGATGATGGCCATGTCGCCGCGCTCGCGCAGCTTGACGCACACGTCGATGCCGTCGCCGTCGGGCAGGTTGAGGTCGAGCAGCACCAGGTCGGCCGGCGCCGCCTCCAGCGCGCCGGCGGCGGTCGCGGCCCGGTCGACGTCGTAGCCCCGCCGGCGCAGCGCGGTCTCCAGCGCGCCGGCGACCCGGACGTCGTCCTCCACCAGCAGCACCCGCATGGCAGGCAGGATATGGCGTGGAGCGCCGCGATCGAAATGCGCAAATGTGCAATCCAGCTCACGTGCCGACGTCCCGCTCATCGGGCAGGACGCCGACCCCCGTCGCCGTGATCAGTGATGGCTCCATCTCGCTCGCCCCTGACGGGGGACCGCACGTCGACGGTACGGCCGGTGGCGGATGTGATGGACAACACCGGCACGTAGTTGACGAACACTTGAGGTGGCGGCGGGCCGGTCAGTCGCCTTCGCGGGAGTTGCGCGTCTCCCGGCGGTTGGCTTTCTGAATGGCCTCGACCAGCTCGTCCTTGCGCATGCTGGACCGGCCCTTGATGTCGAGCCGCCGCGCGACGTCCATCAGGTGGGACTTGGAGGCGTTGGCGTCGACGCCCTCGGCCGTCTCCGCCGGGCGGCGATTGGCGCCGCGCGCCGCCTGCTCGTCGCTGGGACCCTTCTGCTTCTTGGGCTCCCAGTGGTCGCCGACCTTCTCGTACGAGTGCTTGAGCGAGGCGAACGCCGTGCGGTGGGCGCGCTCGCCCTCGCCGTACGTCTCCACCGCGGAGTCGTGCGTCTCGCTCCAGATCTCCTGGGCGTGCTTGTCGCTGCGCTTGATGGTGCTCGGTAGCTCCTCGCGGGCCGGCATAGCGTTTCACCTCCGGGTCAGGCGGCTTCAGCGTGGGTCGACCGTCGTGGCTCGGTCTCCACCAGGTCGAGGGACTTCAGCAGATCGATGGGTCGAGGTCCGCCGGCAGCGCCACCGCTTCAGGTACCCAGGTCAGGCCCGATTTATTCGCCGGCGGCCCGGCAAGGCGTACGGTGGTCCTGCAACGGAATCCGCGTGGGTCGGACCTCGTCGAAACGAGGGGGCGCAGTGACCACGACGATGACGTCCGCACGGCCCGTGGAGTCGCCGTGCGATTTCGAGGAACGGGTGCCCGGCCTGGTGGCGCGGCTGCTGGCGTGCGGATCCGACGACGCGCGGCGCGCCGAGGTGCGCGCGGAGCTGATCAGCACCTGCATGCCGATGGCCCGCTACCTGGCCCGCCGCTACCGAAACCGGGGTGAGTCACTCGACGACCTGGTGCAGGTCGCCACGGTCGGGCTGATCAAGGCGGTCGACGGGTTCGACCCCGGCCGGGGCACGACTTTCGGCGCGTACGCGGTGCCGACCATCATTGGCGAGATCAAGCGCTACTTCCGGGACAAGGGCTGGGCGATACGGGTACCGCGGCGGCTGCAGGAGCTGCACCTTCAGATCGTCAACGTGGTGGACCCGCTGACCCAGCGGCTCGGCCGCGCTCCGACGGTCACGGAGCTCGCGGAGCGCCTGGGAACGAGCGAGGAGCACGTCATCGAAGGGCTGGCGTGTGCGCCCGCGTACCGGGCCCTGTCCCTGCAGGCGCCGGCCGGCGCCGACCCGGAGGGCGCAACCCTGGCCGACCTGCTCGGCACGGCCGACCCGGAGCTGGAGCAGGTCGAACGGCGGGAGGCGTTGCGGCCGTTGATCGCGAAGCTGCCGGTACGCGAGCAGCGCATCATCGCGATGCGTTATTTCGGCAACATGACCCAGTCGCAGATAGCAGCCGCGACCGGCATCTCGCAGATGCACGTGTCGCGGCTGCTCGGCCACTCCCTGCGGGTACTGCGGGAGGAGCTGCTCGCCGGCTGACGTCCAGCCCTACCAGCTACTCATCCAGGGAAACTGGGTGTCCAGCCAATCCCGCAGCTGGCTGACCTGGTCGACGTCGCTGTTGAGCCACGACAGCGACTTGTTGATCGCGAGGATGCCGAACACGATCCCGACGATGCTGAACGCCAGCCCCAACAGGGCGACGTGGTGGCCGGTGACGTGCTTGCGGCTGACCGAGGACAGGCCCACGGCGGCGAGCAGCAGGCCGATCGCGCCGACCGCGATGCCCACCGGCGCGAGCCGGCCGCTGAGTGCGGCGAGGACAGCGGTGACCCCGAAGATCAGGCTCAGAGTCGCCACGAAACTGGTGTGGGCCCAGCGGCGCGGCTCGGGCTCCGCACGCCGTTCGATCTCGGCGCGTTCGATGTCGGTCCGGTCGGTGTCGGGGCGGGTGTCTGTCTCGGGCGGGGCGGTGACCGCTCCGGCGTCGGCGACCGCGCGGTTCTCCGAGGCGGCCCGCTCCTCGGTGGCGGCCCGCTCGGCGGCCGCCCGGCGCTGAGGCACCGTCGGCCCGTCGTAGGCGAGCGCCTGGTCGGCGTCGGCCTGCCGCTCCTGGGCGGCGGCACGCTCGTCGGCAGCCGTCGCGTCGCGCGCGGCAGCCCGGTTTTCAGCAGCCCCGCCGTTGCGGGGGTGCCGGTTGAATAGGCCCGTGGCCATCACATACCTCCAAAGTCACCCCCCGCGGGTGGATACGCAGGGGGAGCGCGTATCCGCGGGCGGACATCTATGAGGTACCCAAGGTCGCGGTCCGCTACACCGCCGGCTTTGATACTGTTTGGGAGTAGTTTGCGGACACCAGGAAGGGGTAGGTACGGGCCCATGGAACGCGGGAACACCAAACACGGCCCCAGACTCGACGATGAGATGGGACGGGAGGTGCGCGGCCTC
>Ga0137365_10003174_pt1 | contig 13081 bp, 12 predicted proteins | sample SagtaG_9_FD_104799 | JGI IMG/M metagenome (GOLD analysis project Ga0137365, IMG submission 104799) | Vadose zone soil microbial communities from Sagehorn Ranch, Mendocino, California, USA - Sage1_L_40_16 metaG | ecosystem: Environmental > Terrestrial > Soil > Vadose zone | place: USA...
GCAGCTCAAGGAGTTCGATCAGTACACCACGACGCACTCGCTCAACGTGTCGGTCCTCTCCATGGCGCTCGCGGAATTCCAGGGTCTCGGCGCCCGCGATGTGCGGGCCTTCGGGATCGCGGGCCTGCTCCACGACGTCGGCAAGACCAAGATCCCGATCGAGGTGCTGACGAAGCCGGGCAAGCTGACGGACGAGGAGCGCGCCCTGATGAACGGGCACCCCGCGGCGGGGGCGCGGCTGCTGCTCGATACGGAGGAGGATCTGGATCTCGCCATCGTCGTCGCCTACGAGCACCACATCATGATCAACGGAGGCGGGTATCCGTCCTTGTCCTACCCCCGGGGGTGTCACCACGCGAGCCGCCTGGTGCACGTGTGCGATGTGTACGATGCCTTGCGCACCAGGCGTCCCTACCGCGACGCGTGGGAGTTCGAGAAAGTGCTCGGGTATCTGGAGGAGCGCGCCGGCCTCGAGTTCGACCGTGAGCTCGTCGCCGCCTTCATTCGGATGATGCGCCAGTGGGAGCCGCAGGTGGCGGTCCTCGCGGACGAACGCGCCCCCGTACCGACGCCCGCGGGTACCTAACCGGCGGAACTGGGTATCATTCGGCGATTCCACAGGAGCGGCGTGATGCGGCGGTGGGCAGCGGTGCTGATCGGGGCGGGAGTCTTGGCCGCCCAGGCCCGCGTGCGCCTGGACGGCACGTGGCAAGCCCGTTCGGGCGACGAAATCCGGCACATCGTCGTGCGCAGCGACAGCTCGGCCCAGTTCGGCGAGGAGGTCGCGCGCTGGCGGCTGGTGGGCGACAGCCTGTGGATCACGTTGGGGGACGGCGTGTGGCAGGTCTACGGGATGAAGCTGATGGGGGACAAGCTCACGATCTCGGGCGGCGACCTCGAGAAACCCGTCACGCTGCGGCGCGTGGGGCCGCCCGTGCCGCGGCCCGATTCCCTGACGATCCCCGATCCCCCTCCGGCCACTGCGCGGGCCTGGTAACTATTTCAATTCCGTCACCGCCGCGACCCGCCAACCCACGTCCCGCTTCTCGAACCGCATCCCGAACCGCCGCCGGTCCTGGCGCGGCGCTCCGCCGCCGGCCGGGATGTACTCGAACAACGCCCGCACGTCCGCGGTGGCCGCGGGCCCACGTGCATTGAACCGCTCGATGGTGAACTTCGCGGTGATCCGATCCCAATCGTGGAAGAACGTTTCCCAACCGCGGCGCTCCTCGTCGGTCATGCGCGGATAGATCACGCGCACGTTGCCGACCCGCTCGCTCGCGAGCGCGCGACCCAGATCCGTCAGCAGCACCTCGACGGCGCCGCGCGTGTCGGAGGGCTGCGAGCTGGGCGGCGCGATCCCGGCATCGATCGCGACCTGCTCGGCGCTCTGGGCCGCGACTTTAGCCATCGTGAAATCCTGCTGGAGCAAGAGGGAGTCCGCGCGTGCGAGAAAGATGCCGGCGTTGGACGCGGTCGGGCCGGCGGGGATCGCCTGGACCACCGGCGTCACCCGCTGCACCATCTGCGCCGCTTCCTGCTGCAGCGCGCGCGCCTCGTCCTGGGCCTTGCGATACTGGTCCACCACGCTGATGTACCCGTTCAAGGCCTGCGACTGGTTGCCGGCCACGAGCGCCTGCTCCGATACCTGGAACATCGTCTCGGCGAGCACCATCGCCGAGACGTTGTTCTTGAGCGCGCCCGCTTGGATGGCCCGGTCGCGCGCGGCCAAGGCCGAGTCGCGCCGCGCGCTCAGGGCGAGCGACACCGGCGGGATCTGGGAGGCCACGGGCCCCGGCGGCGCGAGGCGCGGGCCGGGAGCCTCGTTGGCCGCCGGCGGCGACGGTGAGAAGAGCAGCAGAGCCACCACGACCGCGAGCGCGGAGAGCACCGCGATGCGCCACTTCATCGGGGCTTGGGTGACGAGCTTCAGGACCGGCCCCGGCAGCGGCGTCCAGCGGATCCCCAGCCGCTGCGTCGTCTCCTCGCCCGCGCCCGACAGCGCGGCCCGAATGCCGAGCAGAGTGCTCTGCATCTGCGCGGCCGTCTCGTAGCGTTCGTCGGGCACCTTGGCCATCGCCTTCCCGACGACGCGCTCGAGGGCCGCCGGAATGGACGGTGCTACGGTCCGCAGCGGCTTCGGCTCGGTCGTGAGCACCTGATACAGCACCCCGTGCACGGACTCGCCTTCGAACGGCTTGTGGAAGGAGAGCAGCTCGTACAGCATGCACCCCACCGCGAAAATGTCGGTCGCGGGCGTGATGGCGCCGTTGGTGATCTGCTCCGGGGCCATGTAGGTCGGGGTCCCGACGATGGCGCCGGAGCCGCTGGCATCGGCGGACTGCAGCCGCGCGATGCCGAAGTCCATGATCTTCACGCGGCCGTCCGGGACGACGCGGACGTTGGAGGGCTTCACGTCGCGATGGATGACGCCGCGCTGATGGGCGAAGTGGAGCCCGTCGAGCAGCTCGATCACGAGATCGAGCTTCCGCTCCAACGCCATCGGCTCGCGCAGGGTGATGATGTCGCTCAAGTCGCGTCCTTCGACCAGCTCCATGGCAATGAACAGCTGGCCGTCGACGTCGCCGAGGTCATACACCGTCACGATGTTCGGATGTTGAATCGCGCCCGCGGCGCGCGCCTCGCGCAGGAAGCGCTCCTGCATCTCCTTGGTCTTGCGGAAGTGACTGCTCAACAACTTGAGGGCCACGTAGCGCCGCAGCACGGTGTCGTACGCCTTCCACACGATGCCCATGGCGCCTTCGCCGATGAGGGTGTGGAGCTCGTACTTGCCGAGCCGGCGGTACCGCTGCGATTCGCTCATCGCGTCAGCCAATCGTACATGCGCTCGAGATAGGCGCGCATGGCCGCGTCCACCGTCACGTTGCGGCGGGGGAGCACGCGCTCCACGATCGCGAGGAAGCCCTCGCGCTGCATCCGCTCCTGCCCTTCACCACCCCACGAGAACGGCGGCACCCACTTGGGCGCCCGCACGCCATCGAACACGCTGGCCCCCGCGCCCACCACCGTGCCGGTGCGGAGCAAGGTGCCGATCGCCGTCTTGGCGTGGTCGCCGATGAGGCTGCCGAGAAACATGTGGCCCGTTTCGATCGTCGCGCCCGCGACGTCGAGGCGGACGGGCCCGTACGTGTTTTTCAGGTTCGACGTGATCGTCCCGGCGCCCAGGTTCGCCCAGCGGCCCACCACGGAGTGACCCACGAACCCGTCATGCGACTTGTTGGCGTAGCCGAGCAGCACGGTCGCGGCCATCTCACCGCGCACGACGCACCAGGGACCGATCGCCGATGTGCGAATCGGCCCGCCAACGATGCGCGTATTCGCGCCCGCCCAGAGCGGTCCCTCGAGGCGGGTGCCGGTCTTGACCTCGACGCCGCTCTCGAGCACTACCGGCCCGCCCGTCGTGTCGAAGACGACGCCCGGCTCGACGGCGGCTTCGTGCAGCGACAACCACGCCGGATCGCCGATCACGACCGCGGCGCGCGGCACCGGATCGGAGTCGCCCAGCAGGCCGAGGAGGTCGTCCTTGAGGAGCAGCTCGAGCGCGGGCACGAGGTCGTACACGCCGCGCAGCACCATCCCTTCGACCTCGACGGCCTGGGCCTGGGGCAGGGGCCCGGTCCAGGTGCCGCCGGCGGGCACCGCCCACCCCACGGTGATGCCGGCGTGCGTAAGGCGGGTGGGGGTCTCGGGGAGATGGGGGGCGAGCCCGCGGGGTGCGAAGGTCGACGAGCCGATCACCGCGGGCCCCGGAACGGCGCGGCGCGCCTCCACCGGCGGCACCCCCGGCTCGGGGAAGCCGGCCAGGTGCGGCAGCGCGAAGATCGCGGTCGCCTCGGCGCCGACGAAGCTCTCCCAGCGTTCGCGCACGAGGTGCGCGCCGGCGCGCAGCTCGCACAGCGGCCGCACCCCGGCGAACGGCGCCCATGCCGCTGCCGGATCGGGGTCGACGAGGTAGAGGGCGTGGCTCACAGGTCCTGCACCAGCGTCTTGAGACGCTCCGACTGGCCCGTGGGCATGACCAGCGTATGTCCGTTGGCCCGCACCACGACTGTATCCTGGACGCCCACGACGGCCACGTGCTCGCTCTCGGACCAGATGACCGAGCGGCGCACATCGTCGCCCAGTGTGACGTGACCGACGGTGACGTTGCCGCGGGCGTCGGGCGTGCGGATGCGAAGCAAGGCGTCCCACGATCCGATGTCGTCCCACGCGAACGCGCCCGTGACGACCGCGAGGCGCTTGGTGCGCTCGAGGACGGCGACGTCGACGGCGACCGGCGTGACCGCCCCGAAGAAGCGCGGCACGTCGCCGGCCGACAGCGCGGCCCACCCGGCGGTGAGCTCGCGCGCGTAGGCCCCGGCCTCGCCGAGGAAGCGCGCGACGCCCCAGGCGAACAGGCCGGTGTTCCAGAGCGCGCCCCGGCGCCGCAGCAGGGCGGCGCGGGCGGGACTTGGCTTCTCGACGAAACGCTGCACGCGACGCGCACTGCCGACCGCCTTGCCCGGGACGATGTAGCCGTATGCGGTCTCGCTGCGCGACGGCTTCACCCCCACCGTGACGAGCACGTCGTGCTCCGCGGCCACGTCGAGCGCGTGTGTCGCGGCGGCGCGGAAGGCGCGGTCATCGCCGACCGCCCAGTCGGCGTGCAGCGAGAGCATTTGGCCGCCGGGATCGTGCTTCGAGATCCAGTGCGCGGCCCAGGCGAGCGCGGGGGCGGTCGAGGCGGCGCGCGGCTCCGCGAAGATGTTCGCACGCGGCACCTCGGGGACCGTGGCGGCGACACGGTCCACCAGGAACGGGCCCGTGAGCACGAGCGTGCGCTCCGGGGGCACGAGTCCGCGGAGGCGCGCGACCGCCTGCGCGAGCAGGGGCCGGTCGCCGACGAGCGGGAGCAGCTGCTTGGGCCGCTCGCTCGTCGAGAGCGGCCAGAAGCGCGTACCGGACCCGCCCGCGAGGATCGCCGCCCAGGTGCTCACGAGGCTTCGTCCTCCGGCACGGGCAGGTCGCCGAACATCGTGGCGATGCGCTGGCTCAGCTTGGTCGGGCTGAAGGGTTTGGTGACGAGCGCAGCGCCGAGCCGGCGCGCCTCGCGGAGCACGCGCTCCTCGCCCTCGGCCGTCAGCACCAAGATGGGGAGGCGTGCCGTGCCCGCCTGGGCGCGCAAGTCGCGCAGCAGGTCGAGTCCGGAGCCGTCGGGCAGGTGCAGGTCCAGCAGCAGGCCGTCGAGGGGGGGGGCGGCGGCGTTGACGACGGCGCGCGCTTCGGCGAGGGAGCGGGCGAAGCTCACGCGGTACCCCAGCTGCTCCAGATATGGCCGGAGCACGAGGCCGATGTGCGGCTCGTCATCGACGACGAGGAGGTGTCGCGGGGAGGTCGCCATACGGCGGGCTCCCGCTCAGAGCAGGCCGGCGATCGCCGGGCGGTGCCGGCGCAGGTCGAAGAGCAGGCCGCCGACATTGGTGGCGGGCCGCACCAGGACCACGAGGAGGGCGTCAGCATTCAAGACGGCGACGATCGCCAGCCCGCGTCCGAACTCGAGCACGGCCGTCCCGAAGTCGCCCCGGCCGCCGGCGTCGCCTAGTTGTGCCATGTGATTGATGACGGAGGGGAGGAGTGCGGCCACGCCCTCCGGGTCCAGGCCGTTGGCGGTGCGGGAGTCGATGGGGAGGCCGTCGCGGCCGACCACAACTACCGCGTCCACGCCAGTGCGTCGGCTGAGCGCCTCCACCACGTCGCGGATCGTCGCCATAGGGACGGGCAACGTAGGGTTCGGCTCGGGCGAAGTCAAGCAGCCACCGTGGGTTGACCCACTCGGACGCAGCGGGGTAATTTGGGGGCACCCCATGCGCTCTCTCCGCCCGCTCTTGCTCTTCGCCCCCGTGCTCGCGGCAGCCTGCGGCGACCCCAACGCCTTGCCCCGCGCCTCCCTGATAAACGCCGTGGACAGCCTCGTGTCCCTGTACGCATTGAGCGGCGGCACCCCGCTGCGCACGCCCTCGGCGTACTGGCTCGGAAGCTTCCTGGCACCGCCTCACCCCGTCCTCATTCAGGGCGGCGACCCCTTCGATTTCGCCGTCGATCTGGACAGCGCGGATCGCCCGGTCCTGAAACCGACCGGGGCGCTGCGATTGGGAATTGGCTCGGGCGTGCAGGCCACCACGCTACCGTTCGACTCGATCCGGATTGCGCCCACGGGCGGTTACAAGCTCGACAGCGCCGTGACGCTCGACGTCGGCGGCCGCGCCATCGTGCACTCGCGCACGGTGCAGTGCAGCTTCGGGTTTACCGCCGTCTACTACGCCAAGCTGGAGATTCTCGCGGTGGACACGGCGTCCCGCCGGATCGACTTCAAGATCCTCGTCGACGACAACTGCGGGTATCGGGGGCTCGAGCCCGGCGTTCCGAGCCGCTGAGCTGTGATTGACCTGAAGCAGCTGCGCGCCTCGCCCGCTCAGGTGCGGGCGGCGCTCGCGCGTCGCGGCGACGCCGCCCTGACCCGGCTGCTCGACGAGATCGAGGCGCTCGACATGAAGCGCCGCACGCTCACCGCGCAGCTCGATCAACTCAAGGCGGAGCGCAACGACGCCGCCAGGGCCGACGCGTTGACGGCCAAGTCGAAGGGCGGGTTGCCCGAAGCGACGACGGCGGCCCGGCGCGAGTTGGGATCCCGCATCACATCGCTCGAGGCCGAGCTGCGCCAGATCGAGTCCGTGCTCGAGGCGAAGACCCTGTTCGTCCCGAATATCCCGCTGGCCGAGGTGCCCGACGGCGACGCCGGCGCCAACGCCATCGTGCGGACCTGGGGCACGCCGGCGCCCAAAGGCGGGCAGCCGCACTGGGAGATCGGTGAGCGACTCGGCGTCCTCGATGTGGCGCGCGGCGCGAAGCTCGCGGGCTCGGGGTTCCCGGTGCTCGTCGGCGCCGGCGCTCGCCTCGCGCGCGCCCTCATCAACTTCATGCTCGACTTGCACACGCGCGAGCATGGCTACGTCGAGGTCGAGCCGCCGCTGATGGTACGGCGCGAGGTCATGACCGGCACCGGCCAGCTGCCGAAGTTCGAAGACGACGCCTACCGCATCCAGACCGACGACCTCTTCCTGGTGCCGACCGCCGAGGTACCGGTGACGAACCTGCACCGCGACGAGATCCTGGACGGCACCGCGCTGCCCAAGGGCTACGTCGCGTACACGCCCTGCTTTCGCCGGGAAGCGGGCGCGGCGGGGAAGGACACCCGCGGTTTGTTGCGGATCCATCAATTCGACAAGGTGGAGCTGGTACGTTTCTGCCGTGCCGCCGATTCGCCCGCGGAGCACGAGAAACTGACGGGTCACGCCGAGGAAGTGTTGCGCCGCCTCGAGCTGCCGTATCGCGTCGTGCTGCTCGCCGCAGGCGACCTGGGGTTCGCCGGCGCGAAGACCTACGACCTCGAAGTGTGGGCAGCGGGCGTTGGGCAATGGCTCGAGGTGTCGAGCTCCAGCACTTTCACCGACTACCAGGCGCGGCGCGCCAACATCCGCTGCCGCCCGCGGCCGGGGGAGAAGCCGGAGTTCGTGCACACCTTGAATGCATCGGGCGTGGCGCTGCCGCGCACGATCGCCGCCCTGCTCGAGGCACGCCAGCAACCCGACGGCTCCGTCACACTGCCGGAGGCGCTCACGCCGTACTTCGGCGCCGACCGGTTCGGTGGCGGCTAGAGACCTGGTCCGGCGGGCCGGCCCCGCCGCGCTCGTCGGCTTCGCGCTGCTGTTCGGCGCCCTCTCCGTAGGCTACGCCTGGATCGTGGCGCGCCATCTGCAAGGCGATGCCCGTGAAACGAGCCGCCTCTTCGGCCGCGTCTTCGCGGGGCTGAACGACCCGCACGAGGGCGCGGCTGCCGAAGCCCTGCTCAATCTGGCCGAAGAAGTCCGTCGCCTCGGCATCCCGATCGCCGTCACCGATCCCGCCGGCCGCATCACCGCGCTCGACAACGCGCCCTTCGGCCCGACGGCGAGCGACGCCGAGCAGCGCGCCTGGATCGCGCAGCTTGACCGGATCAACGAGCCCCTGGTGCAGCCGGGCGTCGGCACGATTCATTATGGCGCCGTCCCAGCGGCCCGGCGATTCACGGGCCTCGCGGTGCTGCAGGCCGTCGTGTTCGTGTGCCTGGCCCTCCTCGCGGTCTGGGCGGTCCGGGCGCGGGTCGGTGCCGCACGCGATCGGCTCTGGGTGGCGATGGCCCGCGAATCTGCCCATCAGCTCGGGACCCCGCTGATGAGTCTCACGGGTTGGATTGATTACCTGCGGGAGAATCCGGGTACGCCCGGTGGCGAGTTGGTGACGCATCTTCAAGCGGACGCCGAAAGGCTGGAGCGCGTCGCGAAGCGGTTCGAGCGCATCGGCCGCCCCGCGCGACGCGAGCCGGTCGGGCTCGGCGCGGCCGCGGAGCGGGTGGTCGGGTACTTCCGGCCGCGCCTGCCGACCCTCGCGAACACGGTGTCGCTCACCCTCGTTTCACCGGGCGTCGGACCCACGGCCACCGGCGATCCGGTGCTGATCGAGTGGGCGCTGGAGGTGATCGTGAAGAATGCCATCGACGCGCTCAGCGGGCGCGGCGGCCGGATCGAGGTGAAAGTGGATGCGACGGACCGCGGCGCCCGCGTGATGATCTCGGACGACGGTCCCGGTGTGCCAGCGGAGATGCGCAGCCAGTTGTTCGAGCCCGGGGTGTCGACCAAGACCGCGGGATGGGGCATCGGCCTCGCCCTGGCGCGCCGCATCGTGGAGCAACAGCACGGCGGGCGGGTGTCGTTCCGTCCCGGCGACGGCGGTCAGGGCTCGGTGTTCGTGCTCGAGTTTCCCCGCAGCGCGAAATGAGCCTCGCATTGAACGCCGCCCAGCAGGCGGCGGTGGAGCACCCGGGGGGTCCCCTCCTCGTCTTGGCGGGAGCGGGGTCGGGGAAGACCCGCGTCCTCACCGCGCGCATCGCCCACCTGATCAAGAACCTGGGTGTAGCGCCGCAGCGCATCTTTGCCGTCACCTTCACGAACAAGGCTGCCGCCGAAATGCGCTCCCGCGTCGGCACCCTGCTCGGCGCCGATCCGCGTGGTCTCTGGATCGGCACGTTTCATTCGTTGTCGGCGCGGCTGCTGCGACGTGAGGCGCCGCTGCTCGGCTTCGGGCCGAACTTCACGATTTACGATGTGGACGATCAGCAGGCTCTCATCAAGCGCATCCTCGAGCAGCGTGGCGTCTCGCCCAAGGCGTATCCGCCCCGCGCCCTGCAGGGCGTCATTTCGGGCGCCAAGAACCGCATGCTCCTCCCGGAGGAGCTGGGTGCCCAGGCCGATAGCCCGTTGGCGCGGGTCGCCGCCGATGTGTTCCAGGCGCTCGGACCTGCTCTGAAACAGGCGAATGCGATGGACTTCGACGATCTGCTGCTCCATCCGCTCGCGCTGTTTCGGGAGCATCCCGAACGCCTGGCGTACTGGCAGGATCGGTTTCAGCACGTCTTGGTGGACGAGTTCCAGGACACCAATGCCGCACAGTACTTGCTCGTCAAGCAGCTGGCGCGCCGCCACGGCAACCTGTGCGTCGTGGGCGACGACGACCAGGCGATCTACGGCTGGCGGGGCGCGGACGTGCGCCACATGCTCGCCTTCCAGAACGACTTCCCCGGCACGACGCTCGTCAAGCTGGAGCAGAATTACCGGTCCACGCAGGTGATCCTGGACGCCGCGAACGGCGTGATCGCCGAGAACGCCGCCCGGCTCGGGAAGACGCTCTTCACGGCCAAGCAGGGCGGCGACCCCGTCGTCCTGCTGACGGCGGCCGACGAGCGCGACGAGGCCGAGTGGCTCGCGGCGGAGTTCTCCCGTCAGGCCGCGGACGGCGACATCCCGTACGAAGGCATGGCGATCCTGTATCGAACCAATGCCCAGTCGCGACCCCTGGAAGAGGCGTTTCGCTTCCGAGGCATCCCCTACCGCCTCGTCGGCGCGGTGAGCTTCTATGAACGGCGCGAGGTCAAGGACTTGCTCGCCTATCTCCGCTTGATCGCGAATCCCGCGGATGACGAAGCATTCCTGCGCATCGTGAACGTGCCGCGGCGTGGCATCGGAGACGCCTCGCTCTCGCTGCTGGTGCAGGCGGCCGGCACGTGGCGGATGCCCCTGCTCGAGGTCGCGCGCGGGGCGGCGCGGGTCGCTGAGCTGCGGCCCAACGTGCGAGACGCCTTCATTGGAGTGGCGGCGCTGGTGGATCGCTTGCGAGACGCGGGCGGCCGGGCCGACCCCGCCACGGTGCTCGAGGCCGTGCTCGCGGCCACGGGCTACGAGCAGTACCTGGCCCAAGAGGGCGCGGAGGGGATCGAGCGGATCGAGAACGTGCACGAGCTGATCGCGGGGGCGGCGGCGTGGGCCGAGGTGCAGCGTGGGGACGAGGGAGGGGAGCCGGGGGAGGGAGAGGGGGGATCCCCGCTCGAGCGCTACCTCACGCAAGCCGCCCTCGTGACGCCGGTCGACGAGGCGAAGAACGTCGCCGGCGTGACGCTCACGACGGCGCATATGGCGAAGGGTCTCGAGTGGGCGGTGGTCGCCCTCGCCGGGCTCGAGGACGGACTCTTTCCGCTGGGCCGCACGGTGAGTGAGCCGGGCGGCGTCGAAGAGGAACGACGATTGTGCTACGTGGGTCTCACGCGCGCGCGCGAAAAGTTGTATCTCTCATGGGCGCGCACGCGGTATCGCAACGGCCGCCTCGACCTCGCGGAGCCATCGCGGTTTCTCGAGGCGGTGCCACCCGAGGTGGTGCAGGAGCGGAACACCACGCCCTCGTGGGACCGCTCGCCCCGGGGACCGCGCGCCCGAAGAGCGGCGCTCAGCGCGCTCCCGGAACCCTGGCTGCCCGCAGAAGAGTCGCAGGACGCTCCCCGCTACGTGCAGGGCGAGCGGGTCCGCCATCGCAAGTTCGGCGGGGGCGTGGTGCGCGCCGTCGCTGGGCAGGGCAAGGGGCTGAAGGTCACCGTCGAGTTCGACGATCAGGAGATCGGCATCAAGCAGCTGCTCGTGGCCTACGCGGGCCTCGAGCGCGACTGGGAGGGAGGGGAAGCGATTCCATGAGCGTTACGCGGGACGACGTGTTGCGCATCGCGCGGCTGGCGGAGCTCGAGGTCGACGAGGAAACGCTGCCCGTCCTCGTCGAGCAGATGTCGCGGATCCTCGACTACGTCGCGCAGCTCAGCGCCGCGACGGGGAACAACGGCCTGCGGCCCTTCGTGCCCGGCCCCGACGCGATTCGGTTCCGACCCGACGAAGAGAGCCCCTGGCCCCTTGCGGTCGGGCCCGACGAGCTCGCGCCGGCCTTCAAGGGCGGCTTCTTCGTCGTGCCGAAGCTGGATCAATTCGAATGACTGAAGCCAAGGCGGCCGCCGATCGCCTCGTCAAGGTCAAGCGGCTCAACGCCCTCCTCACCCCCGTCAAGGAGCTGCGTAAGTCGCTCGCCGAGCAAGCGGCCGCGGCCCGGCCGACGGGCGTGCTGTACGGGATGCCCGTCGCGGTCAAGGACAACATCTGCACCCTCGAATTCACGACGACGTGCGGCTCCAAGATCCTCGACGGGTATCGCTCGCCCTACGAGGCGACGGCGATCACGAAGCTCAAAGCCGCCGGCGCGCTGATCGCCGGGAAAACGAACTGCGACGAATTCGCGATGGGGTCGTCGACGGAGCACTCCGCGTACGGGCGCTCCATTCACCCGCTCGACAAGACCCGTGTCCCCGGCGGGTCCTCCGGCGGCTCGGCGGCGCTCGTCGCCGCCGGCGCCGTGCCGGCGGCGCTCGGCTCGGAAACCGGCGGCTCGGTGCGGCAACCGGCGTCGTTCTGCGGCGTCGTGGGCATCAAGCCCACGTACGGCCGCGTCAGCCGCTACGGTCTCGTGGCATTCGGCTCCTCGCTCGATCAGATCGGCGCGCTGGGGCGCAGCGTGCACGACGCCGCCCGCGTGCTGTCGGTCATCAGTGGGCGGGATCCCAAGGACGCGACCTGCGAGGACCGCGACCCGTTGCGCCTGCCCACGGTACCAGAATCGCTCCAAGGGTTCGTGATCGGGCTGCCGCGGGAGTACTTCCCGTCCGACCTCGATCCGGCGGTGCGACGGGCCTGCGACCGGGCCGTCCGCCTGATGAAGGAGCAAGGCGCGGCGGTGCGCGAAGTGTCGCTGCCGCACACCCAGTACGCGGTGCCGACGTACTACGTGATCGCGCCGGCGGAGGCGTCGTCCAACCTGGCGCGGTTCGACGGTGTGCGGTACGGCCCGCGCGCGGAGGGGGCGACCGACGTGCGCGACCTGTACCGGCGTACGCGCGGTGACGGGTTCGGCCCGGAGGTCCGCCGCCGCATCCTGGTGGGCACGTACGTGCTCTCGGCTGGGTACTACGAGGCCTATTACCGCCGGGCGCAACAGATGCGGGCGCTCATCGCCCAGGACTTCCGCAACGCCTTCGACCGCGGCGTCGATCTCCTGTTCACACCCACCACGCCGACTCCCGCCTTCAAGGCCGGAGAGAAGCTTGCCGATCCGGTTTCGATGTACCTGTCGGACATCTTCACCGTGACGGCGAACCTCGCGGGGCTCCCCGCGATCTCACTGCCCGTGGGTCGCGTCAAGGGGTTGCCGGTCGGCGGCCAGTTCATCGGGCAGGCGTTTCTCGAGGACGAGATGCTCGAGGCGGCCTACGCGCTCGAGCGCGTCGTGCCGGCGACGGAGGAAGCCTGATGGCCGGAGCGGGGGGCTGGGAAACGGTCATCGGGCTCGAGACGCACGTTCAGCTCCGAACTGCCTCGAAGATGTTCTGTGGCTGCTCCGCGGCATTCGGCGCCCCCCCCAATACGCACGTCTGCCCCGTCTGTCTCGGCCTGCCCGGGGCGCTGCCCGCGCCCAACGGTGAGGCGCTCAAGCACGCCGTGCGCGCCGCCCTGGCCTTGGGGTGCACGGTGCACGCCAAGAGCCTGTTCGCGCGCAAGAATTACTTCTATCCCGACTTGCCCAAGGGCTATCAGATCTCGCAGTTCGAGCAGCCGCTCGCGAC
>Ga0137365_10003176_pt1 | contig 13080 bp, 24 predicted proteins | sample SagtaG_9_FD_104799 | JGI IMG/M metagenome (GOLD analysis project Ga0137365, IMG submission 104799) | Vadose zone soil microbial communities from Sagehorn Ranch, Mendocino, California, USA - Sage1_L_40_16 metaG | ecosystem: Environmental > Terrestrial > Soil > Vadose zone | place: USA...
GGTCAAAACATTGGAACTGGCCTTTGAGCGTACATCCGCAAGGTACGGATAGGTCCGTTCGATCGCGAACACCGCATTTTCAATGGTCACCACACTGCCACGTGCCGCGACCTCGAACCACTTCTCGTATCCGATGCACTCGCGTGTCGAGACCGATGCAGAGAACTGGTGGAGGTCGGGGAAGGCCCTGGACTTCCCCGCGTCCATAAAGCACGCGGGGAAGCATCCACAAAAACCGCAGTAAAAGTTCCCTGCCAGATCGTGAAACCCGGCCAGGTAGATTTCCTGCTCTATGAGCATGATCTCTCGTGACGTGACGCCGTGACGCTTGTAGAGCACCTTGAGCCGCTGTTGGTATTCGCTTTTGTGGTCCTCGTCGGGGATCAGCCAGCGAGGAGTCCAGTGTTTGTGAGCGCGACGCGTGCAACATTTGTACGAAGAGATGCACGCTGCAAGGAATGGCCCAGAGGAGAGCCTGGTCTCCATCTTCTTTCCCCTACCCTGCTGGATAGGTCGCCAGCAGCTCTACATCTGTCTATTCGGACCAGAGAGCAACGCTCGCCATCACAGTGATGAGGACAACGACCATCCAATAGAGTATGCTTGCCGCCACGCTTGCCGATGAGAGGAACGTGAACCAGATCACAACCACCGGTAGGCAGAAACATTCAGCCAAGCCGTAGAAGATGTCTGAGAACGTCATATGCTCGTCTAGGCTGTTGGGTTGATCTCGCCGATCACTACTCCGCTTGCTTGTTCTGTACAGGGAAGACAAACGTTGCTTGAAGCGCCTCGTCTTATTGGCGTGATAGCCACAGAGTCCGTCGCCATGGCTGCCAGGGCAGCACCAGCAAGAGTCGAGCATGTTCGTTTGGCGTGTCTCGGGGGTAAGTTGAGGGGAGATCACGTAGAAAAGGACGTTTAGTTCACCCTCTTCGGCCTCCGTCATCTCACCTTGTTCGCGCAACTCCTTATGCCGCTGCTGCTCTACCTCCGAGCCGGTCGCAGTGGGAAGACCGGCGAAGATCTCCTCCCAGGTCTGCGGCCAGTTGGCTTGCCTGTTTTGCCTCATCATTTCCTTCCTTTCAGGTCGTTCATCGAGAGAGCCATTCTCTCGCGTCTGCACACCCCTCGCCAGAGCGATGTGCAGAAACGAGGAACACTCCTACCAGACACTCATCGCGATCATCACACACACGGCTGAACCGAGAAAGATCAACGCGCAGCGTGCCAATCGGGAAGTCTCCGTGCTCATCTGGCAGCAGATGCTTTCTTTACTTACGCTCATTGCAAAAGTGTCTGGCGCAACTCTCACCGCGTCAGGAAACCTACTGCGCACATACAGCGGGAGATCGTAGACCCAATCAACAAGCATTCGCTCAGTGTTCTTCGTCTGTAGATCGAGAAGAACAGCAACTGGGAGATCTCTCTCGTTGCGTTCAACCATGTAGATTTTCATTCCCATTCCTTGACTTTCAAGGCCGTGGCCTTGTCAGTCCTTTCTCACTTAGAATCCGCTGGTTTTGGCGATAATGAACGCACCGACGATGGCGATAAGAAGGCACCAGGCCCAGGCACTTGAGGATGGTTGATTGCCTACCCAGCCATGTGCAGGAGGATCTTTCTGAGTTGCACGCTTCTGCCAGAACGTCTCTTCGTTCTTTTTGCTGGATTGATCGAGGACGGCAAAGCCGACGACCACGGCGATGATGGAGAGTACGAATGGGTTCATGGTTCCAGTCCTTTCTGACTGCTTTACCAGTCGAGTATTGGGAACATTTCAGACGTGTCACCGTAGATGATCTAGAGAACAGCGTCCTCAAAACTGACCTGTTCGGTGTGCATTTCCTCTAGGAACTTGATAGGAAGAAGACCTCGCTTTCGTACGCTCCGTTTTCAGGCGTCTACGCACCGCGACTTCAATGCCTATCCCCAGGCATATTCCCGATGCGGGGATACCCAGAAGTGCCCAGCTGGGCACCAACGAGAGGAGGGTAGGATCACTCACGAGCAGGCTCCCGGCGGTCCAGGCCAGGACGAGCGCCGCAAGATCAAGAACCCAGGGCAAACGTTCCATGACCGTGGAGATCAAGGCGCTCCCGGTGAGCATCAAGATCATGCTCAATAGCATTCCGGATAGCAGCGTTGGCTCATCATGTGCTAAAGCCCCGACCGCGAGGATGTTGTCGAGGCTCATGGTCACATCGGCTAGCACAATGAGCCGTATGGCGGCCCACAGTGTTTCCGTCTGCACTTTCTTTTTTTTGTCGGGGGTCACTCCTAGACGGTCGCGTCGCAGGTTGAACACGACCCAGAAGAGCACGACCCCGCCAACAAGGCGGAGAAAGGGGATGTGCAGCAGCAAGGTGACGGCCAATGAGAAACTGAGTCGTATGACGATAGCGCCCACTCCTCCCAGGAGCAAGGCGACAGTGCGTTTTCTACGCGGAAAGGGCGCGGCGACGGCCCCGATCACCAGGCCATTATCGCCGCTTAAAGCCAGGTCGGCCACAATGATTCCGCTTATGGCCGCCAGTTCAACAAACATTATTTTTCCTCTCTCGACGATCAGGGAGCGGTCGCTCCTCGTGGAGGCTGCCAATGCTCTGCCTGGTTGGAGTGGTGGTTCCTCATGTGGCGGAGTATATTGCGTAAAGCCGCTACGACAAGATCAAGGCATTGCATCGCTGCCACGCGTGAGACACTACCAGCCGACGGCCATCTGCACAGATATACTCATCCATTGTGATCCTAAAGGGCTGCTGATGGATGATGTGTGTATGGTCATCTGGCAAATCGATCTGATAGCGCTTGTGCTTGCGGGCTCTTGGGGTCAGATCAGTGACGGGAAACACCGTCCTGACCTGCTCGGTCACTGCTTCAACAATGAGTTTCATGAACCACTCCCCCGCTCTTCATCGTTTCCACCTTTCGTGAGCTCTTCCTCATCGTCAGTTTGGCCACTGGTCGCCAATTCACACGTCCAACCATTCTGTGTATGTTGCCACTTGTTTCTGCGCCAGGTCGTAATGCTCTGCCATATCGGAGAACCATCGGCCATCTAGCCGACTCAACCGGTGCATGGTCTGGTTGATCGCCAGGCGCTCGCCATGGCGACTGAGAATCCAGAGCTGCCGCTCTTGCTCCTGCTCGAAGAGAGCAAACAGACGCTCGGCGACGGTGCCGGAGCTACAACTGAGCACATGGTCCTTATAGACCATCCAATCAGCAGGTCCTCGATACCAGGTGAGCTGCGCGTTACGCCGAGGTGGGGTAAAGGCGATCGCTGGGAGGTATGCCTTCCACGAAGAGCGGATCTCCTGAGAAACTTCTTTCGTGAGTGTGGGAAAGCGTTTGAGAAATGTCTCTTCGATCCGCTCGTGTGTTATTGTTCCCTCAAGCACCTCGAAAAAGAGGGCGGCTGATTCATGGGTGTTGAAGCACACGAGGGAAAAAGGCGTCGCTTCTGGTTGAGGCTGCAACCAGATCAGGATCGTTGGCTCCATTCGATACATGGCTATGCGGTAGCCGAGCGCTGCAGCCCGTTGCTCAAATGCCGCTTTGGTGAAACCATTGTACTTCAGGTAGTCGCTGTAGAGACTCATGTCTCTCTCCATACGTGCGCTATGATTGCACCTCATGTTGCAGCCCAGGATCGGCTTCTCGCGCATGCTGCTCGCACAGAGCGATCTTCGTCTGTAACGACGTGATGCCAGGTGCCAGTGCCGGGTAGCAATCGTAGCTCGCCAGCTCATCACAGTCAAAGATCTCGCATTCGACGACAAGCGTGTCATCAGGACGCCGTGTACAAATGTTATTTGCCATCTTTTCTCTCCTATGCGCAGCCAGGACCGGGTTGGCAATCCGGCGCTGCTTTCACCGGCCATAGCAACGCTTCTGCCATTTCTGAGACCAGCGTCTTTCTACGATCTCGACCCGCTCCGGATCGACACCGTGGATACACGGTTCTCCGCTGATCGAGAAGCCATCACCATAGGTGGTATTGATGGTAAAGGAAGTGTGTTCGTGGGTCACAGTACTCAGCGTGCCGCCCTGGATGATACCCTGAGCGACGACACGATCTCCATCGTAGACTGCGATCATATCGCCTAACCGTGGTTTGTTCATAGCTCTGCATTCATTCAGGCGAGAGCTCAACGAGGCTCCCACCTGAATGTCCTCCTATCAGAAACTGCCTAGATGTTGGATCACCCAGGTAATGGCCGCTTGCTTCACCGTTTGAGTGCGCGTTCCAAGCACACGTTCGACGAGATTGGTTGCGAATTCGCGGTCTTTTTCCCCCGTTACCTTCCCGATCTGCTCACGAAGAGAGGTATCGTGGAGTCGCTGCTGATCGGTGGCAGCGAGAATCTCCTGGTCGTGCATCGTCACGTTCCTTTCTCTGGTAATTCGGGAAATCCGTGGAATGGACTTCCACGGAAATCAACAAACGTTACACATGCCGGCTCTGTGGAACCGTCTCTTTTCCGCTCGTTGCAAACTGTGCCAAGATAGGCTTCCCTTGAAAGTAGTCTGACCAACGCCAATACTGGCTGAAGAGCACATAATCATTTCCGGGTATCTGGATTTTACCGTTGCTGTCCGGTTGCTTTGAGCGGAAGGCCGCGAACGCAACCCGCCTAGGAGGCCACCTGGCCCCTCCATCCTGTAGCAAGGAGGCGGTACAAAACACGCTAGAATCCAGATACCCTCATTTCCATAGCGCGCAATAAACTGGCGCTGACGTTCTTCCCGTGCCGCTTGAACTGCATACGGCTTTAACTCTTCCAAAGAATTACTGGCAAGAAACTGATGGGTAGAGACCGATCTTGGAAAACCTTGCTCATCGAGGATGGTCGGGTACAATCCTATCAGCATAGGACGCTCCTTTCAGCACATCCGATCTTATCTGGATCGGTCTCCCAGTGGCCGCCAGGATAGTGGTAGAAGCAGGTCGCGCTACATCACAATCTGCGCGATGAAGGTGAGTACTTCCACGAGCTCGTGCTGGTGGCATACGCGGAGCACGGAGCTGGTATAGGGGGGAAAACACTTGATGTAGGTATCGAGCACCTGGTACGAGGTTCGCCCCTCTCGTAAATTCATGAGGAACACGTTCGTGTCATAGGAGAGTTGAGCGAAGTTGTGGTGATTTTGCATCATCTCTGCCCTGACACGTTCAAGGTTGATGTCCCGTCTCGCATCCGAACGTTGCATGGCCGCTCTCCACTGCACCTCGTGACTACTCATCTTCTTTCCCTTTCCACTCTCAAAGAAGGTATGGCGGCTTCCAGTGTGCTCCTAACGCCCCCAGGACTCTCGCTCACTCTGGGGGCATTCAACGAGAGGGGTATCTCTCAACATCTGACGGCCATTCCAGAAGGATCCCGTTGGTGCCTCTGGCGCTGCGCGCTCGCACGGCTCATCTGCGCGGTGAACGCCATTGGAATGCGCCTCACGCAGAAGCGTGCGTAGCGCGGCAACGGCGCGGGCATCGTTGGGGGTGAGCATCGGACAGGTCCAGGCGTACTGTCGTGCGCGCCGATTGGGTAGCGCACGAGAGGCCCAGCCGTCACGCCCGTCGATCAGGATATGAAGCGCCGAGGGGGTGAGTCCGCTGCGCTTCAGACGGAATGCCCCTGCGAGGCTGTAGGTGCCCAGAGCCAGGCCCTGGCGCGTGCAATAGTCCAGAATGGTGCAAAACTGCGCCACAAACGCGGATGCCTGCTCATCGTCGTGATGCGCAACGGCTGAGCGCCCGTTCTCGATCGCGAGATTGAGCGCTCGCGTGTACAGGCTTGCGTCTAACATCGCTTCTTTCTCTTTCTTGCTCGTGAAGGCTGGCGCGTCACACGGCCATGCCTTCAACGTTCTGGGTTTCCGGCACCGGAAACGTAGAACCACGCGGCTCACGATGCCTTCTTCTCTCTTTTCGCTTGTTGAGCCTGACGATACAGCGCCGTGAGCCGCCCGATGGTTTCTTTCGCTGCGGTGTAGGAGAGCTTCTCGTAATCCATCGGGGTCGGCTACCCCAGGGCTGTGCAAATCTTTTCAATGCTGGTGCGCTGCTGCTCAGTAATCATCTCTTGCGCCACGGACTGGCTCGGCGCAGCTTGCGGCGATGCAGGAGTCGAGACGGGGACGGTTGCCGCCGGTGAGGGTGTCGATGGCGTGGCTACGACCGCCTGGATCTGTGGACGTGGGACGCCCGCCAATCCTTTGCTGAGATGTTCGGAGAGCGCCTGCTGTCATCCTTGCGGAACTGCCATTGCTTTGCTGCCTTTCTCTCGGGTGAGACAGGATGCCCGATGGAGCATCCTGCCATCCCGAGGCCGCGCTACCGACTGGCTTGCACCAACGCAGTAAGCCCCTGGAAACGACGTACGAAGCCTGAGAAAGTGTCCTGGTGACGAGCGTACCAGTTGAGCGCGACGGCAATCAGCAGGCTGCTCACGGCGACTTTCACCAGATGCTTGAAGAGCGTGATCATAGAAATCCTTTCCGCCCAGATCGGGCACTGCCGAGAGAATTGTTTCCCTCGTCTCTGCTCACTGCTGCCAATGAGCAGAGACGAGGGAGCAGGTAGGCAGTCATGCAAACCTGCTCATTTGGCTATGCTGTTTGTTGCTGATGCAACTGGGAAATGGCGCGATCGAGGATAGCATGCTCCTGGCGCTCCTCATCGCTTACATCCTCGGGATTACCTTTCGCCTCAATCGCCTGTTGTCTGCGCTCCAGGTTCTCCAGTGATAATGCGCCTGCATGAACGAGCCTCACCAATTCCTTTTCTGTCAGCATATCGTTAATCCTTTCTGCCCTGATGGGCAATCATCGAGAGAAACCATTTCCCTCGCATCAAGGTTGCTTCCACAACCCTGGTGTGAGGGAGCCGCCACAGGGGCGACTCACCCATGCTAAGAATTGAGCCCTCGGTCTCCGGTAAGCGACTACGTAGGAGTGGCAGAAGCCGCTCGGTTTCAACCGAAGCGGAGTGTCACAGTCCAGACAGAGTGAGCCGGGCGTAAAGCAGAGTCCGGTACAATCGGGCGTGACGCACTCATGGCGATTGCGCACAGCCCATACGAGGATGATCAAGAGGAGTGCTAACGCTTGCTTGAAATTCATGGGTGTGCCTTTCTGGCCTCACGAGAGTAATGAGAAGAGAGGCGACGTGCCTCTTCCCGTTCCCCGCGCGCCTGTCGCTCTTCTCGCAGCTTCTGAGAGTAGTAGCAACTCTCCTCGTGTGTGAAGTTCCATGCCCTCACGTTCACTGAGGGATGCCGATGTTGACAGGTGCACTTACTCTTGCTCATTGTCGAATCCTTTCGACGAGGGAAAGGCTGGCCAGTGGGCGCGTCAACACGGCCATGTCTCCGAGAAACGACGATGCCGCGCTCCTTTTCCTCGCCCGCGACGAGGCTGGCCTCCAATCTAATGAAGGTAGGTAATTTTGATCGGCGCCAGGACCGACCGGCTTGTATCCCAGTGGCCGCCGGGTCGACGATAGACGGCAACTGACCGGCCCTTGTACTGAATGATCCCGGTTTCGCCGCCGGCAACGGCCTGGATCTGGTGAACCTGGCGGTGAAGCGTAAAGGTGCTCCCGCCATACCGTGGTTTCTGCTCACCGACATCGCCATACTGGGCGTAGATCACAGAGGTCATCTTATGCCGCCTCTTCGACCAGCGGATAGAAGTCCGTGGCGTATTTGACATAGTACTCGGGATGGTTGTTCACGAGCGTTTCCCAGGCACGCAGATCCTCCTGCTTGCGCCCCTCCTCAACGTTGCCAGATCCATCGAGCACGCCCCAGAGGCGCAACTGCTCAGCACAGTTCGCATCGAGCCAGGGCATCTCGTACTCTTCGTAGATCGCACTACGAGCAGAGTAGAGCAATTGTTTGGTCACCTGGTGGTTGTCGAGGCCATCAGCTGCGGTGACGGTCTCGAACAGATTGAGAACGACCGCAAGATCGTCGAAGTACACATCCTCGTCCTCGATGTCCTCACAGCCCTCGTCTGGAACCACCAGGATAGCGAGGTGATCAATCACGGCCTGTGTGAACTGATGCGCGAATAAAAACTGCTCGACCTTCTGGCGGTCGATCGCGATGTGTTGAGTCTCTGGTGTGCGTAAAATCTTCATCGTTGTTTGTCTCCTTTCAGAACCATTCGAGCCAGAGAGCGACGCTCGCGATCAATGTCACGAATGCAACGACCGTCCAATAGGTCATGCTCTCTAGAAAGCTTGCAGATGAGAACCACGCGAGCCAGATCATGCCTCCCAGCGGAATGCTGAAGCACCCGGCCAGGCCACCAAACACGTCTGAGAGAGTGATCTGCTCATCTAGACAGCTTGATTGATACATTCGGTTGATACGAGGTCTGTTTGTCCTGTAAACATGGGACAAGCGCTGCTTGAACCGCCTCGTTTTATTGGCATGATAGCCACATACTTCGTCACCGTGGCCGCCAGGACAGCACCGGCAAGGGTCGAGCGTGTTCCTGTGTCGTGCCTCTGGATTAAACTGTGGGTAGATCACGTAGAAGAGGATATTCAGTTCGCCCTCTTCGGCCTCCGTCATCTCCCCTTGTTCGCGCAGCGTCTTGTGCTGCTGCTGCTCCGCCTCTGTACCAGGAGCGGTGGGAACACCAGCGAAGATCTCCTCCCAGGTCTGTGGCCAGTGCACTTGTCGGTTTTCCCTCATCGTGTTTCACCTCCCCTGACGCTGCTGGAGGAGATTTTGCTGAACGGGATACCAGCCCTCTTGCGGTGATATCCCCATTTCCGCTAAAGCTCTATAGGCGATGGCGATTTTGATGGTCCATCGCGGCGTGCCATCGATCAGGATGACCGCGCGCTCCTGATCGACGCACTGCACGCTGATGTGTCCATCGTGATGCCGTACGGCGTAGTAGGGGCTTTGGTGTATCGCCTCATTGATCTCCTGCCCATAGGTCTCTATCGGGCAACTCCACCCACCCTCAAGGCTGACCCCATGCGATCGAAGTATCTGCTGCACTTTCGGGCTTGGGAAATCAGCATAAAAGCCGTCGCGGTCTACCACTAACCGGGTAATGCATCTGCCATTGACAAACACGCTCCCTGGAGCGTCGAGCGACGGTTGCTCGTAATAGGCAGTCGTCCCTAGGGGATCGTTATACCAGGCAACGCGGGAATGCTTTAACACCCGGATCAATCCGCCGGAAAGGCGGCTGGGGTTGTTACTCTTCATCGTTTTCTTCTCCTCTGGAGGGCTGGTACCACGGGATAACAATCCCCATGCTGTTGGTGTGCTGCGGTTCCTGGTTTTATGTGAGGAGTGTCATTCCAGAAGGTGAATCCGAGCTGGACACATTCCGCACAGAGGTCGTGTTGCTGTTGACGATGTTCACCAGTATAGATGCGGTCACAGACGTGATCGCCAGGTATAACGCAATGACACACATCACAGGTTCCATCAGCAGACTGCGTTTGGTGAATCCGTCGAACAGGAATGTTGGTCATATGTGTTCCTTTCCGTGTTACTTGTTTTGCCAGGCAGACAGAACCCTCTGCCACAGAGCAAGCAATCCGTTGCAGTTTTTGCAAAGCCAGGTTGACCCACTCCAGTAAAGATCTGTACCGCAGTTGGCGCTGATATGGGTTCCCGTTTTCATAAAATTCCTTCTTTCTCGGAAACCCTCCGGTTTCAACCAGGGGAGGAGAGAAAGGCGGACGCTTTGCTCCGCTCCCCTTGCGGCTCTATCACCGCTTTTCGCGCTTATCAAAAAGAAGAGTCAAGTAGTCCAGCCCACAAGCGAAGGCACTCTCGCCAGTCGAGAGAAACGGTTTCGCGTATTGGAGAACTCCAACACCGCTTAGACTGGTACTTTGCATGGATCGGCAGGAGAACCAACGTTCTGTACGCTAGCCCAACCTGTGTACTCCTTTCCATGTGGGGCGGAGAGCTACGTCTCTCAAGTTGCTGGTTGGCAACTGTCACCCGTCCTATTGCGTCGCGCACTTAGGGACTGCTGGCTAATCAGCATCCTGGTGAAAGGGTAGATGCAAGCCACTGGGCTTTAGCCCAGGTGGTCTGGTGACATGAAATGTCCTTTCTATCCGTCGTAGCGGATCAGCTTGACGCTCTGGCACGGGCCGCACAGGGCACCCTGGATGGCCCAGCGTTTCCCACATGACTGGCAGCGCCGGCGTCGTGTGCCAGGCTGCGGCCTGGTCATAGCGATGAGCAGAATGATCATCAAGAGAAGTAGGAGGAGGACTCCTGATAGGGCGATGAGCATGGACTCTCCTTTCAGAAAGTTGCGATGCAAATGGACATCTCGCGTTACTGAGAAGATGGGTACCGTTGTTCCATTTGGCGTTTGAAGGTGGAGGCTGCCCGGAAAATGATCTCGGGATCGTACACGTCGCCAATAGGTGGAATGCCGATCATAAGCACACCTGATTGTTTGCTCAACGTTCTATACGCGCTCATCGCAGACCGTTCTCGTTTCTGAGATCGAGGCTGGGCCACGACCTGCTCGATCGTCTCGATGGAAGTCCGAGCAAGGGTAAGCGCCCGTAGTTTTTGAGGACTGAGAGGAGCTTGTGCCCTGGTCTCGGCTGTTTGTTTTCTTCGTGTCACTATCGTTTCTTTCCTGTATCCTGACTGGCATAAGGCAGCCAGCAAGCGCTCCAGAGTACGCACTACGATGCAGGTTCTTCCTGAAAATCTCAGAGGTGAAGCTTACGTATGGTACACACGGAAAAACACCTGCTTCGATGGATCGGGCGGTTGGAGGTCAGGACGACTGCGCAGAATCTCCTGCCAGGCGTCTTGGGGCGACTTGCCACGAGCCCTGTACCGACGGTACAGAGCGAGCGTGATAGGTTCCTTGCTCAAGGTGTGTTCAACGATTTGATCAGTCAATAGTTTCCTCCTTCATGAGATGCTCTCGAATATACTCAATACTGAGGTAGGACTAGGATGCCTGTAAAATCCTATCACAAAGCAATTTGTTATATTTTAACAAGACAGAGATTCCCGGTAACTATTCAGAAGGGCTATGCAGTTGCGGATGCTCGGCTGATCTGCTAGAGTAGCAGCATGACGACGCAAGAAGAACTCGAACAGCTCCGAGAAGAGAATAAGGCATTGCGCGAAGCAGGGCGACGCAAAGACGAAGAGCTGGCACAGTTCCGCCAAGCGACACAGGACTTACGCGAAGGACTCAAACAAGCCATCCAGGCGATTGAGTATCTGCAAGAGCGTGTGAAAGCGCTCGAAGGGCAGCAGGCCAAGGATAGCCACAATAGTAGTTTGCCTCCCTCCACCGATCGCTTTGTTCGTCCCCCCAAGAGCTTGCGCAAAAAGAGCGGCAAGAAACCTGGTGGGCAACCAGGCCATCGTGGGCATCATCTGCAACAGGTGGAGACGCCCGATGAGGTGCTCCTTCATCCTGTCGAGCGCTGTGAGCACTGCCAGCACGATCTGCGGGCTCAACCAGCAGCACTGCCAGAGCGGCGTCAAGTCATCGACCTGCCCGTCAAACGGCTTTGGGTCACCGAGCATCGAGTCGAAGAAAAGCAGTGTCCGCTGTGTGCGCACCTGACACGAGCGTCCTTCCCGGCAAGCGTGTCGGCCCCCGCCCAGTATGGGACGAGCATCCAGGCTCTGGCAGTCTATCTGGTGGAAGGCCAAGCGGTTCCTTACGCTCGTGCCAGCCAACTCGTGCAGGATCTCTTGGGGGTCCAGCTCTCGGTCGGCAGCATCGCCCGTTTTGTGAGCAGCTGCCATCAGCAGTTAGCCGCGGTGGAGACCTTGCTCAAAGCGGCGCTGGTGAAGGCGGGGGTGATCCATCAGGATGAAACCGGACTGCGCGTGGCCAAGACCGGGCAGTGGGTCCACGTCTGCTCGACAGAGCGCCTCACCCATTATGCCGCCCATCGCAGTCGTGGACGTCAAGCCCTCAAAGCCATTGGCATTGCTCCCCGCTTCCAGGGGACCAGCGTGCATGATGGCTTGGTGAGCTATCAGGGCTACACTTTCACGCAGGCGTTGTGCAATGTGCATCACTTGCGGGAACTGACCTTTCTGGAAGAAGAATGCCAACAAGCTTGGGCCCGCAAGATGAAAGACCTGCTCTTGGAGATGAAAGCCGCGGTGGAGCAAGCCAAAGCCGTTGGCCAGCAGGCATTGGATCTCTTGGTCTTAGCACGGTTTGCTCGTCGCTATGACGCCATCGTCGCAGAAGGCTACCTGGCCAATCCGGCTGCCCCGCTCCCGGAGAAACGAAGAGGCGGTCGCCCCAAACAGCATCCCGCTCGCAATCTGCTCGATCGACTCTCTCAGAGGAAATGGGAAGTGCTGCGCTTCCTGCACGATTTTGCCGTGCCCTTTGACAACGATTGGGCTGCATACTGCACTCCTTCCGCATGGTTAGCGTGTTCTTTGATATTTGTGAGCATTCTTCTGAGGAGCATGTTCATCGGGCGGTTCAAAAACAGCCATCCCATGATCATTGGTTCGATGCATGGGAATCAAACCTGCCCGTCCCCAGTCCATGAGGGTTTGTCGGCACACTCCATAGGCTTTGGCGGCCTCATCGGCGAGTAACAACCCGCGTTCGCGCAAGCGGGTCCCATAATCTTTCAACTGGTAATCGCGTCGTAAGGATAACACCCGTCTGGCGTGAAAAGGTTTCCCTTCATAGGTACGCCACCCACGTTGGTTGAGCTGCTCGGCGACCTGAGCATCGGTGCAGTCATCGAGCAACTCATCGATGAGCGCAATGAGGTGAGGAGCCGTGCGGCGCCCGTGACTGAGAGGAACCGTCATGGTCTGGGTCGCTCCCCCTTTGAAGCGCACATGAGCGGTAATCACCTCATCTTGCAGGACGGTCACATCTTCAAGCAGCAGCCTCGTCATCCGCTTGCGATCTCGATCCGAGGTACGTGGATCTTTCCACACTCGTGGGAAATCCTCGACAAGCTCTTTAATCGTCTGCTCTTCGAGGGCAGACAGCTTGCGTTGTTCTGCTTCTTGCTGCCGTTCGACTTCTTCCTGGACCTGTGCCAGTTCGCGCAAGCGAGCA
>Ga0137365_10003179_pt1 | contig 13076 bp, 10 predicted proteins | sample SagtaG_9_FD_104799 | JGI IMG/M metagenome (GOLD analysis project Ga0137365, IMG submission 104799) | Vadose zone soil microbial communities from Sagehorn Ranch, Mendocino, California, USA - Sage1_L_40_16 metaG | ecosystem: Environmental > Terrestrial > Soil > Vadose zone | place: USA...
CGGCGTGCCGAACCGCTCGCCCGAGCCGCCCGCTAGCACCACCGCCACCGTCCGCATGACGCGGACTCTACCGGCGGAGCCCGCGTGGCCGTGGCACCCAGCCTGGTCACGCCCGCCCGCGGGGCGTATCTTTGGTCGCTCTTGCGCTGGCCCGGGCCTCTGGCGGCCCGGCCCGGCCGGGCCTGCCCAGGAGGAGGAACCCATTGATCGGGCTGGTGCTGGCCGCGGGCGCCGGGCGGCGGCTGCGGCCCGACACCGACGGGCTGCCGAAGACGCTGCTGCCCGTGGCGGCGGGAGTCACGATCCTCGACATCGCCCTCCGCAACCTGGCCGCCACCGGCCTGACCGACATCGTGGTGGTGGTCGGGCACGCGGCGGAGGCGATCGCGGACCGGTCGGCCGGCCTGGAGCAGGCCCATGGGGTGACGCTGACGCTGGTGCACAACGACCGTGCCCAGGACTGGAACAACGCCTATTCGATGTGGCTGGCGCGCGAGCACCTGCGCGACGGCGCGCTGCTGGTCAACGGCGACACCGTGCACCCGGTGAGCGTGGAGAAAACGCTCCTCGCCGCCCGCGGCGCGGCCGGGGTGATCATCGCGATCGACGACGTCAAGCAGCTCGCCGATGAGGAGATGAAGGTCGTGCTCGACCGGCGGGGGCTGCTGAAGAAGATCAGCAAGCAGATGGACCCGGCGCGCGCGCACGGCGAGTATATCGGCGCCACCCTCATCGAGGCCGCGGCCGCCGGGCCGCTCGCCGACGCGCTGGAGGCCACCTGGCGGCGCGACCCCGGCCGGTACTACGAGGACGGCTATCAGGAACTCGCCGACCGGGGCGGCCGGATCGCGGCGGCACCGATCGGCGACGCGGTCGATTGGGTCGAGGTCGACGACCACGCTGACCTGCGCCGGGCCCGGGAGATCGCCGCCCACTGCTAGTGTCGCGGATGGCATCCGGGGTAACGCGCGGCAAACAGCCCGTGTCCGCCCGGCCACCGTCGCTAGCCGCTGGTCTCCTGGGGAGCCGCGCTCATCGTAAGGAAGGAGGCCCATGCCGCTCCTGGCCCGCCTGCTTCCGGCGCCGCTCACCGTTGACGTGCGCCGGGGTGCCATCGCCGACCTCGGGGCGCTGCTGGCCGACCGCCGGATCGCGACGGAGGGGCGGGTCGCGGTCGCGCTCGGGCCCGGCGAGCACGGCGACGACGTCGCCGCCGGTCTCGGCCTCGGCGAGGCCGAGGTGTTCCGGGTGGAGGACGCCACCGTGGACACCGCGGTCAGCCTGGGCAAGACGTTGCGGGCAGCCGCCTACGAGGCGGTGGCCGGCATCGGCGGTGGCCGGACCATCGACGTCACCAAGTTCGCCGCCAACATGGCGGGCATCCCGATGGTGTCGGTGGCCACCAACCTCTCCCACGACGGCATCGCCTCACCGACGAGCTCGCTGGAGCACGAGTCCGGCAAGGCCTCCTACGGGGTGGCGCCGCCGGTGGCGGTGATCGTGGACCTGGACAGCGTCCACGCGGCCCCGGACCGGCTGGTCCGGGCCGGGATCGGGGACGCGGTCAGTAACCTGTCCGCCATCGCGGACTGGGAACTGGCGGTGGCCCATGCGGGGGAGCGGATCGACGGCCTCGCGGTCACCCTGGCCCGCACCGCGGCGGAGGCGGTGCTGCACCAGCCCGGCACGATCGCGTCGGATGAGTTCCTCACCGTGCTGGCGGAGGCGCTCATCCTGTCCGGGATGGCGATGACCGTGGCCGGCTCCAGCCGCCCGTGCAGCGGCGGCGACCACGAGATCCTGCACGCGATCGACCAGCTCTACCCGGGTGCGGGCACGCACGGGGAGCTGGCGGGCGTGGGGGCGCTGTTCTGCGCCTACCTGCGGGAGGACGCCGGGCGGGCCGGCCTGGTGGCGGCCTGCCTCGCGCGGCACAACCTTCCGCGTTCTCCCGCCGATCTGGGGCTGTCGGCGGCGGAGTTCACCAAGGCGGTCGTGACCGCGCCCAGTACCCGCCCCGGCCGGTACACCATCCTGGAACACCTCGGGCTGACCGAGGCGCAGGCGGGGACGCGAGTGGAGGAGTATGTCCGGTCCGTCGCTGGCTGAGCTGAGGGCCACCGGCCAGCCGCCAGCAGTCCTTGAGCGGCTTAACGATGAGCACTGGGCTGGCCGCCTTTACATGCGCCGGGTGTCGCCGCGCGCGACCTGGGTCTTCGCCCGCCTGGGCTGGTCGCCGAACGCGGTCACGGTGGCCTTCATCGTCTGCGGGGTCGCCGCCGGCGTGGTGGTCGCGTTCGGCGGCCTGTGGTCGGCCGTCGTCGCCGCGATCCTCATTCAGGCCTACCTGCTGTTCGACTGCTCCGACGGCGAGCTTGCCCGCTGGAGCGGCCGTACCTCGGCGACCGGCATCTATCTCGACAGGGTCGGCCACTACCTCGGTGAAGCCGCCCTGCTCACGGGTCTCGGCTTTCGCGCTCAGGGCCACCTCACCGTCTCCGGCGCCTACGTCACCGCCGGCCTCGCCGCGGCCCTCCTCGCGATGCTGGTCAAGGCCGAGACCGACAACGTCATCGTCGCTCGCTCCGAGTCCGGCCTGGCCGAGTCGCACACCGACGCGGCCCTCGCCCCACGCGGCTCCGGCCTGGCGCTGGCCCGCCGGCTCGCCGCCGCCCTCAAGGTGCACCGCGTCATCCAGGCCGTCGAGCTCTCGCTGCTGATCCTGCTCGCCGCGATCATAGACACCATCGCCGGCAACCTCACCGCCACCCGCGTGCTCCTGCTCGCCTGCCTGGTCATCGCCGCCCTCCTGGTCGTCGCGCACCTGGCCGCCATCGTCGCGTCCCGGCGCCTGACGTGATCCGGCGTCAAAGGAGAAAGGTGCGGCGCTGCGAGGTGAGCCGCGGGCGTGGCGTTCCCGGCGGTAGAGGTCCCAAAGGCGGCTCGGGCCGACGGCGGGAACCGGCGCCGAAGTACTGCCCGCCCGCGGGCACTACGGGGCGCCGCGCCGGATACTACATGGCGGTGACCCGGTGAAGCTCTCGTGCGTGATCCTCACGATGGGGGACCGGCCCGCCGAGCTGGCGCGGGCGATCGACAGTGCGCTGGCGCAGCAGGGGGACGGCCTGGAAGTGGTCGTCGTCGGGAACGGCGCCGACGTGGGCCCGGTGCCACCGGGTGTCAAGGTGGCCAAGCTTCCGGAAAATCTTGGTGTGGCCGGGGGCCGCAACGCAGGGGTGGAGGCGTGCGGCGGTGACGTGGTGCTCTTCCTCGACGACGACGGCTGGTTCCCCGACCCCCAGCTGGGAACGCATGTCGCCAGACGTTTTGCCACCGATCCTGGTCTGGCGGTGATCTCGTTCCGGGTAGCCGACCCGGGGGGAGGGCCGGGGGCGCGCTGGCACGTGCCGCGGCTGCGGGCGGGCGACCCGGAGCGGTCCTCGCCGGTGACCACGTTCGCGGGGGGTGCCTGTGCCATCCGGCGGGCGGCCTACCTGGAGGCGGGCGGGCTGCCGGAGGTGTTCTTCTACGCCCACGAGGAGACCGACCTCGCGTGGCGCCTGCTGGGCCTGGGCTACCGGCTGGAATACGACGCCGAGGCCATGATGTGCCACCATGCGCTGCCGAACGCCCGGCATGCCACGTTCTACCGGCTCGACGGCCGGAACCGGGTGCTGCTGGCCCGCCGGAACCTGCCGTGGCCGCTGGCCGCCGCCTACCTGCTGAACTGGTTCACCCTGACCGTGGTGCGGGAGCGGTCAGCCACCGCGGTGCGGGCCTGGGTGGCGGGGTTCAGGCAGGGGTGGCGGATGGATCCTGGCTGGCGGCGGCCGATGTCGGCCCGCACGGCCTGGCGGATGACCCGCGCCGGCCGGCCCCCGGTTATCTGATCCCGGGCGGGCAGAGGACCCCCGGCGCCCGCTGCCCCGCGGGCTGTCACAGCCGTGCGCTTTTGCCAGCGGTTTACACCAGTGGGGCGTGGTCAGGCTGGAGATAAGCCAGCGGCTAGGATCGCCCTCGTTGGGGGTTGCATGTCGATGCTCACGCTGAGGCAGGCGCCGCCGGGCTGTCCGGTGCCACGTCGGCTCGACTGGCCGTCGCCTACCGCCATACCGCGCCCGTTGCTGACCGTGGCCTTCGCCGGTAGCGCCGCGTTCGCCGTGGCCCTGGCCATGGTCACCGTGTGGCAGGCGCATCGCCTGTGGGGGATCTTCGCCGGCTGCTCCTACCTGCTCGCCGCCATGGCGGTGCTGGTGTGGAAGTCCCGCGGGCTGGACGTGGCGCTGGTGATCAGCGTGGCCGGGGCGCTGGCCGCGCCGATGTGGCTGATGGCCGTCCACCGCCTCCAGCAGCCCGAGGTGCAGGTGATCGACCACTCGGCGGCCATGCTGGTGCAGCGCGGCACCCCCTACCCGGGGCCGGCCATGATCGCCGCCGCGCACAACCCGAACATCTTCGATCCCTACCTCCCGGCGCTGACTGCGTTCGGGATGCCCCGGGTCCTGCTGGGGTTCTCGGCGGCCACCGATCCCCGGATCTGGTTCGGCGCCGGGTTCGTCGTGGTGTTCGCCGCCGCGCTCGCCGTGGCGGGCGCCCGGGACGTGGTGCGCTGGACCGCGCTGGTGACGGCATCGCCGCTGATCGCGTTCTCGCTGGCCGTCGGCGGCACCGACGTGCCTGTCCTCGCGTGCCTGTGCCTCGGGTTTGCCCTGCTGTGGCGGCGGCCGAGGACGGTGCTGGCCGGGCTCGCGCTCGGCGCGGCCGCGGCCATGAAGGCGACCGCCTGGCCGGCCCTGCTGGTGGCGGCGGTCCTGCTCGTGGCCCGGGACGGCCGCCGGGCGGCGGGGAGCATGGCCGCGACCGCGCTGGTGATAGTCGCCGCGGTGGTGGGCCCGGTGGCGGCCCTGGGACCGCGGTCGCTGGTGCAGAACACGATCGCGTTCCCGCTCGGCCTGACCCACGTCAAATCCAACGCGGTGAGCCCGCTGCCGGGCCGCCTGCTCGCCGAGACCGGGTACACGGGCCATCTGATCGCGGTGGCACTGCTCGCGCTGGCGGGCCTGGCGGTCATCGCGAGCCTGGCGTTCCGCCCGCCGCGCAGCGTGCGCGCCGCGACCTGGCGCCTGATCATCGCGCTGACCGCGATGTTCGTGCTGGCGCCCGCGACCAGGTTCGGCTACTTCGTGTACCCGTTGGGCCTGTTCGCCTGGCTGGAGGTGTCCCGGATGGGTCAGGCGGCACCCGCGGCGCCCGCGGATCCGGCCGCGGCCCCCGCGGAGCCGGCCGAGCCGCGGGGGCCGCCGGGTCCCGGCGTGGCCAGATCGGCGAACTCCGCCCGCCAGGAGGCGTACCAGTAGCGGAACCAGGGCTCCCGGCCGGCCAGCGGGACGATGTGCTCGATGGTCTGGGCGTACAGCTCCACCGGCGTTGCCGCGGTCAGCCGCTGGCCGGCACCGGGCTGTTCGGCCCGTCGAACGCGGCGCCGTCCTGGCAGATGTTCTGGCTCGCGCTGATGCCCTGGAAGTTGTTCGTGTTCAGGGTGGCCAGCGACGGGCCCTTCGGCGTCGGCTGGCTGCCGGTCAGCCCGGTGAACTTCGAGCCGAGGATCAGGCTGAGGGTACCGGCCTGGAGGCTGCTGACCTGCTGCACCTGGACGCCCGCCACCTCCTTCTTGAGCGTGTTCACCGCGGGCAGCTGGGCGGCGGAACCGTACTCGATGACGGAGTCGCTATAGCTGAAGCCGTTGGGGGCGTCGCCGGTGCCGATGACGTTGAAGCCGAGGTTGGCCAGCCCGGTCGCGGCGGTGCTGGCGATCCCGGCCGTGCCGGAGCCGTTGAGGACTTCGAGCTGCACCTTGGACGGGCTGACCGTGGGCGCCGGGGAGGCCTTCCTCTTCGCCGCCTTGAGGATGTGGTTGTCATGGGCGATGGCGGAGAAAAGGTCGGTGGCTTGCGGGTCTTCCCACTGCACCTGGTTCGCGTCCAGCGGGTATTGCACCACCGGGACCGAGATGAACCGCAACGAGGTGGTGTTCAGGCCCTTCATGCTGTTGGCGATGCCGAGCATGTCGGTCAGGCTGAGGTCAGTGGTGACCGCGTCGGCGGCGTCCTTGATCACCTTGTAGTCGCCGAGCAGGTTGGTCTGCTTGATCTTCTGCATGGCCGAGGCCAGGAAGAGCTGCTGGCGCTGGATGCGCTGCAGGTCGCTGCCGTCGCCGATGTTCTCCCGCAGCCGGACGAAGGCGAGCGCCTGCGCCCCGTAGACCTTGTGCAGCCCGGCCGCAAGGTAGAGGTGGGCCTGATAGTTGCGGATGGGGAACGGCAGGCAGACGTTGATCCCGTGCACGTCGTTGACGATGGCCTTGAAGCTGTTGAAGCCGACCTCGACGAAGTGGTCGATGTGGATGTGGGTGCTCTGCTCCAGGGTCTTCCACAGGCAGGGCGCGCCGCCGTCGGAGAACGTCGCGTTGAGCGGCTCCAGCACGCCGGGCGCCGCCGTCTGGCCCGGGTGGCCCTGCTGGTCGGGCAGGCAGCCGTAGGTCGGCACCATGGAGTCGCGGGGGAAACTGATCACGTAGGCGTGCGAGTGGTCGGGCGCGATGTGCAGCAGCATCGTGGTGTCCGAGCGCGCCCCCAGGACGTCCTTGCCGAATTTGCCGGCGGCGCCGGCCCGGGAGTCCGAGCCGATCAGCAGGACGTTCGTTGAGCCGTTGAGCTTGGCCGGGCGGTTGCCGAGCATCTGGGCGGTGATGGCCTCATGGTTGATGCCGTCATAGACGTTGCGCACGGCGGCGTAGGCCACCAGCGAGACGCCCACCACCAGGACGGTGGAGATGATCGCGGCCGCGCCCAGGATGGGGTGCGGGCCGAGAAAGGACATGCGGCGGCGCGGCAGGCCGGAATGGCCCGGATCGCCCGCCCTGCGTTCTCCGGATGAGGGGTCCCCGCCCATGCCCTCCGGATCGTGGTAGCGGCTCATCGCTCCTCGGCGTAGCTCATGAATCGCACGGGGTTGGCCCATTGTCACCCCGCAACCCAATGGTATGCGGTGCTATTACTGGGAATTGGCTGTTGATCTGCCGACGCAGGTCCGCCCTTCAGCCGCGCCACCGGCCCGCTCTACAGTGGATGGCGTGCGTCTGGGACTTCGCCCGGCCAGTCGGCAGACCCAGGGTGACCGCCCGAATGGATCCGCCGCGCAGCGCGCCGGGCTGCCCTCGCTCGGCTGGCAGCGGCTGGGACTGCACCGGGCGGCCGATCCCGGCGGCAAGGCCTTCGCGATCGTCACCGTCCTGCCCACGCTGATGATCACCGCCTGGCTGCTGCCTGGCCTGCCGTTGCTGCTGGCTGGCCGGTTCTTCCCGGTCCCAATGGTGCTGATCTCGGTGCCGCTCGCCGTCGGGCTGGTGCTGATGACCAGCCGGCAGCTTCCCGGCCGCTGGCCCGGCCCCGGCACGAAGGAGCGTTTCGGGACCAGGGGCGGGACCGCGAACTGGTCCGCCCTGTGGGGGCTGGCCGGAACGCTCCTGGTCGCGGCCGGTTTCGGCATCTGGCAGCTCCGGGCGAATTCGCCGCAGCTGATCGTGGACCGCGACCCGGGGGCGTTTTTCCAGTTCGCCTACTGGACAGCCGAGCATGGGTCGCTGCCGATCCCGGCCCAGCTTGCAGCGTTCGGCGGCAGCCATGCTGGCCTCACGTTCGGCAGCTTCGGCTTCGTCGGCCAGGGCGCAGCGGTCGTGCCCGGGCTGCCGGCCGGCCTGCCCATCACGCTCGCGGCCGGCCTGTGGACGCATGGGCTGGCCGGCGGCGCGGCGCTCAGCCCGCTGCTCGGCGCGCTCGCGGTGCTCAGCGTGGGCGGGCTCACCGGCCGGCTGGCCGGCCCGCAGTGGGCCCCGGCGGGCGCTCTCCTGCTGGCCCTCACCCTGCCCGAGACGTACACCAGCCGGTCGGCATTCAGCCAGATAGTGGCGCAGGCCCTGTTGTTCGGCGGCCTGTGCCTGGTGGTGGACTCGCTCGCGCCCCGGCAGTCCCGCATCCTGGCCGCGCTCGGCGGGCTCGCGCTCGGCCTGACGGTGCTGGTGGAGATCGGCTCGCTGGTGAACCTGCTGCCCGTCATCGTGTTCCTGGGGACGCTGCTGGCCGTGCGCAGGCCGCAGGCGCTGCCGTTCGCCGGGGGCCTGCTGGCCGGAACCGGTTACGGGTTGATCGGCGGCTTCGTGCTCGCCCGGCCGATGATGGCAGCGCTGGCCCCGGAGCTTGGCCTGGTCGCGCTGACCGCCGCCGCGTTCCTGGCGGTGACCCTGGCCGGCGCCGCCGCGGGGCTGGTGGACCCGGTCCGGCGGAACGTGGCCCGGGCGCTCCGGGCCCGCCCGCTGCGCTGGCTGCCCGACGTCGGCGCGGTGATCGTGGTGGCGGTCGCTGCGGCGCTGCTCATCCGCCCGTACCTGCAGCGGGTCGAGGGCGCCGCGAACCCCTACGTCGCTGCCCTGCAGCGGATATCGCAGCTGCCGGTGGACCCGCGGCGGCTGTACGCCGAGGACAGCCTGTACTGGGTGGTCTGGTACCTGGGGGTACCTGCCCTGCTGCTGGGCGTGGCCGGGCTCGCCCTGCTCACGCGGCGGTGCCTGCGCGCGCTGATCACCTGGCAGGACCCCACCGGGATGGCCAGGGCCTGGGCGCTGCCCCTGATGATCATCGGCTGGGGGGCGGTGGCGGTGCTGTGGCGGCCCCACACCATACCCGACCAGCCGTGGGCGAGCCGGCAGCTCGTTCCGGTCCTGCTCCCCGGCCTGATCGTGGCCGCGATCTGGGTCTGTGCCCTGCTGGCGGTGCGGGCCAGGCGACGGGGCGCGGGGGTGGTGGCGATAGCGGCCGCCGTCGCCTGCTTCGTGGCCGCGCTGGGGGTGCCGTCCGTGGTGACCACGTTCGGGATCGGGGCGAGGCAGATCAGCCCGCCCGCGCCCTACCCGGCCAGCGCCGCCCCGGCGTTCCAGCGGACGGGCATCGGCCAGCTCGCCGCCATCACCAACCTGTGCGGGGCCATACCCGGCGATTCGCCGGTGCTGATCCTGGACCAGGTGGCGGCCCGGCGGTTCACCCAGGTGATCCGCGGCATGTGCGGCACCCCGGCCGGGGTCATGGCAGGAGCTAGGCCGGCCCAGGTGCAAGCGGTCGTAGGCCAGATCATGCGGACGGGGCACCAGGCGGTGCTGCTCGCCACCCGCCCGGCCGAGCTCACCCCCTACGGGGGTACGCCTCGCCAGGTGGTCAACCTGACGACGATCGAGGACGCACATGTGCTGACCCAGCCACCGGCATCGGGCTGGCCCGTGCGTTATGTCCTGTGGATGTCAGGGCCGGGAACGGCAGGCGCGGCGGGCGGCCTGGCGGGCGGGACATGATCCTCCGGCCACGCCGTGCCCGGTCGGCGCGGGCCGGGCGTGATTTGCCTCCGGGATGTGTGGGCCCTAAAGTGAGGGGACACCGACGCGGGGTGGAGCAGTTCGGTAGCTCGCTGGGCTCATAACCCAGAGGTCGCGGGTTCAAATCCCGCCCCCGCTACCAGGAAGTGCAGGTCAGGGGCCTGATCGCCAGGAGGCGATCGGGCCTTTTGATCTTCTTGGCAGCGTGGTGGCAGCGGGATTCGGCCGGATCTGACATGCATGGCCGCCAGGAATCGGCAGACATCGGCATCCGCCGACGGTCTGTTGCCGACGCGCAGCGGGGGGGTCAGATGGTCTGCCGGGTACCTCGTCGCGTGGCCGGCAGCAGACAACATCCACATCCTCGGCCCGGCAGGACTCCACGAGCTGTCCTGGAATCCGGCGGCAGCGTCACGGGCGGCCGCGTGACTTCCGTTACTCGGCCGCGCTACCGAAGTCACTGACACACCCCGGGACCAGCCGAAGGCTGGTGTCGACTCGCCGGATCAAGGTGGGCGAGCGGACCACAGGAGGCTACATGTCCATCTCGGCTGCCACATCTGGGGCAGAGAAAGGACAAGGTATTGGCCCTCAACCAGGGCATGCCCGGCCTGGTCATCCTGCCAGCCCACGACCCGGCCGCTGCCCAGCGCTGATCGACAGCGCACAAAGAGGAGATTGGCTCACATGCAGTTCACCAACACAATCACGATCATCCGCCGGCCGGCCGAGGTGTTCGCTTACCTCGCCCACTTCGAAAACCTGCCGCGGTGGAACTACGCGATCAGCGACACCCGGAAAACCAGCAGCGGCCCGGTGGGAGTCGGCTCGCGCTACCGGCAGGCCAGGACCCTTCCCACCCGAAGCGAAGAGACCTTCGAGGTGACCGAGTTCGAGCCGGACCGCAGGCTATCGATCCGAGGCAGTCTCGGGCCCTTCCACGGCGACGTCATCTACCTGCTCGCACCGGCGGGAAGCGGCACCGCCCTCACCAACACCATGAACCTCCAGCCCTCCGGTCCGCTACGGCTCCTCGCGCCGTTGGCTGCTTCCCGCGTCAAGTCGGCGGTAGCCACGAACCTCGACACGCTCAAGCAGATTCTGGAAACGGGCGGCCAACCCGCCGATGGATGAGCGCACTCTTCTAGCCGCTCGGCGGATATCCGGTCATGCAGTGGTGATCGACGTGCAGCGCTGGGCCCGGCCACCGCCTGGCCCAAATGGGGTCGCTGTGAAGCCACCCGTGCTGTGCCGTCCGGGCGGAGGCGGGGCGCCCGGTTACCGGCTCATCACAGATGAGGGTGTAGCGGTCGGCGGCGCGTTCGACAGCGACACGGCAACCGGCATGATGCCGGTTGCGCGCCGCGTCGCCGGCGTGCTAGCGTCCCGGCGATCGTGATCCATCGGCAGGAGGTGAGACCCATGAACGCAGTATCCGCAGTGGGTGCTCCCCTGCAGTCCACGATCGCGCGACTGAGGTAGTCGCCACCGGGAGCGCCCGGCAGGCAATTCGCGAAAGGCGACTCCCATGAACACAACACCTTCTTCAACTCTGCACTTCACCTCGACTACGGCCTCCGACGGCATCGCCGAGCGCACCTTCACGCTCGGCGACATCAGCGGCGTGCTGTGGTCGCCCGAGTCGGCGACCGACGGCGCGCCGCTGCTCCTGGTGGGCCACGGCGGCGGCCTGCACAAGTACGCTCCAGGGCTCGTGTCCCGGGCCCGCCGGGCAGTGGCGGGCGACGGGTCCGGCGACGGGTTCACGGTCGCCGCGATCGACGCGCCAGGGCACGGCGACCGGCCGAGGTCCGACCAGGATCAGCCGCAGGTCGACGCCATAAGGCGGGCGCGCGCCGCGGGCGAGCGAGCGTTGGTCCTTGGTGGTGGCGGAGCGGCAGGCAATGCGTGGGAGATCGGCGTCATCGCCGGCCTGTTTGATGCCGGGTTGGATGTGACCGAGGCCGATCTGATCATCGGGACGTCGGCCGGATCGACGGCCGCGGCCCAGATAAGCAGCGCGACCCAACCGGCCGAACTGCTTGCCAGCATCCTTGCCGCTGCGCCCCAGCCAAGGATTGGTCCGGTCGGATCCGACGGTGGACGTGTTCCGAATGTGCCGGTGGCGGACCTTCTGGAGAAGACGAGCGAAATCATCGGTGTCGCTGAGGATGCGGCCGACATGCGCCGCAGAATGGGTGCGGCGGCGCTCGAATTGGATGCGGCGTCGGGCAGCTTTGGGCAAACGCAGCGGCGCGCTGCCGTCGCCGCTCGGCTGCCCAGCCAGTACTGGCCGCAACGGCCGATGCTCATCGTGGCTGTCGATGCCCATACCGGTGAACCGGTCGTGTTCGACCGCCACAGCGGAGTCGACTTGGTGGACGCCGTCACCGCCAGCTGTGCCGGGCCCGGCGTCCCTCCCCACAGTATCGGCGACAACCGATACATCGACGGCGGCTACCGATCCAACGAGAATGCCGATCTGGCAGCCGGATACGGGCGGGTGCTGGTGCTGTCACCACTTGGCGGCAGATCACGGGCGCCGCTGGACTGGGGCATCCATCTTGCAGCACAGGCCGACGAACTACGCGCACGCGGCAGCAGAGTCGAAACGATCTTCCCGGATAGCGACTCCCGCAACGTATTCGGCGTCAATCTGATGGATCCGTCGACGCGTCCGCCCTCCGCTCGAGCCGGTTACAACCAAGGCAGAGCCCTTGCCGAGCAGCTCACCGAATTCTGGCGCTGACGCATGCGAAACCAGTCGACTCGGTAGGCGTGACGACACCTGCTCATGCCTCGGATGGCCGATGGGCGCGACGTGCGTGACGCTACCTTCGCCTGCCCTGACCTGACCACGTTCACGGGCCTGGACGAGCTCGGACTTGAAGTCATCGGGCAACGACTCGAGCCAGATTGCGCTGTCCTCGCGTGCCGGGTCGTCGATCCCGACGACTCGGCGGTCTGGTGTCGTCGGCGCGGATGCGAAGGGGTACCGCGCGACAGCGTGACCCGGCGGCTGGCACACGAGCCGTTCGGGTGGCGGCTGACGACGCTGCTGGTCACGGTCCGGCGCTATCGGTGCACCAGCTGCGGGCACGTGTGGCGTCACACCCGCCGCGGGGACAAGTACGTCACAGTGATCATCGACCTGACCGCTGTGCGCGCCGGGACCGGCCCACCCCCGGGCGATCTGGTCTCCCGCCGTGCTTCGCAGCGCGGCAGCTCGATCCAGCCGGTCGTCGTCGGTTGTTCGAACTGATCGTGATCTGCCGGGCCGGCCGATCATGCAGTCGGCTGAAGCTTGGTGATTGTTGAGGCTTGCCGCTCGCTTCCTGGTTTGGGTCTCTTCTCGACGCTCAGTTCGCTGTGTCCCGTCCCGGTCGAGTCCAGCCGGGCTCGGCGCTCGGGCGCGGGTGTCGGAGCAGGATCGCGGCGAGGATGGCGGCGCCGATCACGGCGGCGGCGCTGATGGCGAAGGCCACATGCAGGCCTTGGGTGAAGGCCTGGCGGGCGGCCCAGAGCAGCGCTCGCCCGAGGTGGTCGGGGAGCTGCCCGGCCGCTGCCACCGCGCCGCCGAGGGTGTCCTGCGCGGCCGCTGCGGTGTGGTGCGGGATCCCGGCGGGTAGGTCGTCGGTCATTTGGCTGCGGTAGA
>Ga0137365_10003190_pt1 | contig 13064 bp, 10 predicted proteins | sample SagtaG_9_FD_104799 | JGI IMG/M metagenome (GOLD analysis project Ga0137365, IMG submission 104799) | Vadose zone soil microbial communities from Sagehorn Ranch, Mendocino, California, USA - Sage1_L_40_16 metaG | ecosystem: Environmental > Terrestrial > Soil > Vadose zone | place: USA...
ATTAAGACACGGCCTTCATATGATGTCTTTGATAAAAGATGATCCTATTTCCTTTGGAAAGGATCCATGTGCGATGGCAGTCGCAGTATTATATGGAGCATGTCTGGAAAAAGGTGAAAAGACAAGTCAATCTCGAATATCAATGGCAGGCAATGTAAGCGTAGTAACACTGAGAAAAAGATTTTTAGACATTAAAAAAATCTTTCCGGATATCCCGAGCGGACCCTACGATAAATGAGGTTGAACTGCTTATTTACAATTTAGAGGATTTCGCTTGGGCAGTGAATAAATTTTTGAACATTCCGATTCTTGGTTTCGTATAATGATATTCGGTTGTTGTTTATTTCAATGTGAATAGAACAGCACGATCACATTTGGACGCAATATTTTACTATGGTATCGACAAAGTAATATTATGCCTGTTACAACGGTAACGTACAAATGCCTAAAAAAGAAAAAAAACAATTCCGCATAATGATTGTTGAAGATGAACAAGATATCCTTTTGCTCTACAAAGATTACCTTTTAAGTAGAGGGCATAAAGTTGTAGCCACTTCTACTACTGCGACTGAAATCATATCAGATTATGATAGAATGCGACCTGATGTTGCAATAGTAGACTACAAGTTACCTAACAACAAGAATGGAATTGATGCCGCAGCTCAGATCTTGGATAAATATCCATCTGCAGCAATTCTCATAGTTACCGCGTATGAAACTGTAAAGAAAGAGATTGCAAAAATTTCCGTATTTGACAATAAGCGTGTAGAAGTTTTGATAAAGCCTTTACGTCTTGCTCAACTGGAAAGTTCGATTCTCGATATTGTGAACAAAAACTAGTAGTAACATTCAATTTTTTTTGCGCGCTAAATCTTTTTAATTATTCTATTGGTTAGCAAGTTGAGTTCATCAGAGGTATCGATAAATGTACTTGATTTTCCAAATACGTTTTCAAATATCCTATCCAAGTATATTTGGATATGTGGAGAAGTAAGCCATAGATCTTTATTTCCATATTTAAATCCGTATCGTTGTGAACTTCCTAATAGTTCTCTTTTCTCAAGATCTTCCAAATAACTGGACGAGATTCTACTTTCATCAAAATTGTTTTCTCTAGCTATCTCATCAATAACAAAATGTATGCCAGATCCATGTTGGGCGGCTGCTTTGTTTCTGTATGCTATTTCCTTTGGAATGCCCAATTGCTCTGCTAACTTTCTGTGAACATGTTTTCCAAGCTGATCATTTGCTCCTTTAACATTTAGTCTTGGACTGATATTAAAAGCAGTTTTGATGACTTGTTTGTCCAAATAGGGCTCCCTCATTTCTATTCCATGTGCCATAGTAGTCTTATCCTCTCTTTCTAGTGTTTCCTTATACAGTAAGAAAAGATCTTCTATCATATGATCGCGTAGCGAAGAATATCCTTCACTTGCAACTATATTAGGATACCAAGAATAACCTCCAAAAATTTCATCTGCACCTTGGCCAGAGAGTACTACATTAACATGATCTTTTTTTGCCAAAGCCATAGCCGAATAGATAGGCAATGCAACTTCAACTTGTACTGCGTTTCTTTCTTCAATTGCATGTATTATTTTTGGTAACATTTCCTGAGTACTACGTTTCGTTATTGTGTTTACTTTAAGTGTCAATTGAAGCTCATTTGCTACTTTATCTGCAAATAGAATATCCGAGGAGTCGGGTGTGCCCGCATTATAACAAATCACTTCCTTAACCATGTTCTTGGCTAGCCATGCAACTAGGACACTGTCTATTCCACCTGAAAATATGATTCCTATTCTATCAAGCCCCTCTGTACGCTTCTTCATAGAAAGCGTTAATGCTCTCTTATATGCTCTTATAGCCTCTTCAAAAGTGTTGTATCGAAAATTTTTCGTATTGGAATTCAGTGTCTTTGGGGGTTCTGCAATTCTATACTCTCTTAAATTACCCTTATTATTTATTATAACGGCATGACCCGGCATAACTCTCTTGACTGATTTATTTCCTCCTAATAGCCAAATTGCTTTTTGTTCAGAGGCAAATGTTACTTGTTGAGGATCCTCACTATAGTAAAGCTGTCTGACCCCCAATAAATCTCTAACAAGAGCTATTTCACCTGTTTTGTTATCTTTTACCGCAATACTATATACTCCATCCAAAATTCTTGCCATCTTTCTTAATGCTTCAAGCAAGTTTCTTGATTGGGTTAACTTTTCTTCTAGTAAATGAAGTATGACTTCACTATCTGAACTACTCACAAAATCATGAACCTTCTGCAATCTATTTCTTATTTGTTTATAATTATATATCTCGCCGTTGTGTTCTAATGTTATTCTTCCATCACAGCTTGTGAAGGGTTGTCTTCCAAATTTACCCCCAACAATTGCCAGCCTAACATGACCTAGGCCAAATTTTCCATCGACATACGGCATTGATAGTTCAGACGACTCCAAACAATTTGGTTTATTTTGCCCGACCTGTATTGCAACACCATCAGGGCCACGGTTATGCATGCAGGATAACATCAGGATAAGATCTTCTGTAACCCCAAGGTTATTTTTATTTAAAATACCTGCTATTCCACACATTTTTTCCTCCAACTAACGTTATCAAATAGATTATAATTCAAAACTTGACCCCTTACTAATTATTCCCTCAACATGATTTATCAGTGTTATGTTTTCATTCAAGCTTTCCATTCCATCCATATATATAAGCTGTCTAAAGCCAAATATTAATCATTAATAAAGTGAGCGTCGATAACATTTTTTTACACAAATAATTCACAATTCAATCTGTGCACTTCAATATACACAATATTCATTAAAGTGTATTTTTATTCCAGTATATTACAAGATTAGATTGTATTAGTTAAAAAAAAGTTTATTTCGATACTTTAAGACAGTAAATATGTTCCTGATAAGTTCAGGCAAGAATATAATACCATAAATTGGAAACAAATATACTTCTATTTCATTGAAAAAATAAGATTGTTTGTATGGGTATTTTTTTAACAACCTGATTAGCTTGTCTAATTACTTGTTTTTTTTGCCGAGTTGTAAATTAATAGGGCCACATAATCATCTATTTGAAGAGTTTCGGCCAAGTTACTTATTGTTGAATTAAGTATTTTATCTATTGTAAAGCCACGAATTGTTAACATCTCCTTTATACCATCAGCAATACTCAAGTCATAAATATCATGTTTCTTTTCTTTACCCACTAATGATTGAGCCATTCAATGCTCAGTGTGCAACAAATTATTTATAGGTGTAGCATTTATGGGGCTGATACTTAGAACCCAATTTTAAAGCTAAGAATTTCTGAATATTTCATGATTTTAAAGTGCCAAGGTTTAAAGACCATGTGAGCATATAAAGAATATGCCTAGAGATAATTTCAGGCCTGCTGAAAAGCATTCTTCTATGCATTACAAAAATAACGGTCAAATTCTTAAACGAATCGTTGAACCAACCAAACTAACCCATTTAATCGCCTTTAATATAAAAGAAAATAACAATCTAATATCAGGAATTCTGACGATAGAATTCGATTATTATTCATCGGATGGTAGGATAAAATACAGTCATATACAATACAGTGATCCCAGACTAATAAAACATATAGAAGGGAACCCAATTGTAATGAAAAACATCGATTCCTATATAAGAAAAAATCTTTTGGAATCCGAGTACGGGTTTAAACTCTAGCATTTTTTGCTATTATTTAATATATTAATCTAGCCAACATATTTTTTCACAACGCGAACTAAATCATTTATCCTAATTGGCTTGTTGAAGAATTCATCAGAATGGATCTCCTTAAGCTGATTGCCTTCTATTTCAAATGCTGTCATTAAAATTGTTTTTATGTCAGAATCAATTTCTTGAACTTTTTTGATAAATTCTATGCCAGACATTGGTTTCATTCGAATATCTGATATCACCAAATTATAAGATTCGTGATTGTGCCTAAATTCTTTTAATGCTTCTTCGGGATTTGAAAATGCTCGAACACCAATACCATTCGTCTCTAAAACTTCGGTAAATAAGCTTATAATGTCTGCTTCATCATCTATCAACATTACAAGATTACGCTTCAACATAACTATTGAGAAGTTCGCCCATAAAATACTTTATCGACATCTTAACAAAAATTTCCAATTGAATGTATTTTATTACTCAAATGGATTTACTTGAAAATTATTGATATAAAACACATTCCTAACTATTTTTACCATCACAGTGCAGTTAATCAATTATAAAGATTTTCTTATGTTTGTTTCAGGTAAGAATACGAATTTCGCAATTAAATTTTATTTTCTAACAAGGATTGGCAGACAAAATTTTTCTATTTTTTTCCCTTCTTTTGATTAATTGGTAGTGTAAAAGTAAAAGTTGCACCCTTTTCATCTCGATTATTATAAGCCCATATTTTGCCTCCATGGCTATCTATAATGCTTTTTGAAATATATAGCCCCAAACCTGTCCCAGACTCTGATCTTGTTGCAAATTTTTCAAACAATCGTGAAACCATTTCCGGGCTTATGCCTGTTCCAGCATCTTTTATTTCTACAACAATAGACTCTTTATCACGTTCTTCACTATTAGCATCGATGTCAACTTGAGCATTATAGACTGTTATAGTAACAGTCCCATTATTGGTAAAATTAATCGCATTGGACAGCAAGTTATTAATAACCTGCTGTAGTCTTGCCTCGTCTGCATAGATCGTGGTGGGAACGTTCTTTTTTGCTTCAAAAACTATCTTTACAGATTTCTCCAAAGCCTCCTTTTGATGATCCTCGATAACATTCTCTATTGTTTGATTTAGATCAAAATCCGATAAGGACAATTGCAAATTTTTACCTTCAATCCTGGACACATCAAGTATATCTTCTGTTAACTTTTCCAATCTCCTTGCATTCCTGATTATTTTATCAAAATATTGGTCAAAGTTTTTGAGACTTGAATGAATCATTTCCGAGTACCCAAGTACAGATTGAATTGGAGTTCTAAATTCATGAGCTGCTATATCTATAAATTCTTTCTGTACTTTATCATGATATGTAAGCCTTTTAGTAGTTTCTTGTAATTCTTTAGTCTGGATATATACTACCTTTCTTAATCTCCTGTTCCAATAAGTAATCACAAAAAAGATCCCAAGTGAACTTAATGCAATGATTGCCATAGCGGCTATACCAAAATTTCTCTGCTGCACTACAAGATCTTCTAGTGAGGAAGCTAGGGTGTGTGGTAAAATCAGTATCATTGTAAAATAGCGTATTCCATTTGATACAACAGGGGCGTAAGAAATTGTAAGATCTTTGCCCTCTGATACCACATCAGTTGAACCTGATTTCGGATTCAACACTGCAGATCTCATGACATCTATCATTGCTCTTTCTTTTCTGTTTTCAGGAAGCGATCGTTCTGTCAATGAGTTGAATTTTTTATCAAATATGTTAGCATCAACTAATCTAGGGATCCCAGTAGTGATCATCAGACCAGTTGAATCAACAAGTGATATGTTTGCTGAAGACAGAGGAGATATTTGGTTCTCTAAAAATCGATTTAAATTACTGGAGCTAATTCCAGCCAATATGGCACCCTTGAATTTTTCATTTGTATTATTACTATTAATTGGAATTTGATTCCGAGTATCAATAATGGGATAGATTATCAATATTCCCAACTGACCGTCTATCAATCTAAGTTTATTAATATAAGCTGGCGCTTGTGTATCTTTGACTCTAGCAAAGTAGAGCTGTGATGCGGTAGAAAATTCCCTAAATCTATCTTGCTTTGTATTATTCGTATATGAGCTTGACCAAATATTTGTTCCATTGCTATCCACCCAGTTGTAAAAGTCCACTATATTTTGGGTTGTGTTTTGAGCAACATTCAACAAGATTTTACCTAAATCTACCTGTTGATCTATTAAACCCGGAGACGATGAAAGTATTTTAAGGTTTGAAGTAACTACATCTAGCTTATTTCTAAGAAGATGAGAGAGATCAGAAACCTTCACTAAAGTAGTATTTTGAATATTTTCTCTAGCAATATTTTGCACCTCATTTGAATTTCTTATATAATATTGGTATGTCAGTACAGAAAATATTATGGCAGCTACCACGATAGCAGAAATCATGATTACTATTCTTCTTTCCAAGGGTCGCTGTGACAATCACAAAGTAAATAGTTCTGACATCTTAAATATATTGCATAAATTTATTTAAAGGATAGCCACTCTGCACTTTGTACACAACTCTTTTATACAGTTTTACCAATCAGTAGGTAGATGCCCAATAGATGCGCATTGTGTAAAAAACAAATTAGCAATCCTGCAGAACGTATCATTTATGACGGGCATCCCTTTGATCGATCCATATGCGCGGATATTTTCAAAAAATTGAGATTCATTTACGGTTCGTCAATTGTAGATATAATTGAATCATAAACTAACCTAGTTAAACAACAACGTTTCCAATGTTGCATACTAGGAGTAAAAAAAATCTACATTAGTACAGATTAGATAATAATACACAGATAAATTGATAAATCTGGTTTGCTGTGTTTTAGAGGAATTTTCATTATTAAATTAGCTTTCCTCTTTTTATTAATTGCAGATAAATGCACCTTCCATCGGCAGAAGTGATTTTTAAATATTATGTATGTGTAATAAATGTGATGTTCTTTGGGTAATAATAGAAAAGATTCGTCAAATTATGATAATATTGTAAGCCTAAGGGTAGCGGAGGCAGAACAAACAGATGTGGGAAGAAAGATTGCTAGATTAGATCCAGAAATTGCTCATAAACTGAAGCTATCTGCAGGGGATGCACTGGAAATTTCTTCTATGGGAAAAAAAACAACTGTTCTAAGCTGGCCTGCTAGAGAAAAAGATAGTGGGAAGGGTCTTGTAAGGATTGACGGTTATCTTAGAAACAAACTGGATGTAGGAATTAATGACTCTGTTGAAATAAAGAAGGTTGAATCAAAAAGTGCGCACAATGTAAGGCTCGCACCCACAGAACCTCTTCGAATTGTGGGGGCCGAGTCATATCTAAAAGAGTATCTCTTAGGCAGTCTGCTAAGTACAGGGGATATTCTTCCTTTGAGTATAATGGGACAAAGGGTAGACCTTGTGGTTATTTCTACAAAACCGTCAGGTCCGGTTTTGATTGAGGACTCTACTGAATTAACTGTCTCAGAAGAAAGTCAAAAAGCGGTACAAGTTGCAAAGGAAGGTGGAACTCCGTCAATATCATATGAAGACATTGGTGGAATAAAAAACGCAGTTTCACGCTTAAGGGAAATGATAGAGCTTCCTCTGAGACATCCTGAGCTTTTTAAGAGGTTGGGGGTTGAAGCGCCAAAAGGAGTCTTATTGCACGGGCCTCCTGGCACAGGTAAGACATTGCTTGCAAAAGCTGTGGCACATGAGACTAACGCAAATTTCTATACAATTGGAGGTCCTGAGATAATGAGTAAATACTACGGTGAATCTGAAGAGAGATTAAGGGAGATATTTAAGAACGCTGAAGAAAAAGCACCTGCAATAATTTTTATAGATGAAATTGATTCGATTGCCCCAAAAAGAGAGGAAGTCTCCGGGGAGGTAGAAAGGAGGGTTGTAGCCCAGCTTTTATCATTGATGGATGGAATGTCATCAAGGGGCAAGGTAGTTGTAATAGGGGCTACAAACAGAGTAAATGCAATAGATCCTGCGCTCAGAAGGCCAGGTAGGTTCGATAGGGAAATTGAGATTGGTGTACCCGACAAAGAAGGGCGATTGGAAATTCTACAGATACATACCAGAGGAATGCCTTTGGAGAAAGATGTAGACCTTGGAATTATTGCTGACATGTCACATGGATTTGTTGGAGCCGACTTGCAAGCCGTTGCAAAGGAAGCTGCGATAAGGGCTCTTAGAAAGGTGTTGCCTGAAATTGATCTTACTGCAGAAAATATCCCATCTGACACATTGAAGAAAATTGTAGTTACAATGGATGACTTTCTGAATGTAATAAAGGAAATAGAACCTTCGGCACTTCGTGAAGTTTTTGTTGAAGTCCCAAATGTAAATTGGAATGACATTGGAGGACTTGCAGATGTAAAACAGGAACTTCAAGAAGCGGTGGAATGGCCACTAAAATATCACGGATTATTTGTACATTCTGACGCAATACCGCCTAAAGGCATACTTTTGTATGGGCCGCCAGGCACGGGTAAAACTTTGATAGCAAAGGCAGCGGCTCATGAGAGCGAAGCGAATTTTATTAGCATAAAAGGTCCAGAATTGCTCTCAAAATGGGTAGGAGAATCAGAAAAGGGCGTTCGTGAGATTTTTAGAAAAGCAAGACAGGCAGCTCCTTGTATAGTATTTTTTGATGAAGTTGACGCCATTGCTCCGACAAGGGGAGCTCTCGGAAGCGATTCACATGTTACTGAAAGGGTTATCAGTCAATTGCTTACTGAGCTTGATGGACTGGAAGTATTATCCAACGTAATTATTATTGCAGCTACAAACCGACCTGACATAATTGATGCTGCGTTACTGAGACCAGGAAGATTTGACAGGTTACTTTATGTCCCTCCGCCAGATAAAGAATCAAGAATTCAAATTTTTAAAATACATACTTCAAAAAAACCTCTAGCCGCCGATATCAATATTGAAGCACTTGCAGGTCATACTGAAGGCTATACTGGGGCCGACATTGCCGCCCTTGCATCTGCAGCAGTAATGCTTGCCCTTAGAGAACATATCGAAAAATATAAAGATCCAAAAAAAGCAGACGAGGCAAAAGACGAGCTAAAGATACATATGAAAAATTTTGAAGAAGCAATGAAGAAAATCCGTCCATTATCAAAACATGAAATAGAAAGCTACAAAAACATAGCCGAACAATTTGGCAAGCCCAACATGACAAAAGAAGTAATAGATAAAGAAACGGCCATAAAATAATCGTTGGATTGTCACGGGTTAGGTTAAATTCCCTAAATGATTCATCGATACTTAATATCCGGGTCACATAATTGGTACTAAAACCATGTTCAGGCAAAAAAGTGAATTAAAGTCTACGATGATATATCGTTTAAGTTAAATCTTTTTTTCCAAACTTCAAGTGATTATAAACCGTTGATTACACTGCAGATTGAAAAAGTGAGCATGTTATCACGTCACATAAATTAATATTTTAGGTCAGTTCTGGCTTTATTTGATATTTAATGATGAAATCATTTCCATAAGAATTCTAGATGCATGATTAGCTGTATTTTGATTAAGATCGTAATCAGGTGACAGTTCCACAATATCCATTCCAACTATTGGTAGATTTTCAGTGATTTTTTTTATCATGTATATTAAATCCAGAGGTAAAAGTCCACCCGGAGCAGGAACAGAAACTCCAGGAGCTACACCAGGATCCATACAATCCAAGTCAATAGAAAGGTACACTCTACTTTTACTTTCTTTACATTTTGAAATAATTTTCTTGACAATAGAGTTTAAACCTACTTCAAGGATATCTAATGGAGTAATGATTTCCAATTTTTGCTTTGATGCGTTTTCTAATTCTTCTGACTCTGCAGCTCGAGTCCCTACGAGAACACTCTTTGTAAATTTGATATAATCGGACGAATCTGTGATTACGGATCCATAATAGTTTCTTGTTGAGGAAACGAAATCTGGATGTGCATCAAAATATAATAGAGAAATTTTCGAGTCACATGCATCGTAAACTGCCTGGAGAATAATCGTAGTGATTGAATGGTCTCCACCTATAATTATCGGGATTTTTTTAGCACTTACTATATCAAATACTAACCTGTAAAGATCGTCTCTAGTAACGTTACCAAAGTCCAATATTTTCTTATTCTCAAGTGTTCCACTCATCGGACAAATAGGAATTATTTTACCATCTCTTTCAAAAAATTCGTAGTAATTTGATGCAGTCCTTAAACTATCAGGACCTTTGCTTGCACCTTTTCTCTTCGCATGAGATCTAGATTCATCAGGTACACCTAATATGACTATGTCCGAGTGAGATATGGACTTGACGTTTGAATGCAATAGCTTTACCATACTCAGTCTATCAAAAGGACTAATTTCAATGTTGGCTGCTTTATATTTGAGAAATGCAATTTGAATATTAAATTTCTAGATAACTTTAACAGTAACAGTACATTTAATCATTTCAAGCAGAAATAAAACAAAGGTGCTACTAAACCCAGTAATGTCCTAGTTAGGATAAATTATTCTGAATTGGAAATAAAATGAAAAATAAGGACGTTGGATTACTCTGTAAGAGTTGAAAATCCAACGGTTGAATTGGTAGAATTGGTAGAGCTTTTAGCCTTATCCACGTTACTTAATTGGCCTCTAATCTCACCATCTTTGTGATCTGCTGTGTGCACATTTACATATACTTGCCCTGAATCCATCGAAGCAGCCAAGTCGTCTAGTGTCTTACCCTGAAGCGCACCTTTGAGGCTTGAGCTAGTGATATTTCCTCTGATTATCATACCATACGCAGTGTTTTTGTCTTTGCTTGTCGTTGGATTTAGCAAGTCCACTACAGGAGCGCCGTTCTTTCCTTGGGCTCCAGAATGAATATGCGCCATAGTAGCATTAGAAATGCCCGTGACGTTAACTCTATACTTTATTGTATCATTAGCAGGTTTTGTGAACTCAGCTTCACCAGTTGCCTTTGTTTGAACTGGAGGGACTTCGTTCTGTCCGCTCAATTGTCCCTTGTAGGGATACTTTGCTGCATATACTTGATCAATCAACGAGAAAGTCGCGAAGACTGATAGTGAGATGGCTACTCCTACTATAGTAGAAATAACATACTTATTTAGACTCATATCAAAAGTCTGCTAGTAACTGACTAAAATATATTACGAAAAACCATAACGAAAGTTATTTATAGTGCTATTTGTCGCGGGGGACGCCATGACAAAATGAGGGGTTTCTGACGCTTACTCATTAGCGACTTTCCACGCTGGATGTATTTCATGCCATCCTTTTGGTTTGTCAGTTACCCAGGCTCCCCAGATATGCACTTTGTCACCTGACTTTGGAAGAAATACTGTTTTCGCGTCTTGGTCCTTCGGTACTATTTCTACCACCAAAAAGCCATCAGTTTTATCTCTATTCTTTTCGTTTAGTAGGAAATTATATTTGCTGTCTACTTGCAAGAAGAACTTGTAGTCGCCATCATTCATTTTTTTGGTGTGCTTTACAATGCCTACTGCATCCTGACATTCACTCAACACTTTAAGATCTTTTTCATTTGAAGCACCGCTAAGGACATTTCCCCCTCTGCAATCGGGTCCTGTCAAAGCCTTATGCTCCCTAATTACTATAATGTCTTCAGACTCTATCCTTTTCTGTTCTTCCTGTGGAATTGGTTTTACTCCTTCTTCTTCTGAAATCTCGGCTTCTAATTTCTGATTTACCTGAATCTGGTTGTTTACATTGTTGTTTACAGTATTGTTAACATTTACTTGCTGATTATTGGTTTGAGTCTGATTTACTTGTTGATTGTTGTTTTGAGTCTGGTTCAAATTCTGCTCAGTCTGTGTAGTTTGACTGGTGTTTTCATTTATTGCCTGCTCTTGTGATAAACCACTGGTGCTTTGATTCGTACCCTCAGTTCCTGTATCATTACTGCTGGACACTCCACTTGTTCCACTTTCTGATAATCCACTACTCTGATTCGTACCCTCAGTTCCTGTATTATTACTACCCCCATCTTCTGATAATCCACTGGTGCTCTGATTCATAATAGCTGGGTCTTGAAGTTGTGAGGGTGTATTTGCTTGTACATTCACAAAATTATTCCCAAATTGGGCATCCAAGATTTGAGGTGTATTGGCCCATGATTTAAGTAATAAACTATTTTGTACTGCATACATATTTCCTAACATAACAGAAAGGGCTGCGATTAAAAAGTAAGTTGACACGTTTTTTTGCCTTTTAGTTAAATCCATCAAACGATATAAGACCAACAAAAGTTATAAAGAACACTGGCAAAATATTACTGAATATCTGAAAAAATAAGTGCTCTGCAAAGAAATACTTCGCAAATTAGTATATTTGCAGTAGCAAACATCGTTACTAAAATTAAATATAATACACCGATTAAAAAAATGTGGACACACTTCTGTTTCTTTTCAAAACCATCAACCAAATAAGTCCAACATAACTAATAAAGAAAATAGAAGAGACTGATGATAATATGATAATGAAGAGGACTTTGCTAAGAATATCGACAAGTTTTTCCTAGGGTGTTATTTCCGTCGCATATTAATTCTCCAAATTATAAATTATATGGTATGTCAATATTCGTTTATAAAACATACATTGCGTTTCCTACATCTAATCTTCACATTTAACTCAAGTTTTGTTAATTGTTGCGAAAATAATCTCGGAATACTACAACGGATAATAATGTTTAGACTAGTACCCACATTCAAAGTGATTTTAATAACTAAATAAGACTTGTTTTTGGTGAGATTAAAGGACATCAAACTAAATACCATCCTTTAAGCCCAGCTGGTAACCAGATCGTTAACACCCAATCTAAAAGTAAACATACGTTAAGACCGGTATTATTATCAAAACAAATTCTTTGTACGAAAGGACTAAAAACTGTGGCCCCCAAAGCACATTGGTAATCTTTAGTGTCCTAGTTTATGTCCTTCGGTCCTAGTTTGCCTAAGTATTTGAGTCAGGGCTAAAAATGAAAATAAGATTCTTGAAACGAACCTGATTTTTCGCTTCCGTTCCTTGTCTACCCAACATAAGACAAGATTGTACGGACATGATATTAATATGACATTTATAAAATGTCAAAAATAGTAACAATTCTTATAAAACAGATTATTCAATAGGCTCGTAGAATTGATTATTGCTAATATTTTTCGTGGCGGAAAGAATTTTTATAAACATTTCTTTGTCTTTTTCTGCTGGACACTTTTATTGATCTCTTCGGCGTCTCTATTTGGTGGCAATTTTATCAACAAAGCCAGTGCTCAATCCTGTACCAATAA
>Ga0137365_10003201_pt1 | contig 13046 bp, 14 predicted proteins | sample SagtaG_9_FD_104799 | JGI IMG/M metagenome (GOLD analysis project Ga0137365, IMG submission 104799) | Vadose zone soil microbial communities from Sagehorn Ranch, Mendocino, California, USA - Sage1_L_40_16 metaG | ecosystem: Environmental > Terrestrial > Soil > Vadose zone | place: USA...
ACAGCTATGGCCTGGACGGGACCATCCTCGGGCTGCCGGGCGGCCAGGTTCACCTGGAGATCGTCCGGGCCGGGCAGGCACCGTACCCGGGCGGCGGGCTGGACCAGCTCGTGTTCTACCTGCCTGATGTTGCCGCCCGGGAGCAGATGCAGGCCAGGCTCGCCGCGGCCGGTGCCCGCCCGGTTGCCCAGATCGGCTACTGGCAGGCCAACGGCGGTGTCACCTACCAGGACCCGGACGGGCGGGAAGTAGTGTTCGCATCCTGGATCTATGCCCCGCCAGGATCGTGATCAGTGCGCGGGCAACAGCGGTTACGATCACGCGCTGGCTGCCGCTTGCGCTGACCGGCCATGATGACACTGATGACGCCAGCAGCGGCCACGGCGGGGCGGCCACAAGGCGCCCCCGTCCTCAATGCGCGGAGGGACCAGATGACAGGCACACCAGAGCAGGTCAGCGGCTTGCTGCATGAGGCAGGCGAGACTCACCACCAGGTCTTCCGGATCGTGGACGGGGCCGACGATGACTGGGCTTCGTGGTATGCGCAGTGGCTTATCGACCTGTCGGAGCTGCCGGACCTGCTCGGTGTCCGGCCCGTGCGCAGCGAGCTGATCTACCTGCTCGTCAGCCTGGACAAGCAATTCACGGCCGAGGCTCCCGGGGAACCTTGGGAGACCTATTACGCACGCCAGATCCTGCGCCATTTCCAGCCATCAGCCGGCTGACGCCGGCCGGCGGGGACATACATCGCGCACCGGGCAGAGCCAACATCCTCATCTGCCGCGAACGGCGTGTGCTCTGCTGTTCAAGGGCTGCGTAGTTCCTCATCCAGCGGGCTGGCATTGGCCAATCGGCATTGGTAAGTCCCCCTGCCACCAGGGCATCGCGCCAGTCCAGCCCCAGAAGACGACGCGCAGTCGGGTGGCGTTGTCGGCGCTAGATTCGAGATGGTCCAGGCGATGTTTGGGCTGAGTGCGAGACCCTCCCCGGTACCGTTGCCGTCATGCCCGAAGAGCGTCTGCGGCCCGCCGTGCTCGCCCATCTGATCTGTGTGCGATCTCTCAACGTGACCGCCGGTGACGGCCTGCAGGTGTTTGCGGTCCGGAGCAATGCCACTTACCAGGGCATCGAATTCCGGCCAGCACAGAAGTCGTCGTGCTAATTCTTTACACGTCGGCGCTGGGAGGTGTTAGCTGCCTTGGCCAACGCCGGGTTTCCTGTATCTCAGGACCCAGCCCGGGAGGGTCCAGTCTGGTATCAGCCAGCCGACGAATGACGCCCGCCAAGCCCACGTCCGGAAGACTCGCTAATGCCGCGTACCGGGCCCGCCTGCGCCATCCCAGGCAGTGGACGATGACGCGACACCGATTATCCCATCCCTTCGTGCATCAGCATTGCGGTATGGGCGGGCTGAACGAACCTGTCATTCCAGAGGTGTCGATATAGAAGTCTGCGGCATAGTCACCTTGTATCAGCTTGTCCCAAACGTTGCTCGAGCTTCCGTCCAATCCGGACACAGGCTCGCCGCGTGTCTGACAGACAATGTCGACCGGGTCGCCGTCGACGAGAACTCGAGTAATGGGGTAACTAGAATAACCTGGCCCCGCGCGCAGGTTCAGCCCGCAGGCGCCATTGGCGCACGTGTGGTAGACGTAGTAGCGATAGGTGGCAGGACCAGGCGGCGCGGGAGCGGGTGAGGAGGATACCGGGGGCGGCGGCGGAGCGGTGGGCGGTGGCCGATTTGACGATCGTGGCGCTGGCGCAGCGGGCGGTCCTTGCGGATTAGGCTGAGGAGACGCGGGACCTGCCGGATCGCCTGCGGAGCCAACGCAAGGCCCTGAAAACATAGCAAGGGGAACGTTTTCAGGGCCGTAGAAGCCGCTCACGATGAGGTGCACCAAGCAGCTGTCGTCAAGCTTCTGCGCGATCCAAAGCGCCAGGCTCTTGTCTATGTACTTCAGGCTCTTCAGGGCGAGGCATGCCAATAGTTTGCGCGGGTCCCAGGTAAGGCACAGTACCGAGACAGCCTTATTGGCCAGGGTCGAGAACAGGGACAGTTGAGTCACCCACACGAGCCGCTGGCCAGGCCCACTGCCTTCCGCGACCCATTCACCGCCGACATCGTGAAGGATCGCGTCGCTCCTCCCAGTAAGCGGAAGGGTGACCGCTACCTGCCCTGACCACGACGCATTGATGTGAATGTCATAACGAGCATGGCTCAGAACAGCGATGGTAGCTATACCTGATTCCGTTACTACGCCCGGCGGAACAGTCAGCGCAACACCATTGGGAGCTCGGATGATGCCTCCCGCGGCTGGTGTTACCGTTCCACCGGCCAAGAGCTTGGCGCCAGGCGGGAGCCGTATATCTGACCAGAGCTTTGAAAGCTTCGAGATTTGGGACCGTTGGTTGCCGGTAGTGTTGGCCCCCGAATTCGGTATGCCAGAGCACCCTGTTATCGCCGATATCAGAAGCCCAGCGGCTAAGCCTCCAGCTGTCGCGGATCGCGATAACTTCCGAGTAAGGGGACGCACGGTCGCGGATGCCTCCACTCCAAATTCACGAGAAGACGAATCAGAGGTAGATCCCATGCGATCTATCCCCTGGCACCGATCTCAGATCGCCGACGCCGTCCAGTGCCTGTTAGTAGACGCACGAGGCATCGACTTAGTTGGCCAACCTCGCGCGAAATCACGCCCAACTTGTCGTTCAAGGCCAGCGAGCTGAACCTGGCTCGATCAAGATGTCCGCATCTGCCGCAGGTCGAGCGATTCGCGCCAAGTAGCTGGCTCCTACAGCTTTCGGGCGCGCACAATGAGGAAGTAAGGTGCGATCTGGGTGTCAGCGACCTCGGGTGTGCCGCGGCAGTTTCTTCGCTGGCGTGGGGCTCAGCGATCGCCTCAATGTTCAGGCCGACGGCAAGGACGGCGCTCAGCCAGCCGGTGAGGGTCCGCCGCGCGTAGGTGATCGTGAACGGCTGATGCCGTTCTCGCATCGCTACCGGTGCGGCGCTGAAGGTCCACCTCTCGGTGAGCGGGCCCTGGTAGAAGTACTGGCCAACGACCCGCCCCTGGCGTACGCCCGATTCGTCGTGCACCCATCGCCCTACCGGCGCCGAGATGACCGGGTGCACGACTGAGAACTGCACGAACCCGCCCGGCCGCAGGACCCGGGCCACCTCGTGCAGCGTTCGCTCGGGATCGGCGACGTCCATCAAGCTCATGAACGCAGTGACGACATCAAAGCTCGACGCGCCGAAGGGGAGGACGGCCCCGTCGGCGACGAGGTAACGAATCCCCCGCCGGTCCTCTCCGGCGGCAGCCGCGATGAACGACTCGGCCACATCGAGGGCAACAATGCGGGCGCCTTGCCCGGCGAGCAGGCGGGTGTTATGTCCCTCACCGCAGCCCAGGTCCAGGCACAACAGCGCATCAACGGGCGGGAGCAGCGCGAAGAACGCGGGGGTGTTCACCAAGTCCCGGTAGACGTCGAACCCAGCCCGCGACAACTCCGTCCACGCAGGCGCGTTCTCGTTCCACAGCCTCCGGGTATCTGGCCTGTTCACCCTCGTCATGCTTACACGCCCAGGGAGGCCTGTGAGCGTAACGAACGCACGGTTCTGCCGCGGACCGCGCGTGTCATTGCATCAGCGCTAGCTTGGAAGGGGAGGCTTCTGGCTTGGTGCTTGAGCTGAGCAGCCTCGGTATGAAAGAGATCACCACGCACTGGCCGACCAGACCGACTGTGAACACCGATGGTCACCTGCAGACCGGGAAGGTCGCGTTCTGGACGGCCGACGGCATTTACGGCGTGTCACAGCGTTACCGTAGGCATCGCCAGAGACAATCTGGTGCATGAGGACGGCAGACTCTAACCGGTATCTCGGCGAGTTCCTTAAGCAGGTCAAGGACGGTCTTGACCAGTTCAACAAGGTAGACGCGATTCTCGATGAAAATAGCGTTCAGGTCGGCCTACAGAAATCGGTTGCCGAGGATGCCGCCTTCAGGCTCGGCGCTCTATGGGAGGTATTTCAAGGACGATGGCACGTCGCTGCGATATCTCGCGATCCAGTCAAGTTTGTCAGCGAAACTAGATCACGACTAGAAGATAGACTAAAAGATGAGATTCGCAGCATTGTCCTTGCGATTAACCCCGAGGCCCTAACCGTCCCGAATCGCCCGAAGATGGCGCAGATAGAGGCCGTCCTCGACCCTAACGGCTACAATCTCACCTTCATTGACGCAGAGGCGTGGATGAAAAGTTCTTCAAGGTACCACTCCTCCACCTACCAGAATCTCGTGAAGGGCATCGTGGGCGATGCGGAGTCCGCCTCACTCCTTGACCTGCTTAAGAAACTGCGCAACCTCCTTGCGCATGGATCAACTGGTAGTAAGGTTGCTTTTAATCGGGCTTGCAGGGCAAGGCCTACCGGAGGAAAGGAAGGCTTGACTGGAGTAAGTAACACTTCATTGATGCGAGATCAGCGGGACGTGCGCGATGTGGGTGTTTATCTGCGTGCTCGTGTCGGACCAGATAATGAGCGTCGTGTGGCAATTCTCCACAGGCGGGTCATGGATGTAGCCGGGAAGCTTCGGCTCAAGTAAGGAGCGATGGTCCATGCCGTAGCGAGAGGCACTGGTGTACAGACCCAGCCGCCTAGACCTAAAACCTATCGGCCACGAATGTGCCCTACCTAGTTTCCTAATCGCTAGAACACATGGCGCGCCTTGCTCACCAAGATCGCTTCGGAAACGGCTGATCCAGCACTCATCCGGTCATGCCGCGGACAGGGTTGCAGGTCAGTGGTACTGGGAGACGACCTCGATTGTGCCGACGATGTTGGCGTTCAGCTCGCTGAGATCCTCGGCGGGAATCCAGTACTCCAGGATGGTCTGGCCACCAACCTGGTGAACTTCGTAGCCATCCAGGAACGACCGGCGGACCTTAAAGCGGGTCACGTATCCAGCACCAGAGTGCTTCACGTTCCAGTCCCGGGCGATCATGGTCGCATATTCCTCGTTGAGCACGGGATAAAAGATCGGCTGGCCGGGCAACCGCGGCGGCCACTGGCGCCAGCCCGATGCCTCGACCAGCGCCAGCTCCTCCGGTCCCGTCGGCCGCCAGAGCGTCACGGTATCCGTATCGGTGGCCACCAGCCCATGTTCTCGGCCTCGACGCCGTATCTGCTACTCGAATCCTCCGGCCGGGCCAACAGGCGGTATCCGGTCATGCCGCTTTCGGCGCATATGGGCGTGGTGTCCGCCGGAACTGGCGAGGATACCTGCGGGTGGGCTGGCACACCTTGCCAATCGGATCAAAGGAGTTGGTGCCGGAGCCCGTCAAGGTCACCCAGAACCCAAGCGCTGGTAAGCCGCTGCTGGTCTGCGGTGAAGAATGCTGCGCCTGAATATTCGAAGCGCCGCTGAGTGGCAGGCACCCCCAGCAGCAGCCCGGTATGTGTGCCGGTGTAGCGAAGCCGTGCCGCCGCCCGCTGGCCATCACAAACCAGGTCGACGATCTCGTTGTGGAAGTCAGCCGAGCCAGCGCGCACCAGGTCCCGGTAGCGCCGCCACCCCTGCCGCCCCGATGTCTGCGCCCCGAGCGATCCGCGGAAGGTGAACGCCGGGCTCAGTGTGCCGTCGACAGCGGCATCGTTCCACCTGTTCCACAATTCGCTATAGAACCCCTCGACCAGTTCGGCGATATGAACGGCCACTCCAACATCGTGGGGCCCGGGTGCCCGGCCAGTCCAGCGAGGCCGCCATCAGGCGCGCTGTCATGCCGCAGTTAGCGCTTGGCGCAGGCGGCTTGGGTCGCGCGGCGGGGTATTGTCGCGTGGTGCCGATGAGCCCGGATGAGTTTTACGCGCACGCGATGCGGAGCGCGGACCCCGAGGGCCGGTTGCCGTTGTCGCGGATGACCGGCTGGGAGGTCTTCCCGTTCGAGCCAGATGGCCTGCGGGTCGTGGCGCTCGCGCCCCCTGCGCTGCCGGAGCCCGCCCGGGATGGCGAGGGCGGCCGGTCCTGCGCCGCGTGCGGGCCAGGCAGGGCGAGCATCTGGTCCGATGAGCATTAACAAATATCGGCGTTCGGGCCCTCGAGTGCGCCGCTCGTGCTCCTGCTGGAGCCGCGGGCGCATTATAACCTGCCCGGCCTACCTGATGACCACGCCCGCGACCTCGGGCTGCTGATCGTGCATATCGCCCGGGCCATCGAGTCGCTGCCGCACATCGCGCGGGCCCACGTGTCCCGGTGGGGAGACGGCGGCGCCCATTTGCACATCTTCTTCTTCGCCCGGCCGGCCGGATTCCCCCAGCTGCGGGGCACCTGCCTGGCGATCTGGGACGACTTGCTGCCCGCTGTTCCCGCCAGCCACCGCGACACCGACGCGGCCGCCATCGCCCATGCGATCACCGGCTCCTACGGCGGCAACCCGCAGCCGGCGACTGGCAGCCGAAACCCGAACGCAGCGCCATAGCACTCATCTGCCGCCGATCGCGCGTCTGCGCCCTGGTGACTGCTTCGCAGATGACGCGTTTGTGGCACTTGCGCGCCACCGGGCCGGTGCGGTCGCGTGGCGGCCGCGGTGTCCAGCTGTCGCCCCCGCGGTCATGCCGATCACGTATCCCGATTGCGAAGGGCCTGCGCTGTCGAGGACTCCAAGCTGTGGGCTAGCGGTTGTTCGAACGCGTTTACGGCACCGGCCAGGTCCCCCGCATCTCTCCGACACGAACGATCATCGTCGGGCCTGCTTGGCGGGTTGCGTGAGCCGATGGAAGCGTCGCGGGACGGGAGTGCCGGGGAGGGTCGTCTTGGCCGTTCAGGTGGGAGCGGATCAATTCGGGACGGGCATGATGGTGGTGATGACCCAGAGCTGGGCCTGGCCGGTGGTGACGGGCCGGGTGCCGGAGATGATCGCCATCTTGGGCTTGACGGGATCGGTGGGATCGGTGACCTGGAATGTGTCCGGGCCGGTCTGGCGGATCGTCGGCCGGCTGCTGAAGCCGGTGGCCCAGGCGCGTACGACCATAGGCGGGGAACTCAGCCACGGCTGGTGGCCGTTCTCCACGGCCGTCTGGAATTGCCAGAACTGCCGCCAGCTGGTGATGTCCCAGATGCCCGGGAACTTGGGCAGCGCCGCGTGCGGGAGGTCGATCACCACGCGGCTCGGGTTGGTGAGCGTGTAGACGCGATATCCGGCGCGGCCGCTGAGGCCCAGCCCGAAGCTGAGGTGACCCTCGAAATTACCAGCGGCGCTGACCTGCAGCAGGGTCGGGAAGTACGGGCTGATTACGCCTGGTCCGGAGTACTGGGCCGGCCCGGCGGGCAGCGTGCCGGCCTCGCTGGCCGGGTGGAATGCCACCCGGAGGAAAAATCTGCCGGGCAACGGCACCGGTGTGCCTTTCGCGTCCTGCAACACCGTGGGCACATAGCTGACGCTGTAGCGCGGAATCCCGTTCGCGAACTGGAACACCGCCTGGTCGTATGCGCCGTACTGAGCTACCCGGATCGCCGTCAGGACCGGTTCCCGCCGGGCCGGCGCTGTCGCCGCGGCCCCGGGCGGGTGGCTAGCGGAGCCGCCGCCGGCCGGGCCCGATGGGCTGGAGCCATGCACCAGGTCACCGGTGGGTGGCGGCTTCGAGCTGATAGTGGCTGCCACCCTGGGCGCTGGACCGTGGCTGGCGCACGCGGAAGCAAGCGCCACCGAGCATGCCGCCGCGGCAAATACGCACAGGCTGCGAACGGTGTGGAGTCTGGCCATTGGTTTGCAGGATGCTGGGCGCGCAGGCCGCTGCCCCACCCGTTCCGCTCCTCGCGTCCTGTGCCGGACTTCAGAAGTGATCATCATTTCCCCCGTTGGTGATCTTTCGTGGTATCCCGCGGCGTGATCTGAGCGTGCGCCGCCGGCCGGGCCAGAAGAAAGGGGAGACCTCCCCATCCGGGGAGACCTCCCCACACGGCGCCAGCACCAGACGGCGCTGACCGGAGGCCCTGGCGTCGAATGTCCCCGACGAGCGTTCCAGCGCCCGCGTTTACCGTTCCGGCGCCCTCGGGTATGAGGATTTCGCAGGCCGACTTGACGGCGAGCCCAAGTACAGGGCTGCGGGAAAATATACCGAAACCGGCCCAGAGAATCGTGTTCCACCGAGGCCCGGCGGAAATCCAAGCACTGGCCAGGTCGCGTCTCACCTAGCCAAACACGCTCACCGTCATTATGTCGGTGATCTTCGATTCACCTTCGCCCCTCCGGGACCACAAATGCCGCTGGCCGCGTATCTCTGCCGATCGCGGGCGGGTGACGGAGCTCATCTCCAGGCCGTTTGGCAGCGGCGATGGCGGCTTATGCGATCCTTGGGTCGTGGTGGTCCGGGTGGTCGCGTTTGACATCGGCGGCGTGCTGGAGCGTGTCGCGCCGCCAGATCATTGGCTGGGCAAGTGGCAGGAACGCCTCGGGCTGGGCGGAGCGGAGTTTCGGGCGGCGATCGCGAGCGTCGACCCTGACGACGTCATTACGACCGGGGGTCTTTCCGAGGCGCAGTACCGTCGGCGGTACGCCGCCGCGCTCGGCCTGTCGAGCGGGCAGGCTGAGCAGTTCATGGCCGACCTGTGGGACTGGTACTGCGGCGAACTGGACCACGAGCTGACCAGCTACGCCGCTAGCCTGCGGCCACGGTGCGCAACAGCAATCTTGAGCAATTCCGCGGACGGGGCGCGGCGGGAGGAACAGGCCCGGTACTCCTTGACCGACCTGTTCGACACCATCATCTACTCACACGAAGCCGGTCTCGCCAAACCTGACCGGCGGATCTACGCACTGCTGTGCGGCGAGCTCGGCGTGGCGCCCGGCGAAGTGGTGTTCGTGGACGACGTGCAAGAAAACGTCGATGCCGCCATTCAGTTCGGCATCCATGGGGTCCTTCACCGGAGCACCCCAGAATCGATCGACGCGGTCATCTCACTCATCGCCGCTTGACCCGTTACCGGACGGCAACGGGACGCCGCTGATCGGGCTGGTTTGTCGCCGTCGCGATGCCGCTGGCCGGGTCGGCGCGTCACATTGCGTTCACCACGGGCCGTGATTGACGCAGTCTTCGCACCTGGAGCGACCCGATCCTGGCGCGCGCCACCCGTGGCATGCAAGTGCTCGCCGTTTCCCAGGCGCTTCCACGCTCGCGGCACATCGAGTTCGGCCCAATCGCTGTAGTCAGGGTCATCACCCTTGTGCGGGCATCCCCGAAAATGGGCCATGCCGCTCAGGGAGATAAGGAGGCTGGAGACGCTCACACTCGCAGTTGCCCGTCGCTCTGCCAAGCCGTGCTCGCAGTAGTCGCGGTTCATGTCTCATAGGTCGCAGTGGGCCACGCCATCTATGATCGCGCCAGAATTCCCCGGACTGGCAGGGCTGTCGGAACGGTCGCCTCTTCATCGCTGGACGTTGGGCGGAGCCCTGGTGGGGCGACACACTCTTCTGCCGCGAGTCGCGCGCTCGCCAGTCGGGCCTCCCAGTCGCCCGACTCTGCCGAAAGTCGCGCGGTCGGCGTGCCTGAATCCGGCCGCTTCACCCCGGCCGGGCGCGGGCGGGAGGCCGATCATTGCGGAAGGTGCGACGGTACGCCTCGGGGTACGCCGAGCAGGCGGTTGAAGTGTCGGCGCAGTGTGGCGGCGGTGCCCATGCCGGTCCGGGCGGCGATCAGTTCGATGTTGGCATCGGTGGTTTCGAGGAGTTCCTGGGCGCGGTGTGCCCCGGAACACCTGATATTCGAAACTCGACAGGCCAACCCTACTGAGCTGGCCCTGCTCATCACCGCCCTCAGAGCACCGCGAAAGCCGGTGTCACCGGTAAAGCGCGAACGCATTGTTCTGCCGCGGACGGCGCGTGCTGCCGCCCGCACCTCCCTGGAGCGCCGCGGGCTGACCCTCGGCACGGGCCGCAGCCGCACCCGGCAGCGGTGCAGCATGGAAAGCTGTGGAGGTCGCGCCAAGATGCGCGGGCACTGCTTGCGCCAGCGGCGAAACGCATGAGCGACCACGTCAGGACGCCAGGATGGATCTCACGATTAGCCCTCTCAGCTTCGAGCAGTGGCCCGCGCTCGAAGACCTCTTCGGCCAAGCCGGAGCCTCGAACGGATGCTGGTGCATGTACTGGCGCATTGGTCCCCGCTACCGCGACAGGCCGCGTGAGGACAACAAGCACGACCTCAAGCAGCTCGCCGCGTCCGGGCAGCCGCCTGGCCTGCTCGCCTTCGACGGTGACATTCCTGCCGGATGGTGCGAGCTTGCCCCGCGAACCGACCTGAGGTGGCTGGCGCGCACTCGGTACCTCCAGCCCGTGGATGACCTGCCCGTGTGGTCAATCCCGTGCTTTTACGTGCGGCGTTCGCACCGCCGCCAAGGCATCATGGGAGCACTGATTGAGGCCGCCGCCGCGGCGGCGGCCTCAGCCAGCGCCCCGGTCCTCGAGGCATACCCCGTCGACACGGCAATGCCAGCCCACACTCGCAATCTGTTCCCCGGGGTCGCATCAACCTTCGCCCACCACGGCTTCCAGGTCGTGGCCCGGCGCAAGCCAGACCGTCCGCTGATGCGAAGAAGCCTCTGCGCATCCGCGTGACCGTGGCCGGTCGATGACAGGGTCCGCGCCCAGTACGCGCGCGCTCCCGGCCACCCCTCGCTCAGTCGTTGCGTTCGGCTCGCCCGCGCCATAGACGCAGACCTGACCGCCCTTATCCGGCCCGGCGGATGATTGCGGCCATCTCATCGGCGTTGAAGGCCCGCAGCGTATTCGTCCGGACGCTGCCGAGGGAGCTGACCTGGAGCATGCTCGCCACCCCGGTTTCATCGTCGGGGAAGTCGGCAACGGCGACAAGGTCGTACTCCCCGGTCGTCCAGAGCAGCTCGCGGACCCGGCCACCGGCGCGCTCGACGAGCTTGGAGAAGTCGTCCGCACGCTGCGTCGTGTCCTTGAAGTGCTTGACGCCCTGCTCAGTCCAGTGGATCAGAGACACATAGGTCGGCATACTCACACCCCCGTTGGCGGCCGCGGACCCCATGAACATCATTCCCGCGAGAAAACGCCAGGTCAAGACGCTGCTGGCGGCGGCACGCCCGCGCTCACCCGCCGCACCTGTTCCCATGCCTGCCCCAGCAGGCTTCCTTTTGGCCCGTTTGCCCAGGTCTTGCCGAGGATGGTCGGACCGTGGGAGCACATCGTGACGGGCGCTCCGGTTGCCTGTTCCACAACGGCGGGCCAGTCACCGCGCGGATCCTGGTAGATCGGCCGGGCGTGCACCAGCATGCTGGTGAGCCGCTTCTGGTACCGGAGGTCGTGCTCTGGCCCGGGTGTGAGGCGCTCCATGTGCTGCCCGCCGATCTCGTAGGCCCGGCAGATCCGGAGTTCCGGGTGCCGGTCGGCGGTGTCGAGGTGGGTGAGCGCTATGGCGTCCACGCCGCCGCTGACCTCGATGGCGTAACGCAGCGCCACCGCGTCGAGGTGACCGGCCCGGAACGGGCCTTGCCATCGGCCGCGCGTGTTGTGCGGCTCGGGCAGCTCGAGTGTGGGGTCTTCGGTGACGAACGGCCCTGGCCCGTGCCGGGTCATGTAGCAGCGAATGACGCCGATGCGTGCTGCGGATGCGCCTGCCTCGGCGAGCAGCGTCTCGGCGTTGGCGAAGGTCGTGGTGGACCAGGTGGTGTAGGGGTGGAAGCCGCGCCATTCATCGAGGAGCACGCCCTGGGCGCCCTCGAAGACGACCGGGCCGTCTCGCAGCAGCCGCCCGAGATAGCCGCTGTCGGCCAGCCTTACCCGCCCGGCGAACGCGCCGTAGGCCTCGCACACGTCGTCGACCGGCGGCGCGGCGAGCATCCCGACTTCGGTGGCCAGCTTGTCCCGCAGCGCGGTGAGCTTTTTGGCCAGGGTGCGGGGGGCTTCGCAGTCGCCGGCGCGCGGCGCGTCCGCCGGGTTCTCCAAGGCGTAACGGGCGGTCTCGCCGATGCCCATGCCGCACGACCCGTGCCGGTCGCGGCCGCGGGCGATCTCGCGGGCCCGGTTGGCCGCCGCGTGGTAGGGGGTGGTCAGCAGGGCGTCCCTGTCTACGGTGAGACGGTCGAGGGCGTCGCGGAGTCCGATCGAGGCCAGGTGGGCGTTCTCGGCGGCCAGCGCCAGGGGGTCGACGAGCGTGAACCGGGACAGGTGGGTGCGCACGCCCGGGGTGAACGTGCCGGAGCCGAACTGGGCGAAGGTGTGGTGCCGCCCGTCGGCGGTGACGACGTTGTGGCCGGCCTGGGCGCCGCCGTTGAACCGGACCACCGCGCGGACCGGCTCGTCGGCCGCGGCGGAGCAGAGCCAGTCGACGACGGTGCCCTTGCCGGAGTCGCCGTATCCGAGGTCGGCGACGATGTAGTGGCTCACAGCCGGGTGTTCCCGCTGGGGGCATCCAGGTCGCCGGGCGCGGCCGCGACGGTAAGTGCGGCGCGGGCGGAGCCGATGGTGGCCAGCGCCGTCGAAACGGCGGGCCCGGCCGTGGAGCCCACGTCGGTGAGGTGGTCCAGGCCGTCGCTGAGGTCGATGGCGTCCTCGCCGAGGCCGATGGTCAGCGCGATCGTCTCGCATACCGCGTCGAGGTCGGCGAGCTCGATGACGTTCTGGCCGAGAAGGCTGCGCCAGAAGCCGAGGACCTCGCGGTCGCCGACGTGGCTGGCGCCCGCGGGCAGGATGTAGTAGGTGTCCCACGTCTGGGTCAGCTCGGCGGCGATCTCGGCGACCGGGATGCCGGCCTGCAGCCCGTCGCCGATGACGGCGCTGGCCTCGCGCCGCTTGACCCGCGGGTAGGCCATCTCGTCGCCGATCAGGAACAGGTAGCCGCGTTTGCCGCGCTTTTCGTGGCAGTCGATCGAGGTGTGCCGGGCCATGAAGTACATGGCCAGCTCGTAGGACTCGGTTTTCTGGCCGCCGCCGCCGCCTTCGAGCAGGATCCGGCTGAGGTCGTCGTCCATCCGGTTGTCGGACTCGAACTGCCCGACCTGCAGCGGCGCCCGGTCACAGGTGGC